>ERZ1292640.403-Hain-H43-02um-R1-403-length-35067-cov-7_pt2 | contig 11035 bp, 8 predicted proteins | sample MGYA00564404_ERZ1292640 | MGnify/ENA primary metagenome ERZ1292640 (study PRJEB36523, sample SAMEA6512636) | groundwater metagenome | collected 2019-01-08 | study: AquaDiva: Metagenomics assemblies of 32 groundwater samples | reverse complement strand
CGGATTGCGAATTGCGAATTGCGGATTGCGAATTGCGAATTGCGAATTGCGGATTGCGAATTGTGGATTGCGGATTGAAAGGTATTATGAATGCAGACGATTTTAAGAATCGAACGAAGGCATACGCGCTTCGCGTCGTGCGGTTTTTCGAAGCCCTGCCAAAAGATGTAACATCCTCTGTTTTGGGCCGCCAGCTATTGCGCAGCGGGACGTCAGTCGGCGCCAATTATCGAGCGGCTTGCCGTGCCAAATCACGCGCGGATTTCATTTCGAAAATGGAGAACGTGGAAGAGGAATGCGATGAATCGCTATATTGGATGGAATTGCTGGTGGAGTCCGGGAGAATCAAACAAGCGTTGGTGAATGATCTCATGAAGGAAGGAAACGAAATCCTTGCCCTGGTGGTGGCCTCCATCAACACCGCCCGCGAACGCAAACAATCCGCAATCCGCAATCCGCAATCCGCAATCGAATGAGCTTCCTGGCTCCCATGGCCTTTTGGTTTGCCGCCGCCATCCCGGTGGTGATCCTGTTTTATTTGCTGAAACGCAAGCGCGTGGTGCGCCTGGTCTCCAGCACCTTGCTCTGGCAAAAATTCCTGGCTGAAACTCAAGCCAGCGCGCCCTTCCAAAAGCTGCGCCACAATTGGCTGCTCCTCCTGCAAATTCTGCTGCTGCTCCTGGTCATTCTCGCTCTGGCGCGACCCTTTTTTGCCTCCAAAAGCAGTGGAGGCCGGATGCTCGTCGTCATTCTCGACGCGTCGGCTTCCATGCAGAGCACCGACGAGAGCCCGTCCCGGTTTGAAAAAGCGCGCGCAGAAGCTTTGCGGTTGGTGGATGCAATGCAAAACACGGACCAAATGGTGGTGCTGCAAGCCGGCCCCAGCACCGAGGTCAGGCAATCTCCCACCAGCGAAAAGGCCGCCTTGCGCCGCGCCATCCAGTCCGGCACGGTCACGGATGCCGCCGCACGCCTGAACGAGGCCCTCAAGCTGGCCGAAACATTGATTCAAAGCAATCCCAAGGCGGAGATTCATCTGTTGAGCGACGGAGCCGCCCCGAGTTTGGCGGAGTTCGAGAACAAGAACCTGCCTTTGGTTTATCACCGGCTCGGCCAGAGGGGCCATAACCTGGGCATCGTGAACCTGGACGTCCGCGCGCATCCCGAGAATGCCGCCCAACGCGCCATTTTCACCAGCGTGGCCAACTTCTCCACCAACCGCCAAGAAACCGAACTGGAGTTGCGCTTTGGCGGTCAATTGTTGGAGGTGAAATCGCTGGCGCTTGCCCCTCGCGAAACGCAGCCGCAAGTCTTTGTCGCCGCTCAAGAAAAGGACGGCATTTTCTCGGTTCGTTTGACGGCCCAGGATGATTTGGCGGCCGACAACGAAGCCGCCAAGGTGAGCCTGCTGCCGCAGCCGGTCAAGGTGCTGCTGGTGACGGCCGGGAACCGATTTTTGGAAAAGGCGATTCGAGCTGCCGCCCCCGTGGACTTGAGCCTCGCCGCCAGCCTGGACCAGCCTGCCGCCGCGTATGACATCGTGGTCCTCGACCATGTCGATCCGTCGGTGTGGCCGGCCGGCAATGTCCTGGCTTTCCACACCGCCACGACCAACTGGTTTCGGGAATGGACGCAGGTTGAGACTCCCGCCATCGTGAGCTGGAGAATGAGCCATCCGTTGCTGCGGTTTGTCCACTTTGACAATGTCCAAATCGGTGAAAGCCGCGCGGTCAAGTGTCCGCCGTGGGCGGTTTCCCTGCTGGAAGCGCCGCAGCTTTCACTCATGGTGGCGGGCGAACTGGGACGGCAACGCGTGGTCTGGGTCGGCTTTGACCTTCTGCAAAGCACCTGGCCCTGGCGGTTCACTTTTCCCATCTTCATCGCCAACGCCATCGATTGGCTGAACCCGGCCGCCGCCCAGGCCGGTCAGCTCAATGTGCCGGCGGGGACGCCATTTCGCTGCTCTCTGCCGGAGGACATTTCATCAGCCCAGATCACATTGCCGGACGGGGAAGTGCGCCTGCGGACGGTCGATGGGGTGAAGCATGAGCTGGTCTTTGGCGACACGACAAAAAAGGGGGTTTACCGCGTGCGCACCGGGACCAATGACCTGGCTTTTTGCGTGAATCTGATCGATGCGGCGGAAAGCGACACCACCCCAAAAGCGGAACTGCCCTTGGGCAAGTACGCCAAAATCAGCGCCACGACCCAGCGCCAGGCCAGCCTGGAATTGTGGCGTTGGGTGGCCCTGGCCGGGCTGGCGGTTTTGCTGTCGGAATGGTGGTACTATCATCGGAGGACAGCATGACGCACGAGCGATTGGAGATCAGCAAAGTGCGACGGTTGTCGCGCTTCAGGCGCTGGCGCGGCCAATATTACGAATTACCAGTTACCAGTTACCAGTTACCAGTTACCAGTTACCTATTCTCACTTCTCACCTGGACTCTCATCTGTCTGCTGGCAGGTTGCACCGGAAATGCTCCGCCGTTTGTCGTCGTTTATACGTCCCAAGACCAAGTGTATGCCGAAGCCATTTTGGAGCATTTCACGCATGAAACCGGGATTGAGGTGCGCGCCGTCTATGACAGCGAGGCCGTGAAAACAGTCGGTCTGGCCAACCGTCTGCTGGCCGAGCGCCCTCATCCGCAATGCGACATTTTTTGGAGCAACGAGGAGTTGCGCACGCGCCAACTGGCCGCGCACGATGTTCTTCGCGAGGCCAATCCCTGGCAGGCCATCGGTTATCGCACGCGCCGCCTGGTCATCAATACGAACCGGCTGTCACTGGCCGCGGCACCGGCGGCTTTGACCGACCTGACCAATGCCGTGTGGCGCGGCAAGATGGCGCTGGCCTATCCGTTGTTTGGCACGACTGCCACCCATTTTCTCGCGTTGCGACAGCAGTGGGGCGAGGAGCGCTGGCAGGCGTGGTGCCGGGCTTTGCAGGCCAACCGACCGTTTTTGGTCGATGGCAATTCCGTCGTCGTGAACCTGGTGGGGCGCGGCGAGGCTTGGATTGGCTTGACCGACTCAGACGATATCGCGGCCGGCCGGCGCGACGGGTTGCCGATTGCCGAGCTGCCCTTGACCGGGGAAACCTTGATCATCCGCAACACCGTCGCCGTGGTCCGCGGGGCTCCCCATGCCGCCGCCGCCGAAAAGCTGTTCGATTATTTGCAGCGCGTGGAAGTCGCGGAAAAGCTCGTCATCGCGAACGCCTTGGAAGGCGTCTCGGCCACCAGCCTGACGGTCCCGGCCTTGAAACCGGATTGGAACAGCTTGCTGCGCGATCTGGATGCAGCCACGGCGGCGCTCAAGGACATCTTCCTGCGTTGAAATGAATTGGGTCCTGCTGCAAAACAGTCTGCTGGTGAGCGCGCTGACCAGCGTGTTGTCGGTCACACTGGGATTGGTGGCGGCGCTATGGATCACCGGCCTGGAGTCGCGCTGGCAAAATGCGCTGCTGGCCGCGGCGGTGGCGACGTTGGTGCTGCCGCCATTTCTGGTCGTCAATTGCTGGCTGCAACTGCTGGGGATGGCCGGTCTCTGGCGCCGTTGGCTGCCGTTCAACATCTATTCGCTGGGTGGCACGGTCTGGGTTCTGACCTTGCTCACGTGGCCCATCGCCCTGTTGCTGGTGCGAGGGGCTTGGCAGCGATTGGAAAGGGGACATCTGGAAACCGATCCGCTTTTTGGCGGCTGGCCCTTATTGAAGCGGCTGCTCATTCCGTTGGGCCGCCCGGCGCTGGCCCAAAGCGCTCTGCTCATCTTTGTGCTCGCCCTGAATAATTTTGCCGTCCCCACCATCCTGCAAACGAAAGTCTTTCCGGCGGAACTTTGGATTCGTTTCAACACCACGTTCGATTACGGAGAAGCGCTCTGGTTGAGCTGGCCTCTGGTGGTGGCTCCATTCCTCCTGGTAGCCTGGTTGAGCAGGCGCGTCATTTCCTGGCCGAGCGTCGAGGGGCCCGTTCCGCCGAGGCTTTTCCGACAGCGTCTGGGAGCGGGCTGGTTTTGGCTGTGCGGGATCAGCACGGTGATTTTGTTCTTGTTGGCCACGGGTCTGCCTTTGGCGCAGTTGCTGGGCGCCCCCAAGACCTGGGCGGAGCTTCCCAAAGCGCTGGCGGCAGGCCAGCAGGCGCTTTGGCACTCCTTTGCTTTTGCGGCCAGCGCGGCCACGATCTGTGTGGCACTGGGTCTGATGACCTGGCGCCGGCCCTGGGGCGCTGTTTTGTGGCTGCCATTTTTCATTCCCGGCGTGCTGCTCGGCATGGCCTTGATCTTTGTCCTCAACCGGCCGCTTTTCAGCGCCGTGTACCAAAGCGCCGCAATTGTCGTTTTGGGATTGACGCTTCGTTATGTGGCCGTGGCCTGGCATGGCGTGGCGCACGCCTTGCGCTCGACCGACCGTGATCTGGCGGATGCGGCGCGGCTGGAGGGCGCCTCGGGCTGGCAACTGCTGCGGCATGTCGAGTGGCCGCAAATTGCCTCTCCGCTGGCGGTCGCGTGGTATGTCACCTATCTGCTGTGCCTTTGGGATGTGGAGACTTTGGTTTTGATCGTGCCGCCGGGAGGTGAAACGGCGGCATTGCGCATCTTCAACCTGCTCCATTACGGGCATACGGCCCAGGTGAACGCGTTGTGCCTCTTGCTCCTGCTGTTGGCCCTCTTGCCCTGGATTCTCTGGCAGACGGGCCGGGGTGTGGCACACATGTTCCGCAGGTTGCTTGAATTCTTTCAGGCCAGGACGCTTTTCACCGCCTCCCACTTTACCGTCGGGTACAGATTATTCGGGAACGGATTCAACCGCAGAGACGCGAAGGACGCAGAGACAAACGTTCTTGTCATCTCTGCGTTCTTCGCGTCTCTGCGGTTTGCCATGAGTTGGCCTTGGATTGGTGCTCCGCGGCACTGGAAGAAGGCCTGCTTGGCTGGAACGATGGCCGTTGGGGTCGGCTTGGCGCTGGCGGGTTGCTCGCCGCCGGCTTCCAGCGAGGCGAAGCTTGAAAGCGCCTTCTTCAGCCGCGCGCAGGTGATCGGCTCACGCGGCGCCGGGGCCGGCCAGTTTAGCAAGCCGCGGTCTGTAGCCTTGGACGGCGCGGATAACCTTTACGTGGCCGATATGACCGGCCGGGTGCAAAAGTTTTCGTCGAACGGCGTTTTCATCAGCTCCTGGCAAATGCCGCAGACGGACATAGGAAAGCCCAAAGGCATGTGCCGCGATCAACAAGGCAACATCGTGGTCATCGAACCCCATTACTCGCGCGTCAACCATTTTTCCTCCGAGGGCAAACTGCTGGCGCAATGGGGGATCAATGGCACCCACGCCGGCCAATTGATGTTCCCACGCGCGGCGGCTGTGAACTCGCGGGGCGAGATTTATGTCAGTGAATACGGGGCCGTCGAGCGCGTGCAACGATTCACCGAGCTGGGGGCGCAGTTTTTAAATGCCTTTGGCGCGCGTGGGAATGGGACCGGCGAATTCAACCGCGCCGAAGGACTCGGCACGGACGCGCAGGACCGGGTTTATGTGGCGGATTCGTGCAATCATCGCATCCAGGTTTTCTCCGCCGACGGCCGTTTTCTGAGGGCTTATGGAACCGCCGGCGCCGGCCTGGGCCAGTTGAGTTATCCTTACGACGTGCGCGTGGACGGGCGGGGAAACCAGTTCGTGTGCGATTATGGCAACAGCCGCATCCAGGTGTTCGATGCAAGGGACCGGCCTTTGGAAATCGTGGGCGGCCCCGGCGCCGCTCCCGGCCAATTCAATAATCCCTGGGCCATCGCGCTGGATTCGGCCAGCAATTTGTATGTGGCCGATTCGGGCAATCATCGCGTGCAGAAACTGTTGCGGCGCCCATGAAATTCCAATTTGCCAATCCCACCTGGCTGATCCTGCTGCCTCCGGCCTTGGCCTGGGTCGTATGGCTGGCCTGGAAAACGGATGTGCCCATGAGCGCCTGGCGGCGTTGGACCGCTTTGGGGCTGCGGTTGTGCATGGTGCTGTTGCTGGTGCTGGCCATGGCCGGGTTGCAGTGGCTGAGGCCGGTCGAGGGCATGAACATCTTCTTTATGCTCGACCGGTCGGATAGTGTTCCCTCGGCGCAACAAGAGGCGGCGCGCGAGTATGTCAACCGGGCGGCTGCGGAAAAGAAGACCGCCGACAAAACCGGTCTGCTGGTTTTTGGCTCGGACGCCAGCATCGAATTCTCTCCGAATCCAGTGGTGGACGTGCAGAAAATCCAGGCGGTGGTGGACCCGGAACGAACTGACCTGTCCGCCGCCATCCGGCTCGGGGCCGCCGCCTTTCCCGAGACCGGCCAGAAGCGGCTGGTCTTGCTCTCCGACGGAAACGAAAACAGAGGAGACGCTTTGGGTGCGGTTCTGGCCGCCCGGCCTTTGGGTGTGACGCTTGATGTTGTGCCCTTGGGCGCGGCGCGGGGCCACGATCTCTCCGTGCAAAAAGTTGCTTTGCCCAACAACTTGAAGAAAGGGCAAACCTTCGAGGTCAAGATTCTCGCCCAGGCTGATCAGGCGCAGGGCGCCATCGTTCGCTTGTTTCGCAACGATCAATACCTTGACTCGGCCAAAGTGGAACTGGCGGCGGGGAAGAATCTTTTCAGCTTTCCGCAGACGCTGACCGAATCCGGCTTTTACAGTTACGATATTCAACTGGAGGGAACGAATGATTTTGTGGCGCAAAATAATCGCGCCGCCAATTACACCTACGTCCGGGGTGATCCGCGCATCCTGGTCATCTCGGCCGATCCGCGCGCGGACGCCCCGTTGGTGGAAGCGCTGAAATCCGCGCGGTTGGAAGCCAAAGCCGCCGATCTGAGCGGACTCCCTGTCACGCTGGCCGAGATGCAGAGTTACGATGCCATATTTCTGAGCAACATTGCCGCCGGCGATCTGGGCCGCGAGCCCATGAAATTGCTGGAAAGCGCCGTGCGCGATTTCGGGGTCGGCCTGGTGTGCGTGGGAGGCGATCAAACGTACGCCGCCGGCGGGTACCGCGACACGCCGCTGGAGGCGACACTCCCGGTCGAAATGGAATTGAGCAGCAAGAAAGTGTTGCCCAGCGGCGCCCTGGTTCTGGTAGTCCACGCGACGGAATATCCGAATGGCAATCAGTGGGCGCGCGATATTGCTTTTGCGGCGCTCAATGCATTAGGGCCGCAGGATGAAATGGGGATCGTGCTTTGGGATGGCAATGATCGCTGGCTTTTTTCTCTGGCGAAAGTGGGCGACAAGAAGGAGATGGGCCGCCAGATCGCCGGGATGAATCCCGGGGACATGGTCAGCTTTCAGCACGTGATGGAGATGGCGCACAACGCCCTGAAGAAATCCACGGCCAGCTTGAAGCACATGGTCGTGTTCAGCGACGGGGATCCCAGCGCGCCGTCCCGGCCGCAAGTGCAGGCGATCGTGGACGATAAAATCACGGTCAGCACGGTGATGATCGGCGGGCATGTCACTCCCGAGACCATGCTGTGGATGGCCGACGTGGGGCGCGGGCGCTTCTACGATGTGCGCACGCCCGAGGAATTGCCGCAAATCTTTATCAAGGAAGCCACCGTCATCCTGAAATCGGCAATTTACGAAGCGCCATTCCAGCCGCAATTGTCTGCCGCCAGCGAAGTGGTGCGGGGCATTGGCGCGGCCGAGTACCCGGCCTTGCTCGGTTACGTGGCGACCACGCCCAAGGCGCGCGCGGAAGTCCCGTTGCTTTCCGACAAGGGCGATCCCATTCTGGCCCATTGGCAATATGGATTGGGGCGGGCCGTGGCCTTTACCTCGGACGCCAAAGCCAAATGGGCGCAGCATTGGCTCGGCTGGGATAAGTACCGCCAATTTTGGTCGCAAGTGGCGCAATGGAGTCTGCGCAAAGTGGAAAACGCCGATTTCACCACCGAAGTGAGCGTGGAAAACGGCGGCGGCAGCATCAGCGTTGAAGCCTTGGACGCGCAAGGCAACTTTCGCAACTTTCTCAATTTGGAAGCAGTGGTGGTCAGCCCCAAGGGCGAACGGCAATCGGTGCGGCTGGACCAAACCGGCTCCGGCCATTACGAGGCAAAATTCGCGACGCGTGAAGTGGGAGCGTACCTGCTGCATTTGATGGAGATGCAGGACGGACAACTGCGCGCCTCGCAGGTCCTGGGCGCCAGCGTGAATTATTCTCCTGAATTCAACGCGACCGAGCCCAACTGGAATCTCTTGCATCGGCTGGCCGAGACGGGCGGCGGCAAGGTTTTGGATTTGAGGAATCCGGCGCAAAACCCTTTCGGGCACGACCGCCAAAAGACCTTTCAACCGCGCGATCTGTGGGAATGGCTGCTGCGGTTGGCGATTATCCTGTTCCCGCTCGATGTGGCCGTGCGCCGCATTCAACTCGACCGCGAAGAATGGCTGCGCGCAACCCAGAACTTGCGGCGCTGGCTGTTCTTCTGGCGGGCCAAGCCGTCCGTTCCGCAGACGGCCGAATCGTTGGCCGCTTTGCTGGCGCGCCGGGATCAAGTGCGCGCGAGCCAGACGGCGCCGGTGGCCGAGCCGGCCCCGGAGCTGTTCCTCCCGCAAAGGCCGGTCACAGCCGATGTGAAAGCCAAACCGTCGGTCTCGGCTCGAACCGGTGCGGGAGTTGAATCGGCGGCGCCGGCTCCCGCACAGGAAGAACCGGCCAGCACGGCGAGCCGTTTGCTGGAAGCCAAACGCCGGGCGCAGCGGCGTAAGAAATAAGGTTTCCGGGACTTGGCTGGCCCTGGGAAGTGTATTATCTCAGTCTTATGCCCGGCGCAACGGACTCAACGGCAACCTCTATTGATCTACGAACGGAGAAGCAGTCTTCTGATTTCGTTCAGTGGGTGGGCGGTCCCGACTACCACCATCTCGCCATGGTCTTCACCGACATCATCAGCAGCACGCGGCTTAACAAGGAGCAGGGCGATGCCCGGTGGCACCCGACACGCGATGCCCATTTCGCACGCGCCAAAGAGCGGATCAATCACCACCATGGTTATCTCCTCAAGACGATTGGCGATGCCGTTATGGCCGTCTTCCACGATTCAATGGCAGCCCTTCAATTCGCGCTGGACCTTGAAGCCGATCCCGGCCCAGCCATCGTCCGTATCCGTGCCGGAGTTCATGTGGGACGGGTCCTCGTCCAGCCGGGCGATACCTTCGGCAATGAGGTGAACCTGGCAGCGCGCATTTCGAGTCAAGGCAAGCAAGGCGGCATCTGGATTTCTGACCAAGTGCATCTCGACTCGCTGAGAGACGATCCGAGCCGTCCTTTATCCTGGACCCAGCATGAGAAGGTTCGACTTGATGGTTTCGAGCCGGAGCTTTTCACCCTTTGGTCCTTGCCGCCAACCAAACCAGCGCCACCAACGGTGACAACAGCGGCGGCATCCATCTACCATTTACCATCCTCGCTGTCCCCCTCAGTCCGCCTGCCCTGTGACCGCCCGCCGCGGGCCCGTGCCGGCCAGCTCTTCGGACGCGACGCCCAGCTCGACGACCTTCTCGGCAGCCTGCGCCAACGCAAAGACACCTGCGTTTGGGGACCCGCTGGTTTCGGCAAGACCGCCCTCGCTGCCGAAGCCATCCACCGACTGCTTTTGGAGGCCGGCGACGACCTCGCAGGCAGCCCGTTCCCTGGCGGCATCGTGCTGCTTGACCTCTACCGGCTCAGCGATCACGGCCAACGCCCTTGGGACCAGCTCGCCGAGCAGGCCTGGTACACGCTCGCGGACCGCTTCGATCCTGCGCAGCCCGCCGACCAGCCCGCCCGCATCCGCGCCACGCGTGCCTGCGCCGGACGCCAGGCCCTCGTCGTGGTGGAAGGCGCCGAGGAAGCCCGCGATGGCCGGCACCTGACCGACCTGCTCTCCGTCCTCGACGGCACCGTCACGCGGCTCGTGCTCACCCGCAACAAGGCCCAGGCCGCCTGGCCGCATTCCCTCCGGCTCGACGCCGAGCTCGCCGCGCCCGACGCCCTCGCGCTCTTGCGCAAGCTCGCCGGCGGTAGCGTGCCGGAGGGCGTATTGCGCGGCGTGGTGACGGCGTTGGGCGGGCATCCGCTGGCGCTCACCTGGGCTGGTTGCCAGCTTGAGCGTGAGGAAGAACCGGCGGCCAGTTTTCTCAAGGAACTTCAGCGCGGCAAACTGCCCGGCATCCACGAACCCGGCTACGAAGACCACACGCTGAAATGGCTCTACGAACGCAGCGCGCGGAAACTCTCCGACGACGCGCGCCGCGTACTGGCCGCGGCCGGCCTGCTGGCCGCCGCGCCGTTTGGCGTGGGCGCCGCCGTCGCGTCGCTCCAAAAGCCTGGTAGCAGCGGACGTGAGTCCGCTCAAACTTCATCCGGTGCGAAGGGATTTCAGAGCCGACTCACGTCGGCTGCTACGGGGGATGTGGAGGATTTGGACTCCCGCGCCCGCGAAGCGCTCCGGCAACTCGTCCGCCACGGCTTGCTGCGCGTGGTGCCAAATGAGGAACGCTGGGAATTCACCCACGCTCTGGCCGCCCGCTTTGCCGGTGCTCAGGCCGTGGCCGACACTACCCTGCTCCGCGCCCTCAGCCAATGGATGCTCGATGCCTTCCAGGAGGGCTTGGATCACTTCCGGCGGACGGAGGATTTCGGGCGGCTGCAAGCGGCCTCGCTTCACGCCGCCGCGCTGCTGGGCCGTGACGCAGCCGGCGACGCTGCGGATCGGCTGGCCGACTGGCTCCTCTATAATGGCCAGGACTTGTTCTTGGCTCTGGGCCGGCTCGGCCACGCCCGCGACGCCTTGAACGCCATTGCAGCCTGCATGCGTCGGCAGCCGGAGAGCCTGCGAGGCACTTCCCAATGGCGGCGTGAGCATCTGATGTTGTTTGAGAAGTTCGGGAACGTTTTCATGGTACAAGGAGAACTTGCGCAGGCCAAAGAAGCCTACAAGGAATACCACGCCGGTTTCGCCAAGCTCGTGGCGGAATCACCGAACAACAATGACTATCAGCGGACTTTGAGCGTGAGCTTGGTGAAGCTGGG
>ERZ1292640.4202-Hain-H43-02um-R1-4202-length-11039-cov-4_pt1 | contig 11039 bp, 7 predicted proteins | sample MGYA00564404_ERZ1292640 | MGnify/ENA primary metagenome ERZ1292640 (study PRJEB36523, sample SAMEA6512636) | groundwater metagenome | collected 2019-01-08 | study: AquaDiva: Metagenomics assemblies of 32 groundwater samples | reverse complement strand
AGTCCGCCGCCGCCAGCTTTTTGCCGCCGCCGATTTTATGGTCTTTGGCCTCGGCCTTTTTAAAGGCGTAAAAATAAAAGAAATTATTGATCTAATAACTTTAAAAAAAGATTTTAAAGACGCAAAAATCCCAGTTGCGATTATCGCCACCGAGGCCGATACTCTAAAAGAAGTAATTATAAAAGACGGCAGTCTAACGTCAGCCGTCATGGCCTCCTGCTGCATCCCCGGCTTATTTTCGCCAACTGTCTGCGGCTCTAAAAATTTAATTGACGGCGGCTTAGTCAACCATCTACCGACAAAAGTGTTGTATGACCTGGGCGCCGACTATGTCATCGCGGTTGAAACCCGCGCCCAAAAAGATCACCCGCTCATCAAAGTCGGCCGCCTGACAAAACTGCGCCTCCAAAAAATTAACAACAAGCTGGGCTTTTGGAACGAACAAGTGGACCGGCTAAAAAAAGGCGAGCCGTCTAAAATCAACCGCTGGATCCGTGGCTTAATCAACTCGCAAAACGAGGCCCGGCAAAAAAATGAATCATATAATATTTTTGATATTATTATGACCAGTTATAATTCCGTTGTTAACGGCGTGGCGCTGGACAATTTAAAGAAAACGCGGTATGATATATTGATTCGCCCCGATGTTGAAAGCTTCGGCCGCTCCGAATTTCACCGCGCCGATGAGCTGATAAAAATCGGCTATCAAGCCGGAAAAATCGCCGCTGAAAAAATAAAAAAGGAAATCGCTTAAGTTATTACTTTAGCGCTTTACATTGCTAAAGTTAGTACATTTTTAAATTTGTGTTTATACTTTGATAATGTGGATTATCATAGTGTAAGAAATTTAAGTTAGTGCAAATTAGAGGCATAATGGTAAATATGTAATGCTATTTTGATAGAATCTCATCAATCATTTTTAGCTTTGTTATTCATTTAATCGGTGTTTTCCGCAAAAATATTCTAAGTTTATTACTGGTAAATAATCGTATTTGAATAAATTATTACTTTTATTTGCAATCACGTTTTAAATTAGTTATGAATTATGGCTATATTATCTCACAGAATGCAATTTTTAGCATTACATATTTACCATTATCCCAAATTAGACAATAAAAAAACCCGCCGACTCACGTATTGTGAGTGGCGGGAGTGTTGCCTGACTTAACGGCAAGAAATGACAGCAAGATGCATCAGATCAACACGCCGGTCGTTCTCGTGCACCACTAAATATTTTTGATTGCTTCGTCCAGAGAGTCGCGACCCCCGGCGTAGTGGACGCTCTTCGCCTTCTCAAAGAGTATGAAGATCTCTTCGTTCAGGTTGCCGCTATGGCTGTTTTGATACATGGCGATTATCTTCTTGATGACTATCATGAGAGCTTTTGCCCTCTTGGCATCGTCGGGCGTCTCCATGATGCCATGTATTCTAAGCCCCGTTTCGAATCTCATCCTACCTTTGCGGGTATCGCTCTGGTAGTAGATTGAGACTCGCTCCTTCCCGCGTTTCGTCTCGACGATTCCCTCAATCTCCCAGATGGTCGCGCTGGGATGCCGTCTCCTTGCGGAGATGATCTGAACCTCGTACCAGCCGAGCATATCGTCTGGCACGAGCTGCCCGCCGACATTAAACCTCACGGTTCTTACGCCCATGTCGGTGTCAAACAGGGAGAGCATCAGATCGAGCTTCGATGGTCCGTGGTCAATTGTGAGCTCTGCATCTTGGCGTGCCATACGGCACCTCCTTCTTAATGTGCTGTGAATCCTGGGTTGTGGCAGGATACTGACCACCTGACCCCCTTGCGGAGCGACCTACCCATGCGGATAGGAATTATATTAAAGCATAGCAAATATAAAAAATTTTGTCAATAGCAATAATTAAAAAATCGCTAAAATTAGCAAAAATTCATAGTATTCGTATCCATTCGTATCATTAGCATGCATTAGTATATTAGCATCGCACCATTCGTATATGAAAATAATTCTCTCCGGCGGCGGCACGCTCGGTTCGGTCTCCCCTCTGATTGCAATTTATGAAGAGCTAAAAAAGCGGCACGGGGCTGTTGGTGAGGACACCAACAGCCAGCATTTACGGCAACCCGCGCTGGAATTTTTATGGCTGGGCACAAAAACCGGCCCGGAGAAAAAATTAGTGGAAAGCTATGGAATTGAATTTAGGCCGATCTTGGCGGTTAAGTGGCGGCGGTATTTTTCGTGGCGAAATTTGCTGGACATTATTTTGCTGCCGGCAGCAATGGCGCAGGCGTTTTGGGTGCTGGTGAGATTGATACGGCCTGTTGGTCAGCCCCAGTCATTCGACGGGGTAAAAGAGACCAACCGGCAACAGGTGGTGATTTTGTCTGCCGGCGGTTTTGTCTCGGTGCCTCTTGTTTGGGCCGGCCTCCTGCTGCGGGTGCCAAGTATTATTCACCAGCAGGATGTCCGTCCCGGCCTGGCAAATATTTTAATGGCACCGGCTGCAAAAATTATCACCGTGACATTTGCTAAATCTGCAAAAAGATTTCCGGCTAAAAAGACCGTGGTGGTTGGCAATCCAGTGCGGGCTGACATTCTCAAAGGTGATAAAAATCAGGCAGTGAAGTTATTCCATCTTAAGATAGATGTGCCAACGCTTTTAGTGCTTGGCGGCGGGACCGGCGCCCTTGCCATTAACGAACTTCTGCTCAAAGCCCTGCCCGAGTTGGTGAAATTTTGTCAAATTATTCATCAAACTGGCCGCGCCAAAACTGAAAAAACCGCAAAACACGATTGCTACCATCCTTATGAATTTATAACTGATAATTTAAAACATGCTTTCGCGGCCGCTGATTTAGTAATTACCCGCGCCGGCATGTCAACATTATCCGAGCTGGCCGCGCTTAAAAAGCCGACAATCATTATTCCGATTCCTAATTCTCATCAAGTTGATAACGCGGTTGAATTTGAAAAAAATAATGCGGCAGTCGTTTTAGAACAAAATAATTTAGATGCCTCGCGGCTGGCGCAAGCTGTAAAATCAATATTATCCGACTCCGCCCAACTGCAAAATTTATCCCGCAACATTGGCAAGATTTTACCGCCAGATGCGGCACAGCAAATTTTAAAAATTATTTTGAACAGCTCCTTTTAAATTGTCATTGCGAGCGACCCCGCAGCCGCGGGGGAGCGTGGCAATCTCGCTTGTCCGCCTTGGGCGGGAAAAGTCCCGAAAGGACTTTTCGCTGCGCGCATTGCCTTTGTCATTGCGAGGAGTCCCGCCGAGCGGGACGACGAAGCAATCTCGATCCCGCTAAGCGGGATCGCTGAGCACTCCGCTCTTGTAGGATTATCCTACAGGGAGCGATGCGCGTTGTGAAAAATCTCTGCGAGAGATTTTTCGAGATTGCCACGCCCTCTCCCGCCACTGCGGGATCGGGCTCGCAATGACAAAGGTGGTGGTTTCAATATCCCCACGTCGCCTGCGGGCTCCTCGGGATGACTTCGTCATTTTTCGAGATTGCTTCGTCGCTCTCCCGCCGAGCGGGATCGCTCCTCGCAATGACAAGGGCTATTCGAGATCCCCACGGCCGCTGCGGCGGCCTCGGGATGACAAGTATATTATGCAAAACCTATCTAATATCAAAAAAATTTATTTCATCGGCATTAAAGGCGTCGCGATGTCCGGTCTCGCGATTATTTGCAAACAGGCCGGCCTTGATGTTGCCGGCTCTGATGTCCCCGAAGAATTTATCACTGACAAAATATTAGCCGAGCAGGGCATAGCCGTCTTTAAAAATTTTGACGCCAAAAATTTAGACTGGCAGCCAGAGTTAGTTGTGGTTGGCGCCTCGTGGGATGATAAAAATGTGGAAGTGGCGGAAGCAAAAAAACGCGGCCTGCCAATAATGATGGAATCAGAATTGCGTGGTTGGCTAAGCAGCCAAAAAATTTGTCTGGCAGTGACTGGTGTCCATGGCAAAACCACGACCACTGCCCTCCTTGCTTATATTTTAACCCAAGCCGGACTTAAGCCAAGTTATCTAGTCGGCACGGCAAAAATTCCCGACTTAGGCGCCAACGGTCGCTGGGATGCTGGAAAATATTTTGTGGTTGAAGGCGACGAATACGTAAAAAGCAAAACTGAAAAAGCGCCGAAATTTTTAGATTTGTCGCCAACAATTTCTATTATTACCAATTTAGAATGGGAGCATGTTGATGTTTATAAAAATGTCGGCGAGCTGCAGAAAGTTTTTTTAAAGTTAATTAAAAAAACCAAGGATTTAGTGGTGGCGTGCGCCGACTGGCCGGCGCTTTCGGAAATTATTAATGGCTACGAAGACAAAGTTTTAACCTATGGCGTAACTAATCAAGCCGAATACCAGCTGTCCGATTTTAAACAAGAGCCGGACAAAACTTTATTCAGTGTTAAAAAAGACGGCCGGTCTTGGCGGAACTTTGAAATTAAATTATTCGGCCGCCATAACGCCTTAAACGCGCTTGCCTGCGTAATTGTCGCTGAAAAAATTGGTATTGATTTTGCGGTTATAAAAAAAGCGCTCGCTTCTTTTTCCGGCGTTGAGCGCCGCTTTAATGTCGCCGAAATTAATGGCATTATTTTTGTTGATGATTACGGCCACCACCCAACTGAAATTTCCTGCACTTTAAAAGCAATCCGCGACCATTATCTGGACAAAAAGATTTACTGCGTTTTTCAGCCGCATATGGCCTCGCGCACTAAAGCGCTGCTGCCTGATTTTGCTAAGGCGTTTGAGTGCGTTGACCAAGTTTTAATCACGGATATTTTTGCCTCGGCGCGGGAAAAAGATGTTAGTGTGACTGCCAAAGATTTAGCCGCAGCAATTTCAAAATATCACGCTGACGTGGATTATAGCGGTAGTTTGGCTCACACGGCCGAAGCGCTGAAAAATCAGGTGGCTGCCGGTGAAGTGGTAGTAACAATGGGCGCGGGCGATGTCTATAAAATAAGAGATAAGTTGCTAAATTTGTAAGTTGCTATGGACATCACATTATGAAACCGCACCAGTCCGCCGGAAAAATTGCGGTCTGGCGCAGTTTCGCAGCCAGGGAAATTTGAGCCGTAGTCCCGCTTAGCGGGAAGAAAATTTACCGAAGCGAGAAACCAGCCAGACCGCAATTTTAACAAGTTATAAGGGTGCCAAGTCAAATGCGATGTCCATAAGGCACTTATTAAAAAAAAGTCCTAGCTGTATTGCAAAAATACAACTAGGACCAGTCCCCGAGATGGGGCGGCGCTTCACGCGTCGGGCTAATATACGGAGGAGTCCGATGGAGGTGTGGCTAAGCCATTACGGCAGAAAAGAGCAATAGCGGCCCCGGCGTGGTATACCATCGGGGCAAAGCGTCGAGCGAAGACGCTTGAAGAGTAATAGATGCCCCTGCTTGCCGGGTCAGGCCGCAAACAGGGGCGGTGTAGAGGGTTGCCCCAATGGGGATGGGGCCTCTGATAAGAAAGGAGGTCCGTACCCTGCCAAGGCGCGCGGAGATAAATGTTCATAGAGCTCCAGTTGCGCCACAACTGGAGCAACAATCGGGTCCCTCCAGACACGGAGGAAAGTACGATGGCTGACATGAACAGACTTATATTAATATTTTATCAAAATCAAAAAATATGTCAATATGAATAGTGCACAGCTAAAAAAATTTTTACACCCAATAACTGAAAATGAACCATTGTCAAACTGGACAACTTTTAAAATTGGCGGGCCGGCTAAATATTTTTACAAAGCGCGCCGCAGTGCGGATTTATTACAAGCAGTGCAGGTGGCAGAAAAATTAACGAGCAGGCGAACAAACGGTTGTTCGCCTTCGGTATTGCCATATTTAATTTTAGGCGGCGGTTCAAATATTTTAATTTCTGATAAAGGTTTTGACGGGTTGGTAATTAAAGTTGAAAATAAGGAATTTATTGTTGAATCATCCGAACGAAGGCGACATTCGTCCCGCCAAGCGGGATCGCCTTCAGCTGGAAGCGCGAATATGAAAGTGACTTGCGGCGCGGGGTTAAGCATTGCGCAACTGCTTAAAAAAACTTTGGATGCCGGTCTTGTCGGCCTGGAATTTATGGCCGGAATTTACGGCACAGTCGGCGGCGCTGTCTGCGGCAACGCCGGCGCTTATGGCCAATCATTTGGGCAGCTCGTGCAAAAAGCGCAGGTTTATAAAGATGGCCGTCTGCAAAATTATACGCAGAAACAAATGAAATATTCTTATCGCGCAAGCGTAATTAAAGAGACTGGCGGTGTAATTATCAACGCAACTTTAGTTTTGTCACCGGGTGATGCCGCCGCGTCAAGAAAAGAAATAAAAAGAATTATTGCCGAACGAAAAGAAAAACTGCCAAGCGATCCCAGCGCCGGTTCGGTTTTTAAAAATATTGAAATGGATAAAATTAAAATCAACATTGCGCGCGTCGCCAAAGCCCTTGATGTTAGCGAACAAGAATTTAAAGACGCCGCCCGCTTTAAACTGCCAATCGGTTTTATTATGGACAAACTCGGACTTCGCGGCAAACAAATCGGCGGCGCGGCTGTCTCGGAAAAACATGGAAACATTATCATCAATAAGGGTAATGCCACGGCTGAAGACGTGATAATGTTAATTTCTTACATAAAAAAACAGGTGCGTGATAAACTTGGGATTCAGTTGCAAGAGGAGATAAAGTGTATTGGGTTTAATTAACCTAATTATTTAACTTAAAAAAATATAAGGTTAGCTCCCTTGTAAAAAACAAAAGAATTGTGTATACTTAACTGATTATATGTCCATCTTAACCAAAATTTTTGGCGACTCAAATCAAAAATATCTAAACAAATTTAGCCCGGTGATTGAAAAAATTAATCAACTCGAAAAAAAATTCGAGGGTTTTTCTGATTCCGAGCTGAAAAATTTAAAAACCGATTTTCAAAAACGCCTGCAAAAAGGTGAAAAACTGGATGACATCCTGCCCGAAGCTTTTGCCTCGGTTCGTGAAGCCGCCAAACGCACGCTGGGGCAAAGGCACTATGATGTCCAGCTCCTTGGTGGAATTATTCTTCACCAAGGTCAAATCGCCGAAATGCGCACTGGTGAAGGAAAAACTTTAGCCGCAACCCTGCCTGTCTATCTGAACGCCCTTGAAGGCCAGGGCGTTCACGTCGTCACTGTCAACGATTACCTCGCCCGTCGCGACTCTGTCTGGATGGGACAAATTTATCACGCGCTGGGAATGAGTATAGGTTGCATTCAGCACGAAGCCGCTTTTTTGTATGACGCAAAATATGGCAAGGAGTCCGACTCCGAAGCTTCGGAGTCGGACTCCTTAGATGTCAAAGATGTGGATGAAAAACGAGACGAAGTTGGCGGCTATAAAGTGGTTGATGAATTTTTGCGGCCGGTGGAACGAAAACAAGCGTATGCCGCCGACATTACTTACGGCACCAACAACGAATTTGGCTTTGACTACCTGCGCGATAATATGGTGCAGTCGCTTCAGCAAAAAGCGCAGCGTGGGCTGCATTACGCAATTGTTGATGAAGTTGACAGCATTTTAATTGACGAGGCCCGAACCCCGCTGATAATTTCCGCTCCCGACGCGACTCCTTCCGACCAATACAAAAAATTTGCCGCCTTGGTGCGCCAGCTAAAAGAAACAGAGGACTACAACATTGATGAAAAAATGCGCGCCGCCACTTTGACCGAAGCTGGAATTGCGAAGCTGGAAAATTGGCTCGGCATGGAAAATATTTATACCGAAGGCGGCATTGGCCTGGTGCACCACATTGAACAAGCCCTTCGCGCCGAAACTCTTTTTAAACTTGACCGCGACTATGTTATTTCCGCCCAAGGCGGATCCGCCCCGGGCGGAAAAGACGGCGAGATTATTATTGTTGACGAATTTACCGGCCGGCTCATGCACGGCCGTCGCTACTCCGAAGGCCTGCATCAGGCAATTGAAGCTAAAGAGGGCGTGGTCGTTCAGCGCGAAAGCCGGACGCTGGCGACAATTACTTTTCAAAATTTATTCCGCATGTACAAAAAATTATCCGGCATGACCGGGACCGCCGCGACCGAAGCCGAAGAATTTTCCAAAATTTACCGCCTTGATGTGACTGTCATTCCAACCAACAAACCAATGATACGCAACGACCAACCCGATCGAATTTACAAAAATGAGCCGGGCAAATTTAAAGCCGTCATTAAAGATATTGTGGAGCGCCACAAATTAGGCCAGCCCGTCCTTGTTGGCACAATCTCCATTGAAAAAAATGAAATCTTGGGCGAGCTCCTTGCCCGTAAAGGCATTGAACCAAATATCCTTAATGCCAAACAGCACGAAAAAGAAGGCAACGTAATTGCCCAGGCCGGCCGCCTCGGCGCCGTTACGGTCGCGACCAACATGGCCGGCCGCGGCGTTGATGTCATTTTAGGCGGCAATCCGCCCGACCCTGAAAATGCAAAAAAAGTCAGAGACCTGGGCGGCCTGCATATCATCGGCACCGAACGCCACGAATCGCGCCGCATTGACAACCAGCTCCGCGGCCGCGCCGGCCGTCAAGGCGACCCTGGCTCCTCGCAGTTTCATGTCTCCCTTGAAGACGACCTGATGCGGATTTTCGGCTCCGACCGCGTTAAAAAAATGATGGATGTTTTTAAAATTCCCGAAGACATGCCGATTGAAAATAAAATGGTTTCCCGCTCGCTTGAATCCGCCCAAAAAAAAGTTGAGGGCTACAATTTTGACACCCGAAAACATTTAGTTGAATATGACGATGTCATCAACAAACATCGCGAAGCGATTTATCGCAAGCGCAATGAAGTGCTGGAATTAAGCGAGGCCTCTTCTTCTGGTGTCATCCCGAGTAAGTCCCGCTTAGCGGGACGAGCCGAGGGATCCGCTGGCTCATTGTCATCCCGAGCGGAGCGCAGCGGAGCCGAGGGATCCCCTGGCTTGCAAGATGATGACAATCGTGGCAGCTTAAAACCAATGATTCTTGAAATGGTTGAGCAGGAAATTGAACAAGTCGTCATGTTTCATACCGCAAACGGCGATGAAAAATCATGGGATCTGAAAGAAATTTACGAAGTGGCTTCAACAATTTTTCCGATTGATTCTTCGGCCCGCGTTGAACTTGCCGATATTAAAAAATCCGCCGGCGACAAACTCCAAGACGCCAAAGCGCGGACAAAAATTATTGAATATTTAGTTTCATTATCGCAGGCCGCCTATGAAAATTTAGAAACACAAATTCAAAAAGCGCTTGGAGAAAACGCCATGCGCCAAATTGAAAAAATGATAATGTTGCGCGCCATTGATCTGCTTTGGATGGAGCATCTTGACGCCATGGACCAGATGCGTCAGGGCATCGGCCTGCGCGGCTACGGCCAGCTTGACCCGCTGATTGAATATAAAAAAGAAGCCTATCGGATGTTTAATGAGTTGATGAATTTGATTAATAAACAAATTGTCTACAGTATTTATAAAATCGGCTTTGCGCAAAAAATCGCGCCGGAAGTTTCGTCTACCGCAAACTTGCAATTTTCCGCCCCGTCAAAAACAATGGAAGCGGGAGGCAGTGCTATTGCCCGCGCTGCCGCTGGAAATTCTGGGCTGCCTGTTGGTGTCCCCGCCAACCGGCCAGACAAAACTGCCACCGAGCGTGAAGTGGAAGATCGCAACAGTCATCGCCCCGTGCAAAACGCGCAGACCCATTATCATGGCGTGAAAGTGGGTCGGAATGATCCGTGTCCGTGCGGAGCGACTAAACCCGATGGAACTCCGGTTAAATTCAAACATTGCCACGGAAAATAATGCTTGATTTTTTACAGACCAAGCGGAGTCCCCCGTAGCCTTGGCGAAGGGGGACGGCAGCGGCAAGAAATTTAAAAAGTGTCATGGGGTGTAAGAGGATAAAAAAAGGGACCTCCACGTTGTGAAAGCCCCGATGTCATTCGACGGTGGTGATCGTGCGCACCGTCTTAGTCCGAACGGTAGCATCCGCTCGACACTTAAGTTAAGATACTTTTCGAAAGTGAAAACATACCATAGATAATTCCCAAAACAAACATCGATCCGCCGATGTAAGTGAGGGCGAAGGTGAATATGTTTCCATGCTCGAGAACCCAATTTATCCCTAAAATTATTGCTGCTACAACCAACAATGCAACAATTCCTAAAAAGATCATTAATACCATTTTCCCTCCTTTCTTTTAATCCCTTTTAATGTGCGATTTAAAGTGTGATTACTACAACTATAACATACCAAAAAAATTGTCAATATCTATAATTAAATAAATTTAATTTATATTTGAAGTGAACTAAAAAATATGCCTGAACAAACCCCAAAAACCGGCGTCGGCATTCTAATCATTAAAGATAACAAAGTGCTTTCACATAAACGCGCGGGTTCGCATGGAGCAGGGGAGTATGCTTTTCCTGGCGGGCATCTTGAATATATGGAAACTGTTGAGCAAGGTGCAAAGCGCGAGGTTATGGAAGAGACCGGAGTTTTCTACGCGTCCGTCAGCTGACGGACGAGGGTCTGGCAGCTTTAGCTGCCCGTGTATGCGGACTAAAGTCCGCGAACCCTGCCCTAAAGGGCGGTAGAAAAAATAATTATTAATACTTTTATACTTTAAAGTATAAAAGTATTAATAATTATCTATAAGTGGTCTGATAACTTTATGATGCAAACCCATACCGCCGTAACTTTTATCCCCATCAACAAAACTGGTAAAATTTTAATGCAGCTTCGCGATGACGGCGGCGGTAAACAAATTCCCTATCCCAATACGTGGAATTTTTTAGGCGGGGCAGTTGAAGCCGGTGAAAATTATTTGGAGTGTGTAATCCGCGAAGCTGATGAAGAATGTGAGATGAAACTCAAAAAACAACAGTGTGAGCTGATTTATGTTTATAATCACGACGACACGGTTGACGACCATGTTTTTGTCTGTAAAGTCAGAGGTTATGAAAAAGTAATTGTGCGCGAAGGTCGTGAAATGCGCTGGATGAGCTTATCAGAAATAAAAAAATTAAAACTC
>ERZ1292640.1498-Hain-H43-02um-R1-1498-length-19285-cov-5_pt1 | contig 11041 bp, 10 predicted proteins | sample MGYA00564404_ERZ1292640 | MGnify/ENA primary metagenome ERZ1292640 (study PRJEB36523, sample SAMEA6512636) | groundwater metagenome | collected 2019-01-08 | study: AquaDiva: Metagenomics assemblies of 32 groundwater samples | reverse complement strand
CCGAGAGCCGTCGTGCCCGCCGCGCTCGACCGCGATCGGGGCACTGGCCCATTACGTGTCGCACGGCGCGGCCGGCACCTACCAGCCTACCAATATCACCTTCGGCATCATGGAGCCGCTCGCCACCTCCCCGCGCAACAAGTTGGCGCGCCGGCTCGCGATCGCGGATCGAGCGCTGGTCGATCTGGCCGCCTGGATGGCCCGGTGAACGAACACCTGAAGGCGTTCCTGCAGCACTTGCGCCTCAACCGCGGCGCATCAGTGCACACCGTCCGCGCCTACGACAGCGATCTCAGCCAGTTTCTCGACTACCTGCCGGTGCACACCGGCAAGGCGAAGGCGGATCTCGAACCGTCGGATTGCACGGTCGGCGCGATACGGTCGTTTCTGGCCGAGCTGTATCGCACGCATCGTTCACGCGCGACGGCGGGCCGCAAACTGGCGGCGGTGCGTGCATTCGCCCGGTACCTGCGGCGCGAGGACTTGATTGACGGCGATCCCGGTGGGCTGGTGGCCTCGCCGAAATCGGAACAGAAGCTGCCCGCGCATCTCGAGATCGACGAGATGATCACCCTGCTCGAGACGCCCGATACCGCCACGCCGCTGGGCCGCCGGGATCGGGCGATGCTGGAACTCTTCTACGCGTCGGGCCTGCGCCTGAGCGAACTGGTCGGACTGGACCTGGGCGACATCAACCTGAACGGACGCATGGTGCGCGTGCTTGGCAAAGGCAGCAAGGAGCGGGTGGTGCCGTTCAATGCCAGTGCGGCCGAGGCCATGCGGGCCTACTTGAAGGATCGGCCGGCGCTCGAGCAGGTCGCGCTCACCGGGCGCGTGGGGCCGCCCAAGCGGGTCTCGAAGACCGGTGTGGGACGGCCCTCACCCCGGCGGTCGGCGGGATCCACGCCGCTGTTCCTCAACTGGCGTGGCGGCCGGCTCACCGGCCGCAGCGTGCATCGGCTGGTGCGCGGCTACGTGTCGCAGTGCAGTACCCGTCTTGGGATCAGCCCGCACGCGCTGCGTCACTCGTTTGCCACGCACCTGCTCGAACGTGGCGCCGACCTGCGTTCGATCCAGGAGCTGCTGGGCCACGCGCAGTTGTCGACGACGCAGCGCTACACGCACGTGAGCGCGGCGCAACTGATCGACGTGTACCGGCGGGCGCACCCGCGCGCGAAAAGAGTGTAGCCCCAGGTCGTCACCCCGAAGACGAGCCTTCGCCGCCACCCCCGCGCTCCGTGTGTGACCCCTGCGCTCCGTGTGTCACCCCCATCGAGTAGGCGCCCCGGTCACCCCCTACTCGATGGGAATGACGGGACTCTAGTCACTCCCGGAGGGGTTTTCGGCCGCGCGGGATCTGGATATCGAGCGTCTTGATCTTGTAATTGATCACGCGCGGGCTGATGTGCAGCAATTCGGCCGCATCTTTCTGCACCCAGTTGCACATCCTGAGGGCCTCGGTCAACGCCTGACGCTCGATGTCCTCCAGCGCCACCCCGCTCGGTGGGATGCGCAGGACCGGCGTGCCCGACACGTTGCCGCCCACGGCAATGGTCTCCCCCAGTCGCAGGTCGTCGGCCGTGATGACCGCGGCGTCGGTCAACAGCACCGCCCGCTCGATCGCGTTCTCGAGCTCCCGGATGTTGCCGGGCCAGTGATAGCGCGACAGCATCTTCCGGGCCTCGGGTGCGACGCCCTCGATCTTCTTCTTGAGTTCGCCCGAGAACTTCCGGATGAAGAAATCCGTCAACGCGGCCATGTCGTCCTTGCGATCGCGCAGCGGCGGCATCTCGACCGACACCACGTTGAGGCGATAGAAGAGGTCCTCGCGAAACGTCCCGGCCGCCACCATGGTGGGCAGGTTGCGGTTGGTGGCCGCAATCATCCGCACGTCGACTTTCAGCGAGCGGGTGCCGCCGAGCCGCTCGAATTCGTGCTCCTGCAGCACGCGCAGAATCTTGGCCTGCGTGCTGGGGCTCATGTCGCCCACTTCGTCGAGGAACATCGTGCCGCCATCGGCCTGTTCGAAGCGTCCGATCCGCTGCTTGTCGGCGCTGGTGAAGGCCCCTTTTTCGTGGCCGAAGAGTTCGGATTCGAGCAGGTTCTCCTGGAGCGCGGCGCAGTTCACTTTCACGAAGTTGCGGCCGGAGCGAGACGAATTGTGGTGGATGGAGCCTGCCACCAGCTCCTTGCCCGTGCCCGTTTCGCCGCGAATCAGGATCGTGGTGTTGCTCTTGGCCACCTTGCGGACAATGTCGAGCACCTTCTGCAGGGCGCCGGAGCTGCCGACAATCGAGTCGAAATCGTAGATGTCGTTCTGGGTGTGGCGCAGGTACTCGATCTCGTGTCGCATGCGGCGCATTTCGAGCGCCTTCTCGATCTTGAGTTCCATCTCCTCGATCTCGAACGGCTTCTGCACGAAGTCGAACGCGCCAATCTTCATCGCCTCGACGGCGGTGCCCACCGATCCGAAGGCGGTCATGAGGATCACCGCCACGGAGGGTTGCAGCGTTTTCGCGGAGCGCAGCACGTCGAGGCCGTCGCTGCCCCCCATTTTCAGGTCGCTCAGCACCACGTCGAACGTGGCGCTGTGCAGGCGCTCGATGGCCTGGTTGCCGTCGGCGGCCTCGTCGACCTCGTGGCCAGCCTGTCCCAGGGCCCGAACCAGTGCCCGGCGCAGCGCGTCGTGATCGTCAGCAACAAGGATGCGACCCATGTGTCCTCTCAGAGCCCTGCGTGGCCGGGGGCGCCCACCGGCAGCGTCACCGTAAACGTCGTCCCATGGCCGGGCGCGCTGGCCACCTCGATGCGGCCGGCGTGCGCGTCCACGATCTTACGGACAATGGCCAGGCCCAATCCGGATCCCTTGGGCTTGGTCGTGAAGAACGGATTGAAGATGCGGTCCCTGATCTCCGCCGGGATGCCCGGTCCATCGTCGGCGACCACGAGCGCCACCGATCGTGGCAGGCCGCCGTCATCCACGTCGTGCACGTCGGCGCGCACGCGAATGGTGCCGCGATCGCCGAGTGCTTCCAGGGCGTTCAGCAGCAGATTGGTGACCACCTGAACGAGTTGATGGCGGTCGCCGTCGATGGCGGGCAGATCGGCCGGCAGTGTCACGTCCAGAGCGGTCGCGCGGCGTTCCACCTTGCGTTCGGCCAGCAGAATCGCGTCGTCCACCACGCGCGCGATCGAGGTGCGATCGACCTCGAGGCGAAGCGGACGCACGAACTCGAGCACCTCGAGCACGATGGCGTTGGCCATCTTGGCTTCGTTGATGATGTCGCCCAGCATGGCGTGCGCCTCGGGGCGATCGGTGATCTGGCGACGCAGCAGTCCCGCCATCACCTCGATGCCGGCCAGCGGGTTCTTCACTTCGTGCGCGATCATGGCCGCCATCTCGCCCAGGGCTGCCAGCCGGTCGCGCAGCCGGTCCCGCTCTTCGGCTTGTTCGAGCAGCGTCAGGTCCGCGAAGATCAGCGCGGCTCCGTGAACGCGACCGCGGTCGTCACGCACAAGCGACAGCGTGTAGCCGATGACTCTCCCGGAGGGTTCCAGGCGCAGCTCGGCCCGGTTGGGCAGATGGCCGGCGTCAAACGCACCGGCGAACAACCGGATCAGGTCGGGATGATCGCGCAGGATCTCGGCGAAGTGCCCTCCGGCATGATCCGGCGACGGTGCGATGCCGAGTATGCGATACGCCTCGTCGTTGACGACGGCCGCCGATCCATCGCGGGTGATGGCCATCACGCCGTTTCGCAGGCTGGCCACCAGGTCGCGGAAGAAGCGGTTGTCGAGCGGTTTGGCCATCGGTAGTCCGACTCGCGAGACCCGTCCGGGCGATGACAGATGTTTCAGGATTGTAATCCACTCTCAGTATTGTTATCAGCGACGTGGGCTCACACCCCTCAACTGCTAACACAACTGGGACTTCAGCCCTGCCCCACCCCTGCGGAGCCTCGCTATCAACGTCTGTAGCAAAGCGGATGCCCGGCCCTCCGTACGACCTTGACGATTCGCGCCGGCAGGCGCTGGTGTTCTTGGCTCTGCCGTGCCTACGCGCCGTCGTCGCCGTCGACAATGCGCCCGTCGAAGAGGTGAATGGTGTGGGTGGCGCGGTGGGCGTAGCGGGGGTCGTGAGTGACCATGCAGATCGTGGCCCCGCCCTGGTGCAAGCCCTGGAGCAGATCCATCACGATCGCGCCATTCTTCGAGTCGAGGTTGCCCGTGGGCTCGTCCGCCAGCACGATCGTCGGCTCCCCCACGACCGCCCGCGCCACCGCCACGCGCTGCTGCTGACCGCCCGACAGTTGCCCGGGCAGGTGCTTGGCCCGGTGCCCCATCTCCACGCGCTCGAGCGCGGCGTGCACCCGTGCGCGCCGCTCGGCGGGCTTCATCCCCCGGTAGGTGAGCGGCAGTTCGACATTCTCGGCGACGGTCAGGTCGCCAATTAAATTGAAGCTCTGGAAGATGAAGCCGATGGCCCGGTTGCGCGTGCGGGCCCGCTCCTTGAACGACAGCCCCTCGACCGGCTGGCCGTCGAGCCAGTACCGCCCGTTCGTGGGCGTGTCGAGCAGCCCCAGCAGCGAGAGGAGCGTCGACTTGCCACAGCCCGACGGCCCCGCCACCGCCACATAGTCGCCCGCCCGGATCTCCAGATCGATCTCCGCCAGCGCGTGCGTCTCGACATCCTCCGCGTAGAACACCTTGGTGACGTGCTGCAACCGAATGACTGGCTCCGGGGCCCTCGTCTCGGCCGTGGTGATCGCCGGCGCGGCGGTCGCCGTGGTGGTGGTCGTGCTGCTGGTGGTGGTCATCGGGACTCCTCGCCTACCTGATCCGCACGCGGTCGACCGCGTCCCACGTGGACGTGTCCGACAGAATCACCTCGTCTCCGGGCTTCAGGCCGGCGCGGATCTCCACCGCGTTCACCGACATCCGGCCGAACGTCACCGGCACGCGCACCGCATGGCCCGTCGCGTCGAGGCGGAAGAGCTGGACCGTCGCGCCTTCCTCGCCGATGGCGGGCCGGCCGACATACACCACCTCCGGCAAACGTTCGATCTCGATGGTCCCGTCGATGGTCAGGTCCGGTCGTGCGCCCTTCGGCAGCGCGCCTTCGAGCGACACGTCCACCGTCACGGTGCCGCCCGTGGCGGCCGGGTCGATGCGCGACACCCGGCCCGCAATCACCCCGTTGCGGGTATCGATGGTGGCGCGCAATCCCAACTGAATGTCCTTCGCTTGCGTTTCGGCCACCTTCAGTTCGGCTTTCAGCCGCGTCGGGTCCACTACGCGCACGAGATTCGCGCCAGGGCCCACGCGCGCGCCGAGCTCCACCAGGACCTGCTGTAATACGCCAGTCACGCCCGCCCGGACCCGCAGACCCGCCACCAGCGCCCGCTTCTGCCCAAGCGTGGCGCGCTGCCGATCCACCTCGGCCATGGGGATGGCGAGTTGAGTCGCGACGGCGCGCTGCTGCATCGCGGACCGCTGTCGCTCCAGACGCAGCCGGTGATCCAGGTTGTCGGCCTTGGTCGATTTGTTCCGCAGCGACTGCGCAGACGTCAGACCCTCCTTGTTGAGCGCTGCTTCGGCCTCCGCGTCCATCCGCGCCTCCCGGGCGTCCGACTCCAGCGTCGCGACCGCAGACTGCGTGGCCAGCACCGCGCTCTCGAGTTCGACGCGGCGATTGGCGAGCTGCGCCTCAGCCGATTTCAATTGCAGTTCCGCATCCCGGACGCCTTGCTGAAGCTCGGGATTGCTGAGCTCGATGATGACCGTGTCGGGCTCGACTGCCGCGCCCGGGCGCAACACGATGCGTTCGACGCGGCCCTCGGCCACCGCAGGAATCCAGCGCAGGTCCTCGGGCACCAGCGTGCCCGTGCCGCGTACATCCCGCACCATCGGGCCGCGCTTCACCGTGTCGATCCACACCGCGGCGCGCTCCACCGCCGGCGCCGCGGGCTGCAGCCGCGAGACGGCGAAGGTGACCGCCGCCACCGCCACGAGCGCCACGCTGCCCCAGATCAAGCGACGACGGCGACGGGCGACCGCAAGGTCGGGGCGGGCGATGTCAACCATCGGGGCTTCCTCCATATGGTTGCTGACGAACGGCCGTAGAGTGGCTCATCACGTGCGGCCTTGCCGCTGGCGTGCGCGGACGGACGACGAGGTCCGACGCCGGCTATTAACGCCCGGACTCTGCCGCGACAACGAGTTCGCGGCATGGTAACCGAGTTCGAAGGCGATTGCCTTCACGGAGCGCGGAGGATCGGCAGACTTCATACTCGCCACTCGTTGACGCAGGACTTCGGTCCGCACCTGGCGGAACGTGACACCGCGCACCGCGATCAGAGCGCGGGTGAGTGTGTGTCGGTCAACCTGAGCCGCCTGCGCGATCTCCGAGAGCGGGGTCAGGGGCGCCGTCTCCAGGCAGCGTCGTACCAGGTCGGCCAACGATGTGGCATCGTACGTCATCGAGCCTCCTGACGGGCGTGAAGGTCGAATCTCCCTGCCTGGCAGGTCTAGCACAGACCCCGAGGGCAAACAATCGATCTTGCACAGAGAATTCAGTCCCGACGATCTTTCTGTGCAACGGGCGCGGCAAGGCTTCCGCTGCCACGGCCCATCGTCGGCCGACTCTGTTGAATGGCGCCTGGCCTTGATGGATCCGCCGTCGACGTGTCGCCTGAGGTTTCCACTCCCAATCGCGTGGGCCCGTATGCACCCTCGTACGCCCGCCTACACCCCCGCGCACCCGCATGCTCCAAACGGCTACGCTTTGCTCCATTCTGCGACGTGATTCTCCTTGAACCCTCGTAGGCACCGCACCATGATGCGGCGTCAGGGCGTACGAAGTCCGTGTGCCTCGGGCGCGACGTGGCGGCGCTCCGAGGAAACTTCCCAGACGCGGTGGACGATCGACAGCTGTGGGTGACAGTTTTTGGCGTGTCGAGTCGCGAATGCATCGCGTGGGCTGCTAATACGGCCAATCCCCATACGAGGCGTGGGCGTCGGCCGAGCGGGCAACGTAGACGATGTGGAGGACCGAGCGATGCCGAAATGGAAGCCGAACGCTGACGTCGTGATGCGCCCCGAGGACGAGGGGATGTACCTCGCCTTCAATGTGACAGCGGGTTCAGGGCTCATACTGAATCCGACCGCCCATTTCATCTACACCCGCGCAGCTGAGGGATGCCCGGCAGAGGAGATCGCCCAGGCGATTCAGGCTCATTTCGATTTCCCTGCGCCGGCCCCGTCCAGGGCAGACCTGTCAACGCTCGTGTCGACGCATATCACGCTTCTGGAGCGGGCGCGCTTGCTCACTCCAGAGGAACAGACGCTCGACGACGTCGCGACAACAGTCCGCCGCTCGTGAGGTGACCTATGGAGCCGCGTTGTGGCTACAGGCTACACAACCTATATGTTTACATGTGCGAAGAATGCAACCTGGCATGCAGGCACTGCTGGCAGAGCGCGAACCGCACCCCGCGGACTCAGACGAAGCCGGTGTCCGTCGACACCTGCCGGATGGTCATCGACGAGGCGATACCGCTCGGCCTCGGCTACGTGAAAATCAGCGGAGGCGAACCACTGCTTCGGAAGGCGGACGTCATTGAGCTGATCGAGCACACGCACGGGCGACGCGTCTCCACGCGTCTGGAGACGAATGGCACGCTCATTGACGACGAGGTCGCCGACGCCATCAGCCGGTGCCGCGTCGCCACGTCCGTCAGCCTCGATGGCGCCACCGCGTCGACCCATGAGAAGTTACGCCTGACGCGGGGCTGCTTCGACCAGACAATCACGGCGCTAGCGCGGCTCCAGTCGCGCGGGGTTCGCACCGAGCTCGTGTTCTCACTGCATAGGGACAATCAGGAGGACCTGCCCGGCGTGGTGGCGCTCGCTGCACGGTTTGGATGTAGCGGCGTCAAGATCAATCCCGTCATCTCAAGCGGCAGAGCGTCGCAGATGAATACGCGTGGTGCGCTTCTCAGCGCCACGGAGTTGCTGGAGTTCGTGCGGCAGGTCGAACGCACGTACTGCGGCCGGTCTCCGCGCGTGTCCGTGAGCACGGCGCCCGCGTTTCATTCGCTGCGGTCCACCTGTGCCGGACAATCCGCCGGCGGGCATTGCAGCTTCAAGCACCTCCTGGGCATCCTGGCCGACGGACGGGTGTCGTTCTGCGGCATGGGCTATCGCTCCCGCGACTACATATTCGCGCGTGCGGCGGACGCCAGGTTGGACGAGGTGTGGAACGACCATCCGCAGCTGGACGTGATGCGGAAGCAGCTGCCGCAAAGTCTCGAGGGGGTGTGCGGCAACTGTGTTGCGCGTTCATCGTGCCAGGGAGGCTGCCGCGCCGAAGCCTACGAGGTCTACGGGTCGCTGATGGCTCCCTCTCCCAGTTGTCAGCAGCTGTATGACGCCGGGCTCTTTCCGAACCAGCGTCTGGTGGCGGCGAGGCAAGATTGCAGCTACCGGCCCATCCACTCAACGTGAACATGCTCTCGGGATCGACCGAAGACCGGGAGCTAGCAGAGTCCTGGGGCACCACGAGGGAATGACAAGCGTTCGACGGCCAATCTTGGCCTGGATGGGAAGGAGGTGAGACCATGAAACGTCTGTTCGAGATACCAATGTTGTACAGCCTGTCGGGTCGGGCGCTGCTACAGTCCGACGCCGATCCTTTGGAGCTCCCCGACAACACGTGTGACAAAGGAGGTGGAACCAAGAACACCTGCAACTCTGGCGGCGGTACGGAGAATACTTGTGCGTCGGGCTCTGACGACGGCGAAGGAGCGTAGAACGCGGTTGTGAAAACGACACGCGGACAGGGTTGAGAGGAGGTGGTAGTCATGAAGCCCTTGTTCGAACTCCCGAGCCTGTTCAGCCTCTCCGGCCAGCCGCTCTCCCTGGAGAACTGCGACGAAGTCGGAAAGAACGACTGCGGGTCCGGCTCCGGTACCGACAACGGGTGCGGATGGGGTGCAGACTACGGCAACGGCTGTAGCAACGGCTCAGACCAAGGCGGAGATGGCGCGCAGCTAGCGAGCTAGCACCAACGGGACGTGGTGCCCCAGACCAGCGCGGACCGCCGCAGTGATCAACCGCGCCCCACCACGCCACTGCTTCGTGTGATCCGAGCGAGGACCAAGGTTGTGCCCGTCCCGCGCCCCCGGTTGCCTCCGCCTCGAGGGTCTCGCCGAAGATGGGTGCGGACCTCACAGGCCGCCGAGATGCGGACCCTTGACCGAAAGGAACGCCGACATGCTGCTGCACAGTAGCGTCCCGCTCACGCCTCGTGCGGCAGAGCGTCCGGCCGAACCGCCGACGCGCAGGCGAATGACGATCCGCCGGCTCGCCTTGCTTGGCCGGTTCGTGCTGCCTCATCGCCGGGCCTTGGCACTTGCGCTCGGGTTGCTGCTGGTCAATGCCGGGCTTCGACTGCCGGTGCCCTTCCTTACGATCTACGTGATTGATACGGTCATCCCAACGCGACGCGTGACGCATCTCTGGTATCTGTCCGGAGTCATTGCAGCCATGACGCTGCTGTTTCTCGTCGTTGACGCAGTGAGAGGATACGTCGTACTCCTCGCAGCACGAAAGGTGGCGGCACGCGTAGAGATGTCCCTTCTGAGGCACGTGCAGAGCCTTCCGCTCGGCTATCTGAATTCCAGAAACACCGGCTATCTCCTGTCCCGATTCGTCAACGACCTCGCAGCCGTGAACGGCCTCGTCAGCGACACGCTGCTCAGCGCTGTGCAACACACCGCAATCCTGGCGATCGGCCTGTTTGCGGTCATGTACATTCACCCGGGGCTCGCGGTCGCCTCCCTTCTGATTCTCCCTGGGTTCGCTTTCATCACCCTTCGCTATGGCGGCGGCCTGCGGACACGGGCGCAGCGCGCCCACGAGCAGCGTGCTCGAGTGGTTGAGGCACTGAACGAAGCGATTGCCGGCACATTTGTCACGAGGGTGTTTGCGCGCGAGCAATGGGTGAGCCTGCGCGTCTTCCACCAGCGCGCCGACACCATCCGCGTCGAAGCGCAGAACTACATCGCGTCGTCGGCAGTGTCAATGGCCGTCTCGTTGCTCGGGGCCGCTGGGCCACTCGTCGTCCTCTGCTATGGGGGGTACGAGATCATCGAGGGGCGGCTCACCGTCGGAGCTTTCATAGGCTTCAACTCCGTTCTGGCGTATCTGCACGGTCCCACGCAGGCTCTGACCAGCCTCTACCTGGGTGGACAGAGCGCCCTGGCCGCCCTTGACCGGATCGGAGAACTACTCGAGACGGAGTCCGAACCCGGGGCCCGGGATTGCGATACCGGTGGGAAGCTGGTGCCCGACGATCTGACCGGCACCATTCACTTCGAGAACGTTCGCTTCAGCCATCACGCGGGTCGCGAGGTTCTCAAGGGCATCACGTTCACGATCCCGGCGGGTGCAAGAGTCGCAATCGTCGGCGAGAGCGGTGCGGGGAAGACGTCGATCGTCAACCTGATCCTTCGACTCTACGAGCCAGACGCCGGTCACATCACCATCGACGGCACTGACATCCAGAAGTACGACGTCCACGCTCTTCGCCGCAGCATCGGTCTGGTGAGTCAGGAAACGACACTCTTCAGTGGTACCGTCCGTGACAACATCGGTTTTGGGCGACCCCACGCGAGCGCCGAGGAGGTTGTCCGTGCCGCGAAGCTGGCAAATGCCGACGACTTCATCTGCGCGCTCCCACTCACCTATGACACGCCCGTCGGCCGCCAGGGCATTCAGCTTTCGGCGGGTCAGCGCCAGAGAATCGCGCTCGCGCGAACGATATTGGCGGAGCCAAAGATCCTGATACTGGACGAGGCGACCTCGTCGATCGACTCGCACTCGGAGGAGTTGATATCGCAGGCGTTGGCCTCGTTTGCGACTGGCCGCACGACGATCGTCATTTCTCACCGACTTTCGTCGGTGTTGAAGTCGGACCTGATGATCCATCTCGCCGGAGGCGAGGTGATCGATGTCGGGTCGCATCGAGACTTGATCCAGC
>ERZ1292640.4199-Hain-H43-02um-R1-4199-length-11046-cov-6_pt1 | contig 11046 bp, 13 predicted proteins | sample MGYA00564404_ERZ1292640 | MGnify/ENA primary metagenome ERZ1292640 (study PRJEB36523, sample SAMEA6512636) | groundwater metagenome | collected 2019-01-08 | study: AquaDiva: Metagenomics assemblies of 32 groundwater samples | reverse complement strand
ATAGTGAATCGCGTTATCGATGATTTCGGTAATGGACAGTGAGGTAATGGGGAGGTTATTGTTTGATTGTTGGTACCGAGCAAGCTCGAGGAGGGATTCGGATAACGATTGTAGTTTATCGACTTCCTGCAGACTTTCGGCAGCGAGCGTATGGGACTGGGACGAACCAGGGTTCTTTTGGCGCAAATAGACTTCAAATGCGCTTTTCAGTGAGGTTAAAGGCGTGCGTAATTCATGGGATGCATCACTGATAAAACGATCCTGTTCTTCGACCATGGTCTGTATAGGAGAGAGAGTCCGACCTGCCAGCAAAAACCCTAATCCACCGGCAACGACGAAGATACCGATATTCACTAAACCCAGCATAAGGAGAATTCGTTGACGAGTTTCCTCAATGAGTTCAACCATCACGGGAAGTGGTGTCGTCATCCTGCGGTTTGGTTCCAGCCGATGTTCTATACGAAACCGATTCGTGCGTTCAAACCGTTCGATTTCACGCGTGAGTACGTGATAGATGGCGGCGCTAAACGTGATACTCACTATCATGATGATAGTGAGGTACCACGCGGTGAGTTTGAGTCTAGCGGAACGAAACATAGGGATACTATTTACTCATTGCTTATTTTGTAACCAAATCCCCGAACAGTGTGAAGGAGTGGTTTCGTGTTAGGAAACGGCCGGTCGATTTTATTTCGGAGATTGCGTATGTATACTTCTACTGTATTTGGGAGGATATCCGCATCGTAATCCCAGACGTGGTTTGTGATTTGTTCGCGGGTTAGGATTTTTCCGGCATTTCGTAACATATACTCCAAAAGCGAAAATTCTTTACTGGTAAGCGCGATGGGTCTGCCCGTACGTTTTGCAGTGAAGGCTTTAGGATGAAGCGTAAGATCGCCTACAGTGAGAACCGAACTGGTTGTTTGTTTTGGTCTCCTGGCAAGCGCCCGTATGCGGGCCAGGAGCTCTTCAAAGGGGAATGGTTTGGTGAGATAGTCGTCTGCTCCTGTGTCCAACCCTTCTACTTTATCCTGTATCTGAGCTTTGGCGGTGAGCATGAGGATAGGAGTATGGATGTTTTTTTTCCGTAACTCCTGACACACGGTGATCCCGGTCATACCGGGGAGCAGAAGATCCAGAATGATGACGTCGTAGTCTTCGGTGGCAGCCAGATCAAAGCCATCAATCCCATTGTAGGCAAGATCGACAGCGTAGTGCTCCTGCACAAGTCCCTTTTTGATCGTACCCGCAATCCGATGTTCATCTTCCACGACAAGGATTCTCATGCTTCAATTATACAGAGTTTGCTGAAAAACAGCTGAAGTTCATTTTATTGCTTCTTCGCTATACGGGAAACGGTGGTGATGCTGACTAAAAGTAATACCGCACCGATCCATTGGGAAACGGTCAGCGTTTTATGAAAATACACATAGTCAATGACTACCGCAGATAGCGGCCATGTAAGCTCACAGATCGCTGATACCCGCGCCGGCGTACGCTTCAAACCATAGTAATAAATTACGAGTGCCACCATGCCGGTAGAGAGGGCAATCGCAACAAGGGTCCATAACTGACCGGATGTTATATTGGTCGCCTGTTTTTGATACCCCATGGCGAGAACCACAACGATACCCAAAAGAGATGCCAACCCGAATCGTAACCCCGTGACCACAAGCGAGGGAAGCCGTATCAATGCATACCGGCTAAACGCCGTGGATGATCCCCACGAAAACGCCGCGCCTATGGCCATAAGCGCCGCAATCGCAGTCCCCGCGCCCATTGCCGCGTTCACCCCGGCAGGAAAGGACACCAGGTATACACCCGCCAGTGCGACTGCTAACAGCGGCCAAAACACTTTTTCGATACGTTCCTTTACTATCAAGCGGGCAAACAGTACTACGAACAGCGGCTGTGTTTGTTGAAGCAATACCACCACGGAAAACTGGATATAATTTACTTTGCCCAGTGCCGCCGTATAGAGCACGGTCCCCAAGATACTGCTTAAGACCGTGACCCATGCAAACGCACTCCACACTTTCGGCTTTATAGAAAGAACTTCTTTCCACATGGGGAGGAGTACCGGCAACAGAATGACAAATCCGATAAAATGCTCCCAGAATACGACAACGATCGGCGGTAAACTATATAAGCTCACCCGCAAGAGTCCGTCCAAACTCCATAAAAACGCAGCCAGAATGATAAAGAGCGGCCCGAAAGCCAATAATTTTTTCATAAAAAATACCCCTCTCTCTTCGGGGTACAGCAAACGCCCGCACTACACGCACGGTATTACGTTTTCCTTCTTTATACCCGACTATACGGTCGACCTACGCATTTCACGCAGTCATGCTTTGATGTGATCGCGGCTCGTGGGTTATACCACCGATTGGGAATTACACCCGACCCCGAAGGATATCGTTATTATGACAAGCTCATGCTATGTTGTAAAGCTGGGAGAAGTCCTGTATTACTGAAGAATTCGGCCGTCCGCGAGACATCCTTTCCGATTGCCGTAATGAGGGATTGGACCGATGGGAACTTTTTACTTTCCCGGAGTTTCCTTAACAATTTGACGGTAATCACGGTACCGTAAATATCCCGATTGAAATCCAAAATATAGCTTTCTAGCTGGAGCTGGTTTTCTCCAAATGTTTCCGCCCGTCCGACGAAGGACGCTGCTCGGTACGTATGGTTGTCGATGGTGACGATTGAGGCATATACCCCTTCAGGAACCGAACGATTGAGAAGGATATTAGTTGTGGGGAACCCCAAATCTTTCCCCCGGCCTTTTCCTTTTCTGACGATGCCTGTTATTTCAATAGGCGTCTGCATAACAATGATTATCGGTGCGACTCCCACCGCGCGAAGATGCCGCTTGGGAGGAGGCGGTCTGATTCGGATTCTTTAAGCGCCAGTTCGCCATATGTTACCAAGCCGCCGCGGTTGGCTAAGGCGGAGGAGACGAGTTGACCCAATGCTATGGCAGAAATATCTGCGGTGTATGCGTTGACAAGGAGGAATCTGGCGCGTGGGGAGAGGATACTCACACAAGCCTCAAGTAGCCGCGGCAGGTCATCAAGAAGCTTCCATACCTCTCCTTTCGTTCCTCTGCCAAACCGAGGGGGATCAAGGATAATGCCGTCGTAGGTACTGCCGCGTTTGGTTTCACGAAGGACAAACTTCATCGCGTCATCTTCGATCCATCGGATTAGTTTCTCGGTTATATGATTGAGTCTTGCGTTTTCATGCGCCCAAGTTATAGCGCTTTTGACGCTATCCAGGTGCGTGACGCGTGCTCCGGCGTGGGCTGCAGCCACGGTTGCCGCACCGGTATAGGCAAAGAGATTGAGGACGTTAAGCGGTTGCTTCATAATGATATTCTCAAGCCATACCCAGTTGACGGCCTGCTCGGGGAAGATGCCGATATGTTTAAACGCAGTAGGTTTGAGGAGAAACGTCATGTCGCGGTAGCGGATGAGCCAGAGGGGCGGCGGAGGGATTTTTATTTGCCAATGTCCTTCGGTTTTCGTCGAGCGGATGTACTGTGCGTGAGCTGTGTCCCATACTGCGGGAGGTTTCCGTGGTTTCCAAATAGCTCTTGGATCCGGTCTGGAGATTATATATTCCCCAAAACGTTCAAGTTTCATGCCGTCACCCGTGTCGATGAGTTTGTAGTCGTTCCAACCGTCAGGAATTAGTATCGGAATTGATGTCATGGTAGGATTGTATCATGGAGAATGACATACAGAAACTCGTCGGATTGAAAGCCAAACTTGCCCATTACGAGGCTAAACTCGCCGGGAAAATGAAGCGATATCGGGGCGTTATTCATGAAAGCGGACTTTCCGAGATGCGTCATAACGAAGTGATGGTCCTTCGGGCTATTACTTCTGATCTCAAGAGGGAAATTGCCGCTCTTCAAACTACTTGACAGCTCGTTGGTGATGCCGTACGGTTAAAGAGGAGGGGGGTGAAGCAAAATGAAAATGAAAGAACTCGATTGGGTTGCAAATACGTTAGTGACTGTTGGTGCACTTAACTGGGGACTTGTCGGTGCATTCAATCTTGATTTAGTAAAAACATTACTCGGTACAAGTCCGGCCCTTGTTCAGCTTACTTACGTCATAGTAGGTCTTTCCGGTCTGTATCAGCTGTACAAGATGACGACAAAGGCTAAGAAATAATTGCTTGACGAGCTTTAAACATGTACTATTAGAAACCTTCTCATGATAAGGGAAGGTTTTTATTTGTATGAAAAAGATGCTTCTCGTTTTTGCCCATCCGTGGGATGAAGCGGTTGCCGTAGGAGGTACAGTTGCCAAGTATAATAAAATCGGTTGGCAGATGGAACGTCTTTGTGCAACCAATTTGGGCTATGCCGAAGGCAAGCTCTCAGAGCTTACTCCAGGGACGCTTGAGGATCCGATTTTTCGGGCGATGGAATCAGGTTTACCTGATGTAGTCATTACCTTTGATCAAACGGGCATCAGTAATCATCCGGATCACATCAAGATCTGTTTTGCGGTAACGTACGCATTTCAAAAGTACGCTTTATGGCTTGTGGGACTGCGGAAGAAATATCGTATGTATGGCGCTCGCGATGAACAGTGGCTCAAAAGGCTTGATAGTTTTCTGGTCGGGAATATTGATCCTAAGCTCTACTACACCTGTATGCCGTCGAGCGTTGTTCGTCATGCAATTAATGAGCGGGTCATACCGGCAGAGAATTTTGGGAAGCCGATGCAAGGAGCAGACGACAGCCTCATCACCACAATTATCGATATACGTAAACAATCGACCATTAAATTAAACGCCATAAAGGCGCACGAGTCGCAGGTGGTAGACGTTGACGGGTTTGTGCAACGTGAAGGGAATCCTCTGTTTGATCAGGAATATTTTATCTATCGCATGCAGGGAACGGAGGAAATTTTTGTGGGAAAAAATGATTCCGTAAGTGGTCGCCTCTAAATCCTCATTGACCGGGAACAATAAACTCGATAAACTGATACTTCTTAAGTACCAGTTAGTATGCATTTCCAAAAACAAGAACAATATGGCCTTCTCCTGATGGGGGAATTGGCAAATATCGGAAATAATCAGCCGGTATCGCTTGTCGAGGTGAGCCGTCATCACGGTGTCTCTGTTCCGTTCCTCAAAAAAATAGTCCGGTCGCTTCGTGCATCCGGACTTGTACAAAGCAAAGAGGGAGTAGGCGGCGGGTACACGTTGGCGCGTGAGCCGGAATCCATTTCTCTTTGGGAGATTGTATCCTCTTTTGATGCAACCACCAGCGATGCAAAGCCTGGGAGTTCGGCGTGTCCTATAAATAAATCTTGCCTTCCGCAACATATCAGGGCGAAGCTGTCTGAAAGCATTAAAGAACGGCTTGAGGGGATTTCTCTTAAGGAGGTGGCACAATGAAGAATCTGCGAATACAAAATCTTCATGTAGAAGTTGAAGGGAAGGAAATCCTTAAAGGGATATCTCTTAAAGTAGCGCCTGGTGAAGTGCATGTCGTCATGGGGCCAAACGGAAGCGGGAAGTCGACGTTCGCGTATACGCTTATGGGGCACCCCTCATATAAATGTCAAATGTCAAATGTTCCTGCGAAGCAGGATCTGGCTCCGCCAGACAAATGTCAAATGAGAATCGGAAGGAAAAATCTTATGTTTTTGCCTACGGAGGAGAGGGCGAGAGCGGGGCTCTACCTTGCTATACAGTCGCCGATTGCCATTCCGGGAGTAAGTGTGATGCAGCTTCTTCGAAGTAGCTATCAGGAGATATATCCTTCGGCAGGCTCAGGACAAGCCAAGCGAGCTATCCAAAATCCTGTACTCGCCCGTCGTTGGCAGGCAAATGGTATGGGACTGCCGGAATTTATTACGATGGTGAAAAAATACACGCACGAACTTCTGTTTGACGAGTCATTCTTAAGCCGGAGTATTCACGACGGGTTTTCCGGTGGGGAGAAGAAAAAAGTTGAGATGCTTCAAGCCCTGGTTCTTAACCCGAAATTTGCTTTTTTTGACGAAATAGACACCGGTCTTGATGTGGATGCCCTCCGCGTCGTGGGAAAGGGAATTGATCAACTGCGTAAACGCAATACCGGCGTCATCGTCATAACGCACTACAACAGGATTCTCCGCTACGTTACCCCTGACGTCGTGCATGTGTTGGTTGGTGGAAAGATAGTCGCTACCGGGGGAGCTTCGCTTGCGAAGGATATTGAGAAAAAGGGATACAGAGACTATGGCGCAACCCATTAATGATACCTATAAATACGGTTTCCACAAACCCGAGAACTACGTTTTTAAATCCCAAAAAGGTTTGACTCTCGGAGTGATCGAGGATATGTGTGTGCGTAAAGGCGAGCCGGCTTGGATGCGCGGGTTTCGTCTGAAAGCTTTAGGAATGTTTACCCACAAATCCATGCCTTCCTGGGGCGGTGATCTTACCGGTATTAATTTTGACGATATATATTACTACATCCGGCCGACGGATAAAAAAGTTTCCCGCTGGGAGGATTTACCAAAGGAAATCCGTGATACCTATGACAGAATCGGCATACCGGAGGCGGAGAAAAAGTTTCTCTCGGGGGTCAGCGCACAATACGAATCCGAGGTTGTCTACAAAAGTATCAATGCAGCTCTCCAGAAAAAGGGTGTCGTATTTTTGGATATGGATTCCGCCTTACGGGAGTATCCGGAGATCGTGAAGCAGTATTTTGGTACTGTTATTCCTCCCGGGGATAATAAATTTTCGGCGCTCAACAGTTGTGTTTGGTCCGGTGGTTCATTTGTCTATGTACCCAAAGGCGTGCGCGTGGATCTGCCGCTTCAAGCATATTTTCGCATTAACGCAGCCAATATGGGACAGTTTGAACGTACCCTTATTATCGCCGAAGAGGGAAGCTTCGTCCACTATGTGGAAGGTTGTACCGCCCCCGTTTATACGACCGATTCGCTCCACAGCGCGGTTGTTGAGATCATTGTTAAGAAAGGTGCCAGAGTGCGATACACGACTATTCAAAATTGGAGTAATAATGTCTATAACTTGGTCACCAAACGTGCACGCGTGGAGGAAGAGGGAGTGATGGAATGGGTCGACGGAAATCTTGGTTGCTTGGCAGAGGGATCTCTAGTGACCACGCCACAAGGCATTAAACCTATCGAGACGGTTGAGAAAGGAGACAAGGTGCTCTCCTGGGATGAGCACAAAGAATGTTTTTGTTTTCGAGCGGTACTTGCAAAGCGTTTCTCCGGTAAACAACCTATTCACACAGTGTCTATTGGTGAGCGAAAGCTGCGCGTTACAGCAAATCATCCTTTTTATTCGTATGCATATGATTCAAATGTTCCAAAGAAGTTAGGTCGCTATCAATTGGGGTACGTTCGTGCCGATGGTTTGCAACATGCAATTATTCCACGTACTTCGTTAGCGTACGGTATGCCTTTTGGCTTCGCAACGCCATCAATGATAACGATATTTTCGTCGATGAATCAATACGCTCCAAAATTACAGATGACCCGTGATCGGATTTCAAAAATGCATCAGATACAGCAATCGACGGATGACCTCATGTGGTTATTTGGATATTGGGTAGGGGATGGTGATACAGAGATAAAGCAGGGTAAAACGAAAGGCGTGATACGGTATGCCAAGCTTGGATTTTCTACACCGGTCAGCGACCGCGCGCGTCAACGGCTGATAAAAACGATGACTGCACTTGTTGATAATTCTCCTACCGAGCGAGCAGACGGGTATCATCTGGCTTGGAACAGTAAGGAGCTTGTTGAGTTTTTTAGGTTAAACGGTTTTATCGGTAACGCGCAAACGAAACGGGTTCCGCGATGGGTATGGTCGATCCCGGAATCACAAAGGTTAGCTTTTGTGGCCGGTTATCTTGATGCAGACGGGACAGCGGGTGGGGGCAGGTTCTCATTGAAATCTGTTCAACGCTCATTACTGGAAGACATCGCTTCGCTTTTGGTCACTTTAGGCATTACTTCCAGGCTACACACTGAGTTTGATCAGCTTAAGCAAGTTAAAATAATGGGTATTGAGTGCACTGCGCACGGCTCATACCGGTTGGTTTTTAATGGAGATGAGAGATTGTACCCTTGGGTTAGTCCCTCGTTGAGGGAGAAAGCCAAAATTAGTGCTTCACACATTTGGGAAAAGCATCGTAATGTAGGCCGATCCAATATTCGACTTAGCCAGAAACTAGAGATCGTCCCCATCCGTTTCTCTGAGGCAGCCAAGCAGGATGTCCCTACGTGGGATATTGAAGTCGAGGGTACAGGTAATTTTGTGTCACAAGGGTTTATCGTGCATAACAGCAAACTCACCATGAAGTATCCAAGTGTCTATTTAGTCGGGAGAAAGGCGCGTGGGGATATTCTTTCCATCGCCTATGCCGGGGCAGGGCAGCATCAGGATGCCGGGGGGAAAGTGGTTCATGTTGCGTCGGAAACCACCTCGCAGATTATTTCTAAATCCATTAGCCGCGGTGGCGGCCGGACGTCATACCGCGGATTAGTGCAGGTTAATCCCGGGGCGACGAACAGTAAAAGTAAGGTTGTCTGCGATGCCCTACTTCTCGATGAATCATCCCGGTCAGATACGTATCCCACAATGAAAATAAACGAGCAGGATGTCACGATAGAGCATGAGGCGACTGTCTCTAAGATCGGCGATGAACAGCTGTTTTATCTTCAAAGCCGGGGGATAGGGAAAGTCCAGGCCGAGTCTATGATCGTCAATGGATTTATCGAGCCCATTGTAAAAGAACTCCCTCTGGAATACGCCGTAGAACTCAATAGACTTATACAATTACAAATGGAAGGCTCAGTAGGATGAAATCTTTTATTATTCGCGAACTGACGAAGGAAAAAGAGTTGTTGGAATATAATCTCAAAACAAATATCCACCTGACGTTAGTATTGGTTCTTTCTCAAGCGATCGATACGGATGTTCATGTCGTTGTTCGTTTAATCGGTCGGGGAGCTTCAGCCAAGGTTATCGGTTTGGTGGTAGGGCGGGGTGATCATAAGATTGTCCTTCACACGGAGCAAATTCACGAGGCTCCGGAAACGACGAGCAATCTCTTGGTGAAAGCTGCTCTTTACGACCGGACACAGTTTTCGTATGACGGAATCATTCGGGTTGAGCGATCTGCGCAAAAATCCGACGCGTACCAGAAAAACGAAAATCTCCTGCTATCTCCCCAGTCTCATGCCAGAAGTGACCCGGCGCTTGAAATTTTTGCTAACGATGTGCGCTGCACACACGGATCTACCACCGGAAAAATTAACGAAGATCAGCTCTGGTATCTCACGAGCCGGGGTCTTTCGATACCTCAAGCAAAGCAATTATTGGTTGAAGGATTTTTTCAACATGCTATTAGTACAGTTTCTGATACAATAAACCAAGAGAGGATAAGGAAAACATTATGGCAAGTTACATAAAAGCATGTTCAATAACTGATCTTCCAGTTGGGAGCATGAAAACAGTTATGGTTGGCGGAAAAAAGATTGCGGTTGCCAATGTCGATGGGGCGTTCTTTGCCGTTGATGACACCTGCAGCCATGCACAGTGTTCTTTAGGGGAGGAAGGATTTCTCGATGGGAACGTCGTCACTTGCGGTTGTCATGGGGCGACATTTGATGTGAAAAGCGGTAAAGTCATGTCGCTTCCTGCGGTGACTGACGTGGCATCATACCCCGTGAAGATAAAAGGAGGAGATCTATTCGTAGAGATATGAAGGATATCCGTAATGACTTTCCTCAATTAAAAAGAAAAATCAACGGAAAACAGCTGGTTTATCTTGACTCGAGCGCTACATCGCTTAAGCCTCAGTCAGTGATTGATGCACTAACTGGCTATTACACGGATTATACGGCAAATGTATTCCGTGGGATCTATACGACGAGCGAGGAAGCGACGGCTGCCTATGAGGGGGCGAGAGGGAAAGTTGCCGGGTTTATCAGTGCTCCCTCCCCGGGAGAAATTGTTTTTACCCGAAATGCTACGGAATCTCTTAATTTGCTTGCTGCCGGCATCGGGAAGACACTGCAAGAAGGCGATGAGATTATCACGCCCATCATGGAGCACCATTCCAATTTCGTGCCGTGGCAACAGAGAGCATTAAAAAAGAATGTAAAATTAAAAATTTGGGATTTGGATCAACATGGCAAGCTTGATCTTGCGCAATTGAATAAATTAATTACTCGAAGAACAAAAGTACTCACAATTACTGCTGTATCCAATGTGTTGGGGACAATTTGTCCAATTGCACAAATTTGTCAAATTGTAAAGCATATAAATCCGGAGTGCCTGGTATTTGTAGATGCCGCTCAGGCAGTACCGCATATGGTGGTAGACGTGATTGATTGGGGGGTGGATGCAATAGTCTTTTCGGGTCACAAATTGCTCGGACCCACCGGTATTGGTGTTTTGTGGGCAAAGATGAGTCTTCTGGAATCCCTTTCTCCGTATCAATACGGTGGAGACATGATAGAAGAAGTTCATCGGGAAAAAACGATATTCAAAAGTCCGCCGCATAAGTTTGAAGCCGGCACGCCGCACATCGCCGGAGCCATAGGTCTGGGAGCTGCAATTGAATACCTTCAAACGTTGGGGTTGGATGCGGTCCGACGGCACGAAATAGAGATTACTGATTACGCACTCAAAGCTCTCGCGCGATTTAAAGGTGTTACCGTGTACGGACCGGATCATGCGAAAGATCGCGGCGGAGTCATTGCATTTCGTCTGGAGGGAGTCCATCCGCACGACATTGCCCAGGTTTTGGATGAGAGCGGTATTTGTATCCGTGTTGGGTTTCATTGTGCCCAACCGCTGCATGAATTTCTGGGCATAGGTCCGACCGCACGAGCATCCTTTTATGTCTATACCATGAAAAAGGATATAGATACGTTGATTGCGGGGTTAGAAAAGGTTAAAAAGTTATTTTCTTAATGTATGGATATCTATCGTGAGCTCATTCTCGATCATTACAAACACCCCCGGAATTTCGGGCATCTTGAC
>ERZ1292640.4198-Hain-H43-02um-R1-4198-length-11050-cov-5_pt1 | contig 11050 bp, 7 predicted proteins | sample MGYA00564404_ERZ1292640 | MGnify/ENA primary metagenome ERZ1292640 (study PRJEB36523, sample SAMEA6512636) | groundwater metagenome | collected 2019-01-08 | study: AquaDiva: Metagenomics assemblies of 32 groundwater samples | reverse complement strand
CCCGCCCCCACTCCAGCTCGCGTCAGTTGTTCGGCGACTGCGCACCCCAGTGCCCCGCAGCCGACGATCGCGACGCGAGCGGCGATCAATCTTCGCTGGCCTGCTTCGCCGAATCCCGGCAGCAGCATCTGTCGGTTGTATCTGGCGAGCGGGTCCGTCATTGCGGGATTGTTGGCCGCGTTTCGCCTGCTGGCCGGCGCGCGACGTGTCCGCCCGAGAGACTCAACCCGCCGTCAGGTCCTGCGAATCGCGGATGCTGCCCCCCGCCTTCGTACAGCGCAAGCACGGCTCGCCGGGCGGACCAACCGCTCCGCACAACTGTTTGCCATTTCGTGCCCATATCGCACAGCTTTGTGCAATTGCGTTCGTCATGGCAACTTTGTAACATGGCACGCCACTTCATGGGCAGGAGGTACGAGTGCCGAGCATGACCAATATTGATGGCCTGAGAGCCGAGGACTATCTGATCGACTCGAATTCTGTTTTCAAGGAATTCAACGATGACTTTGTGAAGGTCTTCATGGAACTGGACCGGGACGATGCGTATTCGAGCTGTTACGTCCCAAAGGCGCTGGAGTCGGTTGCGAGGATCAGCACGTTGATTCCACCGGCCAAGGCGGCGGAGGACCGGCATCTGGGTGAGGTGGAGTGCGACATCCTGTGGTTCGCCGCGATCTCCGACCTCGCGTTTCTCTGCTTGCAGGGTCCGGTGGGAAGTGGGAAGTCGACAGCGCTGGCGAGCACGAGCCGGGCGATCAATTATCACAATCTTCGCGACCGCATTGAGCTACAGGTTGCGAACTTCAACGTTCACATCGACGCGCTCAACGACCTCTACGCGGAGAAGCAAAGCGCCCGCCCGGCGATCATCAAGATCATCCGTGACCGCCTGCTCAAGGCGTTCGCCAACAAGATGACGATTGCCAACGACGCTTTCTGGAGTTGGCTCTTCGCCGAGTCGACGACCTTTGCAGAGCAGTCAGTCCAACTCGCCTCGCGGAAGGAACGCTACAAGGGCGATGCAGATCGAGCCAGGGCGGAGGAGCTGGCCATCCGCGACGACTGCATCCGCAGCCCGGATTGTCTGTGGGAGTACACCCGGTTTGCCCACAGTCGAGAGAACTTCACGCTCATCATGGCGACGGACAACATCGACCCGTTGCACCACGCGGTTCAGACGCAGCTCATCAACATCGTCAAGGAGCTCTCCGAATGCTCCGCGGTTCGCTTTGTGATTCCAATGCGCCCCGAGACCTTCCATCGCGTCAGAGTGGAGATGAACCACTTGAGATTCCGCTCGACCCAAGTGCAGGCTCCCGGGTTCGACCAGGTGCTGACCAGGCGCACGGGGTATCTCAAGGAGAAGGTCGAGCACGCCCTCACAACGGTCCATGCAGGTGCCAGAGAGCAGTGGAAGTCCCGGGTGCGCGCGGACCTCAGCACGATCATCGGCATGATCCTCGACCCCCACGCGATCAGCACCATCCAGAATCTCGCCAACCATGATCTCCGCGTCGGCCTCTCCATGACGATGGCGTGCGTGGGCTCGGGGCACCTCGATCGGACCGGGCTTCTCAAGAGATCAGTCGATCCCGAGATGCTTGCCGACCCCAGCTCCCTCATCATCGCGCAGCCAATCGTGACGTGGAACTGCAAGACCTACTTTCCGTCCCGACGCATCGCGACGATCATGAACGTGTGGTGCGACGGCCTCTCGCACTACCCGTGGAATCACTTCTTCTATGCTCACATCCTTCGCTATTTCGAGCAGTCTCGCGGGACCGTCCCGGTATCGAAGGCTGTGGACGAGATCTCCACGTCGTTCGCCGCGATTCCCGACGCGAAAGCGACGTACTCCCCTGCCGCGGTCAAGCGTGCGATTGGAACACTCATTTCGGTCCGACTGCTGCACACGCCCGTTGTCCTGTACGTTTCCAACGTCGATCAGCTTCCCAATGACGCACCGGTCCATCTCAGCCAGCTCGGGAAGTACTACACCGAACAATTCATGTACTCGATCGAGTACGTTGGCTACATGAAGGACTGCGTGCGCCTCGATAGCGATGCCACACTCTACGGGTGTGCGGCGCAGGACAGACTGCTGATCCTTCATCGAATCGAGGACTCTCTCCTCTTCACCGCGTATCTGCACTCCAAAGAGAAGGCAATGCTCGACTGCATCTTCTCCCCGTCGGACCAGCGAGCGTGGCGCTGCTACGTGGACAAGTTCGCAACGCGGAGCAACGGACTTCCTGTGCTCTACTCGTCCAAACTGCTCAACGAGCTCTCCCGGGCCATCGATGTCTGTGTGGCCCATTGCACTCCCAACCAGGAAAGGGCGCGAGTGAAGCTCGTTGAGCTTCGTGGCCTCTTGTCCGGCATGCAGACCGAGTACGCCGAGCAGGACCGGAGGCTCCAACGCCGTTGAAACGTATCTTCCGCCCCTGGTGGCATCCGCTCTAACCGTAATGCGACACCGACCTCGTGATCTTGCGGACTTGGTTGAGGAAGAAGACCTCACAGGCCAGGTCGCCCGTCATGCGCCGATAGACCAGGATCACGCTCTCAAGCCCCGTGGCCACATGGATCGGATCAAACCGCAGCGTCGGATTGCGTTCCAGAGCCCGCCCGAAGTAGTCACGCACCGCGGCCATCCCGCGAATCGCCACGTCGTCGGTCCCGTTGTACTTCTTGATGAACGGCGAGCTGTGCTCGATCGCCGGGTCGTAGCACGCCATGATCGCGTCCAGATCGTGCGCGTTCCACGCGCCGTACCAGCGATCGGCGAAGACTTTGGCGGCCTCGGGCGTGAGGGGCATCGATGGCTCCTTGAGAACACCCACTCACCGCGACACGGTGAGCACGGCCTTGGCCTGCTTGGGGGCTTCCTGGTGGGTCTTGCGGGCGCGGTGGGTGCTCCAGTCGGCGACGCGCCGATCGGGGCTCTCCGGGCCGTCGTGGATGTTGAGAATATCGTACGTGTTGTTGCGCTGGGCCGGGATGAATCCCGCGTCGCGGATGAGCCGGCAGAGCACGGCCTCGTCGAGGCAGTACGTCGTGCCCGCCGACGAAACGACGTTCTCCTCCATCATCACGCTTCCCATGTCGCTGGCGCCGAACGCCAGACCCACCTGGCCGATGTGCGGGCCCATCGTCACCCAAGAACTGCCGATCGAGTAGATGTTGTCGAGCATCAGACGCGAGATCGACTGGGTTCGCAGGTACTCGGTCGCCCCGGCCATCCGCACGCGGCGTCCGAACTCCGCCGCCGTCGCGCCAAGCTCACGGTAGTCGACCTCCGGATTGGCGCCCCAGCCAAACGCCCGCGCCACCTCGTCGCCCGGGAAGGGCCTGTCGAACTCCGATGGGTCAGAGCCCCAGTCCCGCACGCGCCCCAGGGGCGTGTGCTCGCGCTGGAAGGGCCAGGTGATGAACGCCTTGTAGTGCCCACGCGGCTCGGATCCCTCGAGGCTCTCAGAGAGGGCCCGGTCCTGCCACTTGCGCACCAGGCCCATGTGGTGCACACGATCGGCGTACCCCTCGATGTGCCCGAACATCATCGTCGCGCTGGTGAACATGCCCAGCGTGTGGGCGACGTACATCACCGTCAGCCAGCTCTCGGCGTCGCACTTGCCCAGACCGATCTTGCGCCGCACGGGCTCGGCGAAGATCTCGCCCCCGCCGCCGGGCAGGCTGTCGAGCCCCGCGTCGCGCAGCTTGACCATGACCCATCGAACCTTGTCCTCGAACGTCGCCCCGGGCGGGTTGAAGAAATGGACGAACTCGACCATCTCGGGGGGGCTGAAGGCGTGGACGTGGACGCCGGGGAATCGCTGCTTGATCGACGAGAGCAAATCGAGGTAGTAGTCGATCGAGAGGTCGGGGTTCATGCCGCCCTGCATGAGGATTTGGGTGCCCCCGATCGCGACAAGCTCGGCGATCTTCTCGTGGATCTTCTCCTTGGAGAGGGTGTAGGCGTCGGCGTCGGTTGCGTCGCGCCGGAAGGCGCAGAACGTGCACCGGGCGTTGCAGACGTTCGTGTAATTGATGTTGCGGTCGATGATGTACGTGCGGATCGAGTCGCCGTGGAGCTGCCGGCAGCGCGCGTCGGCCCAGCGCCCAAGACCCGCCAGGGGCATCTGGCGATAGAGCTCAAGCCCTTGCGACAGGGTCAGCCGCGCCTCCCCCGCTACCACGGCGCGAAGCAGGCCCGGGTCATCGAACGAAAGGGCCGCGTGCTCCCGCGGCGGGCTGTAGATCGAGGCCATCGCTTGCTCCCAGGCCACCCCAGCGCCATCATTGGAAGGTCGAGGCGTGGTTTCTTCCCGGCGGAGTCCGAAAACTGGGCTTTGGCTCTCGATTCACGGGCACCCGGCCTCAAAGGCCACGACGAAGCTGTCGTAGTCGAAGAAATCGACCGAGCCGTCGGCGTCGAAGTCGGCGTTCTTGCCCGGCGGACAGGTGCCGCCCTCGAAGCAGGTCACAAACGCGTCGTAGTCGAAGAAGTCCACCGAGCCGTCGCTGTCAAAATCGGCTGGGCAGGGAGCGCACGCCGGGTAGGGTGCGTTGAGCACCGCGCTCACCGCACCGGGCGAGAGCAGCTCTGCCAGGCCCAGCGCCCCCAGCGCGACATCGGGCATGCCCGCCGAGTCGGGCGCGTACGCCGTATCGACGCTCGACCTTCGATACAAGATGCTCGCGCCGGAGAGGAAGGTCTGGCGAGCGCCGCGCCGGTAGGCGTTGTAGGCCGCGTAAGCCTCGGGGAGCCGGGGTCCGCTCACGCCGTCGCCGCTGACCATCGCCAGGAGCGAAGTGAACGTCGCGATGTCGCCGGGATGATTGGTGATGCTGTCGGCGTTGTAGCTGCCCCACTCCGCCTTGGTGGTGCCGGCGGAGAAGACAGTGGCCCATCGCGGCGCGTTGTCGTCGGTCCATGCGGCGTGCGAGGCGCGGAGGTTGTTCATGTTGGTACGCCAGGTCGAGTCGGCGCGGAACTGATCGATCAAGAGCCACGGGTACATCGTGATGAACGACGCCTGGAACTCGCCCGGATATCCGCCCGTCACCGGACGCCCCGTGAGGTACGACGCGCTCGCGAAGGCCGAGCGGGTCAGCCAGTACGAGCGGATCGCCGGGCCAAACGCCGTCGCGCCATACGACCCGGTCTCGTCGGCGAACAGAACGCCCTCGTGAAACCCACGGCTCCACGACGAGGCGTCAGGCCCGCCCGCGGGCAGCCCGATCAGGGCCATGCGACCATCGAGCAGGAAGTACGCCTCCCAGTTGGAGACCGAGCACGTGATGGCGTCGGCGGCGGCCCGCACCGAGGCATCGCCCGCGTAGAACTGCCGCGCCCGCGCCGCGGCCGCGACGATCTTCATCGTGCTCATCGTGGCGAGCTCTGAGCTCCAGGTTCCCTGGGCGCCGCCGGTGGCCGGATTGATCCAGTGCCTGAAGATGCCGTCGGCCGATTGCTCGGGACGGATGCCGTCGGCGGCGAGCCCCGCGTAGCGATTCAGGATCGTGATGACCTGCCCCTTCGCGGCCGGGTCGCCGTTCACATGGTCGTTCATCAGGAGAAGGAGCACCGTCCATGCGGCCGCGTCGGGCGTCGCGGGATGGAAGCGAGTCCCTCCCTGCTGCACATCGGCGTCGATCACCCAGCCCGCGGGCGAGGTGGTGATGAGCGACCTTGAGAAGCTCACAACCTGTGCGAACTCGTCGTGGGCCCAGGCGTTGAACGAGAGTTTCGTGTCGGCGGCCTCACGGATCAGCCAGGCGTCCTCGTCGGCGCCCGCGAAGAGCTCCCCGTCGCACGTCGCGGCCAGGTCGTGCCACGCGTCGGTCCCCGAGATCGCCAGCTGCGGGTTGAAGCCCTGCTGTCCAAGAGCCTGCGCGGGAGAGACGAACCAGACGCGATTGATCCGCGGGGTGACCGTGCTGTCGAGGGCGTAGAGCCCGGCCTGGGCCGGCGTGCCGTAGTTGTTCGCGTACGCGAGCGCGATCGCCGGGGCCGACAGGGTGCCCACGGGCGTGAACGAAAGGACGCCGCCCGTCGCGGTGGCCCTTGAGATCGTGGACCCCCACGCGGCGTAGAGCAGCCCACGATCGCGGTCGATCGTCAGCCCCGTCGTCACCGCGCCCGCTCCGCCCGCTGTGAACGCCAGCTGCGGGCCGGTGAGGTCGTTCGCGTTCGCCCGAAACGAACGCACCCCGCCGAGCACACCCGCGTACAGCACGCCCTTGTAGTGCGCGAGCGAGGCGTGGGGCCAGGGGCTGTCGCTCGAGGAGATCTCAACGCGCGCGAATAGACGCAGATCGCCCGTGTCGGTGTCGAGTCGCAGGATCGCGTCGGACGCCTGTCCGTCGCCCGCGGGTGCGGCGTCGTGCACGGTGATGAACAGAAGTCGCCCCGAGTCCGAGAAGCCCAGGGCGCACGGGCCGTCCTGCGACCCGTCGAGCGTCATCCACGGGAGAAGCGACGAGATCTGGGCCTTGGTGATGCCCCACCGGACCGAGCCATCGGGCCAGGAGGCCTCCACGCGGTCCTGGTACGAATCGGCGGTGGCGTACCACCCGCCCAGCGCCGCGGCGGCCACGCACGCGGTGTCGTTGGGGCCGGTCACGGGCCAGAGTGTCTGGACCGGTCCTGCCATGGCCAGGCTCGCGCCCGTCAGGGAGGCACTCAGGATGGCAAGCCGGAATCGGGTCATTGAAATGCTCTTCGCACCAGAAGCTCTATCGGATCATTGGACCTGAAAAAACACGGCGTCGGCCTGGGCCGACGCCGTGCGGTGTGTGGTCACTGCCGCCCTCTGATCAGGGGCAGGGCGTCTCGAAGGCAACGACGAAGGCGTCGTAGTCGAAGAAGTCGACGGTGCCGTCGCCGTCGAAGTCCGCATTCGTGCAATCGGGATCTTCGAAGCAGACCACGAAGGCGTCGTAGTCGAAGAAGTCAACGGTGCCGTCGCCGTCGAAGTCGGCGGGACAGCCCTCGGGGGGAACCTGCGCGTAGGTCATGTCGTCCCAGTAGATCACGCCCGAGCTCGCGGGCGCGTCGAAGCCGAAGCGGCCGATGGTGATCTTGCAGTGGTTGGGGTACGGGGGGAGCCCGCCGGGGAAGCACCCCGAGCCCGGCTCGCCCGTGCCGTCGCATCCGAAGGTGTCGTTGTAATTCACGCCGGTATGAATCGACTCCTGCGTCCAGCGGACGGAGTACTGAACCCACTCCCCGTTGGTGGTGCCCTGGATGCGCGGGCCGTTGAAGAAGGTGTCGAGCGTGTCGTAGTCCTGGTTGTTGAGCTTGACGTTGAGCTTGATAGCGGCGTAATCGCCGACGATGGGCGAATCGGTGGGGATCATGTACCACCCGGTCACCAGGATGTCGCCGCCGTTCCAGTCGTACTGGGGGTCGTAGTAGGGGAAGCCGGGCGAGGTGAAGTTGACGGTGTCGGTGGTGAATCCGCGGAAGTCGCCGTTGCCGGGCGTGTCGATCTCAATGCACGCCACGCCGGTGCGGGCGAGGACCTCGGGAAAGAGTCCGTCGCCGTTGGTGCGGCGCTTGGCGTGCGTGGGATTGGAAAGGTTGTGCCAGCCCAGGGGCTCGCCGCTGCCGCTGAATTGATTGAGAGTCTCAAAGCCGGCGTTGGTGAGCGGGCCTGGGGTCTGAGCGTGGGCGGCCGCACCTGCAAGGGCGGCGATGGTCAGGGAGAGAGTCGTCACTCGCATCGGGAAACTCCTGCAAGACAATGGGCGCGAGCACCTTCACCGGACGGCAAAGCGTGCCGCGTAAGCGTTTACATTGTGCATGAAACACCCCGTCCCGTCAAGGTTTTTTCGGCCACTCGCCTCGCCATTTTCTGATTGGGGAATTACCCGCCAGATCAGAACCAGACACGAGCCAAACGAGGCGTCACTCCTTCAGGCCGTCGGCCGACATGCCTTGCACAAACGTCCGCTGCGCAAGCACATAGAGCACCAGAACAGGGATCGTCACCATGGTGCTCGCGGCCATCAGCAGGTTCCACGGCGTGTTTCCGGCCTTGCTCTGGTACAGCTGAAGGCCCAGCGCAAGCGTGAAGTCATCCCGGTGGGTCAGGAAGATCAAAGGGCCCAGGAAGTCGTTCCACACGTACATGAAGTGGAACAACGCCACCACCGCCAGCGCGGGCTTGGAGAGCGGCAGGATGATCCGCCAGAAGACACCAAAGTGCGAGCACCCGTCGATCCTGGCGGCCTCGTCAAGCTCCTTGGGGATCCCCATGAAGAACTGGCGGAGCAGGAAGATGTTGAACGCGCCGCCGAACCACGCGGGCACCCACAGCGGCCTGAGCGTGCCGATCCAGCCAAGCTCGCGGAAGACGAGATAGAGCGGCGCCATCACGACGGGGAACGGGATCATCATCGTGGCGAGCACGACGACGAACATCGGGCCGCGCCCCTTGAAGTTGAGGCGCGCAAACCCGTACGCGACCACCGCGCTCGACAGGACCATCCCCGTCACGCTCAGCACCGCGATGATCAGCGTGTTGCGGAGGTAGATCGGGAAGGTGATCGAGGGATCGTTCCAGACCTCGGGGTAGTTGTGGACGATGTTCTCAAGGGCCGCCGAGGCCGGATTGGGCAGGGGCGAGATCCCGCCCTGTGCTGCGTCGGTGGGCGACTTCATGGAAGTGCAGGCCATCCAGACCACGGGGGTCAGGAACATCGCCGCGATGACCACGAGCGACACCGTCACCAGAATGGTGCCCGACAGGGAGAGGGGTTTGCGTTGCTCGCTCTTCATGCGCCTCGGTAGTGAACCAGCTTCTTGCTCGCCAGGAACGTGAGCCCCGTCAGGATCAGCACGACGACCAGCTGCACCCACGCCATCGCGCACGCGTATCCCATCTGCCCGTACACGAACGCGTTGTCGAACATGTAGACCGAGTAGAACGTCATGGTGCTCGTCTGGCCGCCCGGAGTGGCCGCCCGCACGATGAACGGCACGGTGAAGAGCTGGACCGCCCCGATGAGCAGCGTCACCACGTTTAACAGAATGACCGGAGAGATCATCGGGAGCGTCACGTTGAGGAACTTGCGGACCGGGCCCATCCCGTCCAGATCCGCGGCCTCGTAGAGCGAGCCGGGCACCTCGTGCATCGCCGCCACGTACACCACGACCGCCTGGCCCACGCCCCAAAGCCCGACGATGAGGATCGAGGCCATCGACCATGCGGGACGCGCGTCGGTGAACCACCCGGGTCCCTGGATCCCGACCTTGGCGAGCAGGAGGTTGATGAAGCCGTACTGGGCGTTGAAAAGCCAGAGCCAGACCATGCCCGACGCCGCCATGGGCACCAGCGTGGGGATGAAGACGGCGGCCTGGTAGATCCCCGCCAGCCGCACGCGTGTGCTGAGCAGCCCGGCGATCACCAGCGCGACCACGGTCGAGAGCGGTACGGCGAGGGCGGCGTAGACCAGCGTGCGCCCCGCGGAGGAGATGAACTTGTCGTCGCCGAACATCCGCAGGTAGTTGCCCATCCCGACCCACAAGGGGGGCTCCATGAGCGGATAGTCGGTGAAGCTGTAGTAGAAGCTGAGCACCATCGGCACCAGCAGGAACGCCAGAAAGCCGACGATCCAGGGGCTGATCCAGAGCCACCCCATCGCGTTCTCGCGCAGCATCGCGTGGGATCTCATCGGGCGACCCCCTTGCCCGGCGCCGCGCCGTGCCGGCGGCGCGTGACATCGAGCGAGCGGTCGAGCACCGCCTGGGCCTGGCGGTTCATGGCCGCGAGCTGCGTCGGTGCCTGGATCGTGTGGTTCCAGATCTGGGGCACGCCGTCGTCGAGGATCTGCTTGAGCTGGAGCCAGTCGCGCGAGCGCGGGGCGAGAAAGCCTCGCGGGCTCTTGGCGATGGCGTTGTGGACGCCGATGCCGCGGTTGGGATGATCGCGGACGAACTCCGCGCTGATCTGCGTCATCACCGAGTTCTTGAAGTGCGCCCTGGCGAGGGTCTCGGAGACATCCTGTCGCTGGGTGTACGCGATGAATTCCATCGACGCCTCGGGGTGGCGCACCCCGCGGGGAATCACCAGGATGTCCGATTCGACAAGCCCGATGGGCGATGCGGGATCGAGCAGCTCATCGGAAACGGGCACGGGCGCGACGGCGTAGTCGAGGTCGGGCTTGAAGGCCGCGATCACGTTGGCGAGCCAGGGTCCCTGCATGACCATGGCAACCTTGCCGTCGAGCAGCCCGTTGAGCGCCGACGAGTAGGCGTTGGCGAATCCCGACTTGAAGGTCTCGACGCGGGGCGGGCCCAGGCGGGCGCTGGTGGACGCGAGCCACTCGTACGCGCGCAAATTTTGGGGGGCGTCGAACGACGCTGTGTTGGAGGGGCGATCGTAGAGCCTGCCGCCATAGTGGTAGCCCCAGACCCACGACCACCAGCCGGGCTCGGTGTGCAGGAAGCCGGCGCGGCGGATGGTGCCGTCGCCATCGATCACGTCGAGCTTCCGCGACATCTCGTCGAGCTCGCCGATCGTTCGCGGCGGGCGATCGGGGTCCAGACCCGCCTCGCGGAACGCGCTTCGGTTGTAGTACATCGCCAGGGTGCCGCCGGTGTTGGGCACCGCCCACGTTCGCTCGACGCCGCTGGAGTCGGGGTGCCGCAGGATGGGCCAGACGCCCGCGGCGTACTGCTCCTGCCTGGGCACCAGCGCGGAGTCAAAGCCATCGAGCGGCAGGATCCCGCCAGTCTCGGCAAATCCGGGCACGTTGTAGTTGTAGAGCCCGACCACGTCGGGCGGATTGCCGCCCGAGATGGCGATCATCGCCTTCTGGTCCACGCCCGCCGTCACGAGATACCGCACGAAGATCCGCGACTGGCTGTCGTTGAAGCGGTCGATGACGCCCTGCATCGCCCTGCCCTCGTGCCCGGTCCACTTCTCCCAGTAGTCCAGCACGATCCGCCCGCCCGAGGCTTCCTTGGCCCCGCGAGGGCCGAAGAGGGCGAAACCGGCCCCGCCGGCGACCATGGCGCCGATCGCGGCGCGCCGCGTGAAGC
>ERZ1292640.4197-Hain-H43-02um-R1-4197-length-11050-cov-7_pt1 | contig 11050 bp, 5 predicted proteins | sample MGYA00564404_ERZ1292640 | MGnify/ENA primary metagenome ERZ1292640 (study PRJEB36523, sample SAMEA6512636) | groundwater metagenome | collected 2019-01-08 | study: AquaDiva: Metagenomics assemblies of 32 groundwater samples | reverse complement strand
TAACGCCTTTTCCGCCGCGGCTGGTCATACGGTATTCTTTTATCTGCGTGCGTTTGGTAAAGCCTAATTCCGTAACCGTCAGGATAGTCGAATCAGCCTGCGGTATTATCATATCGATGACTTCATCTTTCTTTGCCAATGTCATCCCTCTTACTCCGCGAGCGCCTCTGCCTACATCGCGCACCTGCGATTCGGCGAACCTAATAGCCTTGCCCTGGCGGGTGCCAATCAACAGTTCTTGTTTTCCGTCTGTCATCTCTACGTCAATAAGCGCGTCGTCCTTATCCAAAGTTATTCCTATGATTCCGCCTTTGCGCGGATTACCATAAGCGTCCAGGCGCGTCTTTTTAATGGTGCCGAATTTGGTGACCATAACTAAATATTTATCCCCTACAAATTCCCGCACCGGGATCGTAGAGCTTATTTTTCTGCTCGGGTCTATCTGAAGAAGATTTACTATTGACTTCCCCTTAGATGTCCTGCCTGCCTGCGGGATTTCGTAAACCCTTAACCAATGCACCTGGCCCTGGTCGGTAAAAATAAGGACCTGGTCTCTGGTGGAAGCGACGAAAAGGTGTTCGATAAAATCCTCGTCTCTTAATTCCGCGCCGGTAACTCCTTTGCCGCCCCGTTTTTGCTTGCGGTAACCGCTCACCGGCAGGCGCTTGATGTATCCGCCGTGGCTTATCGTTACCACCACATCTTCCTCGGCAATCAAATCTTCGATCTCTAATTCTTCGACTTCGCCGACGATATCTGTCCTGCGTTCGTCGCCGTATTTTTTCTTTAATTCCTCAAGCTCATCTTTTATAATTGCCTCTATTTTTTTCTCCGAAGCTAATATCACCCGGCACATTTCTATTTTTTTAAGTAATTCCGCGTATTCGGCGTCGAGCTTATCGCGTTCAAGCGCTGTCAGCCGCTGTAACTGCATTTCCAGAATCGCCTGGGCTTGTATTTCTGACAAGCCGAATTCTTTTATTAAATTTTCTTTCGCGGCCGGGACTGTTTTGGAAGTTTTAATAACCTTGATTATCCTGTCAATAAACTGCAGCGCTATTTTTAACCCTTCCAGAATATGCGCGCGCTTTAAGGCCTTGTCCAATTCAAACTGCGTGCGCCTGCGGATGACTATCTTTCGATGGCCGACATAACAATCCAATATCTGGCGCAAAGACAAAACCCGGGGGCGATTATCCACTAACGCCAGCATGATGATTCCAAATGTTGTCTCTAACTGCGTGTGCTTAAACAGCTGGTTCAAAACAACCTGCGATTCGGCGTCGCGCTTAAGCTCAAAAACAATGCGCATTCCGTCTTTATCCGATTCGTCGCGGATATCCGAGATGCCATCAATCTTCTTATCTTCGACCAGCGAGGCAACCGCTTCTATCAATCCTGATTTTTGGACCTGATAAGGAATCTCCGTGGCAACAATAAGGTCTTTGCCATTTTTCTGATGCTCGATAATTGCCTTGGCGCGGACAGTAAGTTTGCCCTTACCGGTGTTATACGCGTCTTTTATGCTGCCTTTGCCGCAGATAATTCCTCCCGTCGGAAAATCCGGCCCTTTGACGTAACGCATCAAGTCTTTAACTTCTGCTTCCGGATGGTCTAAAAGATAAATTATGGCGTCGGAAATTTCATTAAGGTTGTGCGGCGGAATATTAGTTGCCATGCCGACCGCGATACCGCTTGAGCCGTTTACCAAAAGATTCGGCAGGACCGCCGGCAGCAAAAGCGGCTCCTGCAAAGAGGCGTCGAAATTGGGGCCGAAATTTACCGTATCCTTGTCAATGTCGCGAAGCATCTCATCGGAAATCGCCGCCAGCCTGGCCTCGGTGTAGCGCATAGCTGCTGCTGAATCTCCATCGACCGAATTATGTACAAAAACTCCCGTGGCTAAAGCAAAATTATGCCAAGTATCTATTGTTAAATCATAGACATCTTCTTTTTCCTTAATCGTTTCGATCCTTACTATCTTGTGATTATTTTTCTGCTTAGCCTGAATTACGACATCTTCGAAATCGGAAAAATATTTTAACGCGGATTCTATTCTGGGCAGGCCGCTTCCTCTTTCTTCTTCATAAAGCATTGGCGTAACTGTATCATTTTTCTTTAATAAACCGCGCACGAAACCTAAAATCTTGCTTTTTATTACCCTCTCTTTATATGCCGGGTCCTGCCATTTTTGCCTCAAGGAAAAAACGGCCTTTTGGGATAATTCCCGCATTAAATTGTGGTTCTTTTCTAATCGAAGCCGATTCCCCTTAATTATTCCCTGAATAATTTTTTGGCGGAACTCCTGATCCGCCCATTGTTTCTTCGCTTTTTCTCTATGTAACTCCCTGGTTTTTGGATTTTCCCAAAGCTTCTTCGCGGCATTCTTGAAATGATCCGCGGAATATTTTGCGCAATATTCGGGGTCATGCCACAAAAGTTTGGATCTTTTACATGCCTTCTGACGGTATCCATTATCCTGCCACCGCTCTCTGCCCAAATCAGACATCCTCTGCCTATGTTGCGGATTTTCCCAAATCTTTAAAGACGTCTTTCGCGTAATGCCTGCGATAAATTCCCTATATTCTTTATCTTGCCATTTCTTTTTAAGCTCTGCTGATTTTAATTTGCTTAACAAATCCCTAAACTTTTTTGTTTTCCATAAATTCTTAAGATTGTGCTTTGAGGCCTCGATAATCTTTTCTCTATAACTGGGATTTTGCCAAGCACGGCTGATAATGGCGCTCATTTTTCTTCTATAATTAGGATCCTGCCAATTTTTCTTATTCCTCGCTGTCAAGCGCGAAGAAATTATTTGCAGATTTTTAGGATCCGAGAAGAATTTTTCCCTGCCTTCGGCAATTCTTTTAACATATTCGGAATCCGTTTTATGCCTGATGCCGGCAATTGCTTTATGAAGCTGCCAATGCTCATTCCATTGAATTCTTTGTATGTTATCTGGGTTATTATTAGCTTTGTTAAAATCTTTGTGATGCCTTATTTTGCCTGCACTTTTTTTATAGAGCCGTTTGTCTATATTCCATTTGTCTGCTAAATGATGGCTAAAATCCCAGCTATTTTGTAAAGGCTGATAAATCATTTCATAGCCTTTTAAATTGCGGTCTTCCTTGCCATCGCAAAGCTTGGCATATAAAGGCATCAAAGAATCACGCGGCTTAAGTTCTTTGGCTTTTCTATAAGTTCCATCTTTTAACATAAAAAGATGGTCTGGCGTACACTTGATTTCTTGCTCATTATCTAAAACCACCTTAATTATTTCCGCGTTTTTACGAGTTACCATGGGGTCTTTAATTTCTGCGATTTCTATTTTTTGTTTTTCTAAATTGTAGGTAAATGTATAGTTTTTCTTACCCTGGCTATCCTCACACACAAGCTCTTCAAAAGAAAGATTTCTCCCATCTGTGAGCTTAATTTTTGTATCCTTTGTAAAACAACCGAAATTCCCCTGTCCTTCGACAAGCGGATAGCGTAAAGAAAAATTCTGCGCCATCCTAACAAGGGTATCATACACAGCAACATCGCCGTGCGGGTGATACTTCCCGAGCGCTTCTCCGACGATACGCGCGCATTTTTTATACGGCTTAGAATGGTCCAGGTTTAAGTCCTGCATCGCGAAAAGGATCCTTCTGTGCACCGGCTTAAGCCCGTCGCGCACATCAGGCAAAGCCCTGCCCACGATTACGCTCATCGCGTAATTCAAATAAGAATCCTTTACTTCATCTTCGATATAAACCGGTACTATTTTTTCGTTACGGGTATACATTTTCTATTTTTTCGGCTCCACTGCCTCTTTTAACTTGTTATACAACACCAGCGAAATCGCTGCCAATAATGGCACAAGGACTAACCCCGCGGCAAACTGAAAAGATTGCGCGGCAATATCAAAGCATGTTTGAGAAAACTTTTTAAAGATAAGCGAGAATAATACCTGAAGGATTACAAATATGAGCACTGCCAAAAAATTCAGGCAATATGCGCCTACCACCGGCGTCACATATTTCTTTACAAGCTCATGGCTTCGTTTTAACGCGATTACCGGCCCGGTTTTTTCCGCCACGCAAACAACGCCTCCCAAGGAAAGGCGGATAGCAAAATATACTATCGCGAAAAGACAGGGGATTGCCGATACCAGCATAACTATAATGCCCAATATTGCCTGCTTGATTGCCAGGCAGAAAACCCCCAAAAGAAATAAGCCCGCCCCCAACAATGATATGAGGGCTAAAAACAGTAGGAATAAAACCGTGTTCCCCAAATAAGGCAAGATATAATTTTTAGCGTCGATGATGTTTTCTATAGCGCTGTTACCCGGCGCCTGCGCCTTGATATTTATTAAAAGAAAGACGATGACCGCCCACATCCCCGCAAACCATTGCAGCAGCGAAACCGCCCCAAAGAAAATCTTCTCCACGCTTGTCGCGTCATTGGCAGGAAACAAAATCGCGATAGAAATATTAATTACTAAAAGCGGCGCGTAAATAACCAGGTACGCGCCGGAAAGAGCAAAGAAATTCTTCAGCCAAAGCCCGAAGCCTTCTTTAAAAATTCCCACAGGGTGTATCGCTTTTCTATCTTGAGGATAAATTATTTGCATCGCCCCTCGCTTCGTTCGTGCCCTCGTTAATAATCTTTGTAGGAGCGGCGTGTCAGGCTACTCGTCATTGCGAGGAGCCTTTGCTTGTTACTCGGCGACGAAGCAATCTCTTTTTTAGATGCGAAAAAACGGGATTGCTTCGTCACAGACGCGCCAAACCAGGGTTCCTCGCAATGACGATGCGATTTAACACAGCATAAGCATGCTGCCCCTACATTATATATCCAGATTCTTAACCTGATGGGCATGTTCTTCGATAAACTGCCTGCGCGGCTCGACCTGATCGCCCATCAAAACCGTAAACATTTTATCTACCTCAACCGCGTCTTCCAATGTTACCTTTAAAAGTGTGCGCTTTTCCGGATCCATTGTTGTTTCCCAAAGCTGATGCGGGTTCATCTCGCCCAAACCTTTATATCTTTGAATATGCATGCCTTTTGTCGCCTGTTCCTTTATATATGCCAAAACTTCTCTAAGCGTGGAAAAGTTTTTCTCTTCTTTTTCTTCCATTATCCGGTATAATGGCTTAACCTTCTTAACTGCATCGTCTGCTTTTTCCTTTGGCGCGCCTGGCAGCTCCTGAGCATAAGTAGACATGTCTAGCCCGAACTTTTCGATCTTGGCGATTAACTGCTCAATTTCCTGCGCCTCAAACAACTCTAAAACCTCCAATTCAATCTCATTGCCTTCTTCCTCGGTAAGCTTTGCCAGCTCCTCGTCAGAGTAGATAAACTGGTACTTTCCCTCCACTTTTATCCTGTAAACTGGCATTTTTTTGGTCTTTGGGTGTCTAAAAGTGAGGTATTTTAAGAAATTTACTCCCTTTCTGTCTAAGTTCTTACCTGTTTTTTCTAACTCGGCCAGAAATGACAACAATTCCTTAAATTGATTGTCTGTAAACGACTGCTTATCTTTTAAAACCATGAATTTACATCCTTCACGGCCTAAATCTAAAAGCATTGCCTCCATTTGTTTTTCTGTCTGAATATACTCTTCGCGGATGCCGCGTTTTATTTTAAAAAGCGGCGGCTGGGCAATATATACATACCCGCCCTCGACTAACTTAGGTAACTGCCGGTATAAAAGAGTTAATAGCAATGTGCGGATGTGTGAACCGTCAATATCAGCATCAGCCATAAGTATCAATTTATGATAGCGCAGTTTTCCAATGTCGAATTCCTCGCCAACGCTTGTGCCCATTGCCATAATCACGGTACGGATTTCTTCGTTAGACAAAATCTTATCCAGGCGCGCCTTTTCCACGTTTAATATTTTTCCTTTTATCGGCAATATAGCCTGAAACCTTCTATCCCGCCCTTGTTTGGCCGACCCACCGGCCGAATCGCCCTCGACTATATACAACTCGCACAGCGCCGGGTCGCGCTCGGAACAATCGGCTAATTTTCCCGGCAGCCCGGCGGATTCAAGCGCGCCCTTGCGGCGGGTAAGCTCGCGCGCTTTTCGCGCGGCCTCTCTCGCCCTCGAAGCGAGTATCACCTTATCAATGATCTTGTTGGCAACCGATGGGTTCTCTTCGAAAAATCCGGCCAAGGCATCGAACACTGACGATGCCGCAAGCCCTTCAACCTCGGAATTCCCCAACTTTGTTTTTGTCTGGCCTTCGAATTGCGGATTAGGGATCTTGATGGAAATAACCGCGGTCAACCCTTCGCGCACATCATCGCCGGAAATCCCGATATCATCTTTTAACAGATTCTTCCCCTTGGCATATTGGTTTATCGCCCGGGTAAGCGCGGATTTAAAGCCGGATAAATGCGTGCCTCCCTCGATGGTATTTATATTATTGGCGAAAGAAAAAATGTTTTCGGAATAACTGTCGTTATACTGCAGGGCCGCCTCTATGCCTATGCCTTCTTTTTCTTTTTCGAAATAAATAACCTTATTGTGCAATGGCGTTTTGCTTTTATTCAGATATTCCACGAATGAAACAATGCCGCCGGAAAACTTGAACTCTGCCTTTTTTTCGTTACGTTCGTCGTTTAAGGATATTTCCAGGCCTTTATTTAAAAACGCCAGCTCTCTTAAGCGGTTAGAAAGAATGTCATAAGAATATTCTATGGACTTAAAAATTTCTTTGTCTGTCTTAAAGGTAACCTTAGTTCCTGTTGTCTTGGCCTTGCCGATTACAATAAGCTTCGACGCTGTTTTGCCTCTTTCGTATCTTTGGTGGTGGATTTTTCCGTCGCGCTTGACCTCTACTTCCAGCCACTCGGAAAGAGCGTTAACCACGCTGACGCCTACGCCATGAAGCCCTCCGGAAACTTTGTAGGCATCGTGATCGAACTTACCTCCGGCGTGCAACATAGTCAAGACTACTTCCACGGCAGGTTTTTTTTCGTTCTTATGAATATCGACGGGTATGCCGCGGCCGTTATCCGTAACGCTTACGCTATTATCGGTATGGATAACTACGTCTATTTTATTGCAGTAGCCGGCCAACGCTTCGTCAATGGAATTATCCACGACTTCGTAAACTAGATGATGCAGGCCGCGGGTATAAGTATCGCCTATATACATCGCTGGCCTTCGGCGCACAGCCTCGATGCCTTCAAGCACCTGGATTGTGGTCGCGTCGTAAGCGTGCGCGCTTTTTGCCTGCTGTTGTTCCTTAGCTTCTTCTTTCATATATTTTGTTAGCCGGTTCGCCAGTTATTCTTCTTCGCCATTCAACTTGCAGACAATGTTCTGCTTCGCGCTTCATTATATTAACCCTTGTAGAGCTTCGCAGAAACTATTCCTTCGAAGCTCTACAATAGTCAGCCTATTTAAGAGCGAAGAAGAATGGTATGGCTTCGAAGGAATATTCACTGAGGAGATAATTCCTCCGAAGCAATACCAGAGCTTTCTATTCGTTTTGCGAAGGAGAATAGCCGGTTTTCCGGTTATTAAGGCGGCCAACTATCATTTTTATTTCTTTAATGATGTTTTCTCCGGATTTTTCTTTGATGCCGGACAAGATTTGCCTTTTTTTCAGGTTTAAGGCGAATTTCCAGTTAGGTGAATCCACCCTCAACAACAAAACCCCATCCTTAATGCCTTCTATTTCCGCGTGGCCTCTTTCCTGAGCGCTTAACACTGCTCCTAACGCGTCGCTTATTTTCTGTTGCGGGCCTGCCTGCTTAACAGTTAGCTTTTGCAGAACCTCTTCTATGGTCTTAGCTATTGCTTCCATGATTGACCCCGCCTCGTGAAATACGCAGAAACTTCCCAAGTAAATACTAGTAACAGTTCAGCTCTTGGAAGCCGCCGCCGAGTGTCATTGCGAGCGACCGCAGGGAGCGAAGCAATCTTTAAAGATTGCTTCGTCGCCAGTGTAAACGACAGCTCCTCGCAATGACACGGTTACTTCCAGAAGCTGAACTGTTACAAATACTATCGTTTCCGGCGGGGTTATCCGCCGAGAACACAGAGAAAGCGGATAAAAAGTAATTGATTATATCATGTCTTCATTGGTAATACAATATAAAGATACCCTTCACTGCGGATAACGCCCGGCTTTTCTGAATCCGAGATTTCCAGTAAAACGGTTTCGCTATGGAGGTTCTTTAAAACATCTATTAAATATGCCGGGTTAAAGCCGATCGCTAATTCTTTTCCTAAATATTCTGTTGTCAAATCTTCGTGCGATTCTCCCACATCAGGCGTAGACTTAGACACAGACAGCTTATTTTTAAAAACCTCCAACTTAACTGCCTGATAATCTAATGTTGATAGTAATGCCGCTCTTTTTAATGCCGCCATGAAAGTATCCCTATTAACCCTTATTTTATCCGGCACCTCATTGGGTATAACCTGGCGATAATCCGGAAACTCTCCCTCAATTAAGCGCGAAATCACCCGCACGCCGCCCAAATCAAAAAGGGCCTGATTTTCTTCTATGATTATATCGGCGCTTCCTTCTTCTTTTAAATTTCTATTTAACTCGGTAATTGTTTTGTTTGGAATTATTATGCTTATGGGTTTTTTAATACTCACTTCATTAGCCTTCTCTATTAATGCCAGCCTTCTTCCATCAGTAGCGATAAAATATATTTTATTATTCTCTATTTTTAAAAGTACGCCGTTTAAAACATACCGGGTTTCTTCACGCGAAGAAGCAAAGCTGGTTTTTAAAAGCATTTCTTTTAAAACCGCTTGATCTAATTTGATAACTTCTTTATCTTTAAATTCGGGTAGTTTGGGAAACTCGTCTTTTGGCATACCCATTATCTTAAACTCACAGCTTTCTGTTTGTATTGTTACCATATTATTCTTTTTTGATGTTATGATGACCTGGCCGTTGGGTAATTCCCTTACTATATCCGCGAATCTCTTTGCGGGAACAGTGATTGAGCCTGTTTCCACAGCTTCCACAGGATATTCACAGGATATTCCTATATCTAAATCTGTGGTTGTAAGCCTCATTTTATTATCTATGACCTCCAAAAGTATATTCGATAAAATCGGCAAGCTTACCCTTGGCGTGACTATATTTTGGACGATTTGAATGTTTAAAAAAAGTTCCTCTTTATTTGTTTGTATCTTCATTATTCCTCCACTTTTTAACCGTAAATAATTTTACTATTATTATTCTTTTAAATATAAACAAATAGTATTGGTAGTAGCGTGCTTTAGTTTGTGTTGAAAACTTTTTGTTTGGACTTTATTTGCTTACAACAAACACAAAAACAAAAACAATAACCTGTGAATAACCCTGTGTATTATTGTTTAATAACCTGTATTATCTTTCCCACCCTATTTTTTAAATCTACATCTTTTCCCAACAAAGCTTTAACTTTGGCGCAGGAATGCATCACTGTTGTGTGGTCTTTTCCGCCAAAAGCGAGGCCAATTTCCGGCAAAGACAAGGTTGTTAATTCCCGGGCCAAATACATTGCTACCTGCCGGGCCAGGACAATCTGCTTATTTCTTTTATTTTCCCTTATGTCATCAGAAGCGACATTAAAATATTCACCCACCCTGTTTTGAATTAAATCGACAGTAACAGTTTTCGAGGTTTCCTTAAAAAAATCTTTTAAGACGTTTTTTACCAATTCTAAACTGATCGGCTTTGCCTCTAGCAGTGAATATGCCACAACACGGATCAGCGCGCCTTCCAGCTCGCGGATATTAGTTTTGATAATTTCCGCCATGTAAAAAATAATTTCATCACTGACCTTGATAGGCTCATGCTCGATTTTTTTCTTTAAGATCGCCACCCTCGTTTCAAAATCCGGGGGCTGGATATCCGTAACCAGCCCCCAGCTAAAACGGGATACAAGCCTCTCCTCCATATTGGGAATATCTTTTGGGTTGCGGTCCGAGGAGATAATAATTTGTTTGTGCGCGTCGTAAAGCGTGTTAAAAGTATGGAAAAATTCTTCCTGCGTCGCTTCTTTGCCGGCAATAAAATGGACATCGTCAACAACCAGCACATCGGCGTTCCGGTATTTTTGCCGGAAGCGGCTGGTGGAGTGGTGTTGAATCGCGTCGATCAGTTCATTTGTAAATTTTTCCGACGACAGGTAACATATTTTCGCCGAACCCTTGGTTTTTTGCACAATCATCTGGCAGATTGCCTGCATCAGGTGTGTTTTTCCCAAACCCACGCCGCCGTAAATGAAAAGCGGATTATAGGCCTTTGCCGGCGCGTCAGAAACCGCGAGCGAAGCCGCGTGGGCAAAACGGTTGCCCGGGCCAACAACAAAATTATCAAAAGTAAACCTTGGATTAAGGTTAAACAGAAGAGGTTTTTTTTCTTCCTGCGTAAACGTTTCTTTCGTCCGTGTATCGTTAAGGCCGGCGGGGTCAATATCAAAGTCAATGGTTATCTTTTTACCGCATACTCTTTGCAGGGACGCTTCAATTATCGCGGAGTAGTTTTTAATCAACCAGCTCTTGAAAAAATCATCGGGAACGCATAGTGTTATGCCGTCCCCCTCAGACTCTTTCGCCTTTAGTTTGCTTATCCACGCCTCGTAAGCGGGTTGCCCTATCTGTTCACGTATAATATCGCGAGCCTTAATCCAGGCAGAAGTTAGTTCCATAAATTTTCCACAATATCCACAGATTATCCACAAGCGTAAAAAGCACCCTTTTCTTCTCGCTGTGCTTGTATATTACGCGTGTTTTTGGTGTCCGTTAATGTGTGTGCTAGAAATTACGCGATTGCGCTACTTTTGTGGGATAATTATAACAGGAAAAAAAGTTTTTGCAAGCAGAAAATTTCCGGTTTGCCGCGGGAAAATTTACAGGCGAAACACAACGTATATATAAATTAAAACGTTATGGCTGAAACAGAAATATATGGATTTTATTTATAGGCCTCCCGGCGCCTGACATCGATACAATGGCGGGCGCCCCGAGATCAAAAAAAATCGCCAATTATAAAACGAGGTAATGCGTCAGTCATTGGGGGATTCTGTAGGGGCGCGA
>ERZ1292640.4196-Hain-H43-02um-R1-4196-length-11052-cov-3_pt1 | contig 11052 bp, 8 predicted proteins | sample MGYA00564404_ERZ1292640 | MGnify/ENA primary metagenome ERZ1292640 (study PRJEB36523, sample SAMEA6512636) | groundwater metagenome | collected 2019-01-08 | study: AquaDiva: Metagenomics assemblies of 32 groundwater samples | reverse complement strand
AGTGAATATCCAATATTGCCCGAGTTTAATAAACAAAGTGCTTTTGAAGTGCCTGCTGGATTAGTGGGGGATATGGTGAGAAAGACTGTCTTTGCCTCTTCCGCTGATGAGACGAGACATGTGCTTAATGGCGTGTTTTGGTCTTCCGTTCAGGGCCATGTAGAAATGGTGGCTACGGATGGGCGCCGATTGGCTATTGTATCGAAGAAAAATTTAGCGAAGGATAAAGAATTTAAAGTTATTGTTCCCACTAAAATTTTAAATGAACTACTACGTTTAATGACTCATTATGAGGTTAATATTAAGTCCGAAGAGCGAATGCTTGTGGGTATTACAGAAAACCAAATAGCTTTTCAATATAAAGACACAACCCTTCTTTCTCGGTTGGTGGGAGGAACGTTCCCCCACTATCAACAGGTTATTCCTTCTAAGAAGGATATTATTGTTGAGGTTAATACAAAAGAGTTATTGGCTATTACCAAGAGGGCTTCTTTGTGTGCGGTTGACCGCGGGGGCTCGGTTAAATACACGCTGCGGAAAGGGGAGTTACAGGTAGCCGCGGCGAGTCAAAACCAAGAATTTAACGAGGAGGTCCCTATTGAATATTCCGGGGACGAATTTCAAGTGGCATTTAATCCTCAATTCGTTATAGATGCGCTTAAACATATTGACACGGAGAAGGTTTCCCTGGGGCTAACAACCCCGGTAAACCCTGCTCTTATTGAACCGGTTGGAGGGACGGATTACCGGTTTGTTGTGATGCCGATGAGGATATAGTTTTTAAGCACCGTAACGTTTTTGGTTATGAAATGTTTTGAGAAGAAGGTAAAATGGTCTACCGGCGCGGAGCTAGTAAGGGCTTTTGGGTATAAGACGGGTGCCCAATCCGAAAAACTTGGGGTGTTAAACGCGGTTTGGGATAAAGAGTTAGGCCATTTTTCTAAGTATTGGTTGTTGTTGGGGGTTAAGAAGGGAGTGTTGTACGTGAGACCTAGGTCCGCCTCCGCAGCGCAAGAATTGCACATGAGAAGCAGTGATATAGTTAAGGGCCTGAATAAATATTTTAGTCGTCCTTGGATTAAAGCGGTCAAGCCGGCGTTGAAGTGATGGCGAAGTCGGGAAAGAAGAACGACAAGCCTAAAGAGGCAAAGAAGGTCGCCAAGCGGAGGATTATGTCCGATTCAACGACGAAAGAAGCGGAGGAAGAAGTGACCAAGACGGCAGCGGGCGGGAAAGATAACTACGACGCGTCAAAAATACAAGTCCTTGAAGGAATGGAGGCCGTGCGCAAGCGGCCGGCTATGTATATTGGGAGCACCGGCCCCTCCGGAATGCACCATCTTGTTTACGAGGTCGTTGATAATGCGGTCGATGAGATCCTCGCGGGCCGATGCAGCAGCGTCTCCGTAACGATTCATCAGGGTAATTCCATTACGGTTCAAGACGACGGCTCCGGCATCCCCGTCGACCCCATGAAGGACCCGAAGCTTCCATCGACCCTGCGCGGGAAGTCGGCCCTTGAAGTTATTATGACGGTCCTTCATGCCGGAGGCAAGTTCGACAAGAGCGCCTATAAGGTCTCGGGCGGGCTGCATGGCGTTGGGGTCACCTGCGTCAACGCCCTCTCCGAGTGGCTCAAGGCCGAGGTCTATAAGGACGGCAGGATCTGGACCCAGAGCTATAAACGCGGAAAGCCCGACCATGACGTTAAATCCATCGGAAAAACCGAAGACCACGGCACAAAAATATCGTTCAAGCCCGACCCGGACATCTTCAACGGTCATCAATTTTCCTACGATATTTTATCCAACCGCTTGCGCGAACTGGCCTTTCTTAACGCCGGCGCGAAAATAACGATTATTGACGAGCGCGAGGATAAAAAACACACGTTTCACTACGAGGGTGGGATCTCGCAGTTCGTGAAGCACCTCAATGCGAATAAGAAGACGATGCACGCGGAACCCATCTCTTTCTCGCGGACGAAAGATGACGTTGGCATCGACTTCGCCATCCAATACAACGACGACTATTCGGAGAATGTTTTTACGTTCGTTAATAATATTAAAACCCCGGAAGGCGGCACGCATTTGGCGGGATTCCGCTCGGCGCTGACGCGCGTGATCAACGACTACATCAAGAAGTACGACCTGCTTAAGGGCAAAAATTACGCGGTGACCGGCGACGACTGCCGCGAGGGTCTCTGTTCGGTCTTGTCATGCAAGATTCAGAACCCTCAGTTTGAGGGGCAGACGAAGGCAAAATTAGGAAACCAGGAAGTGGAAGGAATAGTTAAGTCAGCGGTCGGCGACGTTCTCGTGACGTTCTTTGAGGAAAATCCCTCCACGGCGAAAGCCATCTGCGCGAAGGCCATGGCCGCTGGAGAGGCCCGCGAGGCCGCCAGAAAAGCCAAAGAACTCACGCGCCGCAAAGGCGTGCTTGACGGATCAAGCCTGCCCGGCAAACTCGCCGACTGCCAGGAGCGGGATCCGGAGAGGAGCGAACTCTTTATCGTAGAGGGAGATTCCGCCGGCGGCTCGGCAAAACAGGGCCGGGAGAGGGCCTTCCAGGCTATCCTTCCCATCAAGGGTAAAATTATTAATGTAGAAAAGGCGCGCCTTGTTAAGGTTCTTAGTAATGAAGAGGTTCGTACGTTGATCGCCGCCATTGGCACGGGCATCGGCATGGAGGGAGGAGAGGACAGCAGTTTTAAACTCGACAATCTGCGCTACCACAAGCTCATCATTATGGCCGACGCCGACGTAGACGGCCAGCACATCCGCACCCTTTTACTCACCTTCTTCTACCGGCAGATGAAACCCCTCATCGACAAGGGGCACATTTACATCGCCCAGCCGCCGCTCTACAAGATCAAGAAGGGGAAGACGGAGATGTACATCGACAACGATGAGAAGATGGAGCAGTGGCTGCTTAACGAGGGGCGCAGCACCGTCGAGGTGACGGCGTTTAACCCGGTCAACGGCAAGAGTAAAAAGCTAGACACAGAGGACCTGCGCGACCTCCTCAGGCTGCTGGCTGATCTCGAAAACATGCTCAAACACCTTGAACGCAAGGGACTTCACCTTGAGGACTTTTTGGCCTACCAAGAGAAGGGCAAACTCCCGCTTTATCGCGTCGAGCAGTCCGCGGGAGAATATATATTCTTCTTTACCGAAAAAGAGGCCCAACAGTACCGCGATAAGCATGTAGCCGCGCAAAAGGCCAAGCTTGCCGCCGAAAAGATCGAGAAAGAAGAGACCCGGGCTCCGAAGAAGGACGCCAAGAAGGTCGAGGCACCCGAGGCGGACCCTGTTCTCGTCGAACAGACGGAGGTGGACGAGGAAACCCTGGAGCCCGATATGCAGGAACTCTGGGAGATGGCGAAGCTGGCGAAGCTTTCTGAAAACCTGAAGGCGATGGGGCTTAATCTGAAGTGGTACGAGGTCCTGCGCGAGGAGAAAACAAAACCCCTGTTTCATGCCAAAGCCGGCAACAGCGAGACCGACGGCTACAGTCTGAAGGATCTTATCGAGACCGTGCGCAGCTGCGGACGAGCCGGGGCGCAGATTCAGCGCTACAAAGGTCTTGGAGAAATGAACCCCGACCAGCTCTGGGAGACGACGATGGACCCCAAGCGACGGCGCCTGCTCAGAGTCGTCCTGGAAGATCCGGCCGACACGGAACTCGCTTTCACTACGCTCATGGGAGACAAGGTCGAGCCCCGCCGCGCTTTCATTGAGAAGCACGCAAAAGAAGTTCGGAATCTGGACATTTAACCGGAGAGCGAAATGAGCACGCCCAAGCAGCCTGAGTTGACCCCGGAACCCATCGGCAACATTATCCCGCGCGATCTTGGCGCGGAGATGAAGGCGTCCTATATAGACTATTCGATGTCGGTGATCGTCGGGCGCGCTTTGCCCGACATCCGCGACGGGTTAAAACCGGTGCATCGGCGCATCATGTACGCCATGCACGACGAGGGCCTGGCTTCGAACAAGAAATATTCGAAGTGCGCCGGCGTCGTCGGCGAGGTTTTGAAGAAGTACCATCCGCACGGCGATTCGGCGGTCTACGACGCGATGGTCCGCATGGTGCAGACTTTCTCGCTGCTTCACCCCTTAATCGACGGGCAGGGAAACTTCGGCTCGGTCGACGGCGACCCGGCCGCCGCCTACCGCTACACGGAGGCGCGCCTCTCTAAGTTCGGGGAGGAGTTGTTGGCCGACATAGACCAGGACACCGCGGACTTCGTCGCGAATTTTGATGGGACGACGACGGAGCCCGTCGTGCTGCCGGCGCGGGCGCCTAATTTATTGGTCAACGGGTCTTCAGGCATTGCCGTCGGCATGGCGACCAACATCCCCCCCCACAATCTGGCCGAGGTCTGCGAGGCAGCCGTGGCCTTGATCAAAGACCCCAAGATAGAGAGCAAGGACCTTGCCAAGATCATTAAAGGCCCTGATTTTCCCACCGGCGGCATCATCCGCGGCAAGGCCGGCATCCGTGATTATTTTGAGACGGGGCGCGGTTCGGTGCGCATCCAGGCGCGCACGGAGATTGAGGATATCAAGGGCAATCGCCAGGCCATCATCGTCACGGAGCTTCCGTACCAGGTCAATAAGGCCACTCTTCTTGAAACGATCGCCGGGCTCGTGCGCGATAAAAAGATCCCCGATATCTCGGACATCCGCGACGAGTCCGATCGCACGGGAATGCGCGTCGTGATCGAGGTTAAGCGCGACGGCAACGCCAACGTCGTCTTAAATCAGCTCTATAAGCACACGCAGATGGAAACGTCGTTCGGCGTGATCCTGCTGTCGCTTGTTGACGGGCGGCCGCGCGTTCTGCCCGTGCGCGACATGCTTGGCCACTACATCCAGCACCGCAAGAGCGTCGTCGTCCGTCGCACCAAGTTTCAACTACGCAAGGCGGTGGATCGGTCCCATGTCCTGGAAGGATTCCTAATCGCGGTCAAGCATCTCGACCGCGTGATTAAAATCATCCGCGGAGCCAAGGACCCCGAAGAGGCCAAAATCAAGCTTATCGACGAGTTTGAATTGTCAAAAGTTCAGGCCCAAGCGATTCTGGATATGCGGCTGGCTCAGCTCACCAAGCTCTCGGTCCATGATCTACAAGAGGAGTACGACGGACTCATGAAGAAGATTGCAGAGTTTAAGGCAATCTTAGGAGACGTCAAAAAGGTTTTGGCCATCATCATCAAGGAACTCGAAACGGTAAAGGAGTCCTTCGGAAAGACGCGCCAGACACAGATAACGACCGAGGCCGCGGAGATGACGCTCGAAGACCTCATCGCCAAGGAGGAGGTCGTCATCTCTCTCTCAAACGCGGGCTACGTCAAGCGCATCCCGGTGGCCACCTACCAGGCCCAGGGCCGCGGCGGCAAGGGAATCACTGGCGCTGAAGTCAAAGACGAGGATTGGATTGAACACTTCTTCATCACCGACACTCACGCCACCCTCCTCTTCTTTACGACCAGGGGACGGGCCTTCGCGCTCAAGGCGTACGAGGTGCCGGAAGGCAATCGCACCTCACGAGGAAAGGCGGTCGTCAACCTGCTGGCGATCACGGGCGAGGAGAAAATCACCTCCACGATAGCGATCCGTTCCTTCGAGGAGAAAAAAGGCCAAGAGACGTACCTGCTCATGTGCACCAGGTCCGGGACGATTAAGAAGACCCCGCTGCTTGAGTTTGAAAATATCCGGCGCAGCGGCATCAACGCCATCGGCCTGGAAGATGGAGACGTGCTCGTCGAAGTCCAACACACGCTGGGCGACTACGAGATCATGATCGCCACCAAGGGCGGCATGTCGATCCGATTCCCGGAAACAGACGTTCGTTCGATGGGCCGCTCCGCCATGGGTGTGCGCGGAATCCGGCTCGACAAGGGAGACCAGGTCATTGGACTCGAGGCCTTCCCGCCCAAGAGTAAAAAGTCGTTGCTGACCGTCTGTGAACATGGCCATGGCAAAAGGACGGATCTCTCGGAGTACCGCGGCCAACACCGCGGCGGCGGCGGCGTGATCACGATCAAGGCCACGGACCGCAACGGCTCCGTGATCGGCGTCAAACTCGTGACCAACGACGATGACTTGATGGTTATGACCGAGCAGGGCCAGGCGATCCGGATGCGCTGTCGCGACATTAAGACGATTTCGCGCAACACGCAGGGAGTGCGGCTGGTAAAGCTTAATGAGGGAGACAAGGTCGCACGCGTGGCGCCTATAGCCCCCGAGCCTCCTGTTAACCCCGAACTGCCGCTGGACGGAAAATAAGGGCGGCAAAAGACTATGAAGGCGCTAGGCCTTCTACTGCTCTGCGTTTTTCCAACAGGGGCCGAGGTGCAGCTGCAGTCTATTCAGTGGCAGCACGCTGCGCGCGGCCAAGCCCAAGGCGCGAAGCCGGCGGAAATCACGCGTCTTCTGCTCGCTCCCGGAGACACTCTTCAGGGGCGGCTGCGGGCGAGCGTCAAGATGCTTAACCGCGGGCCAGCGATGGCCGGGATTCTATTGCGGTATGTTGTCTCAGCCAAACTCGCGCGCGAGGGTCGTCCCGAAGAAGCGGCTTGGGCGCTGCCGTTTCTGAGCGAGGAAAAGCGCGTCCCGAAGATCGGGGCCAACCAGTATTTTGAGACAACGATCGACCCAACGGCGTTGACGGAACTTTATCTTAAGAAGGTGAACCGGGAGGGATACTGGCCGCTCGAACTTAAGATCCAGGTCATGCTCGGCCCGCGTCGCGACGCGAAGGGGCCGCTGCAGATCATCGACAGCTCTCTTCCGGTCGGTCCGTCATGATTGATCCGGCGCTTGCCCGCAAAGATCCTGAGCGCGTGCGTGCCGGTCTCAAGGCGCGCGGCGGGCGTTCTTTGCTCGCGTTCGAGGAGTTCCTTGCGCTCGACGCGTCCCATCGAGCGTTGATGGCGCAGGTTGACGCGCTGCGCGCTCAGCGCAATGTCGCTTCCCAACAAATCGGCAAGGCAAAAGCAGAGAAAGACGAGGCCCGCGCCCAAAAACTTGTGGCTGAAGTAGCCGAACACAAGACGCGCCTTGCCGCGCTTGAGACGGAACTGACCCCGCTTGCCGCCAAAACGCACCTCGCGGCACTGGGCCTTCCCAACCTCCCCCACGAATCCGTACCCCGTGGAACAGCTGAAGCCGACAACGTCGTCCTCCGGACGGGGCTGCCTCTCCGGTCGCCAGCCTTCAAGGCTATTGATCATCAGACCCTTGGCGAGAAGCTCGGAATTCTCGATTTTAAGGCCGCGGCCAAGCTCGCGGGATCGCGCTTTGCTCTCTGGCGAGGCGCCGGGGCGCGACTCATGCGCGCCATCGTGTCGTTTCAACTCGACCGTCATATTAAGGCGGGTTACTTGGAGGTCTGGCCGCCGTACCTCGTGCGGCCCGAGGTCCTCGAAGGCACCGGCCAGCTGCCGAAATTCGAGGCGGATCTATATAAGACGTTCAACGGCGAAGGAGACAAAGCCCAACCGCTGTACCTGATTCCGACGGCCGAGGTCCCGCTGACCAACCTCGTTCGCGACGATCTCGTCGCGAACGAAACCCTTCCGATGAAGCTCACGGCCTATACGCCCTGTTTTCGCCAAGAGGCGGGTTCCTACGGCAAGGATGTCCGAGGATTGATCCGTAACCACCAGTTCGATAAGGTCGAACTGGTCTGGATAACCCGGCCGGAGGAGTCTCTCTCCGCCCTAGAGCAGCTCACGAAGGACGCCGAAGCGATCTTATCCGAGCTTCAGCTGCCGCACCGCGTGCTTGCGCTGTGCACTGGAGATCTCGGACCCGCGTCGCGCAAGACCTATGATTTGGAAATCTGGATGCCGGCGGAGGGCCGCTACCGCGAGATAGCGTCGTGTTCCGACTGCGGCGACTACCAGGCGCGCCGCATGAACGCGCGGTTTCGGCGCGAGGCAAAAGCCGCCCCGGAGTTCGTACACACTCTCAACGGCAGCGGCGTGGCTGTCGGTCGGCTGTTCGCGGCCATCCTCGAAAACGGCCAACAGCAAGACGGAAGTGTTCGTCTTCCCAAGGCGCTGCAGCCATTTTTTGGCGGCGAGACGATTGGCCCAGCGTAAGTCGCAAATCCAAAGGCTGGTCGAGCTCGTCGCGCTGCTGCGCTCACCGCGCGGCTGCCCATGGGACCGCGTCCAGACGCACCGCTCGCTGATCCCTTACCTGCGCGAGGAGGCTGTCGAGGTCGAGAAAGCTCTGCGCCGCGGCCGCTGGCATGAGATAGAAGACGAACTCGGCGACCTGCTGCTGCAGGTTCTGCTCCACGCGGAGATCGCGCGCGAGCACGGCCACTTCGACCTCCAGGACGTTGCGCGCAGCCAGGCGCTCAAGCTCAAGCGACGCCATCCGCACGTCTTCGGCGACGCGAACTTTCCTACACCCGACGCGGTCAAGCGCCGTTGGGCCGAGATCAAGGCGCACGAGCGAGGGCTAAGACGCGCTGACGTAATCGCGCGGCAGAAGAGCCGCTAGCTCAAAGCCAGCGGCGGCGGAGTAGTTCTTCGGCGATCTGAAGGCTGTTGAGAGCGGCGCCCTTGAGCAGATTGTCGGAGACGATCCATAGACAAAGCTCGCGCCCGTCGACCCCGCGGCGCAGGCGGCCCGCGTAGACGGCGTCTTTCCCCCCCACGGTCAGAGGCGTGGGATAGCCGCTGCTGGAGAAGCGGAGGCCCGGCGCGGCAGCCAGGAGCCGGCTGGCCCTTGCGGTCGATAGGGGCTCGCGGCAAGTCAACCAAGCCGCAAGAGAATGTCCACGCACGACGGGGACGCGTACGGCTGTTACACTGACGCGCAGTCGCGGGGCGTCCCAAACCTTGCGCAATTCGGCGGCCACCTTTGTTTCCTCGGAACTTTCACCGCGCTTATCAAAGGAACCAACCTGCGGGATAATGTTGCAGGCGATGGAGGCCGGGAGAGAGCGGCTCTCCTGTGGCTTGAGAATGGTGTCCGGCCCGTCGTCGTTCAGTTGGCGCGCCACAGCGCGGGCTTGCCCAAAGAACTCCCGCAGCGCCGCCGTGCCAGCCCCGGAGACGGCCTGGTAGGAGGCGACGCGGATTTCCCTGACGCCGACAGCGCGGTGGAGGGCGTGTCCTGCAACAGCCAAGCCGGTCATGGTGCAGTTCGGGCCCGAGATGAGGCGGCGGTCCCTCCTCAAAGCGGCGGCGTTGACCTCCGGGATTACGAGCGGCACGTTTGGATCCAGGCGGAAGGCCGCGCTGTCGTCGATACACCAGATGCCACGCGGGGCCAACACGGGAGCGAGGCGCCGCGCCACCGCGTCGGAGCTGACAAAAAAGACAAGATCACAGGCGGCCAGAGCAGTTCTGTCGACGGCCGGCGCGGGCAGGGTCCGACTGCGGAAACGGACGGTCTTGCGCCGGACACCCGACGAGAACGGCAGCAACACCTTCAGGGGAAAACACCGACGTTCTAGTTGGGACAACAGCTCGAGCCCGACCATGCCCGTGGCGCCGACGACACCGACGGTCAGTCCGTCAGCGCGAGCCATAAGGCACGACGAGGGCCTCGCTATAGCCGGTCTTGCCCAGACTGTCGCGCGCCGCGGCGCGAAGGAATGTGCCGGGCTGGAGAGGCGTGTTGTTCATGGAGAATACGAAAGGTTGTTGCCGCAGGTAGCGCGTTGCGCGCGTCCAGTCCAGTTGATCACGGGAGGTTTCTACCCAAGCCTCGGCAAGGTCGGTGCACGCCACCGAGAACTGCGCCACCGTTCGGCGCGCCAGGCGCTGCACTGAGAAGTCTCCGACGGAAACCTCCGATTCAGCGGCGGGCACCAGTTTAATGGCCAGCGCGGGGCTTATATTATTGAGCGGCGTCTCTAGAGCGCCCACGGGACTTCGCGGCGGCACGCCAAGCAAGGAGTGGTTGTTCCAGGCGCGCGGCTCGCGCGTACCGCTTGAGTCCTCGTCGGAGGCTGCAGCGAGGATCGGCGAGCTCGAAGCGCGCACGAGGTATTTAGATGGAGACCAGATGATCAAGTAGTTCGGCCGCGTAAAGCTGACCAGAGACACAGGCACTTCAGCCCAGAACCATTCAGCCGAGCCGACTCCTTCGACGAAGGCCTGGGAGTCTCCTTCGAGAGGGAGGTCGGACGTATCGGACAGAAAAAAGCTCTGTTCCGACGTAAACGAAGGAGTCTGGGACAAGCCCATGTTCACGCGCCCCTCGATGAGTTCGCGCAGCCAGGGTTTGTTCGCATTGGCCCGCGTCTTGGCACGGCCGAGCCGTGCGCCGATGAAGGCGCGCGAAAAATTGCCGGCCGGCGCAGGGGGCAGCTTGACGATCCACGCGTTGTTGAAACCCACGTACCAGTTGCCGTCCGGTCCGCCGTCGGCAAAACGCGTAAAATCCTGGAGGCTCGGCGCCAGCGTCACGTAGGTGGGCATGACGCTGCTTGTTGCCACGGACACGTCCTGGCCCAGAGCGCCCCCCCCCAGAGACAGGATTAATATTAAAAAAAGCATTATTTTTTAAGTACTTTTATAACTTTATCAAAATCATCGAGAGAGAAGAAGTGGATCGTGATGCGACCGTGTCGGAGATCTTTTCCTGTACGAATCTCGACTTTTGTACCGAGAGATTGTTGTAGATCATTTTCAAGCGCTACGAGATCCGCGGATTTTCCTAAAGGCGTGACGAGGGAACGTTTTTCGGCACGCTCGAGCGGGAGACCTGATTCGATCTGCCGAGCCAGGTCGAGAACTTCGCGGACGGAGAGATTTTTTTCCACAGCGAGGTGAAACAAACGTTGCCGTTCGACAGCATTGTGGACCATTAGAATGGCGCGACCGTGCGCTTCCGAAAGCTGGCCAAGCTCGATAGCTTTTTGCACGGCAGCTGGGAGATCGAGCAGTCGCAGTGTGTTCGATATGGTCGACTTCGCCTTGCCAACGACACGGCCTAGGTCGGTCTGTGAGATGTGAAATTCCTTCATGAGGCGCAGGTAGCCGAAGGCCTGCTCAATGGCGTTGAGATCTTCACGTTGAAG
>ERZ1292640.4194-Hain-H43-02um-R1-4194-length-11053-cov-5_pt1 | contig 11053 bp, 11 predicted proteins | sample MGYA00564404_ERZ1292640 | MGnify/ENA primary metagenome ERZ1292640 (study PRJEB36523, sample SAMEA6512636) | groundwater metagenome | collected 2019-01-08 | study: AquaDiva: Metagenomics assemblies of 32 groundwater samples | reverse complement strand
ATCATAGAACACGTGCTCAAAGACAATCAGAAGGCGGTGGAGGATTACAAAAATGGTAAAGAACAGGCCCTCATGTTTCTCGTCGGCCAATCCATGCGCCTTGCCAAAGGAAAATCTTCGGCGGAAGCGCTTATAAAATTGATAAAAGAACAGGTGCCAAGCTAATCTACCCGACGGGTGGATGTGTGGAAAAAAGAGATTATTCGGATGGTCACGATATGACAGAATCAAAGGACATAAAATTGGACAGTTTATTTATCGGTAAAGGGGTTCCTGACGAAGGGAGAATCGCGGATCCGCTCGTGGCACAGCAGACGTATAATACGCTCACCCAGCATGCAGATGAACTGGGGAAAGATAAAGTTACTTTTTTTCATGAACATGGAGACAATGCGATACTTATCGGTCAAGCCGTCACTCAAATCGGTCTAGAGAGACATATCGAGGAGCTCGGTCAAAAATTGGATCATGATATTCTCACTGACCTCTACAACCGTAGAGGTTTTGATGAGGAACTTTCGCGTATGCTTGCCGACGCAGATCGACACAGAAAGCGTGTCGGGATTTTGTTTCTTGATTTGGATAATTTTAAGTCCGGTATTAATGATGCGTATGGTCACGAAATGGGAGACAAAGTGCTTAAGGCAGTGGCGAACCTGCTCCTTCAATCTTCCCGTCAGACGGACGTGGTCGCCCGTATTGGTGGAGATGAATTTGGCATTATCCTGCCTGACGTGAACGAGGAGACGCCGGAACTATTTCGATATCGGTTACAAGAGGTGTTAAAGGATGAAGCAAAAACGTTCAAAGCGCTTCGGATTATTGGTGTAAGTATAGGATATTCTCAATTTATTGGTGGGAAAAATGAACTAAAATCGGAAGCGGTTATCCTCCACAACGCGGATCACGCGATGTATAACGCGAAAGGCCTGGAAAAAGCGCCGGGACTCGTGAAGTTAGTTCGATGGGCAGAAGGTATGGAAGATTCGCATACACAATTGCCACCAAGAGCGTAAACTATGTCCGATTTTGTCCATCTGCATACGCATAGTGAATATTCCCTGCTTGACGGGTTGGGGAAGCTGGATCATCTCATCGAGCGGGCCAAGAGCTTCGGGATGGGGGCTCTGGCTATTACCGATCACGGAGCGATGTACGGAAGTTTTAAGTTTTACCTCAAAGCAAAAGCAGCCGGAATCAAGCCTATTATCGGGGTAGAGACGTATATAGCTCGGAGGAGCCGCTTTGATAAAGAAGGTAAAGTCGATACCGACCCCTATCATCTTGTCCTTCTTGCCAAAAACGAAGCCGGCTACCAAAATCTCATGAAGCTTGTGACCCAAGCGCATCTTGAAGGGTATTATTACAAACCACGGGTTGATTGGGAAATCCTGGAGAAGTATCACGAAGAACTTATTTGTCTTTCAGCATGCCTGCATGGTCAGGTTCCGTCTCTTCTTCGTAATAATCAGGATCAGGAGGCGGAAACTATCGCAAAGAAATACGCCGAACTTTTCGGTCCTGACCACTACTATATTGAACTTCAACGTCATCCGAAGATTGCCGACTGCGACGCGATCAATGAAAAGCTTGTAAAGCTTGCTAAAAAATTGGGACTTCCCATTGTAGCAACCAACGACATCCATTACGTCGATCCTGACGATGCCCAGGCTCAGGAAATTCTCCTTTGCGTCCAGACCCAGGATACGATGCTTAATAAAAACAGAAAAATGTCGATGATTGACAGTCCGGATTTTTACATGCGTTCTCCCGAAGAGATGAAAGGCCTTTTTATCCAGTACCCGGAAGCGATAGAGAATACGGCTAGGATTGCTTCTATGTGCGATATAAATCTCTCCGTCGGGAAATGGATTCTTCCTGCGTATCCATTGGAAAATAAAGAGACGCCGGAAGCACATTTAACGACAGTAGTACACGATCGTCTCAAAAATCGATATAAGGAAATTACAAAAGATATCCGTGAGCGGATTGACTATGAATTAGGTATTATAAACAGCCGCGGCTACGCCACGTATTTTCTCATCGTTTCCGACTTCGTCAACTGGGCGAAATCTCATAGGATCGCTGTGGGCCCCGGCCGGGGATCGGCTGCCGGATCGGTTGTATCTTATGTCCTGGGCATTACCGGTATTGATCCGTTTTTTTTCAAACTCCCGTTTGAGCGGTTTCTCAATCCTTTTCGACCAACTCCTCCGGATATCGATTTGGATTTCGCCGATGATCGGAGGGATGAGGTCATTGCCTATGTTACCGCTAAATACGGTTCGGATAAAGTTGCCCAGATCATTACCTTCGGTACCATGGAAGCCCGGGGTGCGGTCCGGGACTCCGGCAGGGCATTGGGTATGCCCTACGCGGGACCCGATCGGATCTCCAAGATGATCCCGCCGGGGTTTCAGGGAAGCCCCATGACCATTGATAAAGCAATCACGCAATCGCCGGATCTCGCTCGCGCCTACCAAACAGAACCGGAAACCAAACGGCTTCTTGACGTTGCACGTAAACTTGAGGGCGTTGCCCGTCATTCTTCGGTGCATGCAGCCGGGGTCGTTATTGCCGACCGACCACTTGTTACGTATACACCTCTCCAGAAGGAGTCTAAGGGAGAACGAATCGTCACACAATACGACATGTATACGGTAGGTGAAGACGGCGTAGGACTTCTTAAAATGGATTTTTTGGGACTACGGAATCTTACAATTATTGCGCAAGCCCTTGCGTTTATCAAACTCACCCAAGGTAAGACTGTGGATCTTACCCTCATTCCCCTGGATGATCCCAGAACGTATGAAATGCTTGGGGACGGCGAGACCACGGGCATATTTCAGCTTGAGTCCTCCGGTATGCGCCGGTATGTCAAGGAACTGAAACCTTCGAGCATATTTGATCTCATGGCGATGGTCGCGCTGTTTCGACCCGGTCCTATGGCTATGATCCCTGAGTTTATCAAACGGAAACACAATCCGTCTCTCGTCCAATTTCCCGACCCCAGGCTTACGGATGTCCTCGCCCAATCGTACGGACTCATCTGCTATCAGGATGATGTTCTTTTGACGGCTATCACGCTTGCGGGGTACTCATGGGGGGATGCCGATAAATTGCGCAAAGCCGTCGGTAAAAAGATACCCACGGAAATGAAAAAGCAGAAGGAAAAGTTTATCGATGGGTGCGTCAAAAACGGTTTGACCCAAAAGAGGGCCGAGGAAATATTTACTCTGATTGAGCCGTTTGCCGGATATGGATTTAATAAAGCCCATGCGGCATGCTACGCGATGATTGCCTATCAGACGGCCTACCTCAAGGCGAATTTTCCCGTCGAGTACATGACTGCCGTCCTTACTGCAGAATCGCGCGGCAACACGGGTCCAATCCGCGATGAAAAAATCGGGATGATCGTGGAAGAGTGCCGCAGGATGAATATTACGCTTCTGCCTCCGGATATCAATGCGTCAGACGTTGAATTTACGATAGAGGCAAACGGGATCCGTTTCGGGCTCTCCGCCATCAAAAACGTAGGGACTGCAGTGATCGAATCAGTACTGGCGGCTCGCGTGGGTGAACCGTTTACAAAGATGTCTGATTTTATACGGCGGGTGGATGTATCAAAAGTGAACAAGAAAACCATCGAAAGCTTAGTGAAAGCCGGTGCAATGGACGCATTTGGGATCCGTGCACAGTTATTGATGGTGCTGCCGGATTTTCTTGACCGGGTGCATAAAGACCGAAAGGCCACAGCCGCCGGTCAGGCAGGGTTATTTGACGAGGCTTCCCCACCCGTTGATGTGCTACCGAATATCGAGGAAATCCCGAAGGAACAACTGTTAGCATTTGAAAAAGAGCTCTTAGGTTTTTATCTCACCGAGCACCCGTTGACCCGACTCATCACCAAACTTCGTGATTTGGGAACGACACCTCTTGGGGATATTACATCGGAGCGTGTCGGAGATAAGATTCGCGTAGGCGGGATCGTCACGGCGGTCAAACGTATAACGACGAAAGCCGGTAACCAGGAAATGGCATTTGTAAAACTCGATGATAGGACCGGAGTCGTTGAGATTGTCGTATTTCCAAAAGTTTACGCGCGCAGTTTTGCGGTGTGGCAAGCAGACTCGGTGGTCTGGGTGACGGGTCGCGTCGATGAAAAAGACGACCGCCTCACCATTCTCGTCGATGAAGCAGGAAGTGTTTCTTGACGATTCGCGTCGGGATTATGGTACAATAGCTATGAAAGAGCTTGAGTTTTCTGAAACGTCGAAGAAAAAACGAAGTGCGAGTCCGGCCCCTTGGTATTATTTAGGACTGATAGGAGAAATAGGGTTTGCGATTGCAATACCGATTGCGGGAGGGGGTTTATTGGGAGTTGTGATTGACAAAGCGTGGTCAAGTACTCCCAAAGCCACGCTCTCGCTTTTGTTTTTAGGGGTCGTGATATCATTTATGAATATGTTTAACATAGCCACTATGATTTCCGGAAAAAATAAAAAGTAACACCCATGCCACACATATCACTTGCCGCTGAGATCATCGCACGTATCGGAGGGTTTCCGATTTCCAATGCACTTATTACGACATGGCTCGTGATGGGAATATTGATAGTCCTTTCGTATTTCGCGACACGCAATATGCAGATGGTGCCCGGGTGGGCTCAGTCAATAGCAGAGATGCTGGTTGGTGGACTTTATGATTTTTTTGAGTCGGTGACGGGCAAATACGTAGCGGCAGTATTCCCTCTCGTAGGATCGTTGTTCCTTTTTATTCTCACGGCCAATTGGGTCGGGCTACTTCCGGGAGTAGGGACCGTCGGGTATTACCGGCTCATCCATGGGGAGGAAGAGTTCATTCCGCTTCTCCGGGGGGCGACGGCGGATCTCAACACGACGGTCGCCTTAGCTATTGTCGCGGTCCTTGCAATTCAATATTTCGGATTTAAAACAGCAGGGTTACGTTACAGCAGCCGGTTCTTAAATTTCAGTAGCCCTATCTATTTCGTCCTCGGACTTCTTGAAATCGTTTCGGAAGTATCCAAAATTGTATCGTTTGCGTTCCGGCTTTTCGGTAACATATTTGCCGGAGAAGTACTCCTTGCGGTTATGGCATTCCTTATGCCATTTATCGTTCCGCTTCCTTTTATTACTATGGAACTATTCGTCGGATTTATTCAGGCCCTTGTGTTTTCTATGCTTACTGCGGTATTTTTAACTGTAGCGGTGTCTCATGGAGAGCATGAGGCGCATGCAGCGGAAGGAGGTGTTTAATATATGGATGAAGCATCAGTGAAATTAATTGCAACCGGTCTTACCGTAGCATTGGGTGGTTCTATGCCGGCCTTGGCTATCGGACTTCTTACATCAAAGGCACTCGAGGCAATCGGGAGAAATCCGGAAGCGGCAGGTGAAATCCGAACAAGCATGATTTTGGGCGTTGCGTTTGCTGAGGCTATTGCTATTTATGCACTCGTAGCAGGATTGATTATAAAGTTTGTATAGAATAGGCGTTTTTTTGTCACCCCCGCGCAGGCGGGGGTCCAGTCTCAAAAAATAGATTCCCGCTTTCGCGGGAATGACAAGAACGGAGACTCAATATGGAAAAATTAGGAATCGAGCCAAGTTTACTCTTGGCACAAATTGTTAATTTTACGATTATCATGGTCGTCCTGACAAAGCTTTTGTACAAGCCGATCCTTGGCATGCTTGAAAAGCGAAAAAAGCAGATAGAAGAGAGCTTGGCGCGAAGCGAATCACTTCGTCTCGAGGAAGAGAAGATGCAGGCTCGCCGCGAAAAACTTCTCTCTGAAGCGCGTAAAGAGGCGAGAATCATTATCGATGAAGCAAAACGTCAGGGCAGGCAGGCCGAGCAAGAGATTATTCTGGTTGCCCACCGGGAAGCGGGTGAGATAAACGAGAAGACCAAGCGTGAAGTAGCAGCTCTCCACGAGGCACTTTCCGGCGATATTCAGAGGGAGTCAGTTGAGCTTGCCGGGTTAATGGCCAAACAACTGGTAGGATCTGTACTGACCTCGTCAGATCAGCATAAACTTATAGACAAATATCTCGAGGAAATCCAGAAAAAAAGATAATCTATGGTTGCTTTACACAAAGATGCGCGTTTTTTTGTTGACGGGATTACGACGTACCTCCGGGGTGAGGGGAAATTAGGGGATAGGCTGATCCCGCGGATGACTATGTTGTTTGATAAAGTGACTTCTTCTGCCAAAGGCCAAAAAATAGCACGGGTGGAAAGCGTCGTGCCACTGAATAATAGCGAAAAGCAGAAAATCAGCCTTTTACTTTCCCGAATCCTCAATCATGATGTAGAACTTGACTGTTATATAGACGCAGCGGCAATTGGTGGATTCAAGATTCAGGTTGGTGATTGGGTGGTTGATACAACCGTGCGCGGTCAAATTGATGCTCTGGCGAATTCTCTTACCCTATGAAGGATACGAACTTACCCCAACAGATCGCTATCGAGATTGCCAAAAAAATTGCGGCGTTTGAGCCATCTCTGCAAGCACGGAGAGTAGGCACAATCGTCAGCGTTGCTGATGGGGTTGTGAAGATCCAAGGGTTACCGCAGGTATCATACCTCGAGCTTATACAATTTCCGGGAAATGTCATGGGATTCGCCATTAATCTTGAGGAAGATGCAGTGGGCGCCATCGTGTTGGGTGATTATCTTGGGCTTCGTGAGGGAGACCGTGTGGAAAGTACAGGGAAACTCCTTTCCGTACCGGTTGGTGACGGATTTTACGGACGTGTGGTGAACCCTCTCGGTGTACCCATAGACGGCAAAGGCATAGTCGCATCGAAAAACGTTTACCCTATTGAAAAAATTGCGCCAGGTGTGACCATGCGTCAGCCTGTATCAACACCGCTTCAGACGGGTATCAAGGCTATCGATGCTATGATCCCCATCGGGCGTGGCCAGCGGGAACTCATTATCGGCGACCGTAATACGGGCAAAACGGCTATCGCAATTGATACAATTATCAATCAACGCCGCGAAGGGGTCATTTGTATCTATGTGGCAATCGGCCAAAAAACATCCCGTATCGCGCAGGTTATCGCCGATCTTACGGCTCATAAGGCTATGGAGCATACGGTCGTTGTTGCCGCCTCCGCAAGCGACTCTGCCGCTTTCCAGTATCTCGCGCCGTATGCAGGCACGGCAATGGCCGAATACTTCATGGATCAGGGCAAGGACGTCCTGGTCATCTATGATGATCTCAGTAAACACGCGTGGGCATACCGGCAGATTTCGCTTATTCTCAAACGTCCCTCGGGGCGTGAGGCGTATCCGGGAGATGTGTTTTACCTCCACTCGCGGCTTTTGGAACGCGCCTGCAGGTTGGACGCGGAGCATGGGGGCGGGTCAATTACAGCAATCCCGATTATAGAAACACTTGCCGGAGATCTCTCTTCGTATATTCCGACCAACGTTATCTCTATTACCGACGGCCAGATATTTTTGGAATCAGATCTTTTTTATACCGGGCAACGGCCTGCGGTCAATGTCGGTCTTTCGGTATCCCGTGTCGGCGGATCTGCGCAGATAAAAGCCATGAAGAAAGTTGCCGGCAATTTGCGGCTTGACCTTGCACAGTACCGTGACTTGGCAGCATTTTCCCAGTTTTCTTCGGACCTTGATGAAACCACACGGAAACAAATCGACCGTGGCGCGCGCATGACGGAGATCCTCAAACAAGGTCAGTACGCTCCCATGCCGGTTGCGCGGCAGGTCGCCATTGTTTGGGCGGGAACGAGCGGTCAGCTTGATGACGTTCCTCTGGGGCGCGTGACGGAGTTTGAGCGCGGGTTTCTTTCGTTTATAGAAACGAGTCATCCGAAAGCATTACCGGCAATTACGAAAGAAAAAACGATGAGTCCTGAGACGGAAGCGATGCTTATGGAAGCAGTGAAGGATTTTAAAAAATCATTTACATAATTGTTTGTCATTGCGAGCGAAGCGAAGCAATCTCTAGAGATTGCCACGGATCGCAAGGCGATCCTCGCAATGACATAAAAGTGTTATGGCTAACATCAGATTGATAAAAAGACGAATAAAATCTGCCAAAAATATTGCTCAAATAACCAAAGCCATGGAGATGGTGGCTGCTTCCCGCATGCGTCGGGCGCAACAGCAAGCTATTTCCGGCAAAGCCTACGCGATGAAAATTTATGAAATGGTTTTACGTCTGGCCCCGAGGGTCGATCCCGTAAATCATCCCCTTTTAGGGGGCCCGAAAATGATTTCCGGAAAACGCCTTATTATTACCATCTCAACAAACAAAGGCCTGTGCGGCGGATTAAATACAAACCTTTTCCGGTTTATGGCGAGAGAATATAGTGACGCGGGAGGGCAAAACCATATTGTTATTGGTAAAAAGGCAACTTCGTTTCTATCAAGAATTACCCCTCCCGAATCTATTCTTGCGGATTTTTCCGAGGAAGTTCCTTTTGTTCGTACGGTACCCGCTATTACTTCCATGATAACGAAGAGTTTTATAGGAGGAGAGTGTGACGGGGTAGATATCGTATACAATGAATTTGTTTCCGCCCTCCGGCAAAATCCACGGAAGAAAACTATTCTCCCCCTTACACTGGAAGGGATCGTTAATGAGGATGATGCGCCTCATGCGCATGATATCCTCATTGAGCCGGATCCGGAGACGGTGTTTGCTCGGCTCTTGCCGCACTACCTCGAAAATCAAATCCGTGATGCATTGCTTCAGGCGGAAGCGAGTGAACATAGCGCACGAATGATCGCCATGAGAAGTGCCACAGACAATGCCAAAGCACTTATGGAGGATTTGACGCTCGTCTACAATAAGGCAAGGCAGGAACGGATAACCTATGAGATTACGGACATGGTGACTGCGCGTCTTTCGGTCGCGCAATAAAAATCTACAAATGACAAATCTACAAATATACAAATGAATGATTAAATATTTAAATGATTAAATCATTTCGTTATTAATCAATTTATTTGTAGATTTGAATATTTGCAGATTTGTAGATTGAGAGAGGTATACGTATGAAACAGATACACAAACAAACGAAAGAAGAGACGAAAAAACAGAATCAAGGCACCATTGTCCAGATAATCGGTGTCGTTGTGGATGTGCAGTTTCAGGAAGGGAATTTGCCGGCAATTTATGATGCACTGCTTGTTCAAAGCGGGACGGTCAAGGGCACCAAGACGGTTTTGGAGGTCGCAAACCATCTTGGCGAGGGGAGAATCCGGGCCGTGGCGATGGGACCGACAGATGGATTACGGAGGGGAGACGAAGTGACGCCGACTGGCGCTCCCATCCGCGTACCGGTTGGCAAAAAAACACTGGGAAGAATATTTAACGTTGTGGGTGAACCTCTTGATGGTAAAGGTCCTATAACGGGTTCTAAAATGTATCCTATCCATAGACCTGCTCCGAAACTCGTGGATCAGAGTACGAAGCTTGAGGTCCTCGAAACCGGTATTAAAGTCATTGATTTAATTGCTCCTTTTGTAAAAGGCGGAAAAGTTGCCATTTTTGGAGGAGCGGGGGTGGGGAAAACCGTCCTTATCCAGGAGCTCATCCATAATGTTGCGGAAGTCCACGGCGGTGTCTCCGTATTTGCCGGGGTGGGTGAGAGGTCCCGCGAGGGTAATGATTTGTGGCGGGAAATGAAGGACTCCGGGGTTATTGATAAAACCGCGCTCGTATTTGGACAGATGAATGAACCTCCCGGGGCCAGGCTCCGGGTCGCGCTTACCGGACTCACCATGGCTGAGTATTTCCGCGATGAGGAGGGTCAGGATGTGCTTCTTTTTATCGATAACATTTTCCGTTTTGCCCAAGCCGGGAGTGAAGTGTCCGCGCTTCTCGGGCGGATTCCATCGGCTGTCGGCTACCAACCGACGCTTGCCTCGGAAATGGGTGCACTCCAGGAGCGGATTACATCAACCACAAAAGGTTCAATTACCTCTGTCCAGGCGGTTTACGTTCCTGCGGATGATTATACGGATCCTGCCCCTGTTGCCACATTTGCACATTTGGACAGTTCTATCTCTCTCGACCGCTCCATATCCGAGCAGGGGCTCTATCCAGCCGTTGATCCGCTCTCGTCTAATTCACGGATCCTGGAGCCGGGTGTCGTGGGTCAAGCGCATTACGATGTTGCCCGGGGCGTACAACGGGTGCTGCAGCGCTACAAAGATCTTCAGGATATCATCGCAATCCTTGGCATGGAGGAGCTAAGCGATGAAGATAAGCGCACCGTATCGCGCGCCCGGAAGATCCAAAGGTTTTTGACGCAACCCATGTTCGTCGCTGAAGCTTTTACGGCGAGAGAAGGAAAGTACGTAACCCGAGGGGAGACGGTCCGCGGATTTGCCGAGATTCTCGAAGGGAAACACGACAGCAAACCGGAACAGGCCTTTTACATGGTCGGAACGATTGATGAAGTGAAGTAGGTGTCATTGCGAGGAGTCTTCGACGAAGCAATCTCATAGAAATATGAGATCGCCACGCCGTCAGAACGGTCTCGCGATGACAAAAATGCGTATGCAGTTCCACCTTGAAATTATCACTCCTGACCGTACGGCGTACACGGATAGTGTACACGCGTTGAGTGTTCCGACACCAAATGGGACGATCGGAGTCCTCCCGAAGCACGTCGGTCTTTTTACCGTACTCGGTGAAGGGGAAATAAAAATCACTACAGGAACGAAAGAATTATTTTTGGCAATCGGCGGTGGATTCATGGAAGTTGGCCGCGAGAAAGTGTCCATCCTCGTGTCCCGGGCAGTCCATGCTGATGAGCTGAATGAGCGCGAGATTAAGGAAGCCCAAGAGCGGGCACGATCTATCATTGTAAATAATTCCAAAGGTGAAGAACTGGCCGCGGCCCAGGCGATCCTCCGTCGATCTATCTTAGAAATGAACGTCATCCGCCGCCACCGAAGCCGCCAGACGTCCCCACTAGGATCCCATTGATGTGTCATTCCCCACCGATAATGTCCGGTTGATTCCCCAGGGATTTTGTCCTATATG
>ERZ1292640.4193-Hain-H43-02um-R1-4193-length-11053-cov-45_pt1 | contig 11053 bp, 9 predicted proteins | sample MGYA00564404_ERZ1292640 | MGnify/ENA primary metagenome ERZ1292640 (study PRJEB36523, sample SAMEA6512636) | groundwater metagenome | collected 2019-01-08 | study: AquaDiva: Metagenomics assemblies of 32 groundwater samples | reverse complement strand
CGCAACGAAACTCTCCGGCGATTATGCGCAATTACTTAAGTCGCTGTGTTTAGATCCCGTGTTCTCGCGCGTCTACTTCACGCATCCGCGGCCGGTCATCGAGCTCTACGATCTGGAGAAAGATCCCCCCGAGCTGAACAACCTGGCTGGCAAGCCCGAGTACGCGGCCATCGAGCGCGAGCTGAAAGTGGCGTTACAGGAGAAGATGATCCTGGACTACGACTTCCTGCCGTTGCCGCTGAGCGAATAGGCCCCGGCGTGGATCAGAAGAGCTCCCGCAGCGGCAGTTCGATGGCGGGATTGGAGGTTCGCAGCACGCCGTCCTTGGCTTCGCGGCTGCCCTCGGGAGTGTGAATGTAGCCTCGCCCCGTGCGCGGGTCTATCACCCACACGAACGGAACACCGAAGGCGAGGTAATCCTCGATCTTCTCCTGCACATCGCTGGCGCGGTCGTCGGGAGAAAGGACCTCGATCACCAGGAAGGGCGGTGTGCGGAAGACCTGCTCTTCCGGCGCCGAACCTACGTAGACGCAGACATCCGGGACGCGGAAGCGTGTCGGTGACACCTGAACCCGCTGCTCGGGGAAAGCGAATGTGCCAAGCTTCGCCCGGAGAACGCGGAAGAAGTATATCAACTCCCCTTGCGTGTTGCTGTGATCCTTTTCGCCCAAGTTCCGCTCCACAATCACGCCATCGACGTACTCGCGGTCCCCGTCGGCAAAGCTGGTGCTGAGGTACTCCTCCGCGGACACCATTGTGGGAATCGCCTGCATGCCAACTATTGTACCCCGCGGTTTACCGCCCCGCCGCCGCTGGCGTATGCTTTGAACATGCGTGTACTTGCTCTCGTTTTCGCGGCCTGTCTGGCAGCTTCCGGGGCCGAGAAGCGCGTCATCTTTCCGGCGGGCGCCAAGCCGGTCGGGCCGTACAGCCCGGGGATTCTGGCCGGCGAGTTCCTGTACGTTTCGGGGCAGGGCGCCCGCGGGCCGGACGGGCAGACGCCGGCGGCGGCGGAGGCGCAGGTGCGCCAGTGCCTGGAGAACGTCCGCTCGATCGTCGAGGCGGCGGGCCTGACAATGGAGCACGTGGTCTACTCGCAGGTGTACCTCAGCAACGTCGCGGACTACGAGACGATGGACCGCGTCTGGCGTCAGTTCTTCGCGAAGGCGCCGCCGGCGCGCGCGGTGCTCGGCGTGGCCAGGATGCCGACCGATACGCCGGTGGAGATCAACGCGGTGGCGGTGCGCGACCTGGCGCAGAAGAAGCTCATCGCGCCGCCGGGCCAGGCGGCGGGCGGCTCGTTCACGCCCGGCGTCATGGCCGGGGGACGGCTCTACCTGTCCGGGTCGCTGGGGCGGGATCCCGCGAGCGGCAACATACCGCCGGACCCGGCCGCGCAGGTCCAGCTTGCGCTGGACGGCCTCCGCCAGGTACTCGCCGCGGCGGAGCTCGACTTCCGCCACGTGGTCTTCACGAATCCCTATCTCACCGATGCTGTTCCAATGGAGACCATGAACCGCGTCTACGCCAAACACTTCGAGTTCGGCAACACGCCGGCCCGCGCCACCATCCGGGTGGCGGCTCTGCCCTACGGCGCCGGCATCGAGTTCACGGGCGTGGCCGTCGCCGACCTCGCCCAGCGCCGCGCCGTGCGGCCGAAGAACATGGCGCCGAGCGCCACCGCCAGCCCGTGCGTCTTCGCCGGCGACACGTTCTTCTGCTCGGCCAAAGCCGGCTTCATACCGGGGCCGCGCAGCGGCATCTACGCCGCCACCGCCGAGCACCAGATGCGGCAGACGATGCGCAACCTGCTGGACGGGCTGGAGGAAGCGGGGCTGGATTTCTCGCACGTGGTGGCCACCAACGTCTACCTCGACAACATCGACGACTTCGCCCGCATGAACCGCGTCTACGCCCAGTACTTCGCGGGCGCGCCGCCCACGCGGACCACCGTGCAGCAGATCGCCCCGGCGGAGCGCAAACCCGGCGAGGAGGACCGCTGGCCGGCGCTGGAGCAGGTGTCGCTGGTGGCGGTGAAGTAGGCGGGCGCGGCAAAGATTTGCGTCCCGCGACCCGCCGTCTGTCGTATTCATCAAGTGAGGTGGCTGTTTGAGCGAGCCGGCGGTGGCGCAGGCGGAAGTGGACAGAGGCGGATTTGCGGACCTCGTGCGGGAGCACCAGGCGATGGTGTTCAGCATCGCGTACCATTTCCTGCACGACCGGACGCTGGCCGAGGAAGTGGCCCAGGACGTCTTTCTTCAGTTGCACCGGGCCTTGCCGGCGCTGAAGTCCGCTGAGCACGTGACGTTCTGGCTGCGGAGGACGACCAGCCACCGGTCGATCGACTATGCGCGGCGGCGCCGCGTCAGGCAGGTGAGCCTGGAGGAAGCGCCGGAGCTGTCCACGGCGCCCGATCCGGGCGATCCCATGCTGGCGCGCAGGCTGCGCCGGCTGGTCGCTTCGCTGCCGGAGAAACCGCGGCTGGTGGTTACGCTGCGCTACCAGGAGGGCCTGGAGCCGGACGAGATCGCCCGAGTGCTGGCGATGCCGGTGCGGACGGTCAAGAGCCACCTCCAGCGGTCGCTGGCGATCCTGCGGGACAAAGCCAGCCGCTATCTGAGAATGGAAAGCTATGAGCCGCTTTGAGGATCTGTTGCGAGAGGCGTTGCGGCGCGAGGAACCGCCGGCGGGTTTCGCCGGGCGCGTGATGGTCCGGATGGGCGCCGCGCCCGAGAAGATGAGCCGCTGGCAAGCCGTGCGGCGGGCGTTCGAGGCGCCGCGGCTGCGCTGGGCCGGCGCGGTCGGCCTGTGCGTGCTGCTCGTCGGGGTGGGCCTGCAAGTTCACCGCGAACGGGAGACGCGGGCCGAAGGGGAGCTGGCCAAAGAGCGGCTGGTGCTGGCGCTCCAGATCGCCGGCAGCAAGCTCGGGCTCGCGCAGGCGAAGGTTTTGGAGATGAGCGGAGGAAGGTCACAATGAGACACGCGATCTGTTTGCTCCTGGTGTGCAGCCCGGCGTTCGGGCAAGCGCTCCAGTGGCCGGCCGGCCTGGACAAGCTCGCCGCCAAGGCGACGGAGCGAGTCGATATAGCCCTGGACAGCACGTTGCTGCAAGTGGCTTCCAGGTTCCTGTCGGCGGAGAAGCCCGACGAGGCGGCGGTGAAGAACCTGGTCTCCGGCCTCAAGGGCGTCTATGTCAAGGTCTTCAAGTTCGACAAAGAGGGAGAGTACTCCGAGGCGGACCTGGAACCGGTCCGGTCGCAGGTGCGTGGGCCCGGCTGGTCAAAGATCGTGGGGGTCGTCACCCGCCGCGGCGGCGACAACACCGAGGTGTACGTGAAGCTGGAGGGGGACCGTTTCGCCGGCGTGGCCATCATCGCCGCCGAGCCCAAGGAGCTGACGGTCGTTCTCATCGACGGCTCGATCGACCTGGAGCAGTTGCGGATGCTGGGAGGCCACTTCGGGATTCCCAAGATCGAAGTGGACCGGAAGAAGGCGCTGAAGACCGAGCCGAAGTGACGGCTCAGGGCCGTCCTTCCGCGGGCGGTGTCTTGCGGATCTCCTCGAAGTACTGCTGGACGTAAGACTGGAACAGGAGCGGGACCTCGTCGCGGTGGCTTTCGCCGCCGGCCTCGGCGTGGGCGGCCTGCTGCTGGGTGTAAGGCGTGCGCAGCTTCTGAGTGCCGGAAGTAACCTCGACGGTGACCTCCCCGCTCAAGGTGGCCTGGCGGCGGCCCAGGATCTCGCTGATCTTGCCCATGGCGGCCAGTTGCTCGGCCTCACGTGCCGTCTTGTCGCCGTCCTCCCGGCCGATGCCGCTTCTGCCCTCGCGGGAGGCCTGCAAGTCGGCGTCCTTGCCGCCGGGCCGACCCGAGGCGCCCTGGGCCTGTTGGGTGACCTGCCCTTCCTCGTCGGGCGACTCGCTGCCGGGACTGCCCTCGGATTGCTGCCGTCCCGAGCCGGACGCGCCTTTCTCGCGGCGGCCGTCGCGCGAGCGCCCCGCGTCCTCGGCCCGCGCCGAGGCTGACATCTTAGAGTCGCCGGGCCGCGGCTGCATCTTCATCCGCGACAGCAGGTTGGCCAGGGCCTCGCGAAACTGCTCGAGCAGGTTCTGGTTCTCGCCGGGCTGACTGGAAGCCTGCTGGCTGTCCGAAGCCGGGTGATCGCGTTCCGCGCCCTGCGAGTCCGTCAGTTTGGAGGCGGAGCGAAGGGCCTGCGAGCCGGTTTCATCGGAGAAATCGCCTTCCTCGCTCTCCACCTGGAGGGGGGTGACACCGGGCTGATCCAGCCGGCGGACGGCCTCAGACGCTTCCAGCTCCGGGCTAAGCGCTTCGCCGGTGAGGCTCTCCGCGGGCCGCTCGGGCCGGTTCTCGACCGAGAGGCCCATATCCTGGAGCATCTGCTTCAACCGGTCCTTGGGCTGCTTCTGCCGGGCCACCTGCTCGCGGGTGGGCGGCTGGGAACCCGGGAACAGAATGCTGGCCAACGGAGGGCGCAGATCGAGCTGCCGGCTCACCGCGTAGCGGAGGGCGAACAACCCGGCGGCGACCGCGGCCAGCGCGGCCAGCAGGTAGAGCGCCCGCGGCGGCGCGACCGGCACCGCGCGCGCGGAGTCGATGCCTCGGGCCAGCCTTTCCGCCTGTTCCAGTTGCGCCGTCCGCATCGGCTGGGAGAACCGGTGGCCGTTGGCTGCCGCCTGGAAGAACCAGGCGGTGGAGAGCGAATCGGAGAGCTTCAACCGCCAGTCGATGCCCTGGAGGACCGCATACTTCGACGGGATGCGCCGCAGCGTTCGGTGGATTCCCAGGCCGATAGTGACCAGAACCAACGCCGCGATCCAGCGCCAGTCCAGGATCTCGGTTCCCACGAGCAACAGCAGGATCACGCCGCCGAAGCCCGCCGAGACCGCCTGGACGGACCTCGCCAGCAGCAGGTTTCCCACTTGGCGGCGGCGGGCCCGCCGCGCTATGTCGTGAAGTGCGCTCATCTCGGCAGCCTCATTCTATTATGACGCGCCGGCGTGGCGTGCCGCATGAATTTCGAGGTTGTGTAGCCTGTCCCCGAATTAGAAGATGAGGCGCAGGCCGAGCTGCATCTGGAACGGGTTGCCGACCTGGGTGTTGATCGGGTCGAAGTCGCCGCTGGGCAGCCTCAGTCGCATGAAAGTGGCCGGCGGCGCGACCGTGTTGCCCGTAACCGGGTCGATGCCCAGCCCGTAATTGAGGTTGGTGCCCGAGTAGACGACGTTGGATAAATCGAAGAGGTTGAACATCTCGGCGGAGAACTGCAGCTTCGCGCGCTCGGTGACCGGGAAGTTCTTCAGCGCCCGCAGGTCAATGCCGCGGAAGCCGCGGTTGCGGAAACTGTTCCGCTGGTAAGGAACACCGGCAGCCTTGTAGGCGCGGTCGTTGGAGGCCAGGTCCTCGTTGGTGTCGGCGCCGGTGCGCGGGTCGATGGGCTTGCCGGTGGTGAACCGGAAGCGGCTCGACGTCTCGATTCCCAAGGGGAGCGAGGCCACCACGTAGCCGGTGAACTGGTGGCGCATGTCCAGGTCGGAGTAGCCATACTCGGGCCGCAGGTTGAAGGAGTTGTCGTAACGGAAGCCGCTGGCGTCGCGCTCCTGGTCGTCATCGGAGAACGTCTCCGACCACGTGTAGAAGGCGCCGAACTGGAGGCGGCCGGCGCGGTACTGGGAGGAGAGCGTCATACCGCGGTACATCGAGCGCGCCGAAGTCTGGCGCACCCACAGTGCGCCGAGGTCGGAGACCGGCCGGCGCCCGCCGCTACGCAGGCTGTAGAAGGGCCGCTGGGCTTTATCGGCCGACCGGATCACCGGCAGCGGGAGGTTGAAGTCCCGGTTGCGCTGGAGGTGGACGGTGTTGACGTAGTTGAACTGTGCGCCGGCCACGAAGTTGCGGAACACTTCGGTGTCCGCTCCCAGGCCGACCTGGAAGGCACGGGGATTTTCGTAGTCGCCGGCCCAGGTCAGCAGGTTGGCCCCGCGCAGCGGATCCGGGGCCGCACCCGTTCCCGCCACCGCACGCTGTACCGTCTCCACGTCCAGGATGGGCAGCTTGTCCAGCGTGTACTTGTTCAGGTCCACGCCCACCGCCAGCAGGTCCCTGTAAACTGTGCTGCCGGAGCGCGGCAACTGGATGGAGACGTCGCCCGGGGGCGTGCGGAAGTTGTTCATCGGCCCGGCCATCAGCAACAGAGGCGTGGCGGCGTAGAACAGCCCGGTGTGCCCGCGCACCACGGTGCGCTGGCGTTTGGTGGGCGTCCAGGCGAAGCCGATGCGCGGCATCACCTGGGCCACGTTGTCGCTGATCACGGTGGGATCCACCGACCCGATGGGGAAGCTGAAGCCCTTCACCTTAGCCACCAGCGAACTGTTGTTGGCCTCCGCCGACGGGTTGTACTGGGCCTCCCAGCGCACGCCGAAATCGAGCGTCAGGCTGGGCGTCACCCGCCAGCTATCCTGCCCGTAGAGCGCGAACTGGTGCGCTCCGTAGGCGGCCAGCAGGTTGCCGATAGCCCGGTTGTAAGTCACCGAGGTGTCGTCGAAACGGTTGGCCACCGCGCCGCCCACGCTGAGGATGTCCAGGTGACGACCCACGTCGCTGCCCGAGATGCTGAACGATCCGAACTGGTTGAAGCCGAAGCTCTGCCACACCGTCAGCCGGCTGTAGTCCACGCCCAGCTTGAAGGTGTGCGCCCCGCGCATCAGCGACAGCGCGTCCACGATCTGCATGCGCTTGTCGTCCTGCGTGGTGGGCAGGTAGTTGACGGTTCCGAACGTGCCGATGGTGCTGGACACCGTGGGCGCAACCGCGTTGTTGATGCGCGGCCGGATCTCGTAAGTGGTGGTGAAGCGCAGGTCGTTCACCGTGGCCGCGCTCAGGATGCTGGTGAGCTGAAGCCCGCCGGTGTGGGTGCGATCCTTCTCGGTGCCGTTGTTGGTGAGCGCCCGGTTGGTGGTGGGGTCCGGCGACGTGCCCACCCCATTGGCGTTGAGTCCGGTGGAATCGCTGAAGTTGTAGCGCAGCGTCAGCCGGTGCCCGCCCGTGAACTGGTAGTCGGTGCGGGCGGTCAGCGCAGTGGCGTCGTTGGTCATGTCAAAGGGCGTCTCCAGGCCGCGGAAGTGGCGGAGCGCCTCGGCGTTGGCCGTCTGCTCGGCCACGCCCACGATGCGGGGGAAGAAGACGTAGCGCGGGGTGCGCGCCTCCTGCCGCTCCAGGGCGGCGAACCAGAACATTTCATCGCGGCGGATGGGCCCGCCCGCCGCACCGCCGTACTGATGCTGGGTTTCCACCGACTGGCGTTTGAAGGGGTTCTTCAGGCCGAGTTCCTTGTGGCGGAGCTGATAGAACGCGTCGCCGTGCAACGTGTTGGTGCCGGACTTGGTGATGGCGTTCATCACCCCGCCGGTGGAGCGGCCGTACTCGGACGTGTAGCCGGTAACCACCATCTGGAATTCCTGGATGGCGCTCTGCGGCACGGTGAAGGCGAAATTCGAGCGTTCGCCGCCGCGGATGCCGCCGAAGAACGGCTGGTTGTAGTCGGCGCCGTCCACCATGACGTTGGAGTTGATGCCCTTCTGGCCGGCAAACGAGAGCTGGTTGCGTTTCTCCTCCACCTGCACGGTGGGCAGGGCCAGGGCGAAGTCCTGAAAGCGGCGGCCGTTGATCGGCAGGTCGCGGATGGCGGTGCTGTCGATGACCCGCGACGCCGACGGAGCGATGTTGACCAGGCTCTCGCCGACCTCCACCGTCGTCGTGGTCGAGGCCACCTGGAGCGTGATGTCGGCGCTCACCGTGCTGCCGACGTTCAGCACCAGCCCGGAGACGGTCGTGGCCGCGAAGCCGGCGCTCTGCGCCACCACTTCGTAGCGGCCCGGGTCGAGCAGCACGGCGCGATACTGGCCGACTCCGTTGGTGGCGAGCTCGCGGGCGAAGCCGGTTTCGAGGTTGCGAATCTTGACCGTGGCCCGCGGGACGACGGCCTGGTTGGGATCGTAGACCGTGCCGACGATCTGTCCCTTGTTGGCATCGGACTGCGGCCAGGCCAGGGTGGCCAGCAGCAGTGCAAGCAGGATTGACTTGCGCATCAGGCGGCTCCTTTAAGACCAGCCATTATAACCGGAACGGCGGCTCAAGAGTTGCCTGGAGAAGGGGACAGCCTGCGTGTTTCCTGGCTGGAAAACAGGGAAACACGGAGTGGACTGCGTTCCTGCCGCCGGGGAAGAGCCGGCCGCAGACCGATGAGATCCGGTCGTCGCCAGGCTTCGGTGCACGTCAGCCAGGCCCTGCTCGAGCCCGCGGTCGCGACCGCCGTCGACCGGCACCCGGCGCAAACCTACCGCGGCGCCCCGGCCAGCACCGACCGCGTCGACGGAGCAGCCACGCTCCCTGGCTCAGACTTCTTCACGCCCGGGCACAAACGGCAACCAACAGCATCGCGCTCATCCAGGCAGCCGAATGCCGGCTCTCGCCCTCGCCCAAGGGATCCTCCGTTGCCGCACATCTGCCGAACAGGTCCGAGCCATCCTCCGGCTTGGAAGTCCGGGCTTTCCTCGCCGTCATTCGCGCCGCCCGCGATGTCGAGCACGCACGTTCTCTTGCGCGACCCTTTTCTTGTTGAGCGGCGAGGTGAGCCTCGAACGCGACTGGCGCCAGGTGAGTGGCAGGAATCGGTGGTCACCACAGATTTTCGCCTCCGCGGGCTCTGCAGATTGTCTTCCCGCATGACCCGCAGCACCCGCTTGCGATTGACGATAATGCCCTGCAGCGGCATCTCCGCTGTCACGCGTCGATATACGTAACAGCGGTGTCCCAGTGGCCGGCGCGGCTCACCCGAGCGGCCACGCAGGCCTCCTCGATCCATCAACGTGAGCCACCATCGCCTGCTGCCCGACCTTGCGCTCCCGTTCGCTGATCCGCGCTTCGCCCTCTTGGGTCTGCTTCACCTGGCTCCACCCCGCCCGGTCGGGCGGAATCCGGCCGGGACCTGTTTGCAGTAGGCGACGCGCCAACGGCATAGCAGACTCCGCTTTACCTTCAGTTCCCGGCTCAGCCGGGACACGGGTTCCCCGGCCAACATCCGCTGAACTGCCCTCTGTTTGAACTCCGCCCTGCGGAAAGGGGTGCACTCCATGTTTCCTAAATAGGAAACACGCAGGCTGTCCCCTCAGGTTGCCCGCGACGCGCGCGCTCCGCTAGGATAATGATTTCCGCATGCTTCGACTGGAAACGGCCGGGGAATCGCACGGGCAGTGCCTCATCGCCACGCTGAGCGGGCTGCCCGCCGGCGTGCCGGTCTCGGTCGCGGCCATCGATCGCGAGCTCTGGCGGCGCCAGCAGGGTTATGGCCGCGGCGGGCGCATGAAGATCGAGCAGGACCGCGCCGAGATCGTCGCCGGCGTCCGCCACTCGCAGACGATCGGCGCGCCGGTGGCGATCCTGATCCGCAACCGCGACTGGGAGAACTGGGCGGAAGCGCTGCCGGTCGAAATCAGCGAGGGCGCCGAGGAGAAGAGGAAGCCCCTGCTCCGCCCGCGACCGGGGCACGCCGACCTGGCGGGGGTTCTCAAGCACAACTTTTCGGAGGCTCGCTACGTGCTAGAGCGCGCCAGCGCTCGCGAGACGGCGGCGCGGGTGGCCGCCGGCGCGCTGGCCAAGGCGCTGCTCGGCCAGTTCGGCATCCGCGTGTTGAGCCACGTGGTGGCCGTCGGCGGCGCGCGGCTGGAGAGGCCCGCCGCCTGGGAAGAACTGGCCGCGCTCAGCGAGCGGAACGAGGTGCTGCTCGGCTGCGTCGATCCCGCGGTGGAGCAGCGGATGAAAGAGGTTGTGGACGAAGCCCTGCGCGGCGGCGATAGCGTGGGCGGCGTATTCGAAGTGGTGGCGCGCGGCGTGCCGCCCGGGTTGGGCTCGCACGCCGCCTGGGACGCGCGGCTCGATGGCCGCCTGGCGCAGGCGGTCGTTTCCATTCAGGCGGTCAAGGGCGTCGAGATCGGTTCAGCCGCGCTGGCGGCGTCGTCGCCTGGCTCGCGCGTGCAGGATACGATCCATTACGACCGCGAAGGCCGCCGCTTCCGTCGCGGCTCGAACCGCGCGGGAGGAATCGAAGGCGGCATCTCGAACGGCGAGGATGTAGTGGTGCGCGGCCTGCTGAAGCCGATCTCCACGCTGCGGCGGCCGCTGGAATCGGTCGATCTGGCCACGCGCGAGCCGGCGCCGGCCGCTTACGAGCGCAGCGACGTGTGCGTGGTCCCGGCCGCCGGCGTGATCGGCGAAGCGATGGTGGCCTTCGTGCTCGCGCAGGCCTTCCTGGAGAAGTTCGGCGGCGACTCGCTGGCGGAAACGAAACGAAACTTCGAGGGCTTCCTGGAGCAGGTGCGCAACTTCTAATGATCTACCCCATCGTCAAGTACGGCCATCCGGTTCTGGAGCAAGCCGCCGAGACCGTCACCGAATTCGACACGCCCGAGCTGCACAAATTCATCGAGGACATGTTCGAGTCGATGTACGCGGCCAAGGGCGTGGGACTGGCGGCGCCGCAGATCGGCATCGGGCGCCGCATCGCGGTGATCGACGCCTCGGCCGGCGAGGATGCGGCGCAGCGCCTCGTGCTCATCAACCCGGAGGTCGTCCGGGTGGAAGGCTTCCAGACCACCGAGGAGGGCTGCCTGAGCGTGCCCGGTTTCCGCGAGCAGGTGACGCGGGCCAAACGCGTCACCGTGCGCTTCCAGGATGTCCAGGGGCAAGCCCGGGAGATGACCGGCGAGGACTTGCTGGCGCGCGCGTTTCTGCACGAAACCGATCACCTGCGGGGGAGGCTTTTTCTGTCGCGCGTGAGCGTGCTCAAGCGCGACCTGATCCGGCGCAAGATCCGCAAGCTGGTCAAGGCCGGCGAGTGGGCCTAGCGGGAGTTTACAAGATATTTCCCTGTGAACGGGGCAAGTGACGGCATTCGAGTGGCTTGCGGAGGACGCAGGTGTATGTCCTAAGTAGGTCGGGTCAGCGGGAGACCGGCGCGTAGCGGTGCAGTTCGAGCAAGG
>ERZ1292640.4190-Hain-H43-02um-R1-4190-length-11054-cov-27_pt1 | contig 11054 bp, 12 predicted proteins | sample MGYA00564404_ERZ1292640 | MGnify/ENA primary metagenome ERZ1292640 (study PRJEB36523, sample SAMEA6512636) | groundwater metagenome | collected 2019-01-08 | study: AquaDiva: Metagenomics assemblies of 32 groundwater samples | reverse complement strand
TTTACAAAAATTTGGAATTTTATACCGAATACGGTATTCGGCGACAGACCCATAATTACAAAATTCTAAATTTCTCTAAAATTTCTGGGTTTTCCATTTGAGCTTGAGCAACTTCTTTTGTAATTATTTTATTCTTATATAATTTTTCAAAATTTCTATCTAAACTGACCATTCCTTCTCTAGCGCTAGTTTCAATTACTGTTTTAATTTGAGCAACCTTATTTTCTCTTATTAAATTTGATATTGCTGGAGTATTTAATAAAATTTCACGAACTGCTATTCTACTTCCGTCTATTTTAGGAACCAAACGTTGAGAAATAACCGCTGCCAAAGTTATAGATAATTGCATTCTAATTTGCGTTTGCTGATGAGGCGGAAAAATATCTATTATACGATCGATTGTCTGTGAAGCGCTATAAGTATGCAATGTCGCAAAAACTAAATGTCCTGTTTCAGCTAAAGTAATTGCAGTAGCAATAGTTTCTAAATCGCGCATCTCACCCACCATAATAACATTTGGATCCTGCCTTAAGGCATGTTTTAAACCTTCAGAAAAACTTACCATATCTGACTCCAATTGTCGCTGAATAACAAGGCTCTGTTTTGGCTTAAAAATATATTCAATCGGATCTTCTAAAGTAATAATATTACATTTTTGATTTTCATTAATATGATTAATCATGGCAGCCAGCGCAGTTGACTTGCCACAACTAGTTGGGCCTGTAACTAAAATAAAACCTTGTTTAAGCTTCAATAGTTCATACATTATTTTAGGCATATCCATTTCCTCCATTGTAGGCATCTTATTGCTAATTAATCTAGCAACTATACCAATATTACCTTTTTCAAAATGCAAATTAATTCTAAATCTTGATCCATCACCATCATTCACTCCAATATCCAGTTCTTTATATTTTAAAAATTTATTTTTTTGCTCCTCAGTTAATAATCCGTCAACAATCTGTTCCATATCTTTTTTAGTCAAAACCTTTTGCCCTTTAATTTCATTCAACTCACCATCAATGCGCAAAAAAGGCAAAGAACCAACAACTAAATGAAGGTCAGATGCTTTTTCTTTAGCAGTAATAGCAAATAATTCACTAATAACCATAAAAAATTTAGAATTAAGAGATAAAAATTACCAACCTTTTTCTTTTAAACCAGCGCTGGCTGCTTCAACTTGAGCTTCTTGTTTTGACGAACCTTTGCCACGAGAAATTAATTCTTCATTTAAGTATAAACCTACTTCAAAAATTTTATTATGATCAGGACCAGCCTCACTCAATACTTTATAATTAGGAGTAATACCTATTAGCTCTTGCGCTTTTTCCTGAAAACTTGACTTAGGATCAAGATAAAGATGATTAATTAAAATATTATCAAGTCTAGATAAAACCACTCTCTTAATAAATTTTTTACTAATATCAATGCCTTGATCAAGATAAATTGCGCCAATCAACGCCTCCATGGCATTAGCCAAAATACATTGACGCGCTTTAGAATTTTTATCCTTAAATTCTCCCTTTGATAAATAAAGATATTTCTCAATATCCAGATCCTGCGCTATTTCAGATAATATTTTATAATTAACCAAACTAGCGCGCCAATTAGTTAAATCACCTTCAGGAGTATCTGGAAATTTATTAAACAAATACTCAGTAACAACTATTTCCAAGACAGCATCACCCAAAAACTCCAAACGTTCATTATGGTTTAATTCAAAATCAGGATGTTCATTTAAATAAGAGCGATGAATTACCGATTGATGCAATAAATCGATATTTTTAAATTTTACTTCCAGTATTTCTTCAAACTTAGAAAAATCTTTCATAGTAACAAAATTTGAAATTTGTAATTGGAAATTTTCAAAAAAATTACCGACAACAAATGGCAAATTATTTTAATTATTTAAATAATTAATCCACTAAAACTAATTTTTATAACTTTACGGGTCTATCGCCGAATACCGTATTCGGTATAAAATTCCAAATTTTTGTAAATTTTGTTAAAAACTTTTTCGCTAATATAACCATATTCCCTCAAAACTTTTTAAAAAAATTTCCTAAAAATTTGAAATTTTCTACTCGAAAGAGTATTCGGCGACAGACCCTTAACCGATTTTTTTTAGAGCTAGCATAATAGCTATACCCAAGAGGATCGTTAAGAGTTGTAATAGTGATTTTTTAATAGAGGTGTCTTTTTTTAATTCAGGGATTAAGTCGGCTGTTGCAATATAAATAAAACCGCCTGCTGTGAATGGAATAATAAAAGTAATGAAATTATTTATTTGCGCGCCAATAATTAAAATTAATAATGCGCCAAAAATTGCGAAACTAGCTGAAATAAAGTTTAAAAAAAGAGCTCTAGTTTTATTATAACCTGCATGTAATAAAATTCCAAAATCTCCAATTTCTTGCGGTATTTCGTGCGCAATAACAGCTAGGGTTGTTGTTATGCCTAGTTGAGGGTTTATTAAAAATGATCCAGCAATAATCATTCCATCAATAAAATTATGTAATCCATCGCCAATAAGATTCATTAATCCAACTGGATGTGGGTGATTTGGAGTTGTTGATAAATGACAATGTCGCCAATGAATAATTTTTTCTAAAATAAAAAATACTAAAATTCCAGCTAATAACCAGAGCCAAATAGCTATATCCTCTTTATTATTTTCTAAAGCCTCTGGCATCAAATGAAGAAAGCTATCACCAAGTAATGTTCCAGCAGAAAGGCTTACTAAAAACATTATTAAATTTTGTAATTTTTTTTCTGAAATGTTGAAAGTTAAAACCCCAATAAAGGATAATAAAGAAACTATTATTACGCTTATTAATGAATAAAAATAAATTTGAACCATGTTAAAAAATTAAAAGTTTATAAAGTTTATAGGGTCTGTCGCCAAATACTCTTTCGAGTATAAAAATTTGGAATTTTATACCGAATACGGTGTTCAGCGACAGACCCCTATAAAGTTAGATTTTAGTTTAACATAAATTTTTGCTTTGACCAAATTGTTTTTTTGAATTACGGGTGTGTCGCCAATTAATCCAATCTAACTAACAAAAAAACAACCGCCAGGTCGTGAGTTATGCACTTTTTTTCTATTGAATAATCATAATGTTTATGCTAAAGTTAGAATATAAATAACTAATTATTAAGCATAAATATATGGTAAAAATTGAACCAAAAACAATTAAAATGATTACAACAACAGAAGAAGAATTAATTGAAAAAATGATTAGCGAAAAACATGCATTTCGAAAATTAAATAATGTTATTGATTTTGAAAAATTAATTTCTCCATATAGAGAATTGTATTCATCTATTGGCGCTGAAGGTGTTGATGTTATTAAGGGTCTGTTGCCGAATACCGTATTCGGTATAAAATTCCAAATTTTTGTAAATTTTGTTAAAAACTTTTTCGCTAATATAACCATATTCCCTCAAAACTTTTTAAAAAAATTTCCTAAAAATTTGAAATTTTCTACTCAAAAGAGTATTCGGCAACAGACCCTTGATAAGATAATGGCAGGAATGTTATATTTAAGATATAATAAAAAATGTTGAATAAATTTAGTTGTTAAGGGTCTGTCGCCGAATACCGTATTCGGTATAAAATTCCAAATTTTTGTAAATTTTGTCAAAAACTTTTTCGCTAATATAACCATATTCCCTCAAAACTTCTTGACAAAATTTCCTAAAAATTTGAAATTTTCTACTCAAAAGAGTATTCGGCGACAGACCCTATTTAGAATTTTTAAATAATATTCTATTTTAATCTTGCTTAATTACTTAAATAACCAGAAAATATAGACACATTAATTGACCAATCAATAGGAATTAAAAAATTGTAAGAAACATTTAGCATAATAACTGCTACAGCTATATATAAAAAAGTAGTAAAAAAAGTAGTAACATTTAAAGAACCAAACCTTATCATATGATAAATTGCTATTAAACTAAAAATCAGCCAAACAGCTAAAAAAAATAAATAGATTATTAAAAGAAAAAAAAGAGGAAAGGCCATAAAATTAATTTTACATTTTAAATTTTCAAACAATTTTCAATAAATTTAAAAAAACAAATTTTAAAATTATAATTTAGAAATTGGTTTTCTCTCCAAATGTCTATAAGCAAGATCTGTCACAATTCTTCCACGTGGCGAACGATCTAAAAAACCCAATTGCATTAAATATGGTTCATAAATTTCTTCAATAGTAGCCACATCTTCACCTGTCGCGGCAGCAATAGTATTTAAACCAACTGGACCACCATTAAATTTATCAATAATAACTTCCATAATTTTTCTATCAATCCAATCTAATCCCAAATTATCAACTTCTAATAAATTAAATGCTGCTTGACATATTTCATTATTTATTTTGCCATCACCCTTAACTTCACAATAATCTCTTACCCTTTTCAATAACCTATTAGCTATACGCGGAGTTCTGCGCGAACGATTAGCAATCTCTGATTCTGATGTTTTGTCTAAATTAATACTTAAAATTTTAGCGCTACGACAAATAATTTTTTCTATATCTTCTGGTTCATAGAAATTTAAATGATAAGTCATACCAAAACGATCGCGTAATGGCGAAGATAATAAACTAATTTTAGTGGTTGCGCCAATAATTGTAAATCGTGGCAAATCAATTCGTAAAATACGCGCAGAAGGACCTTTTCCAATAATAATATCCAAAGCGTGATCCTCCATTGCTGGGTAAAGAATTTCTTCAATAACTTTATTTAAACGATGGATTTCATCAATAAATAAAATATCACCTTCATTTAAATTAGTTAAAATAGCTGCTAAATCTCCTGCTTTTTCAATAACAGGACCTGAGGTTATTTTAATATGAGAATTAAGTTCATTTGCAATAACATATGCTAAAGTTGTTTTACCTAAACCAGGAGAACCATAAAGTAAAACATGTTCAATTGATTCACCTCGTTTTTGCGCTGCTGCAAGAAAAATTCGTAAATTTTCTTTTATTTTATTTTGGCCAACAAATTCATCTAATTTTTTTGGTCGCAAAGTAATTTCCAATGCTTTATCTTCATTAGTCTCTTTATTTGCCACTATTCTTTGAATTAAACTATCTGTCATATTCTTTATTTTATCATAATCATAATTTATCATTATCACTATGCTGTTCTAATAATTTTGATAACTCTTCTGGTATTGGTTCAATATTTAATATTAAATCTCCAGAGTTAATATTTTTCAAAGCTTTTTCTAAAAGATTATAATAGTTTTTTATTACTTCTTCTATTCTTTCTTTTTTAACTATACCTAAAGTATCTAAAGTTTTTTTCTCATTTCTATCTACTTCATCTGTTTCTCTTTTTTCACAATTTGGAAATTTATTTTTCAAATCTTCTAAAAAATTTTCTAATATTTTTTTATCATCTTCTTTTTTTTCTTCTTTTTCTTTTTTACTCACGCTAATTCCTCCTTGAACTCCTCCTACTTCAGAATCTCTTAAAAATAATGCGCATCTTGCGGCTATTATTAATTTTTCTAATTCATCTATATTTTTTTCTTCTTTTTCTAATTCTTCTTTTTCTTTTCTTAAAAAAAATATATATTTCTTCAGAGACAGCATTTGCAAATTACTTATAACAAATACTTCCTGCCAAAAAGAATCTAATTTATCAAAACCAATATAATTTTTTTCTAATTCTTCTTTTGTTATTTTTTTTTCTTTTTCTAATTCTTCTTTTACATTCGATTCATTTTTAGAATCTGGATTACTTATTTGCATAAGATTTTTCCATAAAAAATAATTATCTTTCATATTTTTGTTATAATAATTATTAAATTAAACTTTAATTACTACTGGTAAAACCATTGGTCTTCTTTTAATTTGACCAAAAAGAAATTGTCCGATATCATTTCTGATTTTATTTTTTATGTAATCATCATCAACTGGAACTTTTGGAATATGATCTTTTACTATTTTTTTAACTTTCATACGAGTTTTCTGAATTAATTCTTTGTTTTCTTTCATATAAATAAACCCTCTAGAAATAATATCAGGATTTCCAATCGGATCTCCTGTTTTAGAATCAATAGTAACAATAATAACAATCATTCCATCTTCTGCCATAACTCGTCTATCGCGTAAAACAATATTAGAAACATCTCCGACCCCCAAGCCATCAACCATAATATAATTAGTCGGCACTTTTTCGCTAGTTAACTTACCAATAACAATATTTTGATTATTCTTTACAAATTCTATTACTTGACCATTGTCAGCAACAAAAATCTTTTGCTTACTAATTCCAACTTGCTCGGCTAATTCAGCGTGCGCTTGTAACATATAATGATTAGCTTCAATCGGCATAAAATGCTCTGGTTTTATCAATCGCATCATTAATTTTAAATCTTCTTGCTTTGCATGACCACCAGCATGAATGTCCATCATTTCATAATTAATAACTCTAGCTCCTTGTCTTACCATTGAATCTCTTAAAGTCTGAATCGTTCGTTCATTTCCAGGAATAACAGAAGAAGAAAAAATAACAGTGTCTCCTGATTTAAGACTTATATTACGATGTTCTCCATTAACCACTCTTACTAAAAAAGCTCCATTTTCTCCTTGCGCGCCTGTGCCTAAAACAATAATTTTATTATCTGGTATTTTACTTAACTCATAATCTTCAGCTAATATTTTTGGATTAAATTTTAAATAACCTATTTGCTGAGCGATCTCCACATTGTTATTCATACTTCTTCCCTGCAAAAAAACTCTACGATCAAATTTTTCAGCTAGTTCAAAAATCTTTTGAACACGACTTAATTGAGAAGCAAAGGTGCCAATAATTATTCTGCCTTCAAGCTTTTCAAAAATTTTACTCATTTCATCACCAATAGAAGATTCTGAAACCTGATAGCCAGGATGTGTTGCGTCAGTAGAATCAGACATTAAAAGTAAAACTCCCTTACCTCCAATCTGAGCTATTCGATTTAAATCAGCTGGCTTATCATTAACAGGAGAATAGTCTATTTTAAAATCGCCAGTATGAATGACTGCCCCAATTGGAGTATTAATAATAGTAGCAAAACAATCAGGAATTGAGTGATTAACTCGCAAAAATTCTATTCTAAAATTTTTACCAAGTTGCAAACTTGTAGTTTCATCAACTTCTGTAATAGCTAATTTAGGACAAAGACTAAATTCTTCAACTCTTTTTCTAACAATACCTGCTGTTAATTTACCCATAAACATTGGTGGATTGCCTATTTTACCCATTAAATGCGGAATACCACCGACATGATCCATATGACCATGAGAAATAATTACACCCTTAATCCAATCTTCTTTTCCTTCTAAATATGAAACATTAGGAATAATATAATCAATCCCAGGCATATCCTCTTCTGGAAATTGCATTCCCATATCAATAATTATTATCTCTTTATTATATTCTAAAAGAGTCATATTACGACCGACTTCTTCTAACCCGCCCAAAACCATCACTCTTAATTTTTCACTATTAATTAGCTCCCCAGTATTAACTGAGATAGCGCTAGATGAATTAGTCTTAAATCTATCTTCACTAATCTGATCTCTGAACTTTGATTTATACTTAGTAATCATAATTTTTTATTTATTTAATTAATTTATTTTATTTATCTTATGTGTCTGTCGCTGAATACCGTATTCGGTATTCAGCGACAGACACCTTATTTTATTCGTGCCGAAAAGAGGACTTGAACCTCCACGGGATTGCTCCCATAACGCTCTGAACGCTACGTGTCTACCAATTTCACCATTCCGGCGAATTCTCAGACAAACATTAAGAGTTGAGATTGGCATGAAATGAGAATACCTAATTTAACATTATTCGTTATTTCCAAACTATTTTTTTACCAGTTTTAATATACCATTCACTTATATTAGAAAAACGATCATAAGGCATTAAAATGTTTTTGCCAGAGAATCCCTTAACTTGCTTAGATTGAACATAAGTATAGCTTGGACTATAAAGAAAAATAGCAGGAACGTCTTCCGATATTATTTTTTGAAATTCAACATATTTATCACGTCGTATCTTTTCATCATTAATTAATCTGGCGTCCTCTAATAATTTATCAACTTCTTTATTTGCATAATCAGAAATATTTAAACCAACTTGACCAATTTGCGATGAATGCCAAAAAGCATAAGGATCAGGATCGGCGCCAACTAATTCGCTGTAAAGCAACGCTGAAAAAGATCTTCGCCTAATAATTTCTGATTGAACTTTATTGCTTGAGCCTAAATTAACTATCGTCTTAACATTGGCTAACTGCCAAAAATTAGATATTTCTTCAGCCACTTTAGCATATTCAGGTGTATCAACTGTAGTTAATTCAACTATCAAATAATTCCCACCCTTAACTCGCCACCACCCCGCTCCCAAAGATATTTTTTCTTCTGCTTTTTTTCTAATTACCTCACTAGTTGAAGTTGCCTTTATTTCTAAATTAGCTTGATCAATTTCCTCTTGACTAATTTTTATTTTTTTCCAACCAGCTTCATCTAATAACATAGTAGTTGTAGCTATGCTATAATAATATTTTTTTATGTCACTTTTATAAGCAAAACTTTCTGGCAAAATCGGCCCATCAATTACCAAAGCATTTTGCTCGTCAACAGCGGCTATTATTTTATTTTTATCTAATGCAAAAGCCAACGCCTGACGAACCTTTTTATCAGATAAAGCAATATTAATCTTAGAATTTAAAAATATAGCAGTTAATTGTGGCAATCTTAACTGAAAAGAATTAAAAGAATCTTTAGCAACAACTTCTTTCTTGTATTGTGTTGGTAAAAAACTTATTCCATTAATTAAATTATTATTAAACGCTGAAATTAATTCTGGAAAACCAGCAAAAAATTTAAAAATTATTTTATTTATAAATGGCTTTTTGCCATAATAACTATCATTTTTTGATAAAGTATATGATCGAATATTGCCTGAATTATCCTTGACCGATGATTCGGCTTTGTAAGGACCAGAGCCAATCGGTTGTAAATTTAATTCTGCCAAATTAGCTGATCCAGGATCAATCTGTTGCCATAAACTTTCAGACAAAATACCAAAAGTTAATAAATCCAAAAAACCAGCATAAGGCTCAGATAAAATAAATTTAATAGTATTATCATCAACCTCGTCTAGCTCAACTCCAATAAAACTTGATCGTAACATTGACTTATATTGAATATCTTTAATGGAATTAAAAGTAAAAATTATATCATTTATTGTCAATGGACTATTATCATGCCATTTAACGCCGGATCTAATTTTGATAGTATAACTTTTTCCATCTGGACTTACTTCATAATTCTCTACTAAATCATTAATCAATTTTCCATTTTTATCTCGTTTAAATAATGAAGAAAAAATTAAAGAAGCAATATCACTATCAGTATCACTCGCACTGGAATAAAGAGGATTAATATATTTAGGCGTACCTATTAATCCCTCAACATACTTTCCGCCGCTTACTGGTAAATTTTGACTGTGCTTTATATAAAATTTAGTTCCTAAAAAAACAAAATTAACTAGAATAACCAATAAACAACAATTGATAATTAATAATTCTTTAGAAGTTAAATAACGACCTATATATTTAAATTGATTAAAATTCGGCCACATAGTTTTTGTCAAAGAATAAACCAATTTCTTATCTAAATTAATCTGAGTCTGACTATCTTTGACCAAACTTTTTTTCAATTTTAGCTTAACTAAACGTTCTTTAAAGCAACAAAAAAAATTAGTTAAAACTGTCTTAACTTTATTAAATCCCCTTCTAATTTTATCAATAATTAATGAGCCCACTTTAAAAAAATTAAATATAACAAGAAGTGTCTTCCTTAACCTTTATGAATAATTATATTAGCTAAAGAAATAAGAAAAAATAAAACAGCTAAAATTATAGTGGCAATAAATAATTTTTTTTCTATACCACGTTTAGTTCGATAGACATTACTGGATCCGCCAAAAACATTACCCAAGCCAGTTCCACGACTCTGCAATAAAATAGAAATTGCTAATAATACCGCAATAACCATTTGAATTATTTGTATATTTTTGACAAACAACATGTACATAAAAGATTTTTAATGGGTCTGTCGCCAAATACTCTTTCGAGTAGAAAATTTCAAATTTTTAGGAAATTTTTTCAAAAAGTTTTAAGGGAATATGGTTATATTAGCGAAAAAGTTTTTGACAAAATTTACAAAAATTTGGAATTTTATACCGAATACGGTATTCGGCGACAGACACTTAATATCAAAATAAAAAACTAAAAATTTAACTACTTGTTTTTAACTTATTTTCTTAATTTAGCAATCAATTTTATTTATTTACTTTTAATTGTTCTATTAATTTAATAAGAATGTCAGGTTGTTCTACTACAAATTGAGCTAAGACTTTGCGATCTAATTCAATTTTATTTTTCTTAAGAAGATCTATAAAACGTGAATATGATAAACCATGCTGACGAACAAAAGCGCCAATTTTAATCTGCCATAATGCGCGAGAAGTTCTCTTTTTCTTTTTACGATCAACATAAGAATGAACACCAGCTTTCAATACAGCTGTCTTAGCTAAACGAATCAACTTTTTTCTACCCCACTTATAACCCTTAACTTTTTTAAGAAGTTTTTTTCTTTTTTTAACATGACTTGTCCCTCGTTTAACTCTTGGCATAGTAATATTAATGTAAAATGTAAAAATCAAAAATTAAAATAACATTGTCATTTTTCATTTTAATTCTTACGTTTTCAATTTTAGTTATATGGCATCAACCTTTTAATAATTTTTACTCCTGTATCACTTATTGTAATATCGCGTCGTTTAGTACGAGTTGCATTACCTGATTCACGCGCATTAAAATGATCTTGACCAGCTTTACGATGTAATATTTTATTATTTCTTGTAATTTTAAACCGTTTTGCTGTTGCTTTATGTGTTTTTATTTTAGGCATAACTTGGTGGATCTGTCGCCGAATACTCTTTCGAGTAGAAAATTTCAAATTTTTAGGAAATTT
>ERZ1292640.4189-Hain-H43-02um-R1-4189-length-11057-cov-6_pt1 | contig 11057 bp, 12 predicted proteins | sample MGYA00564404_ERZ1292640 | MGnify/ENA primary metagenome ERZ1292640 (study PRJEB36523, sample SAMEA6512636) | groundwater metagenome | collected 2019-01-08 | study: AquaDiva: Metagenomics assemblies of 32 groundwater samples | reverse complement strand
CCGGCCTACGTGTTCGGCTCGTTCGCCCTGGCGCAGGAAGGCGGCGATTTCGACAAGGCCGAAGCGCTCATGCTCAAGGGGCTGGAGGCCAACCCGACCAGCGGGCCGCTCGCCTTCCAGCTCGGGTTCCTCTACTACGTGCGGCCCGGCGGCCGCGAGCTGGCGCGCGCCGCGGAGTACTTCGAGCGCGCCGCCCGCCAGGCCGACGCCCCGCCCCAGGCGCTGCGCTTCGCCGCCTTCGCGCGCCAGAACTCGGGCGACCTCTCGGTGGCCTACCTGCTGTGGGAGAGCGTCCGCGCGTCCTCCCGCAACCCCTACCTGCGGGACATCGCGGAGAAGGAGATGAGCAGGATCCGGCTCGCCCTGGCGGAAGGGCGCCGGGACCTCGCGGTCCGGCGGCTGACCACTCCGGTGGTGGTCGTGGAGCGCCGATGAGACGGGATGCGCGCCCGGGACGGCCCCCGGGCAGGCGGAAATGCCCCTCAAGTCGGGGTCCGGGACGTCCGATGACTCCGACGGCAGGCCGTGCCCCGCGGGACCACGTCCCGCGGGCATCCCGACGGCCCATCCAGGTTGTTTCGACACGCCGCGGTACGCAGGGTCCCGCGGTCCAGCCCGCCGTGCCGGCCCTGGCCGGCGCCGCGATCAGGGAGTGAAGCGATGCTCTTCGGCAAGAAGCAGTCCCTCGTGGGGCTGGACATCGGGAGCCACACCATCAAGGCGGTCGAGCTCGAGCCCCTGCCCAATCGGACCTACCGCCTGGCGCGGTGGGGCCTCTCGGCACCGCTGGCCGAGGCGATCGTGGACGGCGAGATCATGGACCGCCAGCTCGTCACCGACGCGATCTCGAACCTGTTCGAGTCACGCGGCATCCGGTCCCGCAACGTGGTCGCCGCGGTGAGCGGGCGCGCCGTCATCGTCAAGAAGATCACCATGAACCGCCTCTCCGCCGAGGACGCGCAGCAGGCGGTCTACTGGGAGGCCGAGCAGCACGTCCCCTACGACATCAACGACGTGTCGCTCGACTTCGAGATCCTGGGAGCCGCGCCGAACGACCCGAAGCAGATGCAGGTGCTGCTGGTGGCGGCGAAGAAGGACATGGTGATGTCCTTCGCCGACCTGATCCGCGAGGCGGGTCTGAGCCCGGCAGTCGTGGACGTGGACTCCTTCGCGGCGCAGAACGCGCTCGAGGCCAACTACGATTTCGCGCCCACGGACGTGATCGCGATCCTCAACATCGGGGCCGAGATCACCAACATCAACATCATCCAGGCCGGCGTGCCCTACTTCACGAAGGACCTGCAGGTGGGCGGCAACACCTTCATCGAGGCCGCCCAGCGCAAGTTCGGCCTGAGCCAGGCCGAGTCCGCGGCCGCGGTGCGCGGCGAGTCGGGCTCGGGCCTCGAGCTGACCCCCGTGATCGAGAGCGCGTGCGAGGGGCTCGCGACCGCGCTCGAGCGCGCGCAGGCCTACCTGCGCACCTCGGGCGAGGCCGGCGCCATCTCGCGCATCATGCTGTGCGGTGGCAGCGCGCTGACCCCGGGCGTGCCAGAGTTCCTCGGCCGCCGCTTCGGCGTGGCCACGGAGATCGCGAACCCGCTCACCCGTGTGAGCTACGACCCGGCCCTGTTCGCGGGTCAGGACGTCATGAAGGTGGCGCCACTTCTGACGGTGGGCATCGGACTGGCCCTGCGCCGCGTGGGAGACAAGAGATGATCCGGATCAACCTGCTCCCTGGAGAGGAGAAGGGGCAGCGCAGGGCGGCCGCCACGTTCAAGGCCGGTGACCTGGTCGTGCCGCTCGCCGTGCTGCTGGCCGCCGGCGTCGTCATCGCCGGCACGGTGCTGTCGCAGAAGACCCGGGCGGCGACCCTCGCGAAGTCCATCGCCGAGGTGGAGGCGCAGTCCCGCGTGCTGGCGCCGCAGATCGAGCGCGTGAACCGGCTCGCCCAGGAGCGCGCCGAGCTCGACCTCCGGCTGGGGATCATCGGCCGGCTCGAGAAGGGACGCGCCCAGAGCGTGCGGCTCATGGACGAGCTGGCGAAGTGCGTGCCCGACCACCTGTGGCTGGTGAACGCGCAGCAGAGCGGCGTGTCGAGCCTGAGCCTCGAGGGCGTCACGTTCTCGAACCTGGTGGTCTCGGACCTGATGTCGCGGCTCGAGCGGTCGCCGATGTTCGCGAACGTCGAGCTCGAAGTCGCCGAGCACGCCGTCATCAACGACCACGACATCGTGCGGTTCCGGGTCGGCTGTCAGGTGACTCCGGACCAGCCGGCCCAGTAGGGAGGACGCCATGGCGAATCTGGATCTCAAGAACCCCGCGCTGCAGAAGGTCGTACTGAGCGTCGTGGTCGCCGGCGGCCTGCTCGCGGTCTTCTTCTTCACCCACTTCCTGCAGTTCGGCTACCCGGCCCAGCGCGACCGGGTCGGCGTGCTCAAGGCGGACTACGAGAAGAAGTCCACCGAGCTGGCGCGCGCCCGGGCCACGGTGGCCGACCTGCCGCGCTTCGAGGCCGAGTACGACCAGCTCCACGAGCGCTGGTCGCTGGCGGCGGAGCTGCTGCCGGCGGACCGCGAGCTCGGTTCGCTGCTGCGCAGGATCACGCTCGCCGGGCAGCAGACCGGCGTGCGGTTCGTGCTGTTCCGCCCGGCGGCGCTCAAGGCCGAGCAGTACTACAGCGAGCTGCCGCTCCAGATCGCGGTGACCGGCGGGTACCACCAGGTGGGCTCGTTCCTGGCCGAGCTGGCCAACCTGCGGCGGATCGTCACGGTCTCGAACGTGCGTCTCAAGGCGAACACGGGTGGCGATGCGACCGCGTCCACCGCGGTCGAGTTCACCGCCTCGGCCTACAGTCTCAACCCGACGCCGGCTGCCCCGGCGCCCTCGACCCCGGCCGCCGGGAAGGAAGGAGCGAGCAATGCGCGCAAGTCGTCGTGAGTCAGCGCTGCGGCGCGTGACCCGCGCGCGCGGGATCGTGGCGGGCCGCGCGCTGGCGGGGGTGGTCGTGGCCGGCCTGCTCGCGGGCGGCACGGCCGCCATCGCGCTGCGGACCGCCGGGGAGTGGATGGATCCGCGCCCGGCGCTCGCCGGGACGCCGGCGTCGAGCGGGTCGTCCACCGCCCTGCGCGCGGTGAACGCGGCGAAGCAGGCCGGCGCCCAGGCGGCGACGCGCACGAGCGCGCTCGATGCGATGGCCGGCGCGAAGCCGTCGGTGCCGGCGAAGACCCAACCGCCGGCGAAGCGGCCGGGTGTCGCGGCCGTCGCCGTGTCCATGAGGCCCTCCGTCACTCCGGTGCCGGTCCGGTCCATGGCGCACCTCGACGACCGGCCCGCCTACCAGTACAGCGCGCTGGGCCGGCGGGATCCGTTCCAGCCGCTGGTGGGCGGGGTCGAGTATGTGGAGAGCAGCGCGCCGCCGGACGTCGGCGGCACGAAGGTGGTGGGCGTCGTGTGGGGGGCGGAGGACAAGTTCGCGATCTGCGAGGATGCCCGCGGGAACAGCTTCGTGCTGCGCCGCGGAGACAAGGTCATGAACGGAGTCGTGGAAGGCGTCAAGCGGGACGCGGTCGTCGTCGTCATCACCGTGGACGGGCAGTCGCAAACGGTGACGATCCCCGTGACCCGGAAGGGAGACTCGAATGCGAACCGGTAAGGTCCTGACGGGCCTGTCTCTGATCGTCGTGGTAGCCCTGGTGGCCCTGGCTCCCCTTCCGGCCCGTGCCCAGGAGACGGGCGCCATGAGGCAGGTGGGCCTGGTGCCCACGGGTGCGGGGACGTTCAGCATCGACGTCGAAGGGGCGGACATCCGCACCGTGTGCCGCGCGGTCGCCGAATTCAGCCGCCGGAACATCGTGGTCGGCGCCAACGTCAGCGTGAAGGTGAAGGCCTCGCTCCACAACGTCGGCTGGCAGGAGGCGCTGCGCACCATGCTGCGCTCCAACGGGCTGGACTACGTGGAGGAGAACGGCATCCTGCGCGTGGACGAGATGGCGAAGCTCAACCAGGAGTCGGTGGAGCGCGAGACCGCGCGCGCCAAGCAGGCGGAGATGGTGGCGCTCGAGACCCGCATCGTGAAGCTCAACTACGCGAACGCGGCCGAGCTCACCGCCGCGCTCCAGGGCTCGCTGACGCGGCGCGGCACCGTGCTGGTGGAGCGGCGCACCAACTCGCTCATCATCAACGACGTGCCCGGCAGCGTCGAGCGGGTCGAGAAGATGGCGATGGGCCTGGACTCGACCACGCCGCAGATCGAGATCACGGCCAAGCTGGTGGACGTGGACGTCGAGGCGCTGCGCGAGATCGGCATCGAGTGGGCGATCGGCCGGGAGAGCAAGTTCTACAAGGCCTACAACCCCGACACGAAGGCGTGGGACAAGCCCATCATGCTGCCGCCCGTCAACCCCGGGAACGACCAGGACCAGGACCTGAACCCGTCGCACGAGACCACCATCTCGGATCCGGCGACGCGCATCACCTACGGCCTGTTCAAGGATGCCATCGGCCTCGAGGCCCAGCTGCAGCTGCTCGAGCAGAACCGCAAGGCCAACATCATCTCGAACCCGCGGATCACGACGGTGGACAACCGCGAGGCGAAGATCCTGGTGGGCCAGAAGATCCCGCTCATCGTGCAGGACGTGGCCGGCAACCCGGTCTCGCAGCTCCAGACCATCGGCATCCAGCTCCGGGTCACGCCCCACCTCACCGCGGACAAGAAGATCATCATGGACCTGCACCCGGAGGTCAGCGACCTCTCGACGCAGAGCACGGTGCAGGGCGGCGTGATCATCAACACCAGCGAAGCCGACACCCGCGTCATGGTGAACGACGGGGAGACCGCGGTGATCGGCGGCCTGATCCGCACCAACGATGGCGAGATCCGGCGCGGCACGCCGTTCCTCAAGGACCTGCCGCTGCTCGGATTCCTGTTCCGCTCGAACACCACCATCCACCAGAACCGCGAGCTGATCATCTTCGTGACGCCGCGGCTGATCCCGGACATGGCGGCGAAGCCCTGAGCGCCCGGAGTCCGCGCGCAGGCCGCCGGGTCTTCCCGGCGGCCTGCGCTGTTTCCGGGCGCCGCGCGCGCCTGTGCTAGTCTCGCGGCATGGTGCGCAGGCCGGACCGACCGATCGCCCTCATCGGGCTGATGGGATCGGGCAAGAGCGTGGTGGCCCGCGTCCTGGGGGAGCGGCTGGGCGTGGTCGTGGCCGATCTCGACTCCATGGTGGAGGCCGCCGAGGGCTGCACCATCGCCGAGCTGTTCGAGCGCGAGGGCGAGCCCGGCTTCCGCCGCCGCGAGGGCGAGCTGCTCGAGCAGGCGCTGGCCGCGGGCGCGGCGGTCATCGCGTGCGGCGGCGGGATCGTGCTTGACCCGGCGCGCCGCGCGCGCCTGCGCTCGGCCTTCCGCACGGTCTGGCTCGAAGTGAGCCCTGAGACCGCCGCGGTGCGCGTGGCGGCCACGGCCGCGAAGCGCCCGCTGCTCCGCGGCGCGCCGCCCGAGGAGCGCCTCGCCGCGCTGCTGGCGGAACGGGCCCCGCTCTACGCCGAGGCGGCGGAGGCGCGCGTCTCCACCGACGGCCGCGACCCCGAGGCGGTGGCGGACGCCGTGGTCGCGGCCCTCGGCAGCTTCCACCGATGAGCCCCGCATGCCGCGCAGGCGGGCCGCGGCGCGCGCACGCCGTGGCCACCGGCCTGGGCCTGGCGCTGCTGCTCGGCGCGTGCGCGCCGCGCCCGGCCGTGGTGCCCGAGCTGACGCGCGGGCAGCGCATGCCGCGCTACGGCGCCGCCCTGGCGCAGCGGCAGGCGAAGGGCGCGATGGCCGAGGCCGAGGCCGTGGTGTGGACGCGCCGGGCGGGCGCAGGCGCGCTCCCCGCCGTGCAGGCGACGCTGGCGCTCGCGCGTCCTGACCGCTTCCGGCTGCGCGCGCAGTCGCTGTTCGGCACCGCCATCGATCTCGCCGCGCATGGGGACTCGCTCACGGCGTACCTGCCGTCCCGGCGCGCGGGCGCTTCGCTCGACGCGACGCGCGACTCGCTCGGCGTGCGGCTCCCCGGCACGCTCGCCTGCCGCGTGATGAGCGCCGACTGGCAGCCGCCGGAGGACGCGTGGGAGCGGGCGGCGTGGCGCGACACGCTGCTGGTGCTGCGCTGGGAGGAGGACGGCGACTCGCTCGCGGTCGCAGTCGGGGGCGGTGGCCTTCCGGAGAGCGTGACGCTGACCGGTCCGGCGGGCCGCGGCGCGCGCGTCCGCTACGAGGAGTGGCGATTCGAGGACGGTGTGATGTGGCCCGCGTTGCTCGTGCTCGAGGATCTGCCGCGGAGCTTCTCGATCACCTGCCGCATCGAGCGCGTGCGGTTCCGCCCGCGGCCCGACGATCAGCGCTTCGCGGTGCGGATCCCGGGCGAAGCGCGGCGGCTCGACCGGGCGGAGCTGCGCCGGCTGCTGGCGCGACTGGAGGAGCGATGGGGCGCACGCTCGCGCTGAGCCTGGTGCTGGTGGCGGGAGCGATGCTCGCCGCGCCGTCTGGCGCGCCGTCTGGCGCCGCGGGAGCGACGCCGGAGCGGCTGGCCGCGACGCGCGCACTGCTCGACCGCCTGCGCGCCGGCGGCGGCGCCGAGGTCGCGGTGCGGACCGTCCGGCCCGACCCGCTCGGCGAGGGCACGCGTGTCGTCACCGGGCGTCTCGCGCTGGAGCCGCCGCGCTTCGCGCGCCTCGACCTCTCGACCGGCGAGCGGCTCACGCTGCGCGCGGACGGGGGCGACTGGCTGCAGCCTGCGACACGCCAGCTGGTGCGCGCCGGGGCGCGCTCCGCCGGCGCGGCGCTCGCCTGGTGGGGCGTGCTGCTCGAGAGCGGGCACGAGCGCTTCCGCGAGCGCGCCGAGGGGAGGCGCACCTTCGTGCTCACGCCCGTGGACTCCGAGGCCGCGGGCCGGACGCGCGTCACACTCGGATCGGGCGGACTGCCGGCGGCGATCGAGGTGGAGGACGCCGCGGGCGAGCGCGTGACCTGGCGGTTCTCCGGCTGGCGCTTCGTGCGCCCGCGCGGGCGCGCGGCGTTCGTGCTCGCGGCGCCGCCCGGCTACGACGTCGTGGAGATGCCGTGACGCGGCGCGGTTCGCTTGACAGCCGTGAGCGGCTCCCGGAAACTCGTGCCCTCCCGTGCGCGTGATCGCCGGAACGCTCGGAGGGCGGCGCCTCGCGGCGCCGCGCGGGCGCAGCACGCGGCCCACGTCGGACCGGGTGCGCGAGGCGCTCTTCATGGCGCTCGAGCCGCTCGCCGGCCTGAAGGTGGTGGACCTCTACGCGGGCTCGGGGGCGCTCGGCATCGAGGCGCTGTCGCGCGGCGCCGCGCAGGCCGACTTCGTGGAGCGCGACCGGGACGCGCGCCGGGCGCTCGAGCAGAACCTGCGCGCGCTGGAGCTGATGGACCGCGCGACGGTGTGGCCGCTTGCGGTGCCGGGCGGGCTGGCGCGCCTGGCCGCGGCGCTGGCGGCCGCAGACCTGGTGCTGGTGGACCCGCCGTACGGGGGCGAGGAGGCGCGGGCGGCGCTCGCGGCGCTGGGGAGGGCGGGCGTGCTGCGCGAGGGGACGCGCGTGGTGCTCGAGCATCACGCGAAGGACGAGGTCCCGCAATGCGCCGGGACGCTGTCGCGGGTGCGGGAGCGGAAGTACGGTGAGACGGTGGTGACCACCTTCCAGGCCGCGGCGGCGGTCGCGCGCGCGGACGAGGAGAGCGGGACATGAGCTCGAAGCGGACGGCGCTGTTCCCGGGCACCTTCGACCCCTTCACGAACGGCCACCTCGACCTGACGCGCCGCGCCGCGTGCCTGTTCGACCGCGTGGTGGTGGCGGTGGCGCACAGCCCGGCCAAGGGCACGCTGTTCCCGATCGAGGAGCGCGTGGCGATGATCCGCGCCTCCGTGCGCCCGCTGCGCAACGTCTCGGTGCTCGACTTCGCGGACCTGACGGTGGACTGCGCGCGGCGCGTGGGCGCCGACGTGATGATCCGCGGGCTGCGCGCGGTGAGCGATTTCGAGTTCGAGTTCCAGATGGCCCTGATGAACCGCCGGCTCTCTCCCGGGGTCGAGGTGGCGTTCCTGATGCCGAGCCAGGAATTCACCTACCTCAACGCGACCCTGGTCAAGGAAGTGGCGCGGCTCGGCGGGGACATCCGCGACCTGGTGCCGCCGGGCGTGGCCGCCCGGCTGCGCGAGCGGCTGCAGGTGGCGTCGCCCCGGGCGTCGGGCGCGAAACGGCGCGCGAGGAGGGGGTCATGAGCGTGGTGATGGACCGGATCCGTCGCACGGCGAAGCTCCGCAGCCAGCGCCTGCTGCTGGCGGAGGCCGGCGACGAGCGCATCGTGCGCGCGGCGGACCGGCTGGCGCGCGAAGGCATCGCGCGGGTCGGCATGGTCGGCGCGCGCGAGACGCTGAAGGAGACCGCGCGACGGGCGGGCGCGGCGCTCACCGGGGTCGAGGTCATCGAGTCGGCCGACCCCGCTGAGGTCGAGCGCACCGCCGCCGAGCTGCGCACCGCGCGCGGCGACCGTCTGAGCGGCGCGGACGTCGGGAACTACGCGCGCGACCCGCTGTTCCAGGCCGCGGCGCGCGTGCGCCTGGGGCTCGCCGACTCGTTCGTGGTCGGCGCCACCCGCACCACCGCCGACGTGCTCCGGGCCTCGCTGTGGCTGGTCGGGCTGGCGCCCGGGAACCGGACGCTGTCCTCGTTCTTCCTGATGGTGTGGCCGCCGGTCGGAGCGGCGAAGGAGCGAGTGCTGGTGTTCGCCGACTGCGCGGTGGTGCCCGACCCGACCGCGGAGCAGCTCGCCGAGATCGGCGTCATGGCGGCCGACCACTTCCAGCGCCTGACCGGCGAGGTGCCGCACACCGCGTTCCTCTCGTTCGGCACGCGCGGCTCGGCCGAGCACGCGCACGTCGAGAAGGTGCGCAGGGCGGTGTCGCTGGCGCGCGCGCAGCGTCCGGATCTGCACCTGGACGGCGAGCTGCAGCTGGACGCCGCCCTCGATCCGGGGGTGGGGAAGCGCAAGGCGCCCGACAGCGTGGTGGCGGGGCACGCGAACGTGCTGGTGTTCCCCGACCTCGACGCCGGCAACATCGGCTACAAGCTGGCGCAGCGGCTGGCCGGCGCGCAGGCCTACGGCCCGATGCTGATGGGGCTGGCCCGGCAGGGGAACGACCTCTCGCGTGGCTGCAGCGCCGAGGACGTGGTCGAGACCGCGACCATCGCCTGCGCGATCGCCGCCTCGCCGGCGCCCGCCGTCACCTGAGGACGGGTTAGAGGAGGACGCCGCATGCCGACGTACGACTACCGCTGCCGCAAATGCGAGCACCGGTTCGAGCTCTACCACAGCATCAAGGACGACAAGCCGAAGAAGTGCCCGAAGTGCCGGGGGCGCGCGGAGCGAGTCCCCGCCCGCGGCGCCGGCCTGCTCTTCAAGGGCTCGGGGTTCCACGTCACCGACTACCGCAGCAGGTCGTACAAGGAGAAGGCCAAGCAGGAGAAGCCCGGCGGCTCCCCGGGCACGGAGAGCAAGTCGCCGAAGGGCGACTGAGAAGCTCCTGCGATGACCGCGCTGACGCATGCGCTGCTCGAGGCCCACCTGCTCGAGCCCGGCTCGCTCGACGACGTCGCGCCGGGGGAGCCGCTCACGCTGGCGGTGGACCAGGTGACGCTCGACGAGGACGAGGCGCCGCTGGTGCTCGCGGCTTTCGGGAGCCTCGGCCTGGCGCGCGCGCGGGTCGGGACGCTGCTGGTGTGCGCCGGGCGCGGCGCCGGGCCGGCGGCGGTCGCCGACACGCCGGAGTCGTCCGCGCTGCGCGCCGCCGCGCGGCGCGCGGGCGCGCTGGTAGCCCGGCCCGGCCCGGGCGGCGCCGATGCCCTGCACCGCGAGCGCCTCGCCGCACCCGGCAGGCTGGTGGTGGCGGCCGGGCCGGGGGCCGCGAGCGGCGGCGCGTTCGGCATGCTGGTGGTGCGCGCGGGCGAGATCGAGACCGCCGCGGTGCTGGCGGGCGGCGCGCTGCGCCTCGCGAAGCCCGACGTGCTCGAGGTGTGGCTCGAGGCGGCACCCGCGCCGTGGGTGGGGGGCGTGGACCTCGCCCTGGCGATGCTCGCGCGCTGCGGGCCGCGCGCGGCCGGCGCGGTCCTCGAGTTCGGCGGGCCCGGCGCGCAGGCGCTCGCGGTCGCCGACCGCATCGCGGCAGCGTGGCTGCTGACCTCCGCCGGGGCGCTGGCGGTGGTGTTCCCTTCCGACGAAGGGACCCGCGCCTGGCTGCGCGCGCAGGGCCGCGAGGCCGAATGGCGCCGGCTGGCGGGGTTGTCGGCGGAGGACGAGCCCGGCGAAGTGCTCGACCTCGCCGCGCTGGAGCCACAGGTCGCGCCGCTCGACGCGCCCGCGGCGGCGCGGCCGGTCGCGCAGGTCGCAGGCCTGGCGGTGGAGCGCGTGGTCCTCGGGCCTGGCGTGACCGCGGAGGAGCTCTCGCGTGCCGCGCGCATCCTCGCGGGGCGCGAGCTGGCGCAGGGCGTCGAGCTCGTGGTGATGCCGGCGAGCCGCCAGGTCGCGGAGAGCGCGACGGCGTGCGGTGCGCTCGATCTGCTGGTGGCGGCAGGGGCGCGGGTGGCCGAGGGCGCGGTGATGGCGCCGGGAGCCGCCGGAGCGGGGCTGTGCTGCAGTCTCCCGGGCGAGTGCGCGGGCGGGCGCGCGCGCTGGTACGTGGCCAGCGCGGAGTGCTGCGCGGCCGCCTGCCTGGCGGGCGTGCTGGTCCACCCGGCGGGGGCCGGGCTGGCGTGGGAGGTTCCGCTCGCGCCCGAGCGCTTCGCGAACGCCGAGCCGTGGATCGCGGAGACCGGGGTCGAGGAGGAGGGCGCGCCGGCGTGCGACTTCCCGGCGGTGCTTCCGCAGGACGGCCCGGTGCGCGGCGAGGTGCTGCTCCGGCTGGGCCCGGGCGTGCGCGGCGAGGAGTTGCTCCCCTCGGGCGCGCGCCTCGACCCGCTGCGCGGGCGAGTCGGCGAGCTGGCCGCGCACGCCTGCGAGGCGCTCG
>ERZ1292640.4188-Hain-H43-02um-R1-4188-length-11058-cov-4_pt1 | contig 11058 bp, 11 predicted proteins | sample MGYA00564404_ERZ1292640 | MGnify/ENA primary metagenome ERZ1292640 (study PRJEB36523, sample SAMEA6512636) | groundwater metagenome | collected 2019-01-08 | study: AquaDiva: Metagenomics assemblies of 32 groundwater samples | reverse complement strand
CGAAGGCGCGCCAGCATGGCGGCGGTGTGGGCGACGAAGGCGGGCTCGCAGCGATTGCCGCGAACGGGCTCGGGGGCGAGATACGGGGAGTCGGTCTCGACGAGGATCCGATCCAGCGGGCAGGCCGCGGCGGCGGCGCGGATGGCGTCCGCCTTCTTGAACGTCGCGATGCCGGAGAAGCCGAGGAAGAGGCCGGCCGAAAGGCATCGCTCGGCCTCCTTGGGCCCGCCCGTGAAGCAGTGCATGACGCCGCGCCAGGGGCGGCCGTCGGATTCGAGAACCCGGAAGAAGTCGTCCCAGGCGTCCCGGATGTGGATCACGACGGGAAGGCTGCGCGCGACGGCGATTTCGCGCTCGCGCAAAAACGCCCGCCGCTGGGATTCCGGCTCCGAGTGCTTGTAGAAATAATCGAAGCCCGTCTCGCCGACGCCGCGGCAGGCGGGGTCGGCGGCGAGCGCGTCGAGCGCGCGGAAGTCCTCCTCCGAGGCCTTCCCCGCCTCGTGGGGATGGATCCCGACGGTCGAAAAGAGGCCCGGGTTCTCCCTCGCGAGCGCCAGCGCCTTGCGGCTCGATTCGAGGTCGCTGCCCACCGTGCCTATCCAGCCGACCCCGGCCGCGCGCGCCCGCGCCACCGCCTCCGCCCGATCGGCGTCGAAATCGGGAAACTGCAGGTGCGCGTGGGAATCGGCGAAGAGGAAAGCCACGACGGGGATCTCGCCCGGGGCCGTCACGTCCCCGGCCGCTCGGGTTCTTCCGAACCCTCGTCCGTTCCGTCGCCCTCGTCGTCCGCCGCGCCCTCCGGGTGCCGGCTGCGCCAGGCGAGGACGCGCCCGACGAGGCAGAATCGGTAGAGGGCGAGCGCCAGCGCGATGGCGCCCAGGACGACGTGGGTCGTCTCGCCGTTCCTGGAAAGACCATAGGCGAGAATCGAGCCTCCGATCAGGAGGCCCAGCGTGCCCATCATCACGTGCGGGGCGAGGCTTTTTCTGGACATGGGAGGTTCTCCTAGAATCCTACCGAGGCCCCCCCGTCCACGACCAGGGATGCGCCGGTCACGAACGACGCCGCCTTCGAGGAAAGATAGACCGCCGCCCAGCCGACGTCGTCGGGCTTCCCGAGCCGGCCCGCGGGCGTCCGGCCGAGGACGCGCGCCTTCCGGACGGGATCCTCCTCGAGGGATTTCGCGGCCATGCCTTCGTCGATCCAGCCGGGGACGATGGCATTGACGCGCACGCCATCGGCCGACCACTCGAGCGCCAGCGACCGGACGAGCGACGTCACGGCCCCCTTCGCCGCCGCGTAGGCCGACAGCTTCGGCAGGCCGAAGAGGGCGGCCATGGAAGAGACGAACAGGACGTGCCCGTGGCGGCGCCGGATCATCCGCCAGGCGGCCTCGCGCGCGAGGGCGTAGGCGGAGGCGACGTGGATCCCGAGGGCCTCGGCGAGGTCCGCATCGGGGGTCTCGAGGGCCGAACGCTTCTTCTGGATGCCCGCGTTGTTCACGAGGATCGAGAGCGGACCTGCGGCGCGCTCGGCGGCGTCGAGGATCGCGGGGATTCCGTCGAGCCGCGCCAGATCGCCCGGCACAGCCGCAGCGCCCGATCCGATGGACGCCAGGGCCGATTCCAGGACGTGCTTCCGCCGCCCGGCGATCGCGACGCGCGCACCCGCGGCGGCGAGGCAGCGCGCGATGGCAAGCCCCAGCCCCGTCCCGCCCCCCGTCACCAGCGCGCTCTCGCCCTCGAGCGAGAAGGCGGCGGGGAAGGAGGGATCGCTCATGCCGGACAGTCTACTGAATCCGTCGACGTAGGACTTAGGACCTAGGACTTAGGACTTTTTGTCCAGCCCCGCCGCGGACGCCCCGTCGAGAAATACGAGCGCGTTTGGATGGATCCGGACGAGCGTCGCGGGGCAGGCATGCCCGACGGGGCCCTCCAGCGCGGCCCGGACCGCCGCGGCCTTCCGGGCCTCGGGAACCGTCGCGACGAGGTGCAGGCAGGCGAGGATCGCGGGGCAGGTGATCGTGAGGGCGCGCAGGGGGACGTCGTCTAGGCGAGGGAAACTCTTCTCCCCCACCTGCTGGCGGCGGCTGCGGACGTCGAGGTCCACGGCCTTCACGAGCCTTGATTCCCGGAAGTCCGCGTTGTGGGGATCGTTGAAGGCGATGTGACCGTTCTCGCCGAAGCCGGCGAGGCACAGATCCACCGGCGATTCCTTCAGGAGCGCCTCGTAGCGGAGGCACTCGGCCTCCGTGTCGGGCGCGTCGCCCTCGACGAGGAACATCTTCCCGGGGCGCACGACGTCCGCGACGCGCGCCTTCAGCCACCGCCTAAACGAGGCCGGATGATCCGCCGGGACGCCGACGAATTCGTCCATGTGGAAGACCTCGACGGCCTTCCAGTCGATCCCACGCTCGGCCACGAGGGTCGCGACGGGCCGGTCCTGGGAACGCCCCGTCGCCACGATGACCCGCGCCCGGCCGCGCTTCGCGATCGCTTCGCGGAGGATGGCGGCGGCGGCCCGGCCGGCGGTGAGCCCCGCCTCCGCCTCCGTCAAAAAAACCCGGACGTCCGCCCGATCAATCCGGAAGGCACGGCCCGCCGGCGTCTTGCTCATCTCGCAGGATTTTACAGATCCCGTAACATCCCGCCGCCATCGATCATGGAAGATATCAATCTCTCCCTCCAGGACGTCTCGAAGTCCTACGGCGAGCGGCACATCCTCAACGGGATCACGCTCTCCTTCCTCCACGGCGCGAAGATCGGCGTCATCGGCGCGAACGGCTCGGGCAAGTCGTCCCTGCTGAAAATCCTCGCCGGCCGCGACCCGGCCTTCGACGGGACGCGGATCGCGAAGCCCGGCCTCACCGTCGGCTACGTCGAGCAGGAGCCCGCGCTCGATCTTTTGAAGGACGTCCGCGGCAACCTCGAAGAGGGCCTCCGCGCGACACGCGCCCTGCTGGAGCGCTACGACGAGGTCTCCGGGCACCTGTCCACGCCCCTTCCCGACGCCAAGATGCAGAAGGCGATGGACGAACTTTCGACCCTCCAGGAACGGATCGAGGCCTGCGGCGGCTGGGAACTGGACCACCGCATCGAGATCGCGATGCACGCCCTCAACGTGCCCCCCGGCGACACGGACGTCCGGACCCTCTCCGGGGGCGAGCGGCGGCGCGTCGCGCTCTGCCGGACGCTTTTGGAACAGCCGGGGCTGCTGCTCCTCGACGAGCCGACGAACCACCTCGACGCCGAATCCGTCGCCTGGCTGGAGACGCACCTGGCGGCCTATCCCGGGACCGTGATTGCCGTCACGCACGATCGCTACTTCCTGGACCACGTCGTCGGCTGGATGCTCGAAATCGAGCGCGGGCGCGGCATCCCCTACAAGGGAAACTATTCCTCGTATCTCGAGCAAAAACAGGTCCGCCTGGAGATAGGCCAGGGCGAGCAGGCCGCCCGCAGGAAGGTGCTCGCCCGCGAACTCGAATGGATCCGCACCACCCCGAAGGCCCGCAACGTGAAAAGCAAGTCCCGCCTCGCGAACTACGAGCGCTTGCTTTCGGAGGCCCAGTCCTTCGCCGTGGGCGAGACCGGGATCGAGCTCACCATCCCGCCGGGGCCGCGCCTCGGAGACCGGGTCGCCGAGGTGAAGAACCTCTCCAAGGCCTACGGCGCCAAGCGCCTCTTCGAGAACCTCTCGTTCTCGATCCCGCGCGGGGGCATCGTCGGCGTCATCGGGGCGAACGGAACCGGCAAGACCACGCTCGCGAAGATCCTCACAGGCGAAATCAAGCCCGACGCGGGCGAAATCGTGCTCGGCCCCACGGCGGTGCTCGCCTACGTGGACCAGACGCGCGAGACGCTCGACCCCGCGAAGAGCGTTTTCATGGAAATCTCCGGCGGCGAGGACACGCTGAAGTTCGGAACCCGCGAGATCCCGTCGCGCGCCTACCTCGCCCGGTTCAACTTCCGCGGCGCCGATCAGCAAAAACTCGTCAAAGACCTCTCCGGCGGCGAACGCAACCGCCTGCTGCTCGCAAAGGTCCTTCGCAAGGGCGCCAACCTCATCCTCCTCGACGAGCCCACGAACGACCTCGACCTCGACACCCTGCGCGTCCTCGACGAGGCGCTCTCCCTCTTCGCAGGCTCGATCATCGTCATCACCCATGATCGCTACTTCCTCGACCGGATCGCCACCCACATCCTCGCCTTCGAGGGCGACGGCAAGGTCCGCTGGTTCGAGGGCAACTTCGAGATGTGGCAGGCCCGCCGCGAAGAGGAGCGCGCCGACACCGGCGAGGCCGACGCGATCCAAAAGGCCCGGCGGCGGAAGTTCGAGTAGGGGCGGCGGGGGGCGCGGGAGCCATCCGCACCCCCCCGGGCCGGCTTCCTACCTCCGCCGCATCTCGCCGGAGACGGGGACGGGGGCGCGGTCGACCAGGAGGACCAGGAGCGCGGTCGAGGTGCAGAAGGTCCGGCCGGTGATGCAGTGCTGGCCGGTCCAGGTGCCGTCCTGGTTCTGGGCGCGGTTCATGTTCTCCGTCATCTTCTTGTCCCACTTGTCCCACTCGGGGCCGCCCTTCACGACGAGGCTCTCGCCGATGTTCAGGTGGCTCAAAAACTCCTCGCCGCCGTTCGATCCGAAGCCGGCGATGAAGCGCTCGTCGTCCATCTTCTTCGACACCGCGACCCGGGCGATTTTGAGCGCCTCGCGGGTCTTCGCAACGTCGTCGAGGACGGCCTGGGCGTCCTTGCGCATGGCGTCGTCCTTCGAGGTCTCGAGGACCGTTCGGGCGTCCTGCTCCCGCTTGACGTTGTTGTTGTCGGCTTCCTGGAGGCTCGCAATCGTGGCGCCCGCCGCGTAGAGGCCCACGCCGGCGTCCCCGCCGGCCTTGAAGTTGCCAGACTTCGCGTCGATTTCGCTGCGCGCGCCCTCCGAGATAATCGCAAGCGCCGGCCCCGCGGCCTTCGCCGTGTCGGCCGAGACGCCGGAGATGGATCGCTGCATCCCCTTCCGGCCGACGGACTCCCCGACCCGGGAGGCCCAGGCCGAGTCGCCCCAGCCGCCGTCCTTGCGGATGTTGTCCGTCATCTTCTTCATCACCTTCTCGATGGCGGCCGCGAGGCGCGCTTCGCTTTTCGCGTCCGGCATCTGGCCCTTCATCTCGGAGAGGAACATGGAGGCCATGAAGGTGTCGACAAACTGGCCGATCTTCGACTGCACGCGGGTGCCGCGGTGCTCGGTGATGAAGAGGGTTTCCATCTTGGCGCTCTCGATTTCCGAGCAGACGAACTCGACGGCCTTGAGGACGCTCTTCGCGTAGTCCCCCTGCTTGGGCGTGCTGCCCGAACGGGAGAGCGCGAGGGCGGCGACGCAGGTGTCGGCCACGCTCGGGGTGGCAAGCCGGGTCCCGCCCATCGCCGAGGATTCCTCGCCCTGGCCCCAGGCGCCGCTATCCAGCTGCGCCTTGGCGAGCCACGAGAGCCCCTTTTTCACGTTGTCGCTCAAGGGCTTCGAGGCGACCGCCGGCTTCCAGGGGGCCGAAGGCGTTGCGGCAGAATCCGGCGCCGCGGCCGGCGCCGCGGCCGTTCCCGCCTTCGCGTCCTCGCCCCGGACCGGCCCCGCCCCGAAGGCCAGCGCTGCCGCCGCAAGTCCCGCGACCCGCCACGCCGTCGTCCGTCCGCTCGAATCTCGCATCTTCTGTCTCCTCTCCGCCCGCGCGCCCCCGAATCCCGGGGGCGGACGGACGTCTCTCTATAGATAAGACGGCGGAAACAGGCGAATAAATGTCACGAGTTCGTAAAAACAGGACTTTTTCGTCTCGCCTCCATGAACCCAACCCTGCCCGCCCCCAGATCTCCCGATGCGCTATGCCGGGGAATCTGCCACGCCTTGGAATCCGTCCGGTCGGGGGTGGGGCACGCCCCTCTCTCCCGGTCTCGTCGCGTCCACGGCCGGTAGACGAATTCATGGCGTTGGAGCGCTCCTCGACAGGTCGCTTCGGTGCGTGCCCCACCCCCTCCCAGGTCTGCGATGGCACGAGGGATTCCCCAAGGAACGAAGGGGGACTGGAGGAAGGGCCGAGCCCATGCCCGGTTTACATCCCCGACGCATCCGGTCGCGTTCGATCTCGCCGCCTCCCCCTACTTGGGCAGTTTCTTGAGGAACTCGTCGATCTTCTTCTTCGCCTCGCCGGGGACCTGGGGGACGTTGCCGAGGCCGGCGGGCAGCGCCTTCATGAGGGCGTCGGCCGAGAAGTCGAGATTGAAGCCGGTCTTGCCGATCCCGCGGCCGATTTCCTCGAGAATGTCCAGGAGGATGTCGGGGGCGCGGGGGGCGGAGCCGTCCTTGCGCCGCGAGGCGCCGGGATTTTTGAGCTCGACGTCCGGCAGCGCGATCTCGGGCTTCGCAAGCCCCATGATGCTCGTCCGGACCTTGACGCCCTTGAGCACGAGCCGGCCGATCCGCAGGCCCGGCCCCTCGGACGATCCCTCCTTGGACTTGAGGACCGCCGCCAGGACCTGGAGATTCGCTTGGCCCCCCTTCATCTCGAGGAGGACGGCCATGTTCTCGATGACGAGTTCGGGGGCCTCGATCTCGTTCGAAAGAAGGGTCAGGGGCTTCACGCTCACCGAGAACGTCCCGATGGTGAACGCCGGCTCCTGCGTAAAGCCAGGCGGGTTGCCGACCTTCAGGTTCGTCATCCCGACGGACCCGGACAGAATCCCGAGGGAGGCATCGTCGAGGGTGACGGGAACCTTGAGGAACATGGGCCCGCCCGTCTCGACGGCCGCCTTGACGAGCGCGCCGCCGGCGATTCCCGCGCCGACGACGAGGAGGACCGCGAACACGATCAGGACGATGAACAGGCAGCCCAGTTTCTTCATGGCGACAGTGTAGCATGACCGCCGTGGAGCCCTCCGACGCCGCGAAAAGGCTGCTGGTCGAGGCCGAAGGCTACATCGCCCTCGAGCTCTTCGACGAGGCGGCCCGACGCATCGAATCCGTCTCGAAGGCCGGGCTCTTTCCCTTCGAGTGCGCGGTCCTGCGGGGCGAGAGCCTCCGCGAGCGCGACCAGCTGACCGAGGCGGTCCCCTTCTTCCGCCGGGCGCTCCAGATGAAGCCCGGCGACGTCGCGGCGACCGTGGGATTCGGCTGGTGCGCGAAAAGGCTCGGCCAGACCGACCTCGCCATCACCGCCTACGAGGCCGCCCTCGAGCGCCACCCGGACGTCGCATTGCTTCACTACAACCTCGCCTGCTACCAGAGCCTCATGGGCCGAGCCGACGAAGCGCTGGAACACCTGAAACTCGCGATCGCCCAGGAGAAGGGCTTCCGGGACTACGCCCACGCCGAGGAGGACTTCGCCGGGATCCGCCACCTGCCCGCCTTCCGGCGTCTGCTCAAGCCCCCGAAGGAAGGCTAGAATCCTTCCCGTGACGCGCGCCGCCCTCGCCTCCGCCGCCCTCGCCGCCGCCCTGCTCGCCGGTTGCGAGCCCGAGACGAACCTCATCGTCCTCACCCCGCGGCCCGACCACATCGCAGGCGGGCAGACCTCGATCATCGACATCGAGGTCCTCCACTACGACGACCGCACGGACAAGTTCACGCCCGTGAAGGACGTGGACGTCTACCTGCGGGTGAAGGAGGGCGGGCCCTACGGGACGATTGTCCGGCCCGTCGTAAAGACGGACCCCTTCGGGCGCACCCAGACCCTCTTCATCGGCCACCATCCGATCCCGGGGACCGCGGTGATCGAGGCCCGGGACTACTCGGGGGCCGTCTCCGAAATCGGCGTCGAGATCGACTAGCGGCGGACGGCTAGATTTCCTTCTTCTCCGTCTTGGTGTCGCCGCCGCCTTCCTTCTTCTCCTTCGTGTCGCCGCCTTCGCCGCCGCCCTTCGTATCGCCGCCAGCCCCGCCGTCGGCTCCGCCGTGGCGCTTCGTGCGACCGCCGGCTCCTCCGCCGGCCCCGCCGCCCGCACCGCCGTCGACGCCGGCCCCGCCGCCCATGCCCTTCCGTCCGCCCCAGCGCCGGGGCGTGTCCCCGCCGCGCGGGGCGGCCTGGATGCCGACGCGGGTGGCGATGTCCGGATACTTCTCGAGGAAGGACTTGCGGTCCTTGGCGGTCGTCTCGAGCTTGTCCCCGTCGCCCTCGATCGTGATCGTGACGGAACCGTCATCCGCTTCCTTGTAGACGATGTGCTGGCCCTTGTCCCAGATCTCGATCTGGCACTTCCCGGCGGTGATCCGGAGGTTCAGGGCCGGCGGGCCGGCGGGCGTCTCCTCGGCCGCGCCGGGGGCGCCGGGCGTGCCCGCGGCCTGCATCGATTCCTGGAAGATCCGCTGGAGTTCCTCGGGGGTGGCGCCGGCCTTCTTCGCATCCTGGTAGCGGCGCTGGAACGCCTGCCAGCGGGCGGCGGGATCCTTGGAAGCATCCGCGGGCGGCGCCTTCTTCTCGGGATCGGCCGGCGGGAGGGCCTTGGGCTCCTCCTTTTTCGGCTCGCCCGCCTTGGGCTCTTCGGCCTTCGGGGTCTCGGGCACGGGCGGCGCGGCCTTGGCGGCGTCGCCGGCCGGCGCGCCGGGCGCCGGAGCCGGAACGGAATCCACCGCCGCGAACGCCGGCGCGATGGCGACGGCGAGCAGCAAGAGACAGGCCAACCGGAGGAACGTCCCGACCGAGGCGTTTTTCATCGCGAGTTCTCCTTGAGGATGAGTGGGAGGGGATTGTATCCCCGGAAGGAGGACAGCGGGGGCTACGATTGGGGACGTACTTAAATTCTTAAATAGTCATTAACTGCCACCTCCCCGGCGGCTATTCTCCTTCCTCTTTTCCGCATCTCCTTCCCGATTCCCTATGCCTCGACTCGCCCGGATCGACGCGCCGGGCGCGTTGCACCATGTGATCGCACGGGGGATGGAGAGGCGGGAGATCTTTCGGGATGACGAGGATCGGCGCTGGTTCGTAGAGCGGTTGGGGAATGCGCTCCAAGAGATGCGCATGCCCTGCTATGCCTGGGCGCTGATGCCGAACCACTTCCATCTCCTGCTCGAGACGGGTAACGAGCCGGTCGGTCGTGTGATGCAGTCGGCGCTGACGGGATACGCGGTTTCCTTCAATCGCAGGCACAAGCGATCAGGGCATCTGTTCCAGAACCGGTTCAAATCGATCCTCTGCGAGCGGGAGACGTATCTGCTGGAACTCCTCCGCTACATCCACCTGAATCCCTACCGGGCGAGGATCGCTTTCAGCATGGCCGAGCTGGATCGGTATCCGTGGTCCGGGCATGCCGTCCTCGTGGGGAACCGGGAAGCGAGCTTCCAGGCGGTGGACGAGATTCTCGAGCGGTTCGGGAAGCGTCCGGGGGACGCGAGGCGGTCGTACCGGAGGTTCGTGGAGGAGGGGATTTCTAGGGGGCGCCGGCCGGACCTCACGGGCGGGGGGCTCATCCGTAGCCTTGGCGGATGGGAGGGTGTGGCCGAAGCGCGCCGGAGCGGAGAGCGGCAGGCCTTCGACGAGCGCATCCTTGGCGGCGGCGACTTTGTTCTGCGGACGCTGAAGGAAGCGGAGGAGAGGGAGAAGGAGAAAAGCCGGCTTCGGCGCTCGGGCTGGACGCCGGAACGGGTGCTCGCGCGGGCGGCCGAGGCGGCGGGCCTGAAGCCGGAGGACCTCTCGAAACCGGGCCGGAGGCGGGCCCAGAGCCTGGGAAGGTGGCTCGCAAGCAAGTGGCTGGTCGCGGACCTCGGGGTGAAGGGCGCCGATGTGGCGCGGCTCCTCGGTGTCACGGAAGCGGCGGTTTGCGTGGCCCGTCGGAAAGGCTCCGAGGCGGAGGCGAAACTCGGCATCCGGCTCGAGGGGTAACAGATTCGGAGGGTTCCGCTGAAAGTATTTAAGTATTTAAGAACGTCCCCAATTTCCCCACTTTCCGTCGTTTCCGTCGGGATCCGGATCGCGGAGGAGAAGCACGACCGGAACGACGGCCCGATGCAGGAGGATTACGGCCCGCCGGCCGCAGAAGAGATTCTCCGCGCCGTCGGCTTCCCGGAGGAGAAGATCGGCAAGCTGAAGGACATCATCGGCAACCACCACTCGGCCTCGCGCTACCCCTACCCCGAACTCGAGATACTGAAGAAAGCCGACCTGATCGTGAATCGGGTAGAGAAGAGCGGCTGACGGCAGGGCACATCTACTTGGCCTGCCCCGCGCCAGCGACCCGGGGCTAGGCCGATACGCCTGCTGGCGAGACGCCCCCGATGGCCCTGTCGGCGCTGCCCCCAGCTGTACACATAGAGGAAGAGGCAACGGCGTTCCCCAGTAGGAGGCCAGGGGGGGGGCCTCACATCAAGGGGAAGGCGAGCAGATCGATGGCCAGCCGCCCCGGCCCGCTTTTTGCGGCGCTAGATTTCTTTGCTTCTTCCATTGATCTGATCGATTTGTTCGCTACGCTACCTCGAGTAGGAAAAGCGCCACCTTACCTTTGTGCGTATTCAGTCCGGACGGTCACCAGCCGAGGGGAAGTCCCCCGGGGAGCGTTCTAGAATGAGTCTGCGCCAACACCCTGCTTCCAATCTACCCGCATCCGATGCCTCTCGACGCGAGGAGAAACGCCGAATGTCCCCCGTTGTAAAGAGCCGGCTCGGACTCTCGCTCTTCCTTGCACTGACCTTCCTCCCGTTCTCGTCGCACTTTGGTTTGAAGTCCGCCCTCGCCGCCGGGCAGCAGGGCACGTATGCCGTGACCGCCGGTGCGGACGACGCGAAGGAACGCGCCTCCGACGGCCAGATGACTTTGGACGGCACGACGCTTCGCCCGGGCACCGGCTATATGACGAGACTCCGCTTCACGAGCGTGGCCATCCCGCAGGGCGTCACGGTGACCTCCGCGAAAATCCGAATGTTCGTCGTGAGCGACGGCAACCGAGATCTCGCCGTTACCTACAAGGCGGAAGCCGCGGATTCCTCGGCCGCCTTTGGCACGACCGCCGGCGACCTGACCAACCGCACGAAGACCACGGCCTCCGTGGACGATGCCCCCGCCGCCTGGACGGATGGCGCCTG
>ERZ1292640.4187-Hain-H43-02um-R1-4187-length-11059-cov-5_pt1 | contig 11059 bp, 9 predicted proteins | sample MGYA00564404_ERZ1292640 | MGnify/ENA primary metagenome ERZ1292640 (study PRJEB36523, sample SAMEA6512636) | groundwater metagenome | collected 2019-01-08 | study: AquaDiva: Metagenomics assemblies of 32 groundwater samples | reverse complement strand
TCGAGCGGGACTCCGCCAAGACTCTCCAGGGCAAGGTGCTCGACACCACCGACATCAAGTTTGGGAACGGAATCCACTCGGCCCGCGCCGTGAAGCTCAAGATGGCCGGGGAAGGTGGCGCCGAAGAAACCGTCATCCTGGGTCCGGCCTGGTACATGGAAAACCAGAAGCTGGGCTACACCAACGGCGACGCCATCACCATCGATGCCGTTCGCACGACCATCGACGGGCACCGATACTGGATCGCCAAGGGCGTCGAGTGCAAGGACAAGCGCGTCGTCTTCCTCGACGCCACCAACACCCCGGCGTGGGCGCGGCCGTAAGGCCGATCGGCGGACTCCCGGACAAACAACCATGGAACCAGCTCTCAATGTTGGGCGAGCGAGCACGGACACCCCGAGCGTCGTGGTTCGGGTCCGGCAATCGCCGGCCAAGGCGATCGCCGGAGTACGTCAGGCCCAGGAGCCGGGCTTGACGCCCGGGGAAGCGGCCTTGGTGGACGCGAGGCAGGACGAGTTGATGAAGATCGAGTCGGTCGACGGGCGTCCACCGGAGCATCAGGCAAACCTTGCCGGGTGGAGGAGGATCGCGATAGGGCTCCCCCTGCTCGCGATCATCGGACTGTCGGTGGCGATGTTGCAGGGGGTGAGCGTGGGCGCCATCGCTCTGTTCATGGTCGCGTCCGCGCTCGTGGTGTTCATGGGAGCCTGGCCCGTGCTCGTCGCGGGGCTGCTCAGAGGCGGCGAGGAGACTGTCGCTCGCAAGGAAGCCATGATCGAGTTGAAACCACCGGAAGTCCGCAGCAACACACTCTCGAACTGAGATCCACACAGATTCCCACACACCTCTGAGGAGATACGCGTTGAGCCAGCAGAACACAAACATGAACAATCCAAGATCACCCCGAGCGGACGATAACAGGGATCCGATCACCGGCGCGCCCGGATCACACCCGGTCGGCACTGGGCTGGGCGCCGTCGGCGCCGGAGCCGCCGTGGGCATCGCGGCCGGCGCGCTGGGCGGTCCCGTGGTCGCGTCGGCGGGTGCCGTTGTCGGCGCGGTCGCGGGCGGCCTGGGCGGCAAGGCCGTCGCCGAGGCGATCAATCCGACGATCGAGTCCAAGTACTGGCAGGACAGCCACGCGTCGAGGCCCTACTCGCACTCGGAGTTCGGATACGACGAGTACGCACCGGCCTACAGGTATGGCTGGGAGAGCTTCGATCGTCGCACCAGCGACGGGAAGACATTCGAGAGCGTCGAAGGTGATCTGGGTCGCGGGTGGGATCAAGCCAAGGGCAAGTCACGCCTGGTGTGGGACCAGGCCAAGGCCGCGACGCGAGATGCGTGGGATCGCGTTGCGTCCGCGGCCCGCGGAAAGAACTGATCAGAGGAGCGTTGAGATCGTTGGCCCGACCCGAATCCCTGCCACGGGAGGGCCGCATTGGAAGCGTGCTGCGAGAGCTCGCGCTTCCGATTGACCGTCGCGAACGTCGCCGCATTGGCGGTTTCGCTCCCCGAGCCGATCCACGCCTCGCGCCCGCAGCATTCCGCCGCACCGGGCGGCAGAGTCCCAAGGAGATTCGCACATGATGAGCATTCGTCCTACCGCCTCCAAGCCCGCCCGCTCCTCGCTGCCTCGTCTGTTCGCCGTCGTCGCACTCGTGATCGGCGTCGCCGTCCTCGCGGCGTGCAGCACGACCGAGGGCTTCGGCGAGGACGTCGGGAAGCTGGGTAACAACATCGAGAACAGCGCGGCCAGGAACAAGTAACGAACCCGCGTCGATACCACCAAAGGACTCATCGCCTCGGACGACATTCGGGTCGACGAGTCACGGGCGGACCTGACCGCCGAGCGCCGGGCCACAACGCCCCCGGTTCGCGTGCGAGCCTTAATCACAAAGCGAGGACAGATCCATGCATGAGCTCATTACCGCCATCCGGACCCAATCCGGGACGATCGCTTCAGCCAGCCTCAGTCGAATCGTCGATCTGGACCTCAGCACCAGGACGCTTCCAGATTCAGAGGTCAGCGACTACATCCGCGACTCGGACCGGGCGATCCCGCTCTCCGCTCAGGACGAGCAGGAGTTGGGCTGGAAGATCATCAACGACAACTGCTCCACCAGCCGTGAGCAGATGATGCGGTCCAACCTGCGGCTCGTGGTTGCCATCGCCAGGGACTACGTGGGACGAGGGATTACAATCGCCGACCTGATCGCCGAGGGCACGGTCGGCCTGGTTCGTGCCGTTCAGACGTTCGACCCGGCGCGAGGGGCACGATTCAGCACCTGCGCGAGCTGGTGGATCAAGGCCGCCATGCGACGGGCGATCCACAGCGCGGCCATGCCCGCTCGGGCTTCACACGCGTGATCTCCAACGCCTCGATGACAACGTCGGCCCCTGTGCCCGTGGCGATCCCGACGTCGGCTTGGGCCAGAGTCGGCATGCTTGGCGGCGGCGTTGTACTCCTGCCGCTGTGTGGGTCATGAGACTCACGGTGGCGCTGGAGACACCGGCGCGTGTCCAAACGACCTCTCGATCGTGCTCGCGCACGACATGCCTTTGAGCGGCAAGTTCACTCGGGCAGGCAGGGCGCACTCGGCCTTGGCCGTGCCTTCGGAATGCTTGTGCTTCTAGAGGGTCCACTTATTCGTGTGGTCGTCCCCCAACCCCACCCCCGCTCACGCCCGGCGCGAGCACCCCTGCACGCGGGAGTTTCGCGCCGGGCGCCCGATTACTTGGCGCTGTCGGGCTTCTTTCCCTCGTGGTCCTTGCCGGGAGCGTGACCCGCGTCGGGCTTGTGCTTCTCGCCTGTTCCGCCCTTGCGTGCCATGTCGACGAGCGCGATGAACTTCGCAGGATCCTTGCGCACGTCCTTCTCGCACGAGGAACAGCACAAGCGGATGAGCCGGCCGGCGATGACGAGGTCCTTGGGGTCTCCCATGGAGCCGAGCTTTTCCTTGCTCACGAGGCAGGTCTTGAGCGGGTAGTCTTTGGTCTGCTTCTCGATCGTCGCCTTGTCAAGGGCCGCGAGATGCTTTGCGGGATCCTTCAGAAACTCGGCCTTCTCGCTCTCGTCACCGAGGCGGACCAGATGGTTGTTGTAAACCCAATCGATCGGCTTGGCGGGGAGCTTCTTGCCCGTGACGACGGAGTTCTCGGTTGGATAGAGCGGGAGCTGGTCCTTGGTCATGGCGTCGTCGAGCTTGGCCATGCTCTTGGCCAGGTCCTTCTCGAACTTGGGCGGACAGGAGTCGCAGCAGAAGCGCACCTCGCGCCCGTCGTACGTCTTGACCACCGGGTCGCCCATCGAGCCGAGCTTGCCGCCGGAGATGGGGCAGGTGGCCAGTGAGTACAGGTCGCCGACCGCCTTGGCCTTTGCCGCGTCTGGAGCCTTGGCGGGCGGCTCCTTGGCGGCGGGCTTGGCGGCGGGCTGGGCGACCGCCAGGCCAGAGAGGCAGACCAGCGAGATCAGAGCGAACGAGCGATTCAACGATTTCATGCGCCGACTCCTGAAGTGGTGAACCAGATGGGCCCGCGGCGACGCCGCCGCGAGCGGGACTTTACTCACCCAAAAACTCCCGGCGATGTTGCCACCGCTTGGCGAGGTAGAACACGATCGGATAGATCAAAAGTTCCATAACAAAGCTGATGAGAAGCCCGCCGATCATGGGGGCGGCGATGCGCCGCATCGTGTCGGCCCCGGTGCCCTGGGCCCAGAGCAGGGGAACCAGCCCGATGAACGCCGCGGCCACCGTCATGGCCTTGGGGCGGATGCGCTTGACGGCACCGTCGTGCACCGCGGCGTAGAGGTCTTTGGCCGAGGTCATGCGACCCTGTGCCTTGAAGCGATCGAAGCTGTTATCGAGGTAGAGGAGCATCACCATCCCGGTCTCGGCGTCCAGACCCGCCAAAGCGATGATACCGATGATCACCGCCAGCGAGAGATTGAAGTCCAACGCGTGCATGAACCAGAACGCCCCGACGAGGCTGAACGGCACCGCCATCAGCACCACCCCGACGCGGAACCACGATCGGCTGCTCACGTACAACAGGAAAACGATCGCGACCATCGCCAGAATACTGGCGCCGATCAGCCGCGGCAGCGTCTTCTCCCAGAACTCAAACTGCCCGGAGAAGATCAGCGTGTACCCCGGTGGCAGCTCGACCTGCCTTGCGACGGTCCTTCGAGCCTCGGCGATGTACCCGCCCACGTCGCGACCCGCAATGTCGACATAGGTCCACGCCGTGCGCTGTGCGTTCTCCGAGCGGATCATCGGCGCACCCGGCGTGATGTGAATCCTGGCGAGCTGGCCCAGCGGCACCTGCACGCGCTCGCCCCCGGGACCGGGCATGGACGCCGTCACGAGCACACGATTCAGCGCCGGCAGATCGTCGCGATAGTCTCGAAGGTACCGAACGTTGAGCGGGTATCGCTCGACGCCCTCCACGGTTGTGGTGACGTTCATGCCTCCGATGGCCGACTGGATGACATCCTGGATGTCGGTCGTCGTGAGCCCGTAGCGGGCCGCGGCGACACGGTCGATGTCGAGGTCGAGGTAGTATCCGCCGAGTGTCCGCTCGGAGTAGGCCGACACGGTGCCCGGAATGGTGCGCACGGCGCTGGCGGCGCGCTCGGCCAGCTCACCCAGGATCTTCAGGTCCGGCCCCATGATCTTGATGCCCACGGGCGTCTTGATACCCGTGGCGAGCATGTTGATGCGGTTCTCGATCGGGTAAGGCCACGCGTTGGCCATGCCCGGAAACGAGACCACGGAGTTGAGTCCCGCGTGCATCTCGCCGTCAGCGTCCTGCCAGCCGAACTTGAGCTCCTCGGTGGTGATGGGCCGCTCGGCAGGCCAGAACGTGGCGTCGAACGGCTTCTTGAGCCAGCCCGGCCACCCGTCGAAGAAGTACGTTGGTCGGCGCGTCCGCCACTGCGAGTGGTCTGGGTTGAGTTGCACCACTGTCTCGATCATCGAGAGCGGCGCCGGATCGGTGGCGGTCTCCGCCCTGCCGATCTTGCCGTGCACGCTCTGGACCTCCGGGAACGTGCTGATGAGCTTGTCGGTCTGCTGGAGGAGCTCCTTGCTCTTGGTGATGCTGATGGAGGGGTCGGTGGTGGGCATGTAGAGCAGGTCGCCCTCGTCCAACGGCGGCATGAACTCCGTTCCCATCCGCGTCATGGGGTAGTAGGTCGAGGCGAGAGCGGCCCCCGCGAGCACCAGCACGCTCCATGGGTGCGCCATCGCGAGCCGAAACGCCGGCTCGTAGAGCCACTGCAGGGCGCGACTGATCGGGCTGTGCTGCTCGTGGATGATCTTCTGCGGCAGGAGCAGCATGGCCGTCAGCACCGCCCAGCCGCCCGCGATCCACCAGCGGTACGGCGCCAGGTGCGGCAGGCTCGACGCGACCATGAGCAAGGCCGCGGCGGGAATGAGCATGGCCCCAAGGGTGATGGCGGTGTTTCGCCACGCGCCCCACCGGGCAGGGAGCACCCGCCCGGTGATGAAGTAGCACATCAGGACCGGGATGATGGTGATCGAGAGCAGCGCCGCCGCCGACATCGCGAAGGTCTTGGTGAACGCCAGCGGCTTGAACAGCCGCCCGGCCTCGCCGCCCAGCACAAACACCGGCAGGAACGACACGGTGATGATCAGCAGCGAGAAGAAAAGCTGCGGTCCGACCTCCTTGGCCGCGGCCATCATGATCTCGATCCGCGGAGTGGCGGGTTGGCCGCTTTGAACCCGGTCCTCCTCGTGGTCGAGGTGCTTGTGCCCGTTCTCGACCATGATGACCGCCGAGTCCACCACCACGCCGATCGAGATCGCGATGCCGCCCAGTGACATGATGTTCGCGTTGATGCCCAGGAGGTGCATCACCAGCAGGGCCGCCACGACGCTGGACGGCACCACGAAAACCGCGACCAGCTCGCTGCGCAAGTGCAGCAGGAAAAGGATGCACACGAGCCCCACCACCACGATCTCCTCCACCAGCGTGTTACGCAGCGTGGTGATTGATCGATCGATCAGCTTCGACCGGTCGTACGTGGGCTTGATGAACACGCCGGGCGGGAGCCCATCCTCGAGCGACGCGAGCTTTGCCTTCACGTCGGCGATGACCTTGTAGGCGTTGGCGCCGAAGCGAGCGACCACCACGCCGCCGACGGCCTCACCCTTTCCGTCGAGCTCGCCAACACCCCGTCGCATCTCCCCGCCGATCTGCAGCGTGGCGATCTCGCCCAGCGTGATGGGAACTCCCTTGTCTCCAAGGGCGACTGGAACCTCGGCCAGATCCTCCAGACCCTTGAGGTAGCCGCGGCTGCGGACCATGTACTCGTTCTCGGCGAGCTCGATCACCGACCCACCCACATCGTTGTTGGAGCGCTGGATGGCCATCATCACGTCGCTGAGCGGAACTCCAAACGCCTGGAGCTTCAGCGGGTCGAGCACAACCTGGTACTGCTTCACGAAGCCGCCGATGGAAGCCACCTCCGACACATCCTCGACGGAGGTCAGCGGATAGCGGAGATACCAGTCCTGGAGCCCGCGGAGCTGTGCCAGGTCCAGGTTCGCGGAAACGAGCGGCGTTTCGGTGAGCGGGTCGGTGCCCGGCTTCTCGAACGCCCGGACCTTGACCAGATGTTCCCGGCGCGTGGCCGGCGCTTCGTCGGACGTCGCGTACCACCGGTCCTTCTCCGTGTCGCGCCAGAATCCCTTGGGATGGTCGGGGCTGTAGTAGCCGGGATAGAGAACGTACTGGTACACCCATCCGACACCGGTCGCGTCGGGCCCGAGTTTGGGCTCGACGCCCTTGGGCAACCGGTCACGCGCGAAGTTCAGGTACTCAAGCACACGGCTGCGAGCCCAGTAGATGTCCGTGCCGTCCTCGAAGAGCACGTACACGAACGACTGCTCGAACATGCTGTACCCGCGGACCACCGTCGAGCCCGGCACGGCGAGCATCGCGCTGGCGAGCGGGTAGGTCACCTGCTGGTCGACCACCTCGGGATTCTGTCCCGGGTACTCGGTGGTGACGATCACCTGCACGTCCGACAGGTCGGGGATCGCGTCCAGGCGGATGCGGAAGATGCTCCAGACACCCGAGCCCACGAGCATCGCCGTGAGCATCAGCACCATGAGGCGATTGCGGACCGAGAGTTCGATGATGCGGGCAATCACGCGTCACTTCCCCCCTTTCGCACCAACCGACCGCACTACCGAGCCACACTCCTTCATTTCCTGGGCGTAGTACGGGTTGGCGACCTCCCGTGTCCGCTGCAGCCAGTCGCCCTTGGCCATCGGGCAGTTGACCACGTAAAGCGAGGCGACGATCGCGGGAGAGGGCGGCATCGCCTCCACCAGATCGATCACCAGGGCGCTCAAAGCCTTGAAAAGTTCGCGTTGTCTGTCGAGCGACTGGCCCTTCATGGCCTCGGCGGCGCTCGCCGCGGACGTGATGAGGCGGACGCCCTCGGGGACAGTCACCTCGGCGTGGAGCGCGTGGATGGACGCGACGAGCTCCTCGACCTTCAATGGCGAATCCTCCTTCTGAGTCGCGCCCAGCGCTTCGGCGAGCGCCAGATAGCCAGCGACAACCGCGTCGACCTTAGCCGGCGACACCGAGATGCGGAGCACCTTGACGTCCGAAGAGGATTTGGCTCCGCCCGCGGGCACGGCGGCGGCCGGACTTTGATCCAGAAACTTGGCGATCGCCTCGCGCAGCCGGCTCTCGGAATCCACCAGGAACTGCCCGCTGGCGACAACCTGCTCGCCCGCCTTGAGGCCGCTGAGCACCTGCACGAGGCCCTTCTCCCCGCCCAGGCCCATCACAACCCGGCGGGGCTCGTACCGCCCCTTGCCGGCGCTGACGAAGACGACCTGCGACTCTCCCGAATCGATGATCGCCTCCCGTGGAACCAGCACGGCGAGTTCGCCACTTCCCACCTCGATGTCCAGGTTCGCATACATCCCTTCGTGCAGTGCGCCGTCGTGGTTTGCGAGTTGCATCCGGACCAGCGCCGTCCGCGTCATCTCGTCCAGGTGCGGGTGGATGAAGATCACCTCGCCCTCGAACGCCCGTCCGGGGTACGCGTCGACCCGGGCCCGCATCTTCTGCCCGATCCGCACGCGCCCAAGGTCGCCCTCGGGCACTCGTCCCTCGACCCACATCGTGGTCCGCTGGGCGATCCGAAGGACTCGCTGCCCGGCCGTGACCGACGATCCGGTGTACACGCCAGCCTTCTCGGTGATGTGGCCGTCGACGGGCGACACAATCGACACCACCAGGGGGGCTCGCTCCATCGAACCGAATTCCTTGACCTGCTCGGGCGACAGATCCAGGGCGAGCAAACGGCTCTCGGCCGCGGCGACCAGAGACTCGCTCGTCTCGCGCAGCGAGCTGTTCGTGTCGCTCGCGATGGTCTTGGCGGATCGGTGCGCGGAGATCAGCTCCTCGATGGCAAGCCTGAGCTCGGGGCTGTAGAGGTCGAAGAGGGCCTCCCCCTTTCTCACCGACATCCCGTCGGTGTTGGCGTGCAGATTCTGGATCCAACCCGAGACCCGCAGGTTGACATCTCGGTGCGCCGATTCGGCCTCGGTGATCCTTGCGAACGCGCGAAGAGTCTGGGCGAGGGGGCCCTGGGTCACCTCGGCGACGCGCACGCCCATGCGCTGCACGATCGCAGGGTCGATCACCACGACGCCCGAATCCCCGGGCGACTTGCTCGCGCCGTCGCCGACCATTGGCGTGAGTTTCATGTGGCAGATCGGACAGTCGCCGGGATGATCCTGAATCACCTGAGGGTGCATCCCGCAGGTCCAGAGTTGCTTTCTCTCCGGGGACTCACCGGCGACCGCAGCGGGCCGACCGGCGACGGTGCTGGGCACGAGCCATCGCTCGAGGGTTTCGTGCCAGCGCATGCCAGCGTAGAGACACCCGCCGGCGACCAGAAGGAGAATCACCCACGATCCCGGCCTGCCGGCGCGGGAACGGACAATCGGCGTGTCAGTGCTCATGGCGGGCCTCCTGCTTGTCTGCATTCACGGGCGGGGCGGGTGGGACCTCACCCGGAGGGAGCGGCGGGGCCGCCGATGGGAGTTGCTCGATATCCAGCCCGAGACAGCACTCGATCTCCACGAGCGCTTTGTCCATCTGGGCGTGGGCGGTCGCGATGAGCTCGCGGATGCTCAGCGGCAGGCGCCGGCTCTCGATGACCTCGGCAAACGTCGACGCCCCGCCCTCGTATGCACGCACCTGCTCGTCGCTCAGACGCTTTGCCGCCGGAAGGATGGCGGTCTCGAGCACCGCGGCCTGACGCTGCGCGTTGCGGTACATGAGCAGGAGCGAAAAGTACTCGCCGATCCGATCCGACGATCGCTGGCGCAGCATCGCCTGCGACGCGCGGAGCTGCGCCTGGGCTTCTCTGATCTGCCCCCGGATTCCCGCGATGTTCGTCGGCAGCGTGAGCATCAGGCCCACGGTCTGCGAGAGCGATCCCGTGAATCCCAGCGTGGGGCTTATGTCGGGAATCCATCGCAGTCGCGCCAGCTCGAGGGCGTCGGCTCGCCCCTCGACCTCACGCCCCAGCACCGCGACCTCCGGGAACCTGTCGGCCGCGGCGCTGAACAGCACCGCGTCGTCGTCGGGCAACTCTCTGGGCGGAGGAAACGCGAGCGGCGCACGCAAGGGAAGCTGCGGGGGTCGCCCCATCAGGGCGTTGAGCTTCGCTCGGGTCTGGTCGTGCTCACTGCGAAGGTCCAGCAGCCCGTTCTCGTCGGTCCGCAGGTCAAGGTCGGCCGCCAGGACATCCCGCACGCGACGGCCCGAACGCACGCCGCCCGCGGCGGCCTCGGCCTGCACGCGCCGGATGGCCAGGTCCTCGGTGCGCAGGGCGATGAGTTGCTCCTGCAGCACGTACTCGGCCCAGGTCTGCAGCACGGCTCGCTGGAGGTCGAACTTCGCCACCCGAAACTCCTCGCCGGCGACCCTGGCCTCGTCGAGCGCGACCTTGGCGCCCTGCTCGACCTTGATGGGCAAGGACAGGCTCATCGCAGAGTCGAACCCGGCGGTGAAGGTGCTCCGATCAAACGCCTTCATCCTCTCGCGCGAGAACATGTACTCGTACCCCAGCGAGACGTCGCTGTTGGGCCAGGCCCCCGCGACGTCGATGCGCTCGACCGCGGCCTTCCACCTGAAGTACGCGCCCTCGACATCGCCGTTGGCCATGAAGGCCCTGTGCAGAATGTCCTGCCACACGGGCGCGTCGGGCAGGTCCGCGAGCACCCTTTCCTCGAACCTGGGCTCGTACGCCTTGCCGACGTCCGCCAGACGGGCCCGCTCGGACTCGGCGCCCTGGGGCGAAAGAACGCACCCACTCAGCGCCAGAAACGCGCTCGCGAGCAAGCAAGCGTTTGCCCGACGCAGAGGCCGTCGCCTGAGTTGAAGAACACGGGCGGGCGATTGGAGGCGGCGGCCCTGGCCGGGCGCACCCTTGGTGGCGCGAGCGTGCATGTTGAGTGACTCCAGATGGCGGTGATGGGATCGGTCCTTCCACACGTCAGAGCGCGCGGAAGGAGACGGCGACAAGTTCCGACGCTGAAATGAGCGCGCAATGCCGCTCATTCACCGTGGATCTACATCACCCATACGCACAGGAGCGATTGGATGGAATCGGCCACCCAGCGGGCAGTTTGCTCGACACGGATCGGCGAGGTTGCCGTCGGCGCCGGCTCCAGCCGCCACACGCACGTCGCTGCCGGCAGATAGCCCAGCAACTGTTCGAGCGCCTTGCCCTTGGAATCCACGGGAGGAGCCTGCGGTTGGTCACGCGCCGGCTCGCCGCAACAGCACGTCACGGCCATCTCCTGGGGCATGCATGTCGCTGTTCCTGCCGCGGCCGGGTCCGAACAGCACGAACAAACCGAAGGACGACGCGTCGGCACGAACTCGCCCAACGCTTCGCCGCCGCGCATCGACGCGCACTGAGCCGCCCCAATTCCCGGCAGGGATTGGAAGACCAGGGCCAGAGCGATCATGAGTCGTGCGACGATTTTCATGG
>ERZ1292640.4186-Hain-H43-02um-R1-4186-length-11059-cov-6_pt1 | contig 11059 bp, 6 predicted proteins | sample MGYA00564404_ERZ1292640 | MGnify/ENA primary metagenome ERZ1292640 (study PRJEB36523, sample SAMEA6512636) | groundwater metagenome | collected 2019-01-08 | study: AquaDiva: Metagenomics assemblies of 32 groundwater samples | reverse complement strand
CGATGATGAAGAACGCGACGACCACCATCACGATGCACCCGACGATCACCTCGATCCGCGATTCGGCGTAGTCCTTCACCGTGATGCCCTTCTCGACGACGGCGGCCACGATGTACGCGATGTAGGTGATGCAGGCGCCGGGAAAGATCTTCTCGACGCTGGCGTAGGTGCCTTTCACGACAAGCAGCCAGACAATCACGGCCGCCATCGGCACCGAGACATAGCGGCTCACGTGAAACAGCTCGAGCGCGGTGGCCACGCCGGCAAAGTTGGCCATCACGTTGGTCAGATTGGCCACGACCAGCAGCGCCATCGAAGTCTTCACTCGCTGGGCAGCGGTGACGACCCTTCCGCGTAGCTGGCCGCGGTAGACATTATTATCCGTTGTGATAAGATTCACGCAGCGTGCCGACGAAGCGCCCGATTCGCGAGTACCTCACGGCCAGGGGGACGAGCCCGTTTCGCACATGGCTTGACAGTCTGGATGTCGCGGTCCGCGCTCGCATCCAGGCACGAGTGCTCCGATTCGAAACCGGGAATCTCGGTGATCACCGGGCAGTCGGAGACGGCGTCTGGGAAACTCGTTGCGACTTCGGACCTGGATACCGGGTCTACTTCGCCACGGTGGGCGTCAGCGCCGCCACGTTTGTTGATGGCCGAAGGCCGCGCTCGTCTTACTGTTGCTCGGCGGAGACAAGGCGTCTCAACGCGCGGACATTCGTAGGGCCCGGAAGCACTGGTCCGACTACCTGGAGGCGACACACCGTGGCAAGACGTAGCAGGGATTGGAACCGAGGCCTCGCGGAGGACCTTCGCGACGTCGACTTCGCCCGCGAGTTCCTTCTGGCGGCGATCGACGAGGGCGTGTCGGTCCAACGTGCGCTTGGAAAGGTCGTTCGCGCGACGGGAGTCAAGGAGTTCGCCGCGAAGGTGCGCATGGCCAGCCCCAACGTGGTGCGAGCCATCAACCCCCGTCACAACCCGACGCAGGAGACGCTGAACCGACTCCTCCGGCCGTTCCGCCTGCGCCTCAGCCTCGCGCCGATTGAGCAGCACGGAAGCCGCCACGCCGCCTGACCTGCGCAGCTTCACGCGGCGTCGAGACCGTGTGAGGGGACGTATCAGATGTCTTTGAAGTTGACTTTGGAAGTCATGTCGACGCTACGGATGACCGGTTGCGGGCCGGTCAGTCAACCATAGCCACCGACCCGGACCCACAATCCGGTCCATCCGTTGGTTAGCTACTTGACAATATGTCAGACATGACATACCATCGCGCTGATGCCGAAGGCGGACAAGCCCCTCGCGTGGCTTCACGGTGAGGTGAAGACTCCTCCCTTTTCGAAGGAGGCGTGTCAACGACGCCTCCGCGAGTATGACCGCATCACGCGACGACGCGTGACGCCATGAAGAATCGAAAACGAACCCAACTGGAAGCCCAGGGCTGGCGAGTCGGCGACGTCGCGACCCTCCTGGACTTGACGCCCGAAGAGGCCGCGTTCGTCGAAACGAAGCTCGCACTCAGCCGGAGCCTCCGTGACCGTCGAACCGCCGAAGGCCTGTCCCAGGCCGCACTGGCAAAGCGGTTGCACTCGAGCCAGTCGCGCGTCGCCAAGATGGAAGCCGCCGACCCGACCGTGTCGGTAGACTTGTTGCTCCGAGCCCTTTTCGCCTTGGGCGCACGCCCGCGTGACGTGGCGTCCTGTCTTGCCCGGCGTCCGGTCGTGGCTGCCTGACGCCCGCGGCTCATCATCGGCCGCTCACAACTCGCGCGGCCGTCCGTGCGGCCCTTTTCACTGGGCTCGGCCGAGAGGGCTCTCGTACGGCCCCCTTGGGTGTCGAAGCCGTCGGCGAAGGGGCCTAGCCGAAGTACATGTCCCGCACGGTGATGCCCACCAGCACGCTCGTGAGCGCCACCAGGATCACCACGGCTGGTCCGCAAGAAGCGCTTGTACACGCCCGATTCGAAACCGAGTCCATCGCACACCGAATACGCTGTCGACAGCGGCTGGATGCTGGCGGCGAACAGCGAGGCATTCAGCAGCCCGGCGCTGAACAGCAGGAAGGCGTACTCGCCAAACGGCCACACCTGACACAGCAGGTCGCGGACCACCCCGCAGGGAAGTCACTCACGTTGATCTACTTCCGCAACCGCTTCGGTTGTAGGATTGTGCGAACACGGGTGCCCGGCAACGGGTTGTAATGTAGGGCGTTAGCCCCCGCCAGATGGCGCCGTGAGCGACGGTTCTCCCATGGCCAACGAGTCTCAGAAGAAGCGTCCGCGAGGCGGGGCGCCACGCCCTGCCGAGAGCTATGTCCACGTCGGTGCCGAGACCCCAATGCGGCCCGATGTCGGCACACAACCGCAGTTCCGGAAGAAGAAGCCGCCTCAGCGATATCGCTACGACTCATCGCTGTCGCCTGCTCTGAGCTGGGACGGTCAGAACAGCGCCCGCGAGTACGGCGAATGGTTGCTTGGCCTGGTCGACGAGGCCGCACGCCTGCCCGCCCCGCACACGTTTGCGATGCCGCGGGAGTTCAAGACGGGCGACGGCCAGGTGCGGGCCTCGGTCCGCGGGCTCCACGATGCCGTCGAACAGCTGAAGCGCCTCGGGCGTCCATTCCTCGACTGGACCGGCAAGGCCGAACGCCTCTCCTTCGACGTTCCCACGTTGCCGCTCTTCGTCCACGAGCGTCTCTCGACCAAGGCCATCGTCCAGACCCTGGTCGGGCATCGGCGCGACAAACAGCAGGACATGTACGACTTGTTCGGTGATCCCCAGCACTCGATCGCCGACCAGGTGCTGAAGGCATACGAGTACCAGGATCAGTGGGTCAACCGGCTCGTCTTGGGCGACTCGCTGGTCGTCATGAACTCGCTGCTGCACTACGAGGGCCTCGGCGGCCAGGTCCAGATGATCTACATGGACCCGCCATACGGCATAAAGTTTGGATCGAATTTTCAGCCGTTCGTCCGGCGCCGCGACGTGTCGCACAACGACGATGAAGACATGACCCGCGAGCCTGAGATGGTGAAGGCGTACCGGGACACGTGGGAGCTTGGCCTGCACTCGTACCTCACGTACATGCGCGACCGATTGCTCCTCGCGCGCGACTTGCTGGCACCCACCGGCAGCATCTTCGTCCAAATCAGCGACGAGAACCTCCATCACTTGCGCGAGCTGATGGACGAGGTGTTTGGGGCGGAGAACTTCGTTTGCATGATCACCTTTCGGACCACGGCCGCACTTGAGTCGACGGTTGTGGGAACCAACAGCGACTACCTCCTGTGGTACGGGAAGTCTCGTGAACGTCTGAGATATCGGCAACTGTACCTGCGGAAGACGCTCTTAGAGGACGTGGGTGCGCGATTCACGAGACTTGAGCTAGTGGACGGCACTCGACGACCCATGTCTTCGGAAGAACGCGAAGACCCCCTGTTGATTCCGGCGGGAGCGAGAGTCTACAGGCACGACAATCTGAGTTCTCAGGGGTTGAGTCCCACATCGTCCGGCCCGTTTTCGTTCGAGGGCAGAGATTACCGCCCACCAGCCAACAGCCACTGGAAGACGCCCCCCGAAGGACTTCGGCGGTTGGCCGACGCCGGAAGGCTCGCCGCCCCTACGTCGAACTCGCTTACTTACGTCAGGTACATGGACGATTTTCCCGTTCTCGAACTGACGAATGTTTGGGCAGACACTCAGACCGGCGCGTTTACTGATGCGAAGGCGTACGTGGTCCAGACCAACGCCAAGGTGCTCCAGCGCTGTCTCCTCATGACGACGGACCCCGGCGATCTCGTCCTCGACCCCACGTGCGGGAGTGGGACGACGGCGTATGTGGCCGAGCAGTGGGGGAGGCGGTGGATCACCATTGACACCAGCCGGGTGCCGCTCGCGCTGGCGAAGCAGCGGCTGCTGACCGCGACGTATCCCTACTACCAGCTTAAGGACGACAAGCGTGGACCGTCGAGTGGGTTCGTTTACGTCCGTAAGCAGAACAAGAAGGGCGAAGAAGTTGGCGGTCTGGTGCCGCACGTGACGCTCAAGAGCATCGCGAACAACGAACCGCCTGCCGAAGAGGTGCTGGTCGATCGCCCGGAGGTGGATAGCCGCTTCGTACGGGTGACGGGTCGGTTCGCGATGGAAGCGACGATTCCCACGCCAGTGGATTGGGAAGGCGACGGCATCGAGGATTCAGGAGTGACGGAGAGCGAGGAATACGCGTCGTTTGTTGACCGGATGCTCGAGGTCCTGCGCAAGTCGCCCGTGCTTCATCTTGGCGGCGGGAAGACGGTGAATCTGCGGAACGTGCGCCCGCCTGCCAAGGCGCTCTCGCTGTCGGCCGAAGCCGTGGCGATGAACGGCGACGAGAAGGCCGTGGCTTTCGTCTTTGGTCCCGAGAACGGCGCCATCAGCCAGGCGCTCGTGCACGAATCGCTCCAGGAGGCGTACCTCAAGGGTTACGCGCATCTCTACGTGATTGGCTTTGCCGTCCAGCCGCACGCCAGGGCGCTCATCGAGAAGGCCGGCGAGATTGGTCTGGTGCCCGCCACCTACGTGCAGGCCACTCCGGATCTGATGATGGGCGACCTGCTCAAGAACATGCGGTCGAGCCAGATCTTCAGCGTGTGTGGATTGCCCGAGGCGCGCGTGCGCCGGGCCGCGCCGGAGAAGAAAGGCGAGCCGGACCGGTACCAGGTCGAACTGGTGGGCCTCGACGTGTTCGACCCTGCGACCATGGCCCTCGACCACAGACCGGGACATGATGTGCCCGCGTGGTTCCTGGACGCGGACTACAACGGCTTGTGCTTCCACGTGAGCCAGGCGTTCTTTCCGCGCACAGGGGCCTGGGAGGATTTGCGACGCGCACTCAAGGGCGATTATGACGACGCGGTCTGGGATCATCTGGCAGGCACGGTGAGCGCCCCGTTCGAGGCAGGCGAGCACGGCCAGGTGGCCGTGAAGGTGATCGACGATCGCGGCAACGAACTGCTCGTCCTGAAGAGCCTGAAAGAGGTGGTGGCGTGATCCGGAAGGTCGTCATCCGGCGGTTCAAGCGCTTCGAAGACGTTGAATTCGACGTGCCGGGGCATGTCGTGTTGGCGGGTCCGAACAACACCGGCAAGACGACGATGCTGCAGGCGATCGCCGCGTGGGGGCTGGCGTTCGCGAGGTGGAAAGAGCTGAACGACTATCAGCGTCATGGCGGTGCCTACACCAAAGCTCCAATTGCCCGCCAAGCATTCTCGGCCGTGCCTCTTCGGAGTTTCGATCTCCTGTGGAATGAGCGCGCGTATGCGGGGTCGATCGAAATAGAGCTGCAGACGGACGAGTGGACCGTTCCGATGGAGTTCATCTCCGACAGCACCGAGCAGATCTATGTGCGCCCAAACCCGATCGACCCGGCGGTTCTCCGCGCCGCCAATCTCCGGACCGTGTTCGTGCCGCCGATGACGGGCTTGGCCACCGAAGAGCCGGTGTACATGCGGCCCAAGATCGACCAACTGCTGGGCCAGGGCAAACCCGGTGACATGCTCCGAAATCTGCTGGTTGAGGCGAGCCAGTCAGACATGGCGTGGGAGGCTCTGCAATCGAGTGTGGCTCGGCTGTTCCGCTTCGAACTCCAGGTGCCGGACGCGAGCGGGGCCAACATCCTCTCCGAGTATCGTATGCGGCCTGGCGGGCCCAAGTTCGACATCGCGAGCGCGGGCAGCGGTTTCCAGCAGGTGTTGATGCTGTTGACGCTCTTGCACACGCGCCCGGCGTCGGTCATGTTGCTCGACGAGCCGGATGCTCACTTGCACGTCATTCTGCAGGATGCCATCTACGGAGAGCTGCGCGCCGTGGCGGCGAAGCAGAGGTCGCAGCTCATTGTCGCGACCCACTCGGAGGTCATCATCAATGCGGTGGACCCATCCGAGCTGTGCGTGATGCTGAATCAGCCGCGGATGCTGGCCACCACCGAGGACCGAACCCGCCTGATCAAGTCCTTGGGGGCGTTATCGAACGAGGACATCATGCTCGCGCTCGACGCGCCGGGTGTGTTGTATCTCGAAGACTACACCGACCTGGAGATCCTCCGGTCGTGGGCGAAGACGATCGGTCACCCAGCCTACGAGCTTCTGACGACGCGGTTGTTCTGGAAGAAGATCGTCAGCCAACCCCGGGATGGCGCCGAGGGGATTGCCGCCAAGACCCACTACGAGGCGCTGAAGCTCGGGCGTCCGGACCTGCCGGGCTTGGAGTTACTCGACGGTGATGCACGGCCGCAGCTCGAAACCACGCCGATCACCGGCGCCGGGCTGCAGCGCCTTCGATGGCGGAGATACGAGATCGAGAGCTATCTGGTCCATCCCGCCGCGCTCGAACGCTTCGTGGAGGTGCAGGTGGGCCCTGAGCCGCACTCGACGGCGGCCAAGGTCGCACTCCGAGAGTACCTGACGACGACGCTCACTCAGGGTTTTGTGGCTGATCCATTCGGAGACCACCCCCTTGTCGAGGCTTACCTGGAACAGCGGAAAGCCCGCACCGACGTGCTCCCCCGAATCCTGGACGCGGCGGGTCTGCCCGGTTTCGACTATCGCCGGTACTGCGAGATCGCGGCCGTCATGCAGCCCGACGAGATCCATCCCGAGGTCGTCGAGAAGCTCGACGGCATCCAGAGGGCGTTCGGTCTATGAGCGGCTTCGAAGTCCAGCAGCCGATCCTCTGTGCTCCCTTCGAGGAGCCCACAGAACACTGGCACATCGTCGAGGGTGAGGAGCCGCGTCGCCTGCCCGGGCGCCGGCCGGCGGTGTACTTCTACCGTCCACCCGGGACAAACGACAACGACCGTGCTCTCGATGCCAACCAGACGAGCACGACGATCGAGTTGAAGCTCGTCAACCTCATCAGGGAACGAGTCAAGGAATGGCGCGAAGCAGACTGGCCAGGCGTGACACGGACCACCTTCGAACTGCTGAAGTACTGGCGGCGAGAGGGCCGCGAGCATCGGTTGTTCTTCGCGCAACTTGAAGCTGCCGAGACGATCATCTTTCTCACCGAGGCCCGGTCTGACCTTTCGCAGGGGATCGACATCCCGTGGGACGAGGTGAGCCCTGAGCGTGCCGAGGAAGGCTTTGCATCCTTCAGGCGATATGCGTGCAAGATGGCGACGGGCACCGGGAAGACGACCGTGATGGGGATGCTGGCGGCCTGGAGCCTCCTGAACAAGGTCGCCGACCGCAGCGATGCGCGTTTCTCGGACGTCGTGCTGGTGGTCTGCCCCAACGTGACGATTCGAAGCCGGCTGGACGAGTTGGATCCCCGCGTGGGCGAGGCCAGCCTGTATCGAACGCGCGACCTCGTGGCGCCGCACATGATGGCCGACCTGAGCCGCGGCCGTGTCATCGTCACAAACTGGCACGTGTTCGAACCCCACGGCGTGCAGACCGGGGGCGTCAGCGCGAAAGTCGCCAAGGCTGGCGTGTCGGTCCGGACGAAGGAATTCATCAACGTCGGTCCCAAGAGCACCACCGCCCGCGGGCGCCGGTATCTGACGATGGAGGAACTGGACCGGCAGGTGGCGGCCGGACTGCTCACGGTGATCGACGAAGAACGGGATCGACAAGGACATCTGAAGCGGGTGTTTGTCGAGTCCGTGAAGTACGTTGAGAGCGACACCGCGCTCGTTCACAGAGTGCTCGGCCGAGAAGTGGGAGGGAAGCAGAACATCCTCGTGTTCAACGACGAGGCCCACCACGCCTATCGCATTCGCCGCCGCGAAGCCGATGCGAACGAGGATGACCTGTTCGGCGAGGAAGACGAAACGGACGAGTTCTTCAAAGAGGCCACCGTCTGGGTGGAGGGTCTCGATCGGTTTCACAAGCTGCGTGGCATCAACGTGTGCATCGACCTCTCGGCCACGCCGTACTACCTGGCGCGGGTGGGGCAGGAGACCAACAGGACGTTTCCGTGGGTGGTGAGCGATTTCGGTCTCACGGATGCCATCGAGTCCGGGCTCGTCAAGATTCCGCAGCTTGCCGTGCGCGATACGACCGGTGCAGCCATCCCGGGTTTCTTCAACGTGTGGCGATGGATTCTGCCGCGGCTCACCCCGGCCGAGCGGGGTGGGTCGAAGGGGAGTCCGAAACCCGAAGCCATCCTCAAGTGGGCCGCGACGCCCATCGCGATGCTGGCCGGATTGTGGGATGAGCTGCGAGCCGAGTGGGAGCATCACGCCGACGATCCTCGCCCCCCTGTCTTCATCCTCGTCTGCAAGAACACGGCAATTGCGCGTGTCGTCTTCGAGTGGCTGGCCAGTGACAATCCCCCGAGCGGGATTCCGTCCGCGAAGATGCCCGGGTTCAGAAACGCCGACGGCACTGTGAATACAATCCGGGTCGATTCGAAGGTCGTGCACGAGACCGACAGCGGTGAAGCCAAGAGCGACGACTCGGCCTGGATGCGGCTGACGCTGGACACCGTGGGCCGGGTTGAGTGGGCCCGAGACAGGCAGGGGCGCGTCCTCTATCCCGAGGGGTTCGAGGACCTGGCACAGAAGCGCGGGCAACCGCTCCATCCTCCGGGCCGCGATGTTCGGTGCATCGTCTCTGTCGGTATGTTGACCGAAGGGTGGGACTGCAAGACCGTGACCCATATCATCGGTCTGCGACCGTTCATGTCGCAGCTGCTCTGCGAGCAGGTTGTGGGACGCGGCCTGCGCCGGTCGAGCTATGAGGTCGGGGAGAACGGACTGCTGACAGAGGAGGTGGCGAAGGTCTTCGGCGTACCCTTTGAGGTGATTCCGTTCAAGGCAAACGCGGCGGGACCGAAACCGCCGGCTGTCCGTCGCTGCCATGTTCATGCCCTTCCCGGTAAGGCAGCGTTCGCGCTGGCATTCCCACGCGTGGAGGGGTACCGGCAGTCGATTCGTAATCGCGTGACGGTGATGTGGGACAAGATTCCCATCCTGTGGCTCGATCCAGGTCAGATTCCGCCTGAGGTCCAGGTGAAGGCTGCGCTACCGGCCAACCATGGCCGGCCGTCGTTGAGCGGGCCCGGTCGCCTGGAGACCGTCGATTTGAACCCCTATCGGGCCGGCCGCCGGGTCCAGGAACTCGTGTTCGAACTGGCTAGGGATCTCACGCGCGACTACGTGGCACAAGAGACGTCGGAAGTCCCGACACACGTCTTGTTTCCTCAACTGGTCCAGATCACCCAGCGCTATCTCCGCGACCATGTTCGACCGGTTCGGCCCGCGAACATCCTCGACGTCTTTCTGTCGCCGTACTACGGCTGGGCGATCGAGCGTTTGCTCGAAGCCATCGTCCCGGACGCGTCGCAGGGTGAGGCTGCCGAAGTCCCGCGGTACGAGAACAACCGAGGGCCAGGCTCGACCGCCGACGTCGATTTCTGGACGAGCCGCGACGTGCGGGCGGTCGAGCGCAGTCATGTCAACTTCGTCGTGGCCGACACGAAGAAGTGGGAGCAGTCTGCGGCATACGTGCTCGATACCCATCGGCTGGTGTCTGCGTTCGTCAAGAACGCCGGGCTCGGCTTCGCGATCCCGTACGTGCACAACGGGCAGGCGCACGACTACGTGCCCGACTTCATTGTCCGGCTGGCGGGTAGCGAAGTGCGCTACCTGATTCTCGAAACCAAGGGGTTCGATCCGTTGGAAGAGATCAAGGTTGCGGCGGCCGAGCGCTGGGTTAGAGCGGTGAATGGCGATGGATCACACGGGGTCTGGGTCTACGGTCTGGCGAAGAAGGTCGGGGATATTGACGGGATTCTGAAAGCCGCCGCTCTGCCGTAGCTGGGAAGCCGGAGACCGCAGATCGCCCCGCGATTGATCTCGGCCGCTGACTTGATCGGCCTAGACAGTATGACTTCTGCTGAGTGCGAACAATGAGGCTGACCTCCGTCGATCTCGCGGGTTAGCCTTCATCGGGCCAGAGCCGCCCATTGGGTTCATGTTCAACGCACGTTCACGGAGGTCAGCCATGCCAGCCAGAGCCTACCACCCTTTTCGTCGGTCTCGACGGCCATAAAGAGCGTATCGCCGTCGCCCACGCCAGCCCCGACGGCTCGTCCGACGTCGTCTCCGTCGGCTAGATCGGAACCCGAGAAGCCGACATCGAGAAGTTCCTTCGACGGCTCCACAGCCACGGCTCCCGCGTGGTCATCGCCTACGAGGCCGGCCCCTGTGGGTATGGCCTGTACCGCACGCTCACCGAGAACGGGGTGTCGCGCATGGTCGTGGCCCCGTCCCTCATTCCCAAGAAGCCTGGCGAGCGGGTCAAGACGGATCGGAGGGATGCCGCCCAACTCGCGCGACTCCTTCGCCATGGGCTGAACGACTGGGGCCGTGCGACCTGGAACGAGGCGCGGCTGCGGTGTGGCGCAACCCTCGGCGACGTGAGGAGGTGGCTTCGGCCGACCCTCGAACCTAGAGCGAGGACGGCGCCTGACGAGTGTCAGCAAGGTGGTCACCAACCCACGGATATCAGCAGGATCAACCGTCGCGATGACTGGCCTCGCCTCTTCCCTGACCCTTCAACTTCGGCGGCATCGAGACCGTGTGGGGGGAGGTGTCTTTGAAGTTGACTTGGGAAGTCATATCAACGTCTGCGCTTCACGCGCGGCGCTTCACGATCGCACCAAGCGCCATCGGGTGCAAGCGCTTGTCGGGCAGCGGTGACGACCCTTCCGCGTAGCTGGCCGCGGTTGACATTATTATCCGTCGTGATAAGATTGACGTAGGGTGCCGACGAAGCTCACGATTCGCGAGTACCTTACGGCCCGGGGGACGAGCCCGTTTCGCACATGGCTTGACAGTCTGGATGTCGCCGTTCGCGCTCGCCTTCAGGCGCGAGTGCTCCGCTTCGAAAGCGGGAATCTCGGTGATCACCGGGCAGTCGGAGACGGCGTGTGGGAGGCTCGTTGCGACTTCGGACCTGGATACCGGGTCTACTTCGCCACGGTGGGCGACACGCTCGTCTTGCTGTTGCTCGGCGGCGCGAAGGCGTCTCAACGCGCGGACATTCGTAGGGCCCGGAAGCACTGGTCCGACTACC
>ERZ1292640.1550-Hain-H43-02um-R1-1550-length-18880-cov-5_pt2 | contig 11059 bp, 12 predicted proteins | sample MGYA00564404_ERZ1292640 | MGnify/ENA primary metagenome ERZ1292640 (study PRJEB36523, sample SAMEA6512636) | groundwater metagenome | collected 2019-01-08 | study: AquaDiva: Metagenomics assemblies of 32 groundwater samples | reverse complement strand
TATTTGCCGTCTTTCTGGATGATCGTCCGGTAGGTAAGAATCGTCGTTTTCATAGTAGCGACAGTATATCACAGGGAAGATCTTGATGGTACAATCGTCTCATGGCAGAAAAATTCTATATTACGACGACCACGCCGTATGTGAACGCGGATCCGCACATCGGATTTGCACTTGAAATCCTGCAAGCGGATGCTATTGCCCGTTACAAAAGGCTCTGTGGTTATGACGTCTGTTTTAACTGGGGAACTGATGAACATGGACTCAAAATCTATAGAAAAGCACTGGAACAGCATAAGGATCCCAAAATATATTGTGATGAGTTTGCGCCAAGGTTTAAAAAATTAATTGCGACGCTCAACTTAAGTTCGACGAATTTTATCCGGACAACAGACGACTATCATGTCTTAGCGGCCCAGGAATTTTGGAAACGATGTGAAAGAAACGGCGACATTTATCAAAAAAGCTATCGTTCCAAATACTGCGTCGGATGTGAACTCGAGAAAACAGATTCTGAACTTGTTGATGGCCGGTGCCCTACCCACCCAAGTCTTGAATTAGAAATGATCGAAGAAGTTAATTATTTTTTCCGTTTTAGCAACTACCAACAAAAGCTTCTCACCATGTATGACAATAACCCTGACTTTGTCGTCCCACAAACACGGTTTAACGAATTAAAATCATTCGTCAAGGCGGGGCTTGAGGATTTTAGTATTTCCCGGCTCAAGAAAAAAATGCCGTGGGGTGTCCCCGTACCAAACGATCCGGAACAGGTCATGTATGTATGGTTTGATGCGCTCGTCAACTATATATCTACAATTGGCTGGCCCTCTGATGAAAAGAGATTTCAAACCTGGTGGCCGGTTGTCCAGGTCGCCGGGAAAGATAATATCCGCCAGCAATGTGCTATTTGGCAAGCCATGCTTTTATCCGCAGGGCTACCAACTTCTAAACAAATATTTATCCATGGATTTATCACAAGCGCCGGACAACGAATGAGCAAGACTACCGGAAATGTCATAAGTCCATTTGATTTAGTAAAAAAATACGGTCTTGATCCTGTACGGTATTATCTCCTACGGGAAATTCCCTCCTATGACGATGGGGACTATTCTGATCGACGATTTAAGGAATTGTACAATGCCAATTTGGCAAACGGACTCGGCAACCTCGTCGCACGCGTCGCAAAACTTGCAACACATTCATCATTCAACATTCATCATTCAACATTCTCAGAGATAAATACCGGGGTATACAAAAAAGCCCTTGAGGAGTATCGATTCAACGATGCGCTTGCCGCGGTGTGGGAAAAGATCAAGGCCACGGATAAATATATCGATGAAAACGAACCGTGGAAGTTGACCGGTGACGCGCTTACTAAAGTCCTCAAGCAGGCAATCAACAGAATCCTGGAAATCGCAACCCTCCTGCAACCGTTTCTCCCACAAACCGCCGAAAAAATCCTCGTGCAATTTTCCACGCAACCAATTCAACCACAGCCACCGTTGTTTCCGAGATTAACGTAATGTCATTGCGAGCGAAGCGCGGCAATCCCATCGAAAAAAAGATTGCTTCGCCCCGCCGCGGCGGGGTCTCGCAATGACAACTTAATTATGTATATTGATACTCATTGCCATCTCAACTTTCCACAATACGATACTGATCGGGCTATGGTCATTGGAAATGCGAAAAAGGCAGGAGTGAAGCAGTTTATCAATCCCGGCGTTGATCTTTATTCATCCAAACAGGCCATTGATCTTGCCCAAAAACATCCCGGTGTCATCTTTGCCGCCGTAGGTATCCACCCGTACGAAGCCCAACACGATCCTGAAGTTTCTCTTTTGGAGTTTTTAATATTGTCATCCCGGCCGAAGAGCCGGGATCCAGTTATTAAAGAAGATGGATTCCGGGTCAAGCCCGGAATGACAAATACAGTAGTCGCCATCGGTGAATGTGGTCTAGACTATCATCAATACACCGGGGAAAAAGCACTTGGTAAAAAAGATAAGCAGAAACGACTACTTGCTGAACAAGCAGAACTTGCCATAAAGCATAATCTTCCGGTCATCTTCCACTGCCGCGATGGTTTTGACGATTTTTTTGATGTGCTGGATACGCTTCCCTCTCAACCAAAAGGAGTCATCCATTGCTTTTCCGGAGGACTCCAGGAAGTGCGGCAAGCCCAAAGCCGTGGATTTTTTGTGGGGCTTGACGGCAACATCACCTATTCCAAACATCTGCAAAGCATCATCCCCCAGATTCCTCTTTCCATAATTCTTCTTGAAACGGACGCGCCGTACCTGACCCCAGCCCCCCACCGTGGAACCCGCAACGAACCCAAATATATTCCTCTTGTCGCCCGCGAAATCGCTAAACTACTTGGCGTATCAACGAAGGAAGTCGGAGAAACCACAACCACCAACGCAAGAAAGCTCTTTTCTGCATTGATTTGATAATGGAATAATTGGATAATTGTCTAGCGGAGCGAGATCCCGCTTCGCGGGAGATAATTGATATGACCATCACCCTCATCATCCCGGCACTTAACGAAGAAAAATACCTCCCGCAAACGTTCGCGTCTATCAAAAAGATGGATCGCCAACCGGATGAAATCATCGTCGTCAACGCCCAGTCTGAAGATAAAACCGCCGTCATTGCCAAGTCTTTCGGCGCCAAAATCGTTTCGGTCGACCGCAGGTCCATTGGCTACAGCCGGCAAAAGGGCCTTGAGGCAGCGTCCGGCGATATCGTCACATATACCGACGCAGATACCATACTTCCAACCAATTGGCTTTCGATAATTGTAAACCACATAGAGAAAGATCATGTCGTCGGTGTGTTCGGCGGATTCCGCGTACCGGATGGTCCCTGGTGGTATCGCCTGTATATCAACGTTTTCCAACCATTTGCCAATACCCTCACGTATGCAATATTCAAAATCCCTTTCGCCACGGGTCAAAACATGGCATTTTACCGCAAAAATGCCCTATCCGCAGGAGGCTTTCCTGTAGATTTCAAAATAGCCGAAGATATTGAGATTGCCAGACGCGTCATGTCCACAGGAAAAATTACCTTCCGTCAGGACTTTTTTGTCGTTGCCTCAGGCAGACGCGGTTATGAGGGATTCTGGCAGCTTGTTTCAAGAAGTTTTACGGCATTCTTCTACTACTTTATCTACCGCAAAGCCGATAAAATCGGCTTTCCGAACATGCGCTAACCCAATCCGTGTTATAATTTGGATTGATTGTATGCGCCAATTCTTTACCCGCTACCCAAACAAAACACGCCGCATGCTCGAGATACTCGTGCCGGGATTGAGTTGGCTCCTTATCACCATGCCCCTCTGGCTCTCGTTCCGTCACCCGGCGCTTGTGGCGTACCTCATCATTACCTTTGACGTCTATTGGTTTTATAAATCATTTACCCTGGCTATCTACGCAATTCGTTCCTATATCACTCTTACTGCGCACATCAAGGTCGATTGGCGTACTCAGGCGGCGAAGGAACCAGGATTCGATACGGTCTATCACGCAATCATCATCCCTGAACACAACGAACCTATCCACGTCCTTCGGCGGACACTCGAAAATCTTACGAAGCAGGATTTTCCGCTTCATCGGCTTATCATAGTTCTGGCGACTGAAGACAAAGATCCCAATGCCCGGGAAACCGGAAACCTCCTCAAGCAGGAATTCGGATCAAGATTTGGCAAATTTTTAGTCACCCGCCACGTATTGCATTTCGGGGAAGTCGCTGGAAAATCATCCAATATGGCCTGGGCAGCAAGGAAATTGGTCCGCCAGCTGGCGGTTTGGAACATTCCGATAGATCAAACAACCGTCACGTCCTGCGATGCCGATGCGCTTCTCCATCCGAAGTATTTCTCGGCGCTCACGTATCAATTTCTGACCGATCCGGACCGCGCGTATCATTTTTATCAGGGAGCGATCCTTTTTTATGCCAATATTTGGCGGATCCCTCTTCCGACCCGGGTCCTCAATACATTAGGAAGCATATGGAATTTATCACTCCTCTCACAAAACAGCCGATTTATTAACTTTTCTACATACTCGCTCTGCCTGTCTACGGCGGTACGTGCCGGCTATTGGGATGTGGATGTCATTCCGGAAGATTACCACTTATTTTTCAAAGTGTACTTTACCCTGGGAGAAAAAGTTTCCACGCGTGGTATTTTTTTGCCGGTTCTCGTTGATGCTGCAGAAAGCAAGACGTTCCTCCGTTCCCTTGTCAACCAGTACGAACAGTCCAAACGTTGGGCTTGGGGAGTATCGGACATTCCCTACGTGATACGCGGCGCGATCCTCCACAACGAAATAGCGCTCATGGATCGCCTCCGTCGGATCGTATTTCTTCTTGAACATCATATTTTTTGGCCATCGAATTGGTTTATTCTGACAATCGGCAGCAGCATGCCTCCCCTTCTCAATCACGCATTCGCACGAACCGTATTAGGACATAATCTTTCACAAATCGCAAGTGGCATTCTCACATTGTCCGCAGCGTTCATTATTGTTGTTATTATCATCGATTTGCGCACAAAACCGCCGCGTCCGAAAGAATTTGCATCCTGGAAACTTCCGTTCCTCTACCTTCAATGGTTCACGCTCCCCATCGTTTCATTCTTCCTGGCGGCTCTCCCCGGACTTGATGCGCACACACGGCTCATGCTAGGAAAACGACTGGAGTATCGGGTGACGGAAAAGGTATAATCATTCTATATGTGGAATTGGTTTCTCACCCACTCCCCACTTCTCTACTTTACCCAAAGCCTTTGGCGTGATGAGGCATTCTCCATATTGGTCGCCCAAAAACCCGTCTCTTTCATACTCCAATATCTCACGTTTGAACCTCCGGTTTACTATATCCTTCTTCACTATTGGATCAAGCTTTTCGGTACCTCGGAAGTCGCTGCCAGAAGTTTATCGCTTCTGGGATTTACCCTGGCTGCAATAGTCGTTATCCTGTGGAGTGAAAAGCTTTTCCGAAAACACTGGCTTTCCTGGGTAACGCCGTTTCTCTTCATCACAAATCCTATGCTCCTTTACTACGCATTTGAGGTGCGCACCTATGGCTGGTATATATTCTTCGCGACACTCTCGCTCTACGCCTACAGCCAAGCGCGGTGGCGACTGTTTGTTCTGACAAATATTCTTGGGTTTTACACACATACGTACTTCCTCTTTTTGATCGTTTCTGAAACAATCCACTGGCTGATCGTCCACCGAGCGAAACTCACGAAACCACGTGTCATTTTACGAGAGCCAATGGTTGCAAGTACTATGCTCGTCCTGTCCGCCATGCTCCCATGGATCATCCGCGTAATAAAAGCTGCCGATACGCTTAAAAATTCATGGTACTTCCCTGTTGATTGGCATCTCGTCAAATCAGTACTTGGCAATATATTTCTGGGCTACGAAGGTACCCCCTGGCACCTATGGGGATTTACGGCAAATTTTTCACTCCTCCTTCTGGTGCTTTTTTTCCTCGCCATCCGGCCTAAAACGACGCGGAAACGCAATGCAATTTTTCTCTCTACAGTATTCGTGCCGCTTTTTCTGGTCATTGGTGTCTCATTTCTCAAACCTCTATTTACCAATCGGTATGTCATCATGGTAGCTATCGCAGAAGTATTTTTAGTTGCTTTTGCCATAGAAGCGATAAAGACATCCTGGGTTCAAAAATCGATTGCGATTGCCTTTTGCCTTTTTTCTATAACCTTCAACTTCTGGTACCCGTCAGAGCACGCGAAAGTAGATATCCGTTCAACGATGATGCAAATTAATACGCTTAAAGCTGATCACGACGTGATACTGGCTCAAAGCCCGCTCGTATTTCTCGAAACGCTTTACTATTCCAAAAACCGATCACGGGTCTCCCTCTACAACCCGTATAACATTCCGTTCCCATGGTATGTAGGGGGAGTCGTTGTCTCGCCTGATCAGATGGCACGGGATATTCCTGTCTACCCAATCCGAGCATTTTTCGTCAGTGAACAAGGAGATTTCACGATCACTTACCGTACACCATGAACCATATTGCTCCACTGCGCTTGGTCGTTACGATTGTCGCCACTCTCTGGGGAACAAACGCACTAAATTGGGTTGTCACAATAAGCCGAAAGATAGTTCTTCTGGCAATAGTGGTTTCATGGGCTCTCTTTCTATGGAAATATCCCACACTCCCGCCGCTCATTCCGCTTTGGTATGGAAAACCGTGGGGAATAGACCGCCTCGCACATCCATTGTGGCTTATGCTTTTGCCGGGAGGGAGCTTTGTTGTATTAATGACGAATATCATGGCCGAAAAGGTGCTCACGCACGATATGCTCGTTTTTACACAAATTCTTGAGCTATGTACGCTCCTTGTCGCCATCCTTTCGCTTGTGACACTGACAAAAATTTTGTTTCTCGTATCTTAGCGTCATCCCCGACCTGATCGGGGATCCAGTTTTGGACGATTGAAGACTGGATTCCCGCCTCCGCGGGAATGACAATTTTTATGATCCAAGCAATTCCAGCGTTCATTACCGCGGCAGTCATCACGCTCCTTACTACTCCCCTCGTACGGATACTCGCCGTGAAATGGAACCTTGTTGATGATCCAATCAAACGCGCGCATCCGGCACACACGCATACCGGTGTCATCCCACGAGCCGGTGGTTTAGCTATTTACATCGGAATTGTTCTCTCTATACTTCTATTTATTCCTCTTACGAAACTCATCGTGGGCATCCTCGTCGCTGCAACAATCCTCACTCTCGTCGGGCTCATTGACGATAAGCGTGATATTAATCCTTACTTCCGCCTGGCTACGAACGCGACCGCAGCTCTTATCGTTATTGGCTCTGGAGGAGGAATACCATTTATAACTAATCCCATCACCGGATCGGTGTTACGACTCGATACTTGGCGTATTGCGTTTGATTTTTTTGGGCCTCATTCAATTCTCGTTTGGGCAGATATCCTGGCTTTTGTATGGATTCTTTGGACGGTTAATATCGTCGGGTGGTCTGCGGGAGTTGATGGACAGATGCCCGGATTTGTCGGCATAAGTGCATTTATATTGGGGCTTCTTTCCTTAAGATTTATTCAAACAGATCCATCCCAACTCTATGTCACTATCCTTTCTTTCTTGGTCTCGGCAAGCTTTTTAGGATTTCTCCCCTGGAATGTATATCCACAGAAGATTATGCCCGGGTATGGCGGTAAAACACTCGCAGGATTTTTCCTGGCTATCTTAGGCATCCTCTCATTCGGAAAACTCGGGACCGCCATCCTTGTTCTTGGCGTCCCCACGATGGATGCTGCGTATACTCTTATCCGGCGCATAGGAAAAGGAAAGTCGCCGGTATTAGGCGATCGCGGACATCTCCACCACCATCTCCTTGATCTGGGGTGGGGCAGACGCCGGATCGCCTTGTTTTACTGGGGGGTGTCCGCTATACTTGGGTGGATCGCGCTCACCGTCACGAGCAGGCAAAAATTATTCGCATTATTATTGGTTGCCGTTATTATTGGAGGATTCCTCACATGGGTCAACTTCTTTTCGCACTTTTCAAAACCGTCCGACCCCGACAGTGGCTAAAAAACTTTGCCGTATTCACGACAATTTTATTTACCGGACAACTCTTTAACGGAGACCTATTATGGCGTTCTCTCCAGGCGTTTATTGTTTTTTGTTTATTGTCCTCATCCAACTACATCCTGAATGACATTCTCGATGCGCCGGGAGACAAGAAGCACCCATTTAAAAAGTTTCGACCTATCGCAAACGGGAAATTACCAGTCACGGTTGCTATACTTTCGTCTATTAGTATTGCCCTCGCCGGCCTCTGGTTAAGCCGTACGATCGGAAATACGTTTTTTATTATTTCGGTCGCATTTCTTGCTCTCCAGTACTCCTATTCAATTTTTCTCAAACGATTTACCGTGATTGACATCCTTACGATCACAACGGCTTATATCTTACGCGTCTACGGGGGTGAGGCAGCCACAGGCTACCACATCTCGATTTGGCTCGCGCTTGCCGCGCTTTCACTGGCACTTTTTTTAGCTATCGGGAAACGCCGGGCGGAACTTACCCTCATCCAAAGTTATGAAGGTGTGCTTCCCCGTGATACGCGCGCTTCACTCTCTCACTACTCGGAAAAACTATTAGACACCTACACTGCTATGTTTGCAAATTCGACGTTTCTCACGTACGCCTTTTTTACCTTCCTCGCCCGACCATATAACGAAGGATTTTTCCTTCGTAACTACGGCGAGTTTTTTGTCGATCTCCCGGGACGGAAGTGGATGATGGTCACGATCCCCTTTGTCCTCTACGGCATCATGCGCTACATGCAGCTTATCTATGAAGGCAAAGGCGAGTCGCCGGAAAAAATCCTAACTTCAGACTTGCCACTTTTGACCACCGTCATCCTCTGGGTCGGAAGCGTGCTGGTAGTGGTGTATGGGATAGGGGGATAATTCTATTCCGTCTTTGTGGCGTACTGTCCGGAGATCCAGCCAAGGCTTTTCGCATCGTATTTAATCTGATACCAACCCGTTTTTTCATCCTCGATGGAAAACTTTTCACCAGGTTGAACTTGCGCGGCTACCGTAGCATTTTTGCTTGGTTCCATCCGTACATTGAGACCATTATTTTTGCGAACATCCGGTGTATCTTTAATGGTAACAAACGGCTTAGCTGGATCGGTCGCTGCTCCCGCAGCTTTGGTTGGGGTGCCTTGCGGAGCAAGGTCCTGCTTCGCAGGAGACGAGGGCGAAGCCTCCTGCGGTGTTTCACCGGAAAGCGCAAGCTTGACGATAGCATTAAGCTTGTAGCCCGCAGTTGTTTTGATCTTAAGACTCCGGGCCAGAAATCCGAGCGAGGTAATCGTGAGCGTATGATCACCTGCCGTTATGTTCGGTATTGAAAGTGGACTGATGCCCTTCGTCCCCCCATCCAGTGCAACCGTCGCGCCGTCAGGATTGGTGGTAACCGCGACTTCCGCAAATTTACTCGTAATTTTCTCAAGAGACAATGTATCTACGGCTATAGCAAATTCCGACTCTGCAAGAGTCGCACTGACGTACGTAAGAATATCAGGTGAAATTATTATATTTCCCTGCCAAGAAGCAAGCGTTTGCGTCGTGGTTTCCGGAACCAAACGAATTATAAAGCTCCCTGCGTCTACTTTGGTCTCGACCGGGGTTCTCCCAATATGTTTGTTATCAAGAAAAACACTTGCCGTCGGGCTGCTTGCGACTTTAAGCATCCCTTGTTTGGGGCTTCCGCTCCCAACTAATTTCACTCCTCCGAGGATGAGCCCAACGATTGCGAGAATACTTATAAGAAATCCAATTTTCCGCTTCATACCAGGTAGTAGAACTTCGATAGAGGATTGAACTTCAATCATCTCCACGATTTCTACTTTTCTTTAAAATAGCTTCTTCTGCCAGGTTTCAGCATCGCTTCGCGATGCGATCGAAGTTTCACTACCTGGCATGGTACCCACGATCATAGCATAGTGAGGCAAATAGCTGCAAACTCCGACTAATCAAATTTCTTGTATAATCAGGTTATGATCCATCACATCGTACTTTTTAAGTTTAATGCGATGGCCACGCCGGAAAAAATTGATGAGTTGGCTAAAGCGTTGGTGGCCCTCAAAGAACAAATTCCGGGGATCATCCGTTACGTCTGGGGACCGAGTGTCAGTATTGAGCCTTATGGAAAAGGCTACACGCACGCGTTCATCATGACGTTTGATACACCAAAGCACCGCGATGCTTACGTCCCACATCCCTTGCACAAAGCACTGGTCGCCAAGTACGTAGATCCTATTTGTGATGACGGCATCGTTGTTGACTTGAAAGAATAATATGCAATTACTCCAAGGAAAAGTAGCTATCATCACCGGGGCGAGCTTCGGGCTCGGCAAAGCAATCGCGCTCAAACTCGCTCCGGAAGGAGCCAAGCTTGCGCTTGTTGCCAGAACCGAAACAGAACTCCAAAAGCTCAAGAAAGAAACTACTCAATTGGGAGCGACCTGTCAGTATTATCTCTGCGACATCCGCGACGCCATAGCGGTGGAAATAACCGTCGCAAAGATACTCAAAGACTTTGGGACGATTGACATCCTTATCAACAACGCAGGCGTCTATTACGAAGAGCCTACGGCCACCATGACGGTTGAACGGATTGACGCGCAGTTTGCGACCAATACGCTCGGAACCGTGTATATGACAAAATATGTTTTACCGACCCTCACCCGCCGCAACTCAGGACAGATCCTCAACGTGGTATCAATTGCAGGCGTAGAGACCAACGGCGAGTGGGGCATCTATGCAGCAACCAAACATGCCGTCACAGGATTTACAGAATCGTTACGAAAAGAACTCACAAAAACCAAGATAAAAGTAATGGCCATCTACCCTGAAGGAATGAATACGAATATTTTCCATACTGCCGGCTATCATCAATACAGCCCGCATGAACCATGGATGATGAATCCGGATGACGTAGCGGATATTGTCGTCTTCATGCTCAAACGGCCGGACGATATCTCCATGGGACACGTAGATATCCGAAAAATCGAGTCATAAACGCCTGCTCTAGCTTACTCATGCAGTCAGTCCCTCAATACTATTATTACTCTACTTGCTATGCACGTGCATTCCGAGTAGAGTAATTTCAATTACTTCAAACTATATCCTCCATCAACGACAAGCGTCTGGCCGGTTACATAACTCGCGTCATCAGAGGCGAGGAAGAGAATGGCTTTGGCAAGTTCTTCCGGCTCGGCAATACGTTTTAGGGGTGTTTCCTGGCGAAACTGTTTGATAAGGTCCGGGCCTGCACTCTTGGTCATGTCCGTCATGACGTTACTCGGAGCTACCGCGTTTACCCGGATATTAGGGGCCAATTCCTTGGCAAATGCTTTGGTCATCGACGCCAATCCACCTTTGGCACACGAGTAAGCCAAAATGGGGCAACACCCAAAATACCCACCGTAGATGTGAGATTGACTATTGATCCGCCACCCTGCTCTTCCATA
>ERZ1292640.4185-Hain-H43-02um-R1-4185-length-11060-cov-4_pt1 | contig 11060 bp, 5 predicted proteins | sample MGYA00564404_ERZ1292640 | MGnify/ENA primary metagenome ERZ1292640 (study PRJEB36523, sample SAMEA6512636) | groundwater metagenome | collected 2019-01-08 | study: AquaDiva: Metagenomics assemblies of 32 groundwater samples | reverse complement strand
GCGGCCGCCAGCCAAATGTATCTCTTGCTCCAATTAGAATATCATTGAGCATTAACACTAAAGAATAAGCCCCTTCTAGTTTAGAAAGCGACCAGATGATTGCCTCTTTTATATCCTTTTTCTGGCTATGCGCAAGAAGATGAGCAATGATCTCAGAATCCATGCTAGTCTGAAATAAAGCGCCATTGTTTTCGAGTTCCTTATGAAGCTCAAGCGTGTTAGTAAGATTTCCGTTGTGCGCAATAGCGATATCGCCAACTTTTGATTTTACGTAAAATGGCTGGGTATTCTTAATATTGCTGCTTCCTGTGGTAGAATAACGCACGTGCCCTATTGCGAGTTCGCCGCGAAGGCTACGAATAATTTTTTCGTCAAAGACGTCGCTCACTAGCCCTAAGGCTTTATGCAAATGCACCTTCTTGCCGTTGCGGGTAATTATTCCGCTTGATTCCTCTCCTCTATGCTGAAGCGCATAAAGGCCTAAACAGGCAAGATGCGCCGCATCTTTATGTGGATATACCCCGAATATCCCACACATGATTACCTCCTGATCTTTTTCTTCAACGAACTACCCCCGCCCTTCATATGAATCTTCTAAAGATGAAGCTCGTGTGTTGAATAATAATAAGGTGTAAATGCCTCAAACTCGGCAGCACAAGTATCTACCAGCTTGTAATCCGGCTTTATCCCTAAATCTTTCCGCCACTTTCTAATAGCATCTTCGGTTTGATTTAATAAACGCGCCAGCTGTAAATCTGAAAAACCGTATGCCTTTGCTTTACTTAACAAATCAACCGAAGATTTATCGTGATTGAATTTCAATTTTATCTTTATCTGTTCTTCTAACCCGACGATTTGCCGGATATTCTCCAGAAACCAAGGGTCAATCCTGGTTAAGCTGTGAATTTCATCGTTACTCTTATTTCTTTTTATGGCTTCTTTTATATAAAGAATCCTTAAGGCATTAGGAATTCTTAAATTCTTTGTTAGCTCATCATCATTTGGCGAATATTTTAAATCATCCAGGCCGGCAAGGCCTATTTCCAGAGAGCGTAGGGCCTTTTGAAGGGCCTCTTTAAAAGTCCTGCCTATAGCCATTACCTCACCTACTGATTTCATCGAGACGGTCAAGGTAGGATCTGCTGACGCGAATTTCTCAAAGGTAAAGCGGGGGATTTTTACTACGCAGTAATCAATAGTTGGCTCAAAACAAGCGGGAGTCTTTTTGGTAATGTCATTGGGAATTTCATCCAGGGTGAAACCCACGGCTAATTTTGCGGCAATCTTAGCAATAGGGAATCCTGTCGCCTTAGAAGCTAATGCGGAACTCCTGGAGACGCGAGGGTTCATCTCGATGATAACCATTCTTCCAGTCTCAGGATGAACAGCAAACTGAATATTAGAACCTCCTGTCTCAACGCCGATTTCTCTTATACAGGCAATCGCGGCATCCCGCATCTTCTGATATTCTTTATCGGTCAATGTCTGAACAGGCGCTACGGTGATACTATCTCCGGTATGGATTCCCATAGGGTCAAAATTTTCAATCGAACAAATAATGACCACGTTATCTTTTACATCCCGCATTACCTCCAATTCAAACTCCTTCCAGCCGATCAGAGACTCTTCAACCAGGATCTCGCTGATCATGCTGGACCCCAGCCCGTATTTCGCCTGCTCTTTAAACTCATCCATATTATAGGCAACGCTTCCGCCGGTACCGCCTAAAGTAAAACTCGGCCGGATAATCACCGGAAAACCAATCCTGTTTGCAACTTCTATCGCTTCGGATAAAGTATAGGCCTTGCCGCTCCTAGGTAAATCTAAACCGATCTTTGTCATTGCCTGCTTGAATAATTTCCTGTCTTCTCCTTTTTTTATCGCCCGAATATTAGCGCCGATGGTCTCGACTTTATATTTCTTCAGTATCCCCATCTTTGCCAAAGATACGGCAGCATTTAATGCTGTTTGCCCGCCCAATGTCGGAAGAAGGGCATCAGGCCTTTCCTTAATGATAATCTTGGCTATAAACTCAGGAGTAATCGGCTCAATATATGTCTTATCTGCTATCTCAGGGTCAGTCATAATCGTAGCGGGGTTAGAATTGACTAAGATTACCTCAAACCCCTCCTGCTTCAGGACCTTGCAGGCCTGAGTCCCGGAATAATCAAATTCGCAGGCCTGGCCGATGACAATCGGCCCTGAACCAATGATTAAAATCTTTTTTATATCGGTCCTCTTAGGCATATTTCTCCATCATCTTGATAAACTCTCCGAATAAATATCCCGCATCATGCGGGCCTGCCGAGGCCTCAGGATGAAATTGAACCGAAAATATGGGCAATTTTTTATGCCGCATTCCCTCTAAGGTCTGGTCGTTTAAATTTATATGGGTAATTTCTAAATCTTGCTTATTTAAGGAATCTATGTCTACACAGAAGCCGTGGTTCTGGACTGTGATAGAGACCTTGCCTGTTCTTAAGTCTTTAACCGGATGATTTGCGCCGTGGTGTCCGAATTTAAGCTTATAGGTCGCACCACCCAAAGCCAGGCCTAATATCTGGTGGCCTAAACAAATGCCGAATATCGGCACTTTTCCGATTAATTTTTTTGTTGTTTCTATAACATAGCTGACTGCCGCAGGATCTCCGGGGCCGTTAGAAAGCAGGACGCCGTCTGGATTAATCTTCAAGATTTCATCGGCAGATGTTTTAGCGGGCACGACGGTTACCTGGCATTTATTTTCCACTAGTTTAGCTAAAATATTGTATTTTACGCCGCAGTCAATAACTATCACCTTGTATTTATTTTTTGGGGCTTTATCCCAGACATATTTACGATTGCCGGTAACTTCTTTAACCAAATCAATACCGGCTAATCCCGGCGAATCCTTGGCTTTCTTAACTAAATTTCTTTCATCCGAGTTCTCTGTGGATAAAACTGCTTTTATCTCGCCTGCTTTGCGTATATGTAAGGTTAATTCCCTCGTATCTATACCTTCGATACCTAAAATATTATTCTCTTTTAAATAATCGCCCAGTGATTTTTGAGAACGCCAGGAACTAGCGATCGAACTATATTCTTTAACTACAAAACCTTCTAAGAATATCCCGCGCGACTCTGCATCCTCTTTGTTTATGCCGTAATTTCCGATCAAGGGATAAGTCATGGCTACAATCTGGCCTTTATAGGATGGGTCAGTGAGTATTTCCTGGTAACCGGTCATGCTGGTATTAAACACCACTTCGCCGCATCTTTCACCGCTTGCCCCAAAGGATTTTCCCCTAAAAATCTTCCCGTCTTCTAAAACCAGTATCGCTTCCATCTCTTTAGCTCGTTTTCTCCAGTGCCGCCCGGATAAACTCTTTGAACAAAGGATGCGCTTTATCGGGCTTAGACTTAAACTCCGGATGAAACTGCACCGCAATAAAATATGGGTGGCCTTTAAGCTCGATTATCTCAACCAGCCTCTTTCCGGGATTTATCCCGGAAAGGACCATGCCCTTACGCTCAAACAATTTCTTATATTTATTGTTGAACTCATACCTGTGCCTGTGGCGTTCATAAATCAGGCCTTTGCCATAGGCTCTATAGGTGAGGCTGTTTTTTCTGATCTTGCAGGGATATGCGCCTAATCGCATCGTCCCGCCTAATCCTTCGATATCTTTCTGTTCTTTCAGTAAACTGATCACCGGATATTTTGTCTTTTTGAATTCGGTAGAATTAGCGCCGGCTAGATTACAAACATTTCTAGCAAACTCGATTACCGCACACTGCATCCCTAAACAAAGGCCTAAAAACGGGATTTGGCCCTGGCGCGAGAATTTAATTGCCTTGATCTTTCCTTCGATCCCACGGTAACCAAAGCCGCCGGGAACGAGGATCCCCGAAACGCCTTGCAGTATTTTCTCGATTTTCCCCTTTTCTAAGCTCTCAGAATCAACCTTTTTTATCTCAACCCTGGCATCATTATAAATCCCGGCATGAACAAGCGCTTCATATATGGATTTATAGGCATCCTGCAATTCTATATATTTGCCAACTAACGCGATAGTTACTCTGCGCTTAGGGCTAAGCACCCTGCTGACTACATCCCGCTCCCAATCTTTTAAGTCAGAGAATTTACATATCAATTTAAAATGACTAAGGATTATCTCATCCAGGATCTGTTTTTTAAAAACTAAAGGTATCTGATAGATAGAGTCCATATCCGGAGATTCGATAACTGCTTCTTTCTTCACGTTACAAAATAAAGAGATTTTTTCCTTAACGCTGTCAGATAACAGCTTTTCCGTTCGACAAATCAATACGTCCGGAATGATGCCTATTTCACGCAACGTACCCACGCTATGCTGGGTGGGTTTTGTCTTTAGTTCTTGCGCTGCCTTTATATATGGCACAAGCGTCAGATGGATATAAAGCACATTATCGTAGCCCATATCCAGCCTGAATTGCCTCGCCGCTTCCAGAAAAGGCAGGCTTTCAATATCGCCGACTGTCCCGCCGATCTCAACAATGACAATATCGGCCTTGGAAACCTCTGCGCATTTTTTAATCTTATCTTTTATCGCATTAGTGATATGCGGGATGACCTGGATTGTCTTGCCCAAATAATCACCGCGCCTCTCTTTGGTGATTACACAGTTATAGATCTGGCCGGTAGTGATATTGTTGAATTTTGACGTCTGGGCGCTGGTAAAACGCTCATAATGCCCGAGGTCCAGGTCGGTTTCTGCCCCGTCTTCGGTAACATAGACCTCGCCGTGCTGATAAGGGTTCATTGTCCCGGGGTCAACGTTGATATAGGGATCAAGCTTCATAAGAGTGACCTTCAAACCCCGAGACTCCAGGATATTGCCTATAGAGGCACAGGCTATGCCTTTACCTAAACTTGAAATAACCCCGCCCGTTATAAAAATATATTTAGCCATCTTTAACTCCCCCTCCCGCCAGACTGAAAACCTGTAACGGCCTATATTATAACATATTTATTTTAAATGCGCTATCCTTTGTAAAATTTAGTAAATTCTATCTCAATGGGATAACGGTAAACCTCCTCGTCTCCTGGCCGTAAGCCCGTAATTACTCCATCCAATCCTTTAATCCCTTTGCTTATCATCTTAATAGCCTACTAAATAAAAGGCAAGCTGCTCTCACCCATTAAATATTTATCAATAAAATAGGCCGCGCGCCGCCCTTCTGAAATAGCCCAGACCACCAGTGACTGCCCGCGCCGCATATCTCCCGCAGAAAATACTTTGTCGACAGATGTCATATACTTTTCATTCGTCTTTACATTGCCGCGTGCGTCCAATTCAATGTTAAGCCCCGTAAGTAATCCCGAATGTTCCGGGTGTAAAAACCCCAGGGCAAGAATAACCATATCCGCCTCGATCTCAAAATCGCTTCCCGGAACCTCTTTCATAACAGGACATCTCTTGCCATCCGTCGGCGCAAATTCTACCTTTACGCAATAGAGCTTTTTTATTAAGCCTTTTTCCTGGATAAAACGTTTTGTCATCACTGCCCAGTAGCGTTGGCCTCCCTCTTCGTGAGAGCTGGAAGTCTTTAAAAGGAGCGGGTATTTGGGCCAGGGATATTCATTAGTCCTGCATTCAGGGGGCACAGGTAAAAGTTCAATCTGTACCACGCATTTTGCCCCTTGCCTGTGCGCCGTACCTACACAGTCAGAACCGGTATCCCCGCCACCTATCACTACAACTTTTTTACCTTTCGCATCAATCAACCCATTCTTAGGGATTTCTTCTTTAGCCACGCGCCTGTTTGATTGCATCAGATAATCCATGGCAAAATATATGCCTTTTGATTCCCTCCCCTCTATATTGAGATCCCTGGGGACGCGAGAGCCTCCCGCCAAACAAACTGCATTAAAATAAGTCAAAAGTTTATCAACCGGATAATCAACGCCCACGTTTATACCTGTCTTAAATACAAGCCCTTCTTTTTTCCAGATATCAATCCGCCTGTCTAATAAATACTTTTCTAACTTGAAATCGGGGATGCCGTAACGCAATATCCCTCCGGGCAAACTATCCCGCTCAAAGACAGTTACGCTATGGCCTGCTTTATTAAGCTGCGCTGCGCAGGATAAACCCGCTGGCCCCGAACCGATAACAGCTACTTCCTTGCCGGTCCTTTTCTTTATAGAATACGGCTTGATCAAGTTATTTTTGAAACCAAATTCTATAATCGCGAGTTCATTCTCGCGAACGGTAACGGCATCATCGTTTAGGCCCAAGACACAGGAATGCTCGCATAATGCCGGGCAGACCCTGCCGGTTATCTCAGGTAAATTATTCGTAGCTTCCAATAACGCCAGCGATTCTTTCCAATTACCGCGGAATAAATAATCATTCCATTCCGGGATATAATTGCCTAATGCACAGCCCCAATGGCAAAATGGTGTTGCGCAATCCATGCAGCGAGAAGCCTGCTCCCGCGACTGCTTTTCGGAACATGGCTTGGAAACCTCTTTAAAATCAAGCGTGCGTTCACAGACTTGCCTGTATTGGCCGCATTGCCTTGCTAGTTTTAAGAACCCCCTGGGGTCACCCATCCGATTCCTCCGCCAGATCTAATTTTTCTTCTATCTTTATCCCCTCTAAAATACGCTTATATTCTTTCGGCATGACTTTAACAAAATTTTTTAGTTCACTCTGCATGCTCTCGATTATTCTTCCCGCTTTCCTGCTTTTTGTATATTTAAGGTGGTTGTGAAGTAAATTATATATTATATCTTTATCCTCTCCTTTAATCTCTTCCAGTTCAACCATATCCATATTGCATTTATCCTTAAAGGTCTTGTCTTCATCATACACATACGCTATCCCGCCTGACATTCCGGCAGCAAAATTCCTCCCCGTCCTTCCAAGGACAATCACCCTCCCGCCGGTCATATACTCGCAACCGTGATCACCCACACCCTCTACAACCGCATAGAGCCCGGAATTCCTTATACAAAACCTTTCTCCGGCAACACCGCATATATAGGCCTCGCCAGAAGTAGCCCCATAAAAAGTGGTATTGCCTATAATTATATTCTCATCGGGCTTATAATGCGCTTTTTTATCCGGATATACTATTATTTTCCCTCCGGAAATACCCTTTCCTACGTAGTCATTAGTCATACCCTCTAATTCAAGGGTAATGCCTTTTGCCAGAAACGCACCAAAACTCTGCCCGGCAATACCTTTAAACTTACAGGTTATAGTATCTTCTAAAAGTACGCCATCGCCGCATCTTCTGCAAACCTCTCCGCTCAGCATTGCGCCTGTAGCCCTGTTGGTATTATTAATCCCAAGCGAAATCACTACCGGTTTATTTTCTTGAAAAACATCCATACATTTTTTTATCAACTCTCTGTCCAGGACAGAATCCAGTCCGCTGTCTTGCTTTAAGTTATAATACCGGCCGGTATCTTCGGGAAGATCTGGTTTATAGAGAATCCTGGAATAATCTATTCCTTTTGCTTTTGGAGGAATAATATCCCTGTTTAGTTCAAGAAGGTCAACTCTTCCTATCATCTCATCTATTCTTCTAAGCCCCAGGCTCGCCATTACCTCGCGTAATTCCTGTGCTACAAAATGGAAATAGTTGACTATGTGCTCCGGCCTTCCCCTGAACCTTTTCTGTAAAATATCGTCCTGTGTAGCCACGCCGACCGAACAGTTGTTTAGATGGCAGTGCCTTAACATAACGCAACCGGTTACCACCAGCACGCTTGAACAAAAACCATACTCTTCAGCGCCCAACAAAGCGGCAATCGCTACATCGCGTCCGGTGCGCATCTGACCATCGGTTTGCAGGCGCACCCTGGAGCGTAGATTATTCAGCATCAGTGTCTGATGCGTTTCAGAAAGTCCTAATTCCCAGGGTAGTCCGGCATATCTAATGGAACTGCGCGGCGAAGCGCCGGTTCCTCCATCTCCTCCGGAAATAAGAATCATATCCGCATGGCCTTTTGCCACGCCTGCGGCAACAGTTCCTACGCCCACCTCTGACACAAGTTTTACGCTTACCCGCGCATAAGGATTCGCATTCTTTAAATCAAATATCAGCTGCGCAAGGTCCTCGATGGAATATATATCATGATGCGGCGGGGGCGATATCAAAGTAACCCCGGGGGTAGTGTACCTGGTCCGCGCGATTACCTGGCTTACTTTGTGTCCGGGTAATTGACCACCCTCTCCCGGTTTTGCTCCCTGGGCAATCTTTATCTGTATCTCATCGGCATTGACCAAATAGTTTATCGTCACCCCGAATCTCCCTGATGCAACCTGCTTGATAGCACTCCTCCTGGAATCTCCGTTAGGCAAAGTTATGAACCTGCTTGGGTCTTCGCCGCCTTCGCCGGTATTAGACTTACCGCCTATACGATTCATGGCAATAGCAATGGTCTCGTGCGCTACGGCGCTTATCGAGCCAAAGCTCATTGCCCCGCTAACAAAACGTTTCATAATATCTTCGGCCGGCTCAACCTCATTAAGAGCAATGGCATCTATTTTTTTAAACTTGAAGAGGCTCCTTAAGGTAGTAGGATTGCTTGACTGATCATTTATCAACTGCGCAAATTTTCTATATTTATCCTGATCTTTATCACGCGTGGCATCCTGTAAAGCTGCAATGCTCTCCGGGTTCCAAAGGTGAAACTCTCCGTCACTTTTCCATTGATAAACTCCTCCGCTTGACAAATGCGGCTTCTCTGCATTTCTTTCGGCATAAGCCTCGCTGTATCTTTTAATAGACTCCTGCGCTATTTCTTTAAGGCCGGCACCCTCGATCCGCGATACGGTACCGGTAAAATACTTGTCTATGAACTCGCTATTTAAACCCAATGCCTCAAATATCTGCGCCCCGCGGTAACTTATCAACGTAGATATTCCCATCTTGGAAAGTATCTTTAATATGCCGTCCGTTAATGCCTTGTGGTAATTCTTTAATGCTATTTTATAATCTAAGCGGATCTCTTTCTCTTTTATAAGATATTCTATCGTTTCATAGGCAAGATACGGATTTACGCAATCTGCGCCGTAACCAAAAAGCAAGGCAATATGATGCACTTCCCTCGGCTCTGCGCTTTCGATTATTAATGCAGCCTGTGAACGTATCGTCTTTTTTACAAGATAATGATGGGTGCTGCTCGCGGCTAAAAGCGCCGGCAGGGCAATATTATCTTTATCGGCTCCCCGGTCACTTAATATGATAAAAGAGCACCCTTTTTCAATGGCATATTCTGCCTCGAAACAGACCCTCTCTAACGCACGCACAAAACCTTCTTGCCGGCTTGCCGCATCAAAAAAAGTATATATTGTCTTGGCCTTAAAACCGTTTACGCTGATATCGCGAATCTTGGCGAGTTCTTCGTTGGTTAATATCGGGTTTTTTACCCTGAGTTTATGGCTATGTTTTGGAGTCTCCTCTAAAACGTTCTTCTCGGGGCCGACAAAACTCTCCAGGCTCATCACCAGTTTCTCTCTTATGGAATCTATGGCCGGATTAGTCACCTGTGCGAACAGCTGCTTGAAGTAGTTATAAAGAAGCTGCGCCTTTTTTGACAAAATGGCATGGGGGATATCGCTGCCCATTGACCCTACAGGTTCTTTACCTTCTTCTGCCATCGGCTTGATGATATATTTAAGGTCTTCCCTTGTGTAGCCAAAGGCCCTAAGAGAAGAAATGATACTTTCGGATTTTTGATTACTGGCACCGCTACTAGCAAGCCCATCAAGGTCTACCAGATTTTCTGCATTCCATTTTCCGTATGGACAGCGCGTAGATACCTTTTTCTTAATCTCGGAGTCTTCTACTATGCAGCCTGATTGGGTGTCGATGAAAAAAATCTTACCCGGCTCAAGCCTGCCTGAGACTTTAATATCCGCAGGGTCTATATCCAGGACTCCGACTTCCGATGCCATTACGCAGAAGTCGTTTTTGGTTACGATATAACGGGCAGGGCGCAATCCGTTTCTATCAAGCACCGCTCCGATATTCCTTCCGTCCGTAAAGGCTATTGCAGCCGGGCCATCCCACGGCTCCATAAAACAAGCGTGGTATTTATAAAAATCCTTCAGTTCCTCGCTCATAAATTTATTGTGTTCCCATGCCGCCGGGATTAACATCATCATCGCATGCTCAAGAGACCTGCCTGACAAAACCAAAAGCTCAAAGAAGTTATCGATTGCGGCCGAATCGCTTCCCCCCTTGACAATAACAGGTTTGAGCTTCTCTATATCTGCACCGAATAGCTCGCTGCTCAAGAGCCGTTCTCTAGCACTCACCCCGTTTACGTTGCCGCGTAAAGTATTGATCTCTCCGTTATGGGCTAAAAATCTGAAAGGCTGCGCCAGATCCCAGGTGGGAAAAGTATTTGTTGAATAACGCGAATGCACCAGGCATAAAGCGCTTTGAATACTCTCATCCTTGAGGTCCGGGAAGAAATTCTCAAGTTGGCCGGGCATAAGCAGCCCCTTATAAGAAAATGTGCGGCCAGAGATATTAGTGATATAAAATGCTTTCTTTTGTTGTAAGCTAGAGGCGCGGATAATATTTTCTACTTGCTTTCTGATCAGGTAAAGCTTTCTCTCAAAAGCCAGCCCATCTATTTCTGGTTTGTCTGGGGTTAAACCGCCATGCTTTTTGGCGAACCTGCATTCTCCTTGCCCGATAAAAATCTGCGCAAAAACAGGCTCCGTGCTTTTAGCGCCTACTCCGACATTGGAATCATCTATAGGAACGTTACGCCAGCCTAAAAGAACCTGGCCTTCTTCTTTTATAATTTTCTCGAACGCCTCTTCACAGAATTCACGCTCAGCGGCATCTTGCGGTAAAAATACCAAACCTGTCCCGTATTTTCCCGGCGCCGGCAAAATCAGGTTTTGTTTTGCGCAAACTTTAACAAAAAATTCATGCGGTATCTGGATCAATATCCCTGCGCCGTCTCCGGTCTTCGGGTCCGACACCACTGCCCCGCGATGTGAGAGGAGATGTAAACCATAAATGCACTGCATTACGACAGCCTTGGACTTGCCGCCCTTGATATT
>ERZ1292640.4184-Hain-H43-02um-R1-4184-length-11061-cov-10_pt1 | contig 11061 bp, 10 predicted proteins | sample MGYA00564404_ERZ1292640 | MGnify/ENA primary metagenome ERZ1292640 (study PRJEB36523, sample SAMEA6512636) | groundwater metagenome | collected 2019-01-08 | study: AquaDiva: Metagenomics assemblies of 32 groundwater samples | reverse complement strand
GCGACGGCGCCAAGATCGGCTCCAACGCGGTGGTGATCAAGCCGGTGCCGGCCGGTGCCACCGCCGTGGGCATTCCGGCGCGCATCATCCCGTCCAAGGAAGGCGAGAGCGCCGACGTGACGGCGCCGGAGAAGAAGTTCACGGCCTATGGCATCACGCAGGAAGACGACCCGCTGAGCCAGGCCATGAAGGGCCTGATCGACAACGCCTCGTCGCAGGAGCACCAGATCGCGTTGCTGTGGCAGGCGATCGAAAAACTCTCGGCGGGCCAGCCGCCGTCCGAATGCGTGCCGGGTGATGCGGCGCGCGAAGAGCACTTCGAGGCCGCCAAGCTCAATCAACTGGTGGGCAAGTAGACCGCCTGCCGTTCAGAAGAAGTTGAGCACCCAGATCGTGTCGATCAGGGCGATGGGGAGCAGATAAAGCGTGAAGCCGGCCAGGCGGCGCAGGTCCGTGGGACGCAGTAGCAACGCGCCCAGCCAGATGGCAAAGCCGCTGCCAAGTACCAGCAGGACCATGCGCACCGGGGCCACCCATTCCAGCGACACCCGTTCGGCCTTGAGGTGACCCAGCGTCAGCATGGACAGGCCAAGAAAGATGCCCATGCCGGCCAGCGGAATGAGCGCCAGCGACAGGCGCTGCCACGACAGGGCGGGATCGGCGGCCACCCGGGCTGCCAGCCGGAGGCAGGCCAGCACGATCAGCCCCACGGCCACGCCGCCGCCCAGGATGTAGGCCAGGATGCACAGACCGTCGAGCCAGGTGAACATGTCGTTGGCCGCGGGGTAATGCGTCAGCAGCCACCAGGGTGCATCGTCATTCAGGGGCCAGAGGATGTCGTGCTCCACCAGCCATTTGGCCAGCAGCGACTTCACCTGCACCAGCCAACGGCTGGACGACCAGAGGAAGGCCGTCGTGGCGATGCCCAGCACGCCGAACAGGAGGGTGAACGCCTCTTCGGTTCGCACGTCCCGGTTGCGGCTGTTCAGGATCTCCTGCGCCGGCGAGCGCACTGCCAGTTGCACGGCGCCACGGTAGCCGCTGCAGCGGCCGCAGGCATGGCAGGCCGAGGCGCTCTTCATGTGGCGGATGTCGATGAGCGGTGCGCAGTTCACCATGGGCTTGCGCTCGGGACTGGCTTTCCAGGCCTGTTCGTCCACGCGGAAGTGCACGGGGGCGATCTTGGCCAGCAAGGAGAAAACACCGTTGGCCGGGCACAGGTAGCGGCACCAGACGCGCGAACCCCGGCCGTAGACCAAGCCGACGGCCACGGCCGCCACCGTCGAGCCGCCCAGCACCAGCAAGGCGGCCTGCGGGTATTCGTAGACGCTGACCAGCTGGCCATAGACCGTGGTGCAGACGAAGGCCACAAAGGGCCAGCCGCTCCAGCGTATCCAGCGCGGGATGGCGCGGCCCAGGCCGTGGCGGCTGGCGAGTTCCGTCAGCGCGCCTTCCGGGCAGAACACGCCGCACCAGACGCGGCCCAGCAGCATCATGCTCACCATCACGAACGGCCACCAGATGCCCCAGAAGATGAACTGCGCGAACAGGCGCAGGTTGTCGTACAGGCGGGCCTCTGCGGGCGGCAGCGGCATGAAGGCCGGCACCACCAGCAGCGCCAGGTACACCAGGACCACGCTCCACTGCAGCGCCAGAATCGTGCGGCGGTGCGCCTGCATGGCGGCGCCCAACCGTGCCAGCCAAGCCGTGGCAGCGTTGACGCTTGTCCTGGCGGGGTAGCGGATGAGCGGGACTTCTGGCATGTCGGTCTCAGAAAGTGAGCTGCGCGCGCAGGCCGATCAGGGCGATGGGCGAAGCGCCCGGCGCGGCACCGGGCTGGCCGATGTACTGGAAGTCGGGCGAGAGCTCGAACTGCTTGTTGATGCGGAAGCGGTAGTAGAGCTCGACGACCTGTTCGCCGCTGCCGGCGGCGAAGCCGTAGTCCGTTGTCGTGATGGCGTCGCGCGCAAAGTCGGAACTGGTGTTCAGCCAACCCAGGGCCAGACCGACCGAATCGCCGGCACGCCCCCAGCGGTATCCGGCCCATTCGCTGCCCAGCGTCAGCGCGCTGGAAAAGCGCGCGCCGCCACCGACGATGTGCTGGCTGTAGCGGCCGAAGAGCGTGGTGGCGTCGCCCACACGCTGGTCAAGCGACAGGCCCCAGCCGCTGCGGGTGCGCGTCACGCTGTCATAGCCTGCGGCCTGGCCGTTCTGCCAGTAGTAGAGACGGTAGTTGCCGGGATTGCCGTCCCAGCGCAGCTGGGTTTCGGCCTGCGCCAGGATCAGCGGTGCCGAGAAGAACTGGTGGTAGTTGGCGCCGCGCCCGGCGCCGAACACGCCCAGCGACAGGCGCCAGGCCTCACTCTTGCTGCGGTTGTTCAGGTAGGAGACGCGAAAGCCGGGCGTGAAGCCGTTGGCATCGACGCCGATGTCGCCACCGGCATCGAGCAGGGCGTTATGCACGAACACGGTGTTGAGGAACTGGCGTGTTTCGTCGTTGGCGGCCGCGTTCTGGTCGAAGAAGACGAAGGGATCCATCTTGCCGAAGTTGATCTCCAGCTTCTCACGCGAATGCGGCTGAAAGCCGCCGAAGGGCAGCGGGATGCTGGCCTGGTACCAGGCCTGGCCCAGCACGGCGACCGAGTCGTCCGGCTGCGCCGAGAGGACACGGAAGGCACTGGCGTTCGGCTTGGAATAGCTCGTCATGCCGTTCAAGCCCGAGCCTTGCCCCATGCGGAACTGGGCGAAGATCCGGCTTTCGGTGTCGCCCACCTTGGGCAGCGGCAGGGTCACAAAGGCATCGGCCCGGTAGTTGAGCTGGCCGTTCTCCGTGCCGGCCGGCGCGTTGACGGTGGTGCCGTTGGGATGCTGCGCCACGGTGGTCAGGCTGATGCCGGCGGTCACACCCTCGAGCGATTCGATGACCCGCGCGGCCTTGAGCGTGTTGAGTGACTGGTACTCCACCGCTTTCAGGCGCGAGGTCAGTTCCGGTTCGTTCTCGCTGATGCTCTCCGACTCCAGGCCTTTGTCGATCTTCACCTGCGCCTGCTCAAGCTGTTGCACGCGCTGCTCCAGCGCCGGGGACGGCTGCGCTGACGCGGCTGCGCGCGCCGGCTGCATCTGCAGCTGTTTTTCAAGCTCGCTGTTGCGCTTTTCCAGCTGGTCAAGCCGCTGGCTCAGCTTCGTCAGCAGCTGCAGCAGTTCTTCCTGGGTTGGTGCCGACCAGGCCGGCATGGCCAGCAAGGCCGCGCAACCCAGGAGCAGCGCTTTCGAGCGCGCGGAGATCGTGACGCGGGCCATGTTCAGTAGCCGCCCTTCTTGCCGATGCCGGCGTACACGAAGTCGTATTCGACGTCGAAGGGCTTGAACCACGGACGCACGCCGGTCAAGCGGTCGGTATGGCGTCCGAAATGGGCGTGCGCGTTCGCCGACGGCGGCATCACGGTAATCTTCACGTGGTACTTGCCGGGGCCGAAGATCTTGACGTTGTCGCCATAGTGCGGTCCGTCGTTGGCGACCATGGGCATCAGCTCTCCGCTGATCTTCTGCGCGGAACCCACCTTGCTGACTTCGTACTTGACGACGAGGTAGGGGATCCAGGCGCCTTCTTCAAAACCATTCGGGTTGTTGGCCAGGGCCTTGATATCCGCTTCGAGGTGGATGTCCGACTCCTCGGCCTTCCTCATCATGCCGTCCGGCTCCATCGTGACGGGTTGCAGGTAGACCGCGGCAATTTCCATGCCGACGCGCTGGTGGGGGGTGCCGATGGGGTATTCCACGGCCCCGGCGTGCAGGGCGAGGGTGGAGGCGAGGATCAGGAGCAGTCGTGGGAGGCAGGAGGAGGTCATCATGGTGGTTGTTTGTTGTTGAGAATCGTATTGATAACGATTATCATTACTCAACACAACCGCCTCGACTCTGATCTAGATCAGAAAATCGCGTTGTCAGGTCGGGCGCGGGCGCTGGCCCAGCAGCACATTGACGGCCAGACCCGCCATCACCAGTGCTGCCGCCGCGAGTTTCCAGGCCTGCAGCGGTTCGCCCAGCAGCAGGGTGGAGGCGCCCATGCCGAAGAAGGGGATCAGCAGGGCCATGGGCGTGATGGTGGCGGCCGGGTGGCGCGCCAGCAGCCAGCCCCAGGCGCCGAAGCCGAACAGCGTGTTGCCCAAGGCCTGCCAGAGCATCGCCGCCCAGGCGGCCAGGCTGGCGCGCGGCAGCGCCTCGGTGATGGCGGAAGGTCCTTCGAACCACAGGCTCAGGCCCAGCAGGGGCGGCACGGCGAACACGCTGCTCCAGACCATGAAGCCCAGCATGTCCACGCGGCCGATGCTGCGCGAGACCACATTGCCCGAAGCCCAGCACAGGGCGCCGCCCAGGGCCAGGCCCAGCCCCAGAGGCGTGACGTCATGGCCCGCCTGGCTGAAGCTTTGCCAGGCGATGAGGGCAAAGCCCAGCGTGGCGAGTGCCAGGCCGATCAACTGCGCTGGCCGCATGCGCTCATGCTGCAGCCAGGCGACCAGCAGCAGCGTCATGAAGACCTGCGATTGCATCAGCAGGGAAGCCAGGCCCGGCGAGACGTCCTGGCGCATGGCCAGGAACAGCAGCCCGAACATGAAGCCGATGAACACGCCATAGGCGATCAGGTAGCGCCAGGCCACGGCCGGGCGCTTGATGAACAGCAGCCAGGGCAGGGCGCTGAGAAAAAAACGCATGGTCGCCAGCAACAGCGGCGGCAGTTCGGTCAGCCCGAACTTGATGACGACGAAATTGGTGCCCCATACCGCTACCACGGCCAGCGCGAGCAGGATGTGCGACAGGGGCATGCGCCGGCGCCGATGTCAGGCGGTCTTGGGCGGGCGAATGGCCGATTTGGGCCGGAAGGCCTTGCACACGGCGTCGTTGGTTTCCAGGTAGGGGCCACCGATCAGGTCCACGCAGTAGGGCACGGCGGCAAAGATGCCGTCCGTGACCGATTTGCCGGTGGCGTCCTTCAGGCCTTCCAGCGTTTCGGCAATCGACTTCGGCTGCCCCGGCAGGTTGATGATCAGGCTCTTGTCGCGGATCACTGCCACCTGGCGCGACAGGATGGCGGTCGGCACGAACTTCAGGCTGATCTGGCGCATCTGCTCGCCAAAACCCGGCATTTCCTTGTGCGCCACGGCCAGCGTGGCCTCCGGCGTGACATCGCGCAGTGCCGGACCGGTACCGCCGGTGGTCAGCACCAGGGCGCAGCCGGCATCGACCAGTTCGATCAGCGTGGCGCTGATGGTGGCCTGCTCGTCCGGGATCAGGCGCGGTTCGAAAGTGATCGGGTTCTTCAGCGCGCGGCTCAGCCAGTCCTTCAAGGCGGGCAGGCCCTTGTCTTCGTAGGTGCCGCTGGAGGCGCGGTCGCTGATGGAGACGATGCCGATCTTGACGGGGTCGCAGGACGAATCACTCATGGTCGTTGTCCGAAGTGTCTGAATTTGAGAGCTGCTCGCGCACCAGCTGGAACACCTCGCGGTAGGCGCGGCCCTGGCGCGGCGCCAGGCCTTGCGAGACGGCGGCCTGGTCGGCCGGCTTGGCGTCCTTGCGCGCCTGGCGCACCAGGGCACGCAGCTGCTGGGTGTCGGTCTGCGGGAAGTTGTTGATCCACTGCGCCACCGCATCGTCGTCGGCAATCAGCCGGTCGCGCCACAACTCGGCGCTGTGCAGCAGCTGGGTTTCGCGGGCGGAGGGGGCGTGCTGCTCGGCCAGGGCGGCACGGGCGGCTTCAATCACCTGCGGCTCCAGCAGGCGCATGAGCTTGCCGACGAACTGCATCTGCCGGCGCCGGCCTTCGAAGTTGGTGATGCGCTTGGCCTCGGCCAGCGCGTCCATCAGCTTGTCCGACAGGTCCAGCCTGGCCAGGAGGTCGGCGCGCAGCGTCAGCAACTCCTCGCCGAGCTTTTGCAGCTCGGTGCTTTCGCGCTTGAGGTCGGTCCGGCTGATCTCGGTATCGCCTTTGAGCTCGCGCTTGAGCTCCAGGTCGAGTTCGCTGCCTTCGGCAACGAACTGGCCTTTGACGTAATAGCCTTTTTTGGGTTTGCGTGACATGTCTGGGGGAATCCGGTGGGGCGCGGTCGGGTTGCGCACGGCCAAGTATCATAGCTCCCGCTATGAACAAACCCGACCCTCGCGCAGAAAGCGGCTTCAGCTACAGCCGCGCCTTCTTTGAAGACCTGGTGGATACCGCCCTGGCGCATGCCAAGAAACTCGGTGCCACCGATGCCGGCGCCGAGGCCTCCGAAGGCTGCGGCCTGAGCGTCTCGGTGCGCAAGGGCGAGCTGGAAAACGTGGAGCGCAACCGCGACAAGTCGCTCGGCGTCACGGTCTACGTCGGCAACCGCCGCGGCAATGCCAGCACGTCGGACTTTTCGCGCGCCGCCATCGAGCAGACGGTGCAGGCCGCTTTCGACATTGCCCGCTTCACCGCCGAAGACCCGGTGGCCGGCCTGCCGGACGCGCAGGACATCGTGCCGCCTTCTGCTGCCAGGAAGAACCTGGACCTGTTCCACCCCTGGGCCATCAACAGCGCCCAGGCCGCCGAACTGGCGCGCGCCACCGAAGCGGCGGCACTGCAGACCGACCGCCGCATCACCAACAGCGAAGGCGCCGCGGTGTCGGCGCAGCAGTCGCATTTCTTCAGCGCCCACACGCACGGTTTTCGTGGCGGCTACGCCAGCTCGCGCCACTCGGTCTCGGTCTCGCCCATCGCGGGCAAGGGCGACGACATGCAGCGCGACTACTGGTACAGCTCGCAGCGCCACCCCGACGACCTGGCCTCGCCGCAGGCAATTGGCCGCTACGCCGCCGAGCGCGCCTTGAGCCGCCTGAAGGCGCGCAAGATCAGCACGCGCGAAGTGCCGGTGCTGTTCGAGTCACCGCTGGCCGCCGGCCTGCTGGGCGCGCTGGTGCAGGCGCTGAGCGGCGGTGCGCTGTACCGCAAGAGTTCCTTCCTGCTCGACTCATTGGGCAAGCCGGTACTGCCGAAGCACATCGACATCCTGGAAGACCCGTTCGTGCTGCGCGGCAAGGGCAGCTCGCCGTTCGACGAAGAAGGCGTGCGGGTGAAGGCGCGTTCGGTGGTCGAGGCCGGCCGGGTGCAGGGCTATTTCCTCAGCAGCTATTCGGCGCGCAAGCTCGGCATGAAGACCACCGGCAACGCCGGCGGTTCGCACAACCTCACCCTGACCTCGCGCCTGACCCGGGCCGGCGACAACCTGGACGCCATGCTGGAAAAGCTCGGCACCGGCCTGTTCGTCACCGAGTTGATGGGCCAGGGCGTCAACTACGTCACCGGCGACTACTCGCGCGGCGCCAGTGGCTTCTGGGTCGAGAAGGGCCGCATTGCCTACCCGGTGCACGAGATCACCATTGCCGGCAACATGAAGGACATGCTCAAGGGCATCCAGGCGGTGGGGGCCGATGCCTACAACTACGGCGCCAAGACCGTGGGCTCGATCCTGCTGAGCCGGATGAAGGTGGCGGGCAGCTGAGGCGCACCGCCGGCTGAAAGACCGGCCGTCCGGTTCGACGGCTGCCCCGCTGCGGCCGGGCCGCTGCTAGGCCGAGAACACCTTGACCGCATCCATCAGGCGCCGCGCCTGCGCGCGCATGCTGTTGGCGGCCGCACTGCTTTGCTGCACCATGGCCGCGTTTTGCTGCGTCATCTCGTCGAGTTGGGCCACGGCCTGGCCGACCTGCGAAACCCCGATGGCCTGCTCCTTGGACGCCGCGGTGATTTCCGCAATCAGATCGTTGACGCGTTTGACCTGACCGACCACCTCGGTCATGGTCTGGCCGGCATCGGCCACCAGGTGGGAACCACTGTCGACCTTGCTCACCGAGTCGTCGATCAGGGCCTTGATCTCCTTGGCTGCCTCGGCACTGCGCCCGGCCAGGCTGCGCACTTCGCTGGCCACCACGACAAAGCCACGCCCCTGCTCGCCTGCGCGCGCAGCTTCCACTGCGGCATTCAACGCCAGGATGTTGGTCTGGAAGGCAATGCCGTCGATGACGCTGATGATGTCGGCAATTCTGCGGCTGGCCTCCGAGATCAGCGCCATGGTGGACACCACGTTGCTCATTGCCTCGCCGCCTTTGCCGGCAATGTCCGTGGCGGCATTCGCCAACTGACTGGCCTGCTGGGCGGTGTCGGAGTTCTGGCGCACGGTGGCGGTCTGCTGCTCCATTGCGGCCGCGGTCTGCTCCAGGTTGGAGGCGGTCTGTTCGGTGCGGGTGGAGAGGTCGTTGTTGGCGGTGGCAATTTCCTTGCTGGCCACCTCCACGCCCGAGACCTGTTCATGCACGTCGGACACCAGCGACTTCAGGTTCAGGCCGGACTGGTTGATGGCGCGGGCGATCAGTCCGATTTCGTCGCAGCGGTTGAGGCTGAGTTCTTCGGCTGCTTCACCGCTGGCCACCTGCTGTGCCGTACCGAGGATCTTCTTCAGGGGTGAGGTGATCTGGGCTTCGATGAACCAGTCCGCCAACAGCAGGCCGGCGGCGACGGCCGCGCCCATGCCGGCCAGTGCAGCGCCTTGCAGGCCGGAGAAGGCCAGGGCTGTGCCGAGAGCCGCACCCACGGCCATCAGCGCCAGACGCACGCGCCAGGTCGCGGGCAGCAACTGCAGTGCGCTCATCCACAGCAGCAGCCCGGTGCGGATGACCAGACCATTGCAGAAGGCCAGTCCCTTGGCGCGGCCTTCGCGGAACCGGCGGTACAGCGCTTCGGTGGCCTCCACCTCGGCGCGCAAGGGCTTGGTCCGTACCGAGAGATAGCCGACGACCTGGCCGTTGCGCCGCATCGGCGCGGCGTTGGCGCGCACCCAGTAGTGATCCCCATTCTTGCGGCGGTTCTTGACCAGCGCGGTCCAGGAGCGCCCTTTCTGGAGATTGAGCCACATGTCGGCAAAGGCCTCGACCGGCATGTCCGGGTGGCGCACCAGGTTGTGCGGTGCCCCCATCAACTCTTCGGGCTCAAAGCCGCTGGTACGGATGAAGGCCGCGTTGGCGTAGCTGATGTGACTGGACGTGTCCGTGGTGGACATCAGCGTTTCCGTGCCGGGAAATTCGTACTCGTGCTGCGTGACCGGAAGGTTGCTTCTCATGGGTTGAATACCTTAGGGTGCAGGGTTGGTGGGTGCGGGGAAGGACGCAAGAAATAAGCCATGAAAGGATCATGGTTTTCCGGGGGAATATCCATCGGATCATTGACTGGCGTACCAAGTCAGTGCGTGACAGGGTTGTCTTGGTGCAAAGAGGTACTGTTTTGGTGCGCATCAGTGTCGATGGGGTATATGACGGCGCCATGATGGTGCCTGGCCAGCCGTGTTGCACCGGCAACGAGACCAAAGTGGATGGCATGGGCTGTTGTTTCTGTGGCACGTCCCCCTATCCGGGGGATGGGCTTTATCCAGATCGAAACCTAGAATCGCGCGGTTCTTCACGAGCATGCGATGCCGAGCAACAAGGATTCGACATGACTGTCTACGTCATCAACAACATGACCATCCACGACATGGACGAATACAAGACCTATCTGAAAGGATTCATGCCTGTATTCGAGAAGTTCGGCGGGCAGGTTTTGGCGGCGGCGAATGATCCCAATCCAAGCGAAGGCGTATGGCCGTACGACCGGACAGTCCTGCTGGCCTTTCCAACGCGGGAAGCCGTTGACCAATGGTCACGCTCGCCGGAGTATCAGGAAATCGCCAGGCATCGGCGGGCCGGGACGAACAGCAACGTGCTGGTGCTGGATGCCCTGCCGCCGTCGCGTTAGGCGGGCAACCTGGTGCTTGAGCAGCAAAGGCGTAGCCCTGTCATCGAGACCATTGCCAACGATGGCGTACCGGGGCAAGGCTGGAGTTTCACTTTGAAGTGCAAGGCGCTTTTTGTGGAAAGGATTGTGTTTTGATCAACCAGCCGATTTGCGACCTCGCCGATGCCAATCTGTTGCAGGCCATGCGTGAGCATGCGCGCTGGCAGGTGCCGTGTGAATGCGTCGAGGAAGACGGCACGCTGATGGTGGCGGGGCCAAATGCCTTTCCGGGCATTTTCCGCAACAGCGTGGCGCGGACCGATGGCCGCGTTCCTGCCGCCAACGTGTTGGCGCAGGCTGAGGCGTTTTTCTCACGCCGTGGCCGCGGCTTTGCGGTGCTGGTGCGCGGTAGCCGCGATCAGGATCTGGCCGCGGCGCTGCAGGCGAAAGGCTTGGCGCCGCTGAGCGACAGCCCCTGCATGTTGATCAAGACGCCGGTGGCGGAACCGAGCCTTCCGGCCGGTATTCGCATCGAGCGTTTCGACGACGTGGCCCGCGTGCAGGACGCGGTGCAGATCAATGCCGAGGCCTACGAGGCGCTCAAGCTGCCGGCAGACGAAACCCGGGTGTTCTTCGGGCGGCCCGCGGCCTTGCTGTCGCCGCACGTCGTCGGCTTTGTAGCCTACCGGGACGATGAACCACTTTCGACGGCCCTGACGATACTCAGCGGCGAGGGGGCTGGGGTGTACTGGGTCGGCACCACGTCTGCGGCGCGGCGTTCAGGGCTGGGCGAGGCGTGTACCCGGCTGGCCACCAATGCCGGCTTTGCCAATGGGGCGCGCGTGGTGACCTTGCAGGCCAGTCCGTATGGCGAGCCGATCTACCAGCGGCTGGGCTACCAGACCTACGACCGGCTGTTGCGCTATCGCTGTCCGGCGCCCGCCGCGGCGAGCGCTCCAGGGTGAGGGTGAACCTTACCAGGAGGTGCAGCAGGCTTCAGCCGGCCAGCGCAGCCTTCACTGCGGCCGACACCTGGCCCATCTCGGCCTTGCCAGCCAGGCGGGTCTTGACCACGCCCATGACCTTGCCCATGTCGCCCGGACCCGTGGCGCCCAGTTCGGCCACGATGGCGCGCACTTCGGCGGCCACTTCCTCGGCGGAAAGGCGCTGCGGCAGATAGGCTTCCAGCACCTTGATCTCGGCACTTTCCTTGTCGGCCAGGTCTTGGCGGGCGGCCTGCACGAAGGCGGCGACCGAGTCCTTGCGCTGCTTGATCAGCT
>ERZ1292640.4180-Hain-H43-02um-R1-4180-length-11069-cov-4_pt1 | contig 11069 bp, 10 predicted proteins | sample MGYA00564404_ERZ1292640 | MGnify/ENA primary metagenome ERZ1292640 (study PRJEB36523, sample SAMEA6512636) | groundwater metagenome | collected 2019-01-08 | study: AquaDiva: Metagenomics assemblies of 32 groundwater samples | reverse complement strand
GCAGTTCGGCTTCTTGCTCCGGCGTAAGCTCTGTGTAGCGCGGAATATAGGCATAATGGGAATGAGCAACATAGCGATAATAGGATTCTTCGTGGTTTGCGCCGGTCGCGGAAATCAGATGAACTTTGTTTTGGCGAATTAGCTCAGCGAGCATGATGCCAACTTGAAAAGAGCTGAGTGCTCCGGCGAGAGTTACGACCAATTTTCCACCGTTCTTTAAGTGATTTTTGATCCAAAGCGCGGCCTGCATTGTTGAGCCGCCGTTGCAGTGGTTGAGAGTCCTTTCCGCAAAAGCAGAAACCGGAGACTTGCTGCCCTTAACGTATGAACTCAGCGTGCCAGTCGCTATTTTTTTGTCTTCGCTCTGCGGAACTATGAATTTTTTGAGACCCGGGGATAAATTTTCGAATTTAGTTTTTTTCATGCCGTAATTTTACATTATTTCCACTTTATGGAACACCCCATCGATGGGTTTTGGTCAGGGCTTGGCTTTTTGCCTTTAAGTATAGATTCCAAGGCAGCAGCCAATTCACGCACTTTTACTTTATTCTCATCTTGCCAGTTGTCATCAATGCGACCGTGGTACGCAAGTTTGTGCTGCTCGTCATAAACAAAGATATCCGGCGTACAGACAGCGCCGTAGGCTTTCGCAACGCTTTGAGATTCATCGCGCAAATATGGGAAATTAATCCCAAGTTCAGCAACGACATTTTTCATTTTCTCAAAACTGTCATCCGGGTAATTTTTCTCATCGTTTGAATTAATGCCAATGAGTTGCACTCCACGCGAGCCAAATTCCTTTTGTAGGGCGATGAGTCGCGGCAAAACCGCCTGCACGTAGGGGCAATGGTTGCACATAAAAACGACTACCAACGCCTTTTTGCCCACAAAGTATGACAATGAATAATTTTTCCCATCTGTGGCTGGCAGTGAGAAATCCGGCGAGCTTGTGCCAAACGGGATTGTTTGAGAATAAGTTAAGGACATACGGTTGTCATTTTCGCTCGGATGTGATAAAAAATGCAAGTTAGATCAACGAAAACCGTAACTTTGGACGGTTAGCTCAGTTGGTTAGAGCGTCTCGCTTACACCGAGAAGGCCGCTGGTTCGAATCCAGCACCGTCCACCAAAGCCTATACCCTAACTTTTTAGCGCCCGGTGGTATTTAGCGCCTTCACGTCCGTTAGGTGCAGTATCACCTCCACCAAATTGTCTTTCTCTTGAATATCAATCGCCTCATAGAGGGTTTTTGCTCCGTAAACCAATTTATCCGTGGCCTGAGCCCTGAACAAGGTCTCAACTTTAGTCACTTGTGCGTAGCCTTCGTTCTTCTTGAACGGCACACCAACTACGATAGAGTTGCTCATATTTGCAGTTACCCCCAAATCTTTTATTAGTGTGAATTTAAAATCCGGCAGCGCTATTTTTATGGCCTCTGCGCTTTTCTCAATTGAATTAACGTAAATAAAAACGTTTGCGGTGCGTTTCGGAGCACTAAAAAGGCTGCATCCCGCGATTACCAAAGTCAAAAACAAAATTGATGGCAACAAAAACCTTCTCATAGAAATTTGTGGTTAATTAATATTATTACACAGCTTTAAGCGAATACGTATCACGACCAACTCTTTCAAAAATTGGCTTATTCTTAAGGTTTAGCAGAATCGTAATTCGTTTAACTTGTCTCTTCTTAAGCACCTCATTAATGATTTGTTCGCGATCCAGAGCGCCTTTTTCCCTCAAAATGTTGCTGATGACTTCTGCCACAGTACCATCGTCATAACCCCATTTGCGCAGAGCATAAATGCCGCGGCCAATGAGAACGAAAGAATTATCGCGTATAAGCTCGTTGTGAACGGCCTGCACGTTGATTACTTTCTTGTCGAACCTCATTTCTGCAATTTTGTTTGCAAGTTCCACATAGTGAAGAGGTTTTTGAATCTCATTTAGAATATAGAGAATCTTGTCTCGAAGTGTGCGAGGATTGATGTGCCTCCAGGTGGCAAGACCAACGCCTTTTTTCACGAGTTTTAATCTGCGATCCAGTTCCAAGCACGAAAGAACAAATTGCTTGCTGAACTTCTTGCCTAGCTTGGCTTCGAGAGCTGCCAAAACATTGTCTGTAGAATCAATCTCTTTCTTGTCCTGCAGATGATGAATAGTTTGCTCGCAGATATTGTTTATCTCCTTGCGTTCGATGGTCTTTAACTTGAAAAATGGATAGTAGTTAATTGTGTTCGGCACTTTTTCCAGACTGGCATCCAATTCAAGAGAAAGCTTGACCGCAGCGATGTCAATGCCCTTTGTATCGCTTACAAGGTTCAAAATTTCGCTGGCGAGTTTCTCCTCGAGCACAACGCCTTCGTACTTTTGAATGACAGTTTTTCCAAACTGGTTAAAATTGTGAAGTTTTGTATTCACAACATTTCGAGAAAGCTTCTTTAATGCGTTTTTCTCAATCTGTCTGATTCTTTCACGTGTTACCCCAAACTCGCGACCGATCTTTTCTAGCGTCACATGCATCTTTTCATTTAAGCAGTAGCGATTTTCAATTATGTGTTTTTCTTTTGGAGATAAAAGTATCAAGAGGTTGTTTATAAGATCCTTAACTTCCAGAAGGGTGGCAACTATCGGCGAAATGTCTTGGATCATAAAATGTTTGAGTTATATTTTACCTATTCATAGTACCAGTTCTTGTGCTGTAGTCAAATTACCGTGAGCGTTTTCGAGTGGAGTGCCGTAAGGGCTTTGCAAAAAGGAAAACGATGGTAGTTGTTCGCGACTAACAACACAACTTTTACTTTTATCAATTTATTTGAGAAGCGATTTTGTGATTTTCTTTGAGAGTTCCACAGCCGGCTGATTAAATGTATTTACCTTTAATAGCAAGCCAAGAAACGCAATTTGGAGCTCAAAGAAAAATAGAAGTTCGCCGACGGTTTCCGGCGAAATTTCCGGCATCCCAATTTCCCAAAACGGTTTTTTCTTTTTTAAAAATGCACTTTTAACGCCTTCGTATTCCGCATCAAAAAGTTTTTTAAGAGTCATATTAGTACCCGGAATTTTTGAATCATGTTCTGTGTATTTCACCTTTATTAGAATGAAAAATTTGTCGTCAGGTCCATCCAAAAAGAGCTGAAGTTGCGAATGTTGGTCTTTTACGCCGATCGCTTTTACCGGTGTAATTCCAATTAAGCGCGTCTTGCCTATACTTTCTGAAAGAAGTTGAATGTACCAGTCGGCGAATTTGTTTAGTAGTTCGCAGTAGGGAAATATCACCGTGATGCGTTTGCCTTTTTTGAATTGAAGAACTTGCTCGCATGCCAATCTAAAAGATTGTTTCCATGGAGTTTTTCTAGCGCCTTCCAGTATTCTTGAAATTGGAATTCCAGCAAGGGCGCAAGGCAGAAGCCCCACGATGGAGAGCGCAGAAAATCTACCAGCTACGTCTGCCGGAGATATAAAAAGCGGGATTTTATTTCTCTTAGCCAGAAGTCCAAGAGGGCTTGATGCATCGTCCGTTATTACCAAGTAATTATGCGGCGGTTTAATTTTTGCAAAGAGCAGGGGAGCAAGAGATAAAGTTTCCAGTGTCTCGCCAGATTTGCTGATGAGTACGAACAAAGTTTTATTCGACGTAATTTCTTTTAAAACTTGATGTACGAAATCCGGATCCACGTTATCCAGAAAAATCATTTTTGAATTTTTAAGCACAGCGGAAATCGCCTTTGCGCCCAGGCTAGACCCGCCCATTCCAACAACTACGATGTTTTTAAATTTTTTACCGATTCTAAGGCTTTTTAGAGCCGACATGTCTGCCCATGGCAGGTTGGCAAACGGCATTTTTAGAACATTGTTTCTATATGTTTCGAATTTGCTTGTTAAATTTTGCGGCATATTAGGAACCTTAAATGTTTTGTAGGAAATATTTGATAATTGTTTCTTCGTTCTCGATTTCGGAAGGCACTTTCTTGAGTCCTTGCACAACCTGCTGTCTGTGATAGCCCAAAGAAATGAGTGCTTGCACAATTTCTTCTCCGCGAGCTGGCGCGCCCTGTCCTGCGCCGTCCTCGAGTACTTGTTCTTTTACCTTGCCTTGGAGGTCTACGATTATGCGTTCCGCCGTTTTGCGGCCTATTCCTTGTATCTGCGTCAAAAATGCAACTTCTTTGGTTGCTATCGCATTTTTTACTTTGTCCATTGGTGCGTTCATTATTTCTAGCGCAGATTTTGGACCAACGCCTGAAACCGTAAGTAGCAATTTGAAAAACTGCCATTCTTCTTGCGACAAAAATCCATATAGCGAGATATCGTCTTCACGTACATTTGTGTGGATGTAAAAAGCCAAATCCTGGCCGATTTTTGTTTTTTCTAAAAGTCCGCGCGTGACATAAATTAGGTATCCAACGCCAGAAACGTTTAGTACAATGCCTCTCTCTTGCTTTGCCAGTACCTGTCCTTCTAAATATGCAATCATAGAATTAATTTAAGTGATCCCACCAATCGGTGAACTGCGTTTTTTTAATTTCCGCAAATAATTTTTTGGCCAAGTCTGTTCTTAGGTGTTTACTGCCGTTTGAAAGCCAACGTTTCGCGGCTTTGTGGCCTGTATCCAAATATTCTTTTGCCTGGAGAATTGTTTCAAGAAGATCCGCATCACGCGCTATTTTTGATTCCGGCGTTTTTTGTTCCGAAAATTCTTGAAATACTCCGCGAATTCTTTCGCGCAGCGGACGCGGTAAATCTTCTGTTTGTTCCTGCACTGCACGCATTTCTGCCGGTCTAATATCTAAATATCTTTGTGCAATTTTGTGAGCGTCTCCAATGCGAATTTCACCAATGTCGTGCATTAGGCACATGGTTGCGACTTTCTCTGCATTTGCATTTTGAGTTGCGGCAAGGCAAAAGCCGATTTGTGCCGCCCGGCATGTGTGTTCGCCGAGCGTATCGGGATGACGAACACCGGCGAACTTTGTGCCGCTGTGGGCAATTTTTTTCATCATGCCCAGTTCAAAGAAAAAATTTGTAAGTGGATTTTTATTTCCTGGCATTGAAAGTTGATAAGAAATTTTTGCTGAAGGACTCAAGCGTCCCGCGTGCAATATTTTCCCTTATTTGACGCATTAAATCCAGCAAGAAATGCAAGTTGTGAATTGTGAGGAGCCGATGCCCCAAGATCTCTTTCTCAAGCATTAAATGCCGCAGATAACTTTTTGAAAAATGCCGGCAAGTGTAGCAAGCGCAGCCACTTTGCAAAGGTTCGCTCGATTTCTGGAACTCACTTTTATCAATTCCGAATCTGCCTTCAAGCGTCCAAAAACTTCCGTGGCGAGCCAGGCGAGTTGGCAAAACGCAGTCGAACATATCCACACCACGGGCTACGGCATTGAGTAAATCGTCGGGTTCTCCGACCCCCATTAAATATCGAGGACGAGTTTCGGGCAGAAACGGCATAACCGTTTCTACCGCTTGCATCATCTCGGCTTTTGTTTCTCCCACTGCAACGCCTCCAATGGCAATTCCTTTGCAGTCCAATCCCGCAATAAATTTTGCGGATTCCGTGCGCAAATCTTGGTAAATTCCACCTTGCACAATTGGAAAAAGAGCTTGGTCTGCGCGTGTGTGCGCTTTAATTGAGCGAATTGCCCATTTGTGTGTGCGCTCGACTGCCTTGCGGACACAATCTTTATCTGCGGTGGCAGGCGGACATTCATCAAACGCCATAATTACGTCTGCGCCGAGTTTTTCCTGAATTTTAATTGATTCTTCCGGGCTCAAAAAATGTGAACTGCCGTCTATTGGGGATTTAAAAGTCACGCCGGTGTCGTCAATTTTTCGCAGTTCGCTAAGCGAAAAAACTTGAAAACCGCCGGAATCCGTAAGCATCGGACGATCCCAAGAAATCCATTTGTGAAGGCCTCCCATGCTACTTACCAATTCAGCTCCGGGTCTCAGCATTAAATGAAAAGTGTTTCCCAAAATTATTTCGCATCCGAGAGATTTTAACTCGTCCGGCGTTAAGGTTTTTACAGCGCCTTTTGTGCCGCACGGCATAAAAACCGGCGTGTGGATTTCTCCATGCGGAGTTTTAAAAACACCGGTGCGAGCGCCTTTGTCTTTAGCGGTAATATTAAATTCAAACATGCAAATTAAGGAGGAGGTGATCCGCAATCACTATAGCTGCCATGCTTTCCGCAACAGGTACAATTCGCGGAACAATGCAGGGATCATGACGGCCTGTAACCTGTATTTTTGTGTTTTTACCGTCTTTTGTGACGGTTTCTTGAGGTTTTGAGATGCTGGAAGTTGGCTTCACCACTATGCGCATAACAATGTCTTGGCCGGTAGAAATCCCACCAAGTAGTCCGCCAGCGTCATTTTTATCAAATACAATTTTGCCCTTTTCCATGTGCATCGGATCATTTTGCTCAGAGCCTTTTTTTGTTGCGGCTTCAAATCCGCTCCCAAACTCAATTCCTTTTACTGCCGGAATAGAGATAAGTGCGTGTGCCAAATCTGCGCTCAATTTTCCAAAAACCGGCTCGCCAAGGCCTGCCGGCGCACCTTTTATTACTATTTCCACAATTCCGCCAACGGAATCGCCTTCGCTCTTTGCGCGCTCGATTACTGCCGCCATTTCTTTTGGATCGCCACTGATGCCGCCAATCTCGGTGGCGCATGCCAAAATTTCAATTTTGTGTGCTGCCAAAATCTTCTTTGCAACTGCGCCTGCCATTACTCGTGCCACCGTTTCACGCCCGGATTGCCGCCCACCGCCGCGGTAATCGCGAAAACCATATTTGGTCTCCCATGTAAAATCAGCATGCCCAGGTCTAAAAACATCCTTCAATTTTTCATAATCACATCCGCGGCAATCTTCATTCTCTACTATCATCGCAATTGGAGTCCCGAGCGTTTTTCCTTCAAAAACACCCGATAGAATTTTTACTTTATCAGATTCGGCACGCGACGTTGTAACAGGTAATTGACCCGGCTTGCGACGATCGAGTTCACTTTGAATATCCTTCTCGCTAAGCAAAATTCCCGATGGACAACCATCCACAACGCAGCCTAAAGCCAAACCGTGAGACTCTCCGAATGTTGTGACTCGGAAAAGCTTTCCAATGGTATTCATAAATTAGGGATGAAGAGGTAGCCGTGAGCTATTTTTTCTTCGCAGTCTTTTTAGCAGCAGGAGCCTTTTTGGTAGCTTTTGCCTTTGTCTTCTTGGCTGCGACCGCTTCTGCGACTGCGTCCTTTGCAACTTCCTCTGCCGGAGTGTCGCCAACCGGACCTTCCCATTTTCCCTTTGGTTGTTCCGGCATGCCTCCGGATTTTTGCAAAACTTCTACTGGAATCTCTTTCTCTTTATAAACTTCAGGCTTTTTCTTCTTAGCTTCGTTGCGAGCAACTTCAGCATCCTTGAGGGTCTTTGATCTCTTTGTCTTTTCCATAAACTTATCTACACGACCTGCCGTATCTACCAATTTTTGTTGACCCGTGTAAAAAGGATGGCACTTGGAACAAAGTTCAGTTTTCATGCTTTCTTTTGTGGATCCAACGACTATTACATGTCCGCATGAACACTTGATTTCCGCTGAAGCAAAATACTTTGGATGAATGTCGGTTTTCATAAGTTATTTCTTGTTAATTTTCTTAGGTCTAGGAAGGAACTTCAAGATGGTTTTAAAGCCTTCTTCTATGGCTTCCCACCGGGATTCGCGGCGTTTACTATACGAGAATGCTAAGAATATTGCAAGAATAAAAATAAGGAAAAGTAAGGTGATGGCGATCCATCTCATGACCGGATGAATGGCAAAAACCGTGAAAGTTTTCTCTCTAGACTCGCCTTTATCGTCTGTGAGGCGAAGGGTTATCTTTTTAAAACCTGATGAAGTTAATTTTAGATTTAGTTTTTGGCCGGGTGTTTTTTTGCCATCAACTGTCCATTCGGCCGACACCACTTTTCCGTCAGGATCGGTGGATTGAGTTGATTCAAATTCCAGTGGCTCATTTGGGGCAGTAATGAGACTAAGAGGTTTATTGTCGGTCGTAATTGTTATGACCGGGCCAATGTTTGCGTCATTTACGTCTTCCGTTTTTGGAATGCCATCGTTGTCTGCATCCGGATCGGTGGAGTCTGCGAGTCCATCTTTGTCATAATCACGCCCCTTTAATGGATCCAGTGGCCAAACATCCTCTTTGTCGTTTATGCCGTCACCGTCGGTATCCGGATTTTTTGGGTTGGTTTCGTTTTTAATTTCATCAACGTCGAGCACTCCGTCATTATCATCGTCAGGATCGGCATTATCACATATGCCGTCTTTGTCGCTGTCCACACTTTCCGTCGGATCCAGCGGGCACGCGTCGGTGGGGTCTGGCACACCGTCATTATCGTCATCGGTGTCCTTGTTATCGCCCGCGCCGTCTCCGTCGCTGTCTGTCCATTCCCCCTTATCTAAAGGGAAGGCATCTTGGTCGTCCGTGTGCCCGTCATTGTCGTCATCCGGATCACTTATATTTGGAATGCCGTCACGATCACTATCCGCCAACACTGTAATAGTTTTTTCGACTGTATTATTGGCCAAATTGTCGGAGGAATTCTCGAAGGGGATTAGCTGAATCCTTATATTGTGTTTGCCGAGCTCGTGCGGTTTCCATTCAACAAACACATCGTCGCTCTTGCCAGCCAGCACAGAAACAGGCTGATCTCCGGAGATTTCTTCTTTTTCATCAAAGAATCTAACGACTCCAAGCAGATCTTTTTGGCTGGAGCTCGTAACGGTTGCGTAAATCTTTACAGATCTGCCTTCCAAAACGGTTTCTGTAGAGAAACGCACGCTTGCGGGAGAAAGAACCAAATCATCGGATCCTGCAGCCAGAGCCGTCTGAGCCGTAACAAAAACCACCGTGGCCAATACTGAAAGTACAAATCTTTTCACGGTGGGAATTATAACATTTTTTTATAGCAATGCGGCCTGTTTTTTTGCCCCTGTATCTGCGGCTTTTTTTGCGATCGGGTTTTTTCCTCGTTCAACTTCGGCCGGTTCTTCTTCTAAAATAATTGTGAATAGAGAAACCGATGCAACGAAGTCTCCTTTGTCCATGCGCATCAAGTAAACGCCTTGAGTGGCGCGGCCTTGTGACGGAATGTCTTTTAAATTCAAGCGAATGGTTTGTCCATGCTTTGAGACCATCATAATGTCTGCGTTGGCTTTGTCATCAAAAACTTTTGCGCCTATCACTTTGCCGGTCTTTGGAGTTACTTTGGCCGTTTTTACACCGCTTCCTCCGCGACCCTGAAGTCTGTAGTTTGTGATTTTGGTGGATTTTCCAAGCCCGTTCTCCATGACAATCAGAACTTCCGCCTCGTTTGGATTGTGGACGACGTCCATTTCAACGCAAATGTCTTTTGGCTGAAGCCTTATGCCGCGAACACCCATGCTTGGTCTGCCCATTGGTCTCGCTTCTTCTTGATCAAAGCGAATGCTCTTGCCTAGCGACGTTGCCATAAAAATCTGATCGCCCTTGTTGGTTTCTTTCACCCATTCCAAAGAGTCATTGTCACGCAGTTTTATAGCTATGAGTCCGCTGCGGCGCACATTCTCAAAGTCGGTTACCGGAGTTTTTTTGACAGTACCGCCGCGAGTCGCCATGAATAAAAATTGTCCGGTGAATTTCTCCGAAACATTCAACATGGAAGAAACAAATTCATTGTCCTGAAGTTGCAATAAATTCACAATCGCCTGGCCTTTTGCAGTGCGAGCCGCTTGAGGAATTTCATAAACCGGAAGTTTGAACACCCTGCCTTTGTTTGTGAAAAACAAGATATCTTCGTGATTCTTTGTGTGGCAAATTATCTTTATTTCATCATCTTCTTTTGTAGTCATTCCGATTACACCTTTGCCGCCGCGGTGCTGTGCGCGGAATGTGTTCGGAGGCAAACGTTTGATGTAATTTTCACGAGTCAATGCCACAACCATCGGTTCGTTCGGGATAGTGTCTTTGTTGGAAATTTCACCAACGGCGTGAGCCATAACTTTCGTCTTTCTTTCATCGCCAAAGCGAGTTTTGATGTCGGCCAACTCATCTTTCATTATTTTTAAAATCTTTTTAGGGTCTTTCAAAATACCTTCGAGGTGTTTGATTAACTCCAGTTTTTCCTTCAACTCATCATTTATTTTTTTGCGTTCCAAGCCGGCCAATGTTTGCAGTCTCATCTCCAAAATTGCGGTAGCCTGCAACTCGCTGAGCTTGAATTTCTTCATTAAAGAAGCATGAGCCTCTTCTTTTGTCTTTGATTCTTTAATCACCTTAATTACAGCGTCAATATGGGCTAGAGCCGTGCATAAACCTTCCAAAATATGAGCTCTGTCCTTGGCAACTTTTAGTTCGTACTGTGTCCGGCGCGTAATTGTAATTTTTCTGTGCGCAATGAAATATTCCAAAACTTGTTTTAGGTTGAGTAACCTTGGTTGGATGCCATCAACAAGCGCGATCATGTTCATGTTGAACGTGGTCTGCATGTCCGTCATTTTGAAGAGCTGGTTCAGGATTTTCTTTGGATAAGCGTCCCTTTTTAATTCAATCATGATTTCGATGCCCTCACGATTGGACTGATCGCGGAGATCGGAAATGCCGACGATTTTTTTCTCACGCACGAGGTCGGCAATTTTTGTAACCAGAACCGACTTGTTAACTTGATATGGGATTTCTGTAATTTCAATATCGAAACGTCCATTTTTTCTTTCGACTATTTCTGCTTTAGCACGAATAACAACGCCGCCGCGGCCGTTTGTGTACATGGCTTTAATGGCGTTCTTATCATAGATAATGCCATTGGTAGGGAAGTCCGGACCTTTGATAAATTCCATCAAATCGTCAATTGTTGCTTCCGGATTGTCGGCCAAGTGAACCACGGCATCCACCGTTTCATTCAAGTTGTGAGGCGGAATTGAAGTTGCCATACCAACGGCAATGCCGGACACGCCATTGAGCAATAGTTGAGGAATTTTTGCCGGCAAAACTTCCGGTTCTTTGCGGGTGCCATCGTAGTTATCACGAAAATCCAC
>ERZ1292640.4179-Hain-H43-02um-R1-4179-length-11070-cov-7_pt1 | contig 11070 bp, 10 predicted proteins | sample MGYA00564404_ERZ1292640 | MGnify/ENA primary metagenome ERZ1292640 (study PRJEB36523, sample SAMEA6512636) | groundwater metagenome | collected 2019-01-08 | study: AquaDiva: Metagenomics assemblies of 32 groundwater samples | reverse complement strand
GATTCCAACTGGTTGCCAAACAACCAACTACAGAATCAGTTTCTTGAGAGGTTGGGAAACCTGCGCTACGCCGGAACCGGCGTCGGCGCTGGGACTTGGACCTTCTTTGTCAATGGCCGTGCTCTTCCCTCTCAACCACGCTGCAGATTTCACCTGTTTTGAGCCGCGTCTTCAATCGCTGGCCGGAGCGGACCTCACCGGCGGACCGGATCACCTTGCCGCTGGCGGCATCGGAGGTAATGGAATAACCGCGCTCCAAAACGTTCACGGGCGACAACAGCCGCAGACGGCCTTCCATAAGCTGCAGCCGGGTCTGCCACTGCTCCCAGCCAAGGCGAGCCTGGGACTGCAACTTCCGCCGTGCCTGCAAAAAACGCTCCGCCCGCTGCGCCACGATTTGCGCCGGGCGCACGCGCAGGAGCCGTTGCTGCAGCGTCAGCCAATTCGCCTGGCCGTCGCGCCAGCCGCGTTTTGCGCCACGGACCAAACCGGTCAGTAAATCATCCAGGCGCTGCCATTTCTCCTGCAAAGACCGTCGCGGGTGAACGCGAGCCAGGCGCTGCGCCAACTGCCGCCATTCTCCCAGGTCCCACTCCAGACGTTGCCGGGCCAGTTGCTGCAAGCGCCCCGCGGCTTCCGCGATGAACTGCCGGCTCGCCATGGCACCTTCCGTGATGATTTCCGCCGCCGCGCTGGGCGTGGCCGCGCGCACGTCGGCCACGAAATCGCTGATCGTAAAATCGATTTCGTGGCCTACGGCCGAGACGACCGGCACGGCCGAGTCAAAAATCGCGCGCGCCACTATCTCTTCGTTGAACGCCCACAAATCCTCCAGGCTCCCTCCCCCGCGCGTCACCAGGACCACATCCAGCTTGCTTGGACCCGAAACAGGAAGCGCCATCAGACCCGTGGCGGAACCAACCGCCCATTCATTCAGCAGCCGAATGGCCCCGGCAATCTCTTCGGCTGCCCCCGCGCCCTGCACGCGGCATCCGGCCAGAATGATTTCCAGCCCCGGCTGCCGCCGCCGCACCACGTGCAGCACGTCGCGCCAGGCGGCGCCGGTGGGCGAGGTCACCACCCCGAGGCGTTGCGGATAGCGCGGCAGCGGGCGTTTGCGCTCCTGGGCGAAAAGGCCCTCCGCTTGCAGCTTTTGCTTGAGTCTCTCGAAGGCGGCCTGCAGCGCCCCGATCCCCTGCAGTTCCACGTTTATAACGCGCAACTGGTACTGGCCGCGCGCTTCATAGACGGTCAGTTCCCCATGCAAAACGACCTTCCGGCCATCCTGCAACAACTGCCGGTCAATCGACTGCGCTTCCCCGCGAAACAACACGCAACTCAATTGCGCCGCCGCATCCTTGATCGAGAAGTAAAAATGGCCTGAACTCTGCGCGCGCAGATTGGAGATTTCACCCGTCACCCAGACCAGGCCGATTTCCTTTTCCAACAACCGCTTGACCGTCGTGGTCAGTTCACTGACGGTGAAGACGCGGCGCAGCGTTTCCGGCGGGAACAGCTCGCCAAAGTTCCATTGTGATTTCAGCGGCTTGGCCATCTGATCAACTCAATCCAAAATCTCAATCCCTTTCCGGCATTTCGTTTTCCTTCGGGCGCCGATTGGACAGCGGCTCTGAAACACGCTGAATGCGCACGGCGCGTCCGGAAACAGGATCGACCTCGATCAAAGCGCCCTGCAACAGAATCCGGTCCGACGCCATCCCAAATCGCTGCGGTTGATTCGTCATGAAGCGCTTGATGACGGGTTCGATTTCCCGGCCTAAAATGCTTTCATGCGCGCCGGTAAACCCCGCATCGCACAGAAATGCCGTGCCGCCGGGGAAAATCTGCTCATCCGCTGTCTGCACGTGGGTGTGGGTTCCAACCACGGCGCTGACGCGCCCGTCGAGCATGCGAGCCAGAGCAATCTTTTCGGATGTGGCCTCCGCGTGCATATCCACAAAAAGAATCTGCGCAAATTCCCGCAAGCGGTTGACTTCGCCCTGCACGCACCAAAACGGGTTCTCCAAGTCCTCCATAAAGGTGCGGCCCTGCAAATTGATGACCGCTACCGGAGGCTTGCCTTCGGCCTGGAAAACGGTGCTTCCCTGCCCGATCGTGCCGGGCGGATAATTCAGCGGGCGCAAAAAACGGGTTTCCTGCAGCAGCAGATTGTTGACTTCCTTCTGGTCCCACAAATGATCCCCGGTCGTGATGATATTCACGCCGGCCGAGAAAATTTCCGCCGCCGTGTTGACAGTGATCCCGGAGCCACCGGCCGCATTTTCGCCATTGGCTATAACCAGGTCCAGCCCATGTTGAACCTGTAATTTGGGCACCAATTCCTTGACGGCGCGCCGTCCCGGGGCGCCGACAATATCCCCAATGAACAAGATTTTCACTTCCTCCACACTATCGCCGGCCCTGCTCCTGGCAAGAAAAAGGCGCATTTTGAGTTTGCCTTTTCGCGCCAGTTGATATGACTTGGCCGCATGAAATCAATTCCTGAACTGCGCACCTTTCTTGTTGTCGGCCTGCTCTTGCACTCAACTTGCCTTTTCCTTCGGGCCCATTCACCGGCCGAGGACATGGCCGAGGCCGCCGCCAACTTTCTGGCCGCGCTGACCCCGGAACAGCAAGCGAAGGCCACCTTCGATCTCAAGCATGAGGAGCGCCTGAATTGGCACTTTATCCCCCGCGAGCGCCAGGGGCTGCCCTTCAAAGAACTGACGCCGGCCCAGCGGCCCTTGGCGCATGGCTTGATCGCCACGGCCCTGAGCCAGCGCGGCTACCTGAAGGTCGCCACCATCATGAGCCTGGAACAGATTCTCCTTGAACTGGAGCAAGGCAAAGGGCCCAAACGCGATCCGGAGCTCTATTACCTCAGCATTTTCGGCCAGCCTGGCGCCAAGGCCACCTGGGCTTGGCGCGTGGAAGGCCACCATCTGTCACTCAATTTCACCGTCGTCAACGGCCAGCATGTTTCCGTAACCCCCTCTTTTTTCGGGTCAAACCCTGGCGAGGTCAGAAGCGGCCCCCGCAAGGGATTGCGCGTGCTGGCCGCCGAGGAAGACCTGGCCCGCCAATTGGTGCAATCCCTCAGCGAGGAACAAAAGCCAGTGGCCATTTACACTAACACCGCGCCCAGCGACATCATCACCAGCGCGGATCGCAAAGCGCGCCTGCTCTCGCCGGACGGCCTGGCCCTGGGCAAAATGACGAAGCCGCAGGCCGACCAGCTTTGGAACCTGATTCGGGAATACGTCTATCGCTACCGCCCCGAACTGGCTGACCAGGACCTGAAAAAGATCACGGCAGCCGGGCCGGACAAGATCTTCTTTGCCTGGGCCGGTTCCGTGCAGCCGGGCCAGCCCCATTACTATCGGGTGCAGGGACCCACCTTCCTGATGGAATACGACAACACGCAAAACAACGCCAACCACATCCATGCCGTCTGGCGTGACCTGCAAAATGATTTCGGCGAGGATCTGCTCCGAAAGCATTACGAGCAGACCCCCCATCAAAAGTAAGCTCCGCCGCTTGCAGCCGGCTTTGCGTGTTCGCCACACCAGGCAGGCCAATCGGCATCCAAAGCCGGCTGTAAGCCGGCGCTCCGTGAATGCGGCCTTTCCGAACACTGCCAATTTTTTGTTGCGGCTCCACTGCGCTCAGTATTTCGTAGTTGCAACTGCTTTTTCCAAGATGAAACGAAACAGTTGCATTCCGATCATCATCGGACTTACCGCAGCCTTGTGTCTGGCGGAAGAGGCCTTCGCGCAACCGCAAGCCCAGCCCCAGTCGCCGGCGCAACCGCAGCCACAAGCCCAGCCGCAACGGCAGGCGCAGCGGACGAGACGGTCCCAGCGGGTCGTACCGATGCAAGAAATCCAGGTCGTCAGCCCGGATGGGAAGGTCAAGTTCACCCTGCTGCCCAACGCCGAGCGTCTGACCTTCACGGTCACGCTGGACAACACAACGGTGCTCGAGCCGTCGCCCCTCGTCATGAACCTGGACGGCTATGATCTCTCCTCGGGTGTTGTTTTCAGCAAGTTGGAACGCTACGAGATCAACGAAACCTATCCGTGGTCCGGCACCCACCGGACGGCCACCAACCAATGCCACGGCGTCCGCATCTCGTTGCAGAACGATTTGTCGTTCATCGACTACGTCCTGGAGGCGCGGGCCTTCCATGACGGCGTCGCGTTCCGCCATGTCATTCCGGGCGAAGAAAACGCCGCCCGCGTGCCGGACGAGCATTCGACGTTCGTCATGCCGGCCGGTGCCACAGTCTGGTTTCACGGCCTGGAAGGCGGACATTACGAGGCCGAATACGCGAAGAAGGACATTTCCGAGGTTCCGACGGGAGAATGGGCCGGGACCGCCTCTGACGTTCAAGTTGCCGGGCGCGGCAGGCTACGCCTCGATCACCGAGGCCAACCTGGTCAATTACAGCGGCCTGGGCCTCGAGGCTGACGGCCGCCGCGGCTGGATCACGGGTCTGGGACACCGCCAGCCGCTGAATCATCCGTTCGAGTTGCGCTACGGGAGAGATGAAGGCAAGCGCTTGGGAAAACTTGCCTCGATCACCGGGACGATCACCACACCTTGGCGCGTCGTCATCGTTGGCCGAGACCTGAATACCCTGGTCAACAGCACCATTCTGCCCAACCTTTGCCCGCCTCCCGATCCCACGCTCTTCCCCGAAGGCCTCAAGACCGCCTGGGTCAAGCCTGGCCGCGCGGTCTGGCGCTACGTTGACGGTGGACCGAGCGGTCTGGACGGCATGAAGCAGTTCTCGCGCATGGCCGGCCAGCTTGGGTTCGAGCATCATGTCATCGAAGGCTTCTGGAGCCGGTGGAGCATGGAGGAGCGGAAGGAGATCGTGGATTTCTCCAAACAGCAGGGCGTGGGTCTCTGGTTCTGGAAGCACGGCAATCAGCTCCGCACCCCGGAAGCGCGCGAAGAGTTCTTCAAAATGCTGCAGGACCTGGGCGTCGTCGGCGCCAAGATTGACTTCTTCGATCACGAAGCCAAGGAACTGGTTGACCTTTATGAAGCGATGCTGCGGAAGGCTGCGGAGCATCACATTCTGCTCGTCTTCCACGGCGCCAACAAACCGACCGGCCGCGAGCGCACCTGGCCCAACGAAATGGTCCGCGAAGCGATCCGCGGCATGGAGGCCAGCCGGCTGAAAGAACGCGCCCGGCACGAGACCATCCTGCCCTTCACGCGCTACCTGGCCGGCCCCGCCGATTACACGACCATGATCTTCAGCGCGCGCCGCGGTGATTCGAGTTGGGCGCACCAGATCGCTACCTTGGCTGTTTTTTCCAGTCCGCTCCTGACCATTGCCGCCAATCCGCAGAGCATCCTGGACAATCCGGCGGTCGATGTGATCAAGAGCATCCCGGCCGTGTGGGACGAGACCATCGTTCTGCCCGGCTCGGAGATTGGCGAACTGGCGGCCTACGCGCGGCGCACGGGCGACACCTGGTTTGTCGCCGTCTTATGCGGCCCGCAAGCCAGGACGATCCAGGTGCCACTGTCGTTCCTGGGGGAAGGCGAATACAAGGCGGCCTTGGTCCGGGACAACATGGAAAACGATGCCGCCGTCAGAATGGAAAACAAGAACCTGCAACGGGACGATCCGCTCGCGATCGAGATGCGGTCCGGAGGCGGTTTCGTGGCGCGCCTCTCGAAGAAATGAAGCGCACACAGCAGTTTCCCGCCGGACCAGCGGCACACCCGATCGGCGCAGTTGGTGCCGGCGCAATTGGCTTTGCGCTCTTCCGGTGCAAAGCTGCGATGCCACACGGTTGCGACTTTCCCCTTCCGCCAGAAGCCGACTTCGACTGGAAGTTACACGATGAACACATTGGCAACAGAAGCTGAAGTGGACAGCAAGGGCTGGCTGAATATCCATGCGCCGGCGCCGCCCGGCACCCTCCCCGGCAAGCTGGACGTGGTGGTGGTCTGGTCCCCGGCGGTTCAACCGTCCCCGACGCACCTTCGACCTCGTGCCGGCACCCTCTCCGGCAAGGTGGAACTGGCCGCCGACTTCCATGCGCCGTTGGAGGACTTCCGGCCTTACACTTCAGAATCTGGGGCTGTTCCAGCCTCCATTTGACAGTTTGACATCCTTCGCAATATTGCGATGATGACGGCGCTGCGATGCCCAGAACAAAAACTGTCCTTTACCGCGAAGACGACGGTAGCGTGCCGCTGCTGGCCTGGTTGGACAGCATCCCAGACAAGGCGCGGGACAAGTGTGTCGCCCGGATCGAGCGACTGCGGGAGATGGGCCACGAACTGCGCCGCCCCGAAGCTGACTTTTTGCGGGATGGCATTTACGAACTCCGCGCCGCCTTGCAGGGAATCAATTACCGCGTCCTCTATTTCTTTCATGGGCGCGAAGCGGTCATTCTTTCGCACGGAGTCCTCAAAGAACGCGTTGTCCCGCCGAAGGACATCGAGCGGGCCATCGCACGGAAACGGAAGTTTGAGGCCACCCCGCAGAAACACACCTACGGAGAATTGGAATCATGACACCGAAACGCAAACGCACCACTGACGCCGTTGATATCCTCCATCGCCGCTATTACGCGGGCCGGCCCGAACGCTTGGCTGCGCTGGAGGAAGAGCGCGCCAACGCCGACGTGGCCCGCCAGATTGGCGAACTGCGCACGAAGGCCCGGTTGACTCAGGCCCAACTCGCCAGATTGATCGGCACCGCTCCATCGGTCATCAGCCGGCTGGAGGATGCCGACTACGAAGGGCACTCGCTTTCGATGTTGCGGCGCATCGCAGCGGCCTTGGAAAGCCGGGTCGAAATCCGCTTTGTGCCGCTGAAGGGCGCATGGCAGGCGGCTTGAGGGCCTGTCGCCAATGTGGAGTGCGGCAAGAACGCTCAGAGCCTCGCGAAGCTCGGCTGCTACGAAGCTGTTGGGGTTTGCCGTCGCCGCCTGCACCCGCGCCGGCTCTCCGCGAAGGCGTGAATGTCCTTTTCCCCGGAACGGAGCAAATCCAGAAAGTCCACGCCCATGTACTTGCAGGTTTGGCAGTGGTAGGGGTTCCGAACCGCCCGATTCAGGGCAACAGAAATGCGCCCGCCCGCATGAAGAGTCTTCGCAGGGCCACGGCGGTCGTGTCATTGATCCGCAGAACCGCAATGGTGGCTCGACCGACGGGCGTGTGCCCCAACAGCACCGCCCCTTGCCAGCCAAAATGTTCGCCCCAGCGATCCCGCCGGGGATGGAACAGCCGGACGATTTCGCCCGTGGCCGGATCAATGCCCGACAGGTTGGCGCCCTTGTAACTGTTGCAGTAGATGCAGCTCAGGGCGAGGTTTTGGCCGTCCGTTGGCCCGCCGCGCTTCTCGGCGATGACGTGATCAATCTGAAAGTTGAGGCCGCTGAACCGCTCTGGGAAGTGGCAATACTCGCAGCGGAACGCGGCTCGTTGACGGACGAGTTCCACAAGTTGCCGCTGCCTACGAAATCACGCGGCGGCATCTTGGGCCTTGAGCGAAAGGAGCGCCTTGGCCTTCATGAACTCAACGAGCCGGCCCACATGAAGGTAATTCTCGAGGTTCTGCCTTTCCTCGTCGGTCATCGCACCGCTCCGTGCTCTGGCGGCCAGTTCATCGGCGCGGCGCAAATCAGCGTCGGCCAACTTGAAGGCGAGGATCGCGCGGGCTGCTTCCGGACTCCACGATTCATTGTTGGCAGTGATCGCCCGTTCGAGGATTCCGCTTTCGGCGTCGGCCATCGTGTTCACGCCATCTATCTAACGCCGCCCCGGACTTTGATCAAGAGCGAAAACACATTCTCCGGCGCGACAGTCACGGCTGATCGCCAGCGTCGGGGATTGCCTCCACCCGCAAGCCGGTCGGCGGGCTGCCTTGCGGTCGCGGCCTGCGCCCGCGCCGGCTCTCCGCAAAGGCGTGAATGTCCTTTTCCCCGGAACGGAGAAAATCCAGAAAGTCCACGCCCATGTATTTGCAGGTTTGGCAGAGGCTCAGAAGGATCAAGTATTCCTCGATACCTTTTGGTGTGGAAAGGCCAACGATAGCGCGGCGGAGCTTGGCAAACGCTTTGATCGCGTGTTCGGCGTTGTTGTTGTTCCAAGGAACGGCGTCATAGTCGAGAAACGTAAACAGCTTGTCACGGTTCTTCTCGAATCTCTCCTTGCACCGCAGTGCGGCTTCGCTATGCCATGCCGTATTGCGGAGCTTCCTGTAGAATTGCTGGACCTGTCGCTGATGCTTTCTGAGGAAGTAGCGCTTCAAACCTCGTCGATCGATCGTTTCCACAATCGCTTTAAGCAGGTCCCCGAAGCCAGTTGCTACCTTCTTCGCCTCCTGGTCGTACGGATGATCAAGGAGGAGGTCATTCAGGTCGCGCATCAGGTGGATCAAGCACTTCTGTTGTGGGCAAGGCATAGCGTCGTACGCAGCGTAGAAATCAGACACGAGGACGCCGTTGAATCGCGCCAGCGCTTCTCGAAGCAGGTTGCCTTCCCGCGTTTCCGCATAGAAGAACACGACTTCGCGAAAGGAGGTGAACACCCAAACATAGGCAGTGGTGTTTTTAAGGACAATTCGTGTCTCGTCTGCGTGGATGAGTGGTCCCGCAACCAATCGCGCAAGGATTCGCTTGCGGGTTTCTTCATAGAACCCAGAGGCACTTGCTTTCAAGCGATTCACCTCGGCGAGGGAAATGTCCAAGTTAAAGAACGAGTTCAAACTCTCCTGGATAGCTGTCTGGACCATGCAAAGATGGATTACGCTGTAGACAAGAACTGCAACAGCCCCATAGCCATACTTTGTCCTTCCCCAGAACTCCTTTGGTTTCCCAAAGGAAAAATGACAGTAAGGGCAGTGAAAGACGCGAACGTGGTACCGAACAATCCACCTCCGTATACCATGGGAACTGAAGCGCAGGTTGTACAGAACCCGTGGTCCAGCGTAGGCTAAATCCGCTGATCTATTGCACCGCGGGCAGGTGGACAAGTTCTGACAGACTATTTCCTCGTTCACACGCCCTGATCGAACGGGATGGCTCTGACGCTTCGCGGCTACCACCCTCACACCCTTGTCTGTTCTCACGTACACCCTGTTTCGCTGATAATCCCATTTCGCAGCCTTGTTGATGGCTTCGAAAGCCGAGATCGGGCTCGAGAAACGGTGCCAGATGCCACCGAATTCTGGCGCGGCATCGGCAGGGACGACCTCGGAGGGTATGTCCAGCGAATCCTTGCCACTGTAGATTTGCGAAACCAGCCCGGCGATCTCTTGGAGCGCCTGACAGTCCTCAGAGTTGTAGGTGATCAACTTCTCCTTTGACTTGAGGTCCGCCGAGTTCTCCCACGCATGACGCCAACAGATTGTCTGTGTGCCTGACGGGCTATTTCCCGACCACCTGAAGCCGAACCAGCCTGCGATGTCCTTTAGCCCGTTTGCGCAAGTGGGAAAATAGATTCGACCGAAGATGGCAGCCACCAAGTTGATCGCTGAGACAATCGCCTTCGCGCTCGCAGAACCTTCCTGCGATCCGCCGTGTTGTTCACTCATTCGCCTCACGAAGGTCGTCTCGTAACTCCCGTAGTGAATCAGCACCGGCTTCTCGACGGTTTCAAGGATGCCAAGGAATTTCCACCAAATCTTCCCCTCGTCCTCGACGGTATCCGCCCACAGGCTATGCTGGACAGCAGATTCGCCGTTGCCGATGCGCAGGCCGATGAGGTAGTAGAAATCGCGGTCGGGCAGGCCCTCGACATCCAGATAGACGGGCGTGCCTTCGATCTTCAGTTCCGGGCTGCCGACGATGTGGATTTTCTTTTCCCGAATCGCCAGCGCCTTGAGCGAGTGGTGATATTTCTCCCGTTTGTCGCGCTGGCGCTTGGGCCGGCGGGGGGGACGGAACGTGTAGGAGAGTTGCGTGACGGTGAAGATGCCTTTGCTGCGGAGTTTCTGGCGCTCCTTCGCGCTCATGTTGGCCAGCAGGCTGAGGTCGTCCTTCTCCAGCGCCTCCTGGCGGCAGCGGGCCTGGAACTCGCACTCGGCGCAGTGCCGGTTCAGGACGAGGTCGGGCGGCGCGGGGTTGGAGAGCAGCGCGGTGATTTTCTCGAGGCGCTTCCGCACTTCGCCGGCCAGGGCCGAGGTCTTCACCTTCGTAACCTTCGGTTGTAGCTGCGCTTGTGAAAGCGCGGCTGTTATCGACCCGGCTTGCCGGCCTGCCGCTTGGCCTGAAAAGTCAGCCGCGCTCTCACGAGCGCAGCCACGACCGTCGCCGTGGATGATCTTGCCGAGGGCGATCACGCGACCCAGCGCTGCCGAGAGAACGAAAGCATCGAAGGCCAGCAGCAGCTTGTCGTCCTTGGTGAGCTTGTTGAAGAAGATGAAACGGATGGGGATGAACTGGGCCGCCCTGCCCCGGCCTTCGGAGGGCACGCGCTCGACTGCGTGGAGACGGGATTCGGCGACGAAGGCAGGCTGTAGGGCGGCGCCTGGAACCGTAGCAGCCGAGGTAACGAGGCTCTGACTGATTGGTTGAGAGCCGAGGGTTGAGGGTTGAGGGACGGAAGAATGAGCCTCGTCACCTCGGCTGCTACGAGGCAGCTCCAGCGTCCGCGCTACGACATCCACCGCCAGCCGCCACTGGGCAGTCTTGAGGTCTTCCGGAGATGGCGAGAGCGCGGACTCGCCTTCCGGCGCAGCCGCCAGCAACCGTTCGGTTTGGGTGGCGCGGAAAGACTCGTTTTGCGCTTTCACCCATTCCGCGTAGGTGTTGCCGCTGGGTGCTTCGCCAGTTGCCCGCAGCCAGCATTTTGTCGGGCACTTGAGGTGGGCTTGGAAGAGAAAGGGTGTGATGGTCATGGTTGAAAGCTACGCCTTTCCGAGTCTTATGGCAGGAGTGTTTTGAGGGCTTGCCTGACGACGTTCTTCGCCGTCTGCCAAGGCGACTCTGTGCTGCAATCTGTACGAATCCTCGCGCGCCGCGAGGATTTTCTGGCGTGGTGCAGGAGCGCCGACATTCTTGTCGGCCCGAATCGCGCGCCAGCGCCAAAGCCGAC
>ERZ1292640.4178-Hain-H43-02um-R1-4178-length-11073-cov-4_pt1 | contig 11073 bp, 9 predicted proteins | sample MGYA00564404_ERZ1292640 | MGnify/ENA primary metagenome ERZ1292640 (study PRJEB36523, sample SAMEA6512636) | groundwater metagenome | collected 2019-01-08 | study: AquaDiva: Metagenomics assemblies of 32 groundwater samples | reverse complement strand
AATCTTGGTGAAATTACTGTTAAATTCTATCCGCAAGCCGCTCCAAAAACCGTTGCTAATTTTACACAACTTTCCCAAAATAATTTTTATAACCAAACCCGCTTTCATCGGGTAATTAAAGATTTTATGATTCAAGGCGGCGATCCGCTCTCTAAAGAAGTCGACAAGACAAAATGGGGGACCGGCGGTCCGGGTTATACTTTTGAGGATGAAATTAATGAATATAAACTGACCCGCGGAAAAATCGCCATGGCCAACGCCGGCGCCAATACCAACGGCTCCCAATTTTTCATTGTCACTGCCGAAAACACCCCTTGGCTTGATGGCAAGCATACTGTCTTTGGCGAAGTAATAAGCGGCATGGATATTGTTGATAAAATTCAAAATCTTAAAACCGACGAAAATGACCGCCCGCTTGAAGATGTTATTGTTGAAAAAATTGAACTAAAATTTTTAGAACAACAAAATTCATTCACCCCGCCGGCTGAAACTTCGTCAACAACTGCGACTTCTGCAAACTAAACTGAAAAAATTAACCAAATCAGATATAAAATGAGATGGTTACAAAACTACTTTTAAGCGTCCCGCAGAGCGGGATTGAGCGAAACGAGGAAAACAAGCAAAATGATTTGAGGCGTAGTCCCGCGTCTGCGGGACGGTGAAAATCATTTTGCGCAGTTTGATCCCGCTTAGCGGGACAGCCAAAAAGGACAAATTTCCAGCTAAAGGAGTTTTGTAACCATCTCAATGTTAATTTCCACATCTTCTCGCGATCGTGAGAAGATGTGGGAATTTTATTTTACATATTAAACTGCTAAATAATTTACTTCATTGCATATTGGTTATCCTTACTGCGCGTCAGTGTTCTCGCCAACACACTCATTTTCCTTCAAAGGCACTCTCGTTAATATGCCTATTGGCCATATCTGACATTTCCATCCCGCCCTTTAAAATTGTCAAATTTTATTATATAATATGACTGTAATCCATCTATAATTTTTAAATTTCTATTCTATGCACGACCAAATCTGCCAAAATATTTTTCAGCGCGCCTGTAAAATTTTAGGCCTGCAGAATTTCTCCTTACAGACAATCGGCCAGGCCGCCTCGCTGCAAAAATCAAAAAATCGCTATATTCTCGGCTCTACAAAATTAAAACAAAAACTTGTCCGCGTAAAAATTTATACTCCAAAAACCGGCAAGCAAAAAAAATATTCATCAATCCTGTCAGTTATCGCCCATGAACTCGCCCACCACCAAAAGCCGCCCTACCGCCAATTTTTCCAAGGCCGCTGGATAAACAGAATCCATTATCCCGAATTTTACAATCAAGTAAAAAAAAATATTTTTATTTTTAAATCCGACCCAATTCTCTCTAAACTTTATAAAAATGGTAAATTTATTTATTAAATTTATTGAGTGGTTTTTAGCTTTAATCTTAATTTTAGCTATCTCCTTTTTTTTATATTATTCTTTTAATCAAAATTATTTTGCATTTATTTTTTTCCTTGCCATTATAGTCGTTTTAGTTTATTTTAAAATCAAAACTTATTCAACAATAAAAAAGGATGACAATTTGTACAAAACCAGTTACCTTTCTTGTTATTTAAGTGAAATTGTGATTATTATTGTAATCTTTATCATGGCAGCCCTGGAAATTTATAAATATGGGGATGTTGGCAATTGGTTCTACTTTTTACTCGGCGCCACCCTCCTATCCCGCCCATTTTTCTTCTGGCTGCTGAAAAAATAAAAAAGGCAAAACATAACTTAAAAAAAACAATTTAACAATTTAACAATAAAACAATCAGTCAATCAGCCAATCAGTCACATTCGTATCATTAGTCCCGCTTAGCGGGATGCCGGGGAGTAAAAGTTAACAATATGGCAATCTTTATTTTAATGTTCTTAAATTTTTCAGCCCGAGGCTGATCCGCCTCTGGCGGAAATGTTTTAATGATAGCATCTCTTGCCAAAACTAAATCTATCTGATACAATATTTTACATGGGAAAAACTTCAAAAATTCGCCTTGCCTTTTTGGGCATCTTGGTTATCGCTGTCTTTGCGGCTCTTGTAGACTTCCCGGAATTTTTTAAACAATCCGGTTTTTTTAATCGCCCTTTTCGGCTTGGCCTTGACCTTGCCGGCGGCACCCATTTAATTTACCAAGCTGATATAACTAACATTCCGGCGCAAGACCGCTCAAGCTCTTTAGAAGGCGTCCGCGACGTTATTGAACGCCGCGTTAATTCTTTTGGCATTGCCGAGCCAGTTGTCCAAACCGCAAAATCCGGCGACACTTGGCGGATAATTGTTGATCTCGCCGGCATTACTGATATTACCGAAGCAATTAAAATGATTGGCGAAACTCCGCTTCTAGAATTTAAAACTGAACCCGTAGGCGGCAATGAAAATATAACTCGCGATGAACAAGATAAAATTGATAGTCTAAATACTGAAGAAAAAAATCGCGCCCAAACCGTCTTAAATTTAGCGCTTGCTCCTGATGCTGATTTTGCCGCGCTCGCAAAAGAATACTCCGATGATTTAGGCAGTAAATATAAAAGCGGAGAAATTGGTCTGCAATCTAGAGATGCTCTCGTTCCCGAATTTGAAAAAACTTGTTTTGACGAACTGGCCATCAACCAAACTTCCGACCATCTTACCGAAACAAATTACGGTTATCATATTATAAAAAAAATTGGAGAGCAAGGGAGTGGAGAAAATTATCAAACTAACTGCGCGCATATTTTAATTAAAAAAACAACGCTGGCTGATATTCGTCTGCCTGCAGATGTTTGGACTTATACCGGCTTAACCGGCAAACAACTTAAAAAAGCGCGCATTGAAACCGATCCTCAAACCAACGCCGTGCTCATCACTCTTGAATTTAACGAAGAAGGCCAAGCGCTGATGGCGGAAATTACTGCCAAAAACGTTGGCAAACCATTAGGAATTTTTTTAGACGGTTATTCAATTATTGATACAACCAGCGATGGAAAAATTACCAAAGACGATGCCTACGCTCCAATAATTAATGAAGAGATTCGCGACGGCCGCGCTGTCATCACCGGCGCAATGAACCTGGAGCAAGCCGGAAAAATTGCCCAGCGTCTAAACTCCGGCGCCCTCCCTGTCCCAATAAATTTAATCTCTCAACAGACCGTCGGCGCCACTTTAGGTAAACTTTCGGTTGAAAAATCGCTGCAAGCCGGCATCATCGGTTTAATTTTAGTCGCGATTTTTATGGTAATCGTCTACAGCCTGCCCGGCCTGCTTGCCGACCTCGCGCTGATTTTCTACGGCCTGATTTTACTGGCTCTTTTTAAATTAATTCCTGTTACCCTGACTTTAGCCGGCATTTCTGGTTTTATTCTTTCAATCGGCATGGCTGTTGATGCCAATGTTTTAATTTTTGAACGGCTAAAAGAAGAAGTTAAAAGCGGCAAAGGAGTCTCTGAAGCAATCAACATTTCTTTTCAGCGCGCGTGGCCGTCAATCCGCGATGGCAACTATACCACCATTTTAACTTGTATTATTTTAATGTGGTTTTCAACCAGCATTGTCAAAGGTTTCGCCATTACCTTGCTGATTGGTGTTATTATTAGCATGTTTTCTTCACTGTTTGTAACTAAAATATTATTTTTAAATATCAAAAGCAGCTTTTTTGAAAAATATCCCTGGCTGCTGTCTATAAAAAAACATGAACATAATTAAATATAATAAAATTTGGTTAACTTTATCAGGCATCGCGGTGATTTTAAGTTTAGCGTTATTTTTTTTCTGGAAACTAAACTTAGGTATTGATTTTACCGGCGGCAGTCTTATGGAAATTGAATTTGGCGAAAATCGTCCCCAAAGCCCGGCTGTCAGCGCCCTGCTTTTAGAATCTGGGCTTCTTAAATCAATTAACGCCCAGCTGACCGGCGACAATGGCATGATTTTAAGATTTGAAACTATCACCGAAGAAACTCACCAACAAATTTTAAACAAACTTAATGAAACTTATAATGATTTGGTTACCGAAATAAAATATGATTCAATTGGCCCAATCATCGGCAAAGAACTGCAAACAAAAACTGTCTGGGCAATTATTATTTCTTTGGCTGGCATGATTATTTATATCGCGGTTGCTTTTATTAAAGTCAGCAAACCCGTCCCTTCTTGGCAGTATGGCGTAATTTCAATGATTACCCTTTTTCATAATATTATTATTACCATCGGCATCTTTAGTATTTTGGGTCATTTTTATCAAGTTGAAGTTAACGCCGCCTTCATTGCCGCCCTGCTGACAATTTTGGGCTACTCTATTAATGATACCATTGTTATTTTTGACCGCATTCGCGAAAATTTAAAAAGATATTATGAAGGCGACTTTGAATCTATTGTTAAAAAAAGTATTAATGAGTCATTAACGCGCTCGCTTTATACCGGTTTTGCAACTTTATTAACTCTATTTTCTATTTTACTTTTTGGCGGTGAGACAATTCGCGATTTTGTGCTGGCTTTAATAATCGGGATTGTTATCGGTACCTACGCCTCAATTTTTCTTGCCAGCCCGCTACTCGTCATTTTTCAAAAAATTTTTAAAGAAAAAGAGGGCTAATATAATTTCAGCGCTGTAATTCTCTAAATAGCCAAACTAAAAATCACTAACTAACTGTCAGTGATTTTTTTAAAAATATAATAAAAATATTAGATCAGCGCCTAAATCTCGGCATAGTAAATCAGCGTGAGATCGGCGATATCGTATCCAAAAAAATCCCTGCCGCGATCTGACTCTGGCAAGGATTTACAAATTGCCGTTGTTATCCATGATATTCACTGAGAGACCGCGCAAGGGTCCAAATATTCTATTTTGGGGGAATTGGGTTGAATAATGATTCACTAACGTATACATCGCCCTCGGTGCTGGAGACAAAACCTCCCACGGCTCTCTGGCGAGTTTTGGACACGAAACAACAAGCTTCACGTGCCTATCATCACAACGAACAAGACTAATCCTAAAATGCGTTCCGCCGGCATGTGCTACCTGAACAGTAATAGTTTCACCTTCTTCAACCACCGACTCTGCCCCAACAGTTTTTGTACAGTCTTCAAAAAAACAACAGACAACTTTTATTCTCATCTGCCCCTCCTTGTATCCAAAGGACAAAAAGTAATTATTATATCTATCCTATCATTATTAAAATCAGATGTCAATAATTTAATCGGTAGTGTTAATCGGTAGTTGTTTAATCTATAGTTTAATCGGTAACCGTCTAAACATTGTAAAACCTCCAATAAATGTCATACTTATCTACGATCGTAAATAAGTATGACATAAAAAAATCTCCGGCTGCAATAGTCGGAGATCACGCCAGGGTAATCTATTTTTCCCCGCTAATTTTTCTCAATCGTTAGCACCTCCCATTTAAGATAGCAATGGGGCTTGGTAATTTCTGCTCTTCCAAAAAGATAGTGTGGTTTTAATGGCTGATCCTGCTTTATGCCCGGCCGAAGATCTCGGATATCCCAAACCTCAAGCGGTTTTCTTGACGGATCAGATATTCTCACAATCGATTTTCCGCCATCAGTCACAATTTGAGCATGAAGCATTAAGCTGTCGCCCCGGCCCCAATCAATCATTATGTCTTTCTTTGGGCCAGTATGAATGTCAATTTCAACCTTAACGGCAACTTGCTCGGTGCCGGCGCTGCTCGCCACATCTTTATACAACGCCCACCCGCGTTTGCCTTCATCAATAAAATCGGTGCCTGATTGTTTGGGAACAATCCTAACTGCAGTCAACGCCAGCCTCGCTTTCGCAACCATCACATCCTCCTTTGGTTTGCTTCCTTTTTTGCCCCGACGTTCCAGAGAACAAAATCAAGAACTCACTATCTATACTTTACCACCTTCTTTCTAAAACCGTCAATAAAAATATCACCCCTTAAAAGATTAACTTAAATTCATTCATTATTATCCCGAAATCGTCAAGGGTTGACTTAATCTAAATTTTATGATATATTAAACTTAGATATAATAAAAAGTGGATAATATTCCACCATATTTTGGCTTAAAATAGCCAATAAACTCATGGAAAACTCAATTTTAGACAAAATAATTGAAAGCAAACATATTGAAGACGCTCATCAATTCAATCCCGGCGAACTTGTCAACGATTTGCTTCGTAATTTAAAAGACCTTGAAAAAGAGGTGGTTTTTAAACGTTATGGTCTTAATGGCCAAAAAAATTATACTTTAGAACAAATCGGCAAAGAGCACGAAATTACTCGCGAACGCGTCCGCCAAATTCAAAACGCCGCGATTAAAAAAATCAAAGCTTTAAATGATTTAAATTCAAGACTTGAAACTGTTTCTCATACTGTCAATCATCTCTTAAAAAATTTTGGCGGCATTATGGAAGAAGCGCATTTCTTAGAAAATTTGCTTTCCTATTCTGAAGATAGCCCTAAAAATCGCCAAGCGACATTATTCATCATTTCCGAACTAATGGCCGACCAGCTGGAAAAAATAAAAGCCAACGAATATATAATGTCCGGCTGGAAGCTAAAACATGTCTCGCTTGATAATGTTATTGAAGCTTTAAAAATTTTAGAAAATATTATTATTGAAAATAATAAGCTTTTGCAACAGCAGGAAATTATTGATAATTTTAAAAATCATCAATACTTTAAAAATAACCAAGAACAATTCCTGCCCGTTGGCGCTTCTACTGAAGAAATAAATGATGATAAAATAAACCAAATTATTCATTCATATCTTAAAATTAGTCAAAAAATAAACCCTAATATTTTAGATCAATGGGGTCTAACCGATTGGCAAACTATCTCTCCGAAAAGAATGGGGGATAAAATTTATTTAGTTTTACAAAAGCAGGAAAAACCGCTTCATTTTACCGAAATTACCAACTTTATCAACGAAGCGAAATTTGATTCCAAAATTGCTTATCCGGCCACAATCCATAACGAGCTGATATTGGACGACCGCTATGTCTTGGTTGGCCGCGGAATTTACGCCCTAAAAGAATGGGGCTATAACCCGGGCACTGTCTCGGAAGTCATCGAAAAAATTCTGAAAAATTCCGACCACCAATTAACAAAAGATGAAATTCTTGATAAAGTATTAAAAGAGAGGTTTGTTAAAAAAAGTACAATCTATTTAGCTTTAACCAACAAAAATAAATTCACTAAAACGGCTGATGGCTATATTTTAAACACTGTCGAAAATAAATAAGCCAAAAAATATAAAATAAAAAACAAAAAATATGGAGGTTGTGATAAACTTTGAGGAATTATTAGCGATAGCGTCAACTAATCCAGTGGCTTTATATTGGTATTTATTTACTAATGGCGGCTGGATTTTTTTGATTGTCGGTTTTTTTATTATGGCAAAATATGGCTGGCTTGAATATATTCAAAATAAATATGATTCTAAAAGAACATATGTAATGCTGGCGGTTGATATTCCAAAAAACAATGAACAATCGCCAAAAGCGCTTGAACAATTTTTTGAACATTTGGCCGGTATTCAAACCACTCCCAAATGGGAAGATAAATGGCTAAAAGGAAAACTTCAAGACCACATTAGTTTAGAAATTGTCAGTTTAGGCGGCTACATCCAATTTTTAATTTACAGCCCGGCCGGCTACCGCGATTTAGTTGAAGCCGCCCTTTACGCCCAATATCCCGATGCCGAAATTATTGAAGTTGAAGATTACGCCCAAAAATATAAAACGCTAAAATTTCCCAGCGACGAATATCTTGTCTGGGGCGCGGAATTTAAACTATCGCGACCCGACCATTACCCGATGAAAACCCATCCGAGTTTTGAGCACCCCTTGTCACAGGAGCTTAAAGATCCGATTTCTTCAATGCTTGAAATCTTAAGCAAACTCGGTCCCGCCGAGCAGTCCTGGTTCCAAATTGTTATTACGCCGGCGACAAGCGAATGGAAGGCCAAGGCGGCGATAGAAGCAAAAAAATTAACCGGCGCTAAAGTTGAGCCAAAAAAAAATTTACTTGAAAAAACCTATGACTTTCCAATTAAATTAATAAGTGGGCTGGGCGACGCGGCTAATTACGTTATAACCGGCAGTTTAACTGAAGAAAAAAAATCTGCCGACGCGCCGCCAAGCTTGATGCAATATTTGTCGCCTGGCGAAAAGATGACGGTTGAGGCGATTGAAAATAAAATTTCCTATACCGGCTTTTATACCCGCATTCGCTACGTCTATCTCACTAAAAAAGACGCCTTTGACACTAATAAAGGCGTTGATGGCTTTTTGGGCGCTTTAAACCAATTCAACGGCGAAAATAGTTTAGCCCTGAATAAAAAGAAAAAAACAAAAGTCTACGGCCTTTTTAAACAAGCGCGCTTAAACGCGCGCCGCAACCGGATAATGCGTCTCTACCGCTTGCGCGGCCGCCAATATCGCCCCGGCTATTTTGGCTATATCCTAAATTCTCAAGAATTGGCGACAATTTATCATTTCCCGGTTATGACCGTCAAAGCGCCAATGGTTAAAAAGACTGAAAGCCGCCGCGCCGAACCGCCGTTAAGCTTGCCAGTTGAAAAACTGCCGATTGAAAATATTACCGCCGAAGAGAATACTAAATAATTCAAAATTCACCGATGGTCTAATTCACCCAATGAAAGGTCAAGGATTAAATTAACTGTAATTAAGTAATTGGGTAATTAAGAGTAATTAGCCAAAAAACTCGCAAGACAGTCATCAATTACTTAATTACTATTAATTACCTAATTACTCGTTATTGAGAATTATAGAATTTCCCGCCGGAGGCGCTGCGCCTGTCTCTGGCATGGGGTCTGCCTCGGGCATGATATTAGGTGAATTTGCAATTATATAAATTTATACTTATGCCAATCAATCAAACTGACAACGACAAAATAATTATTTTTGCCGAAACAAACTACCGCAACCAGCGGGTCCGTTTTGGTATAAAAAAAGACGACCGCCGCCGCCATATGTATTTAATTGGCAAAACCGGCATGGGTAAATCCAATGTTTTAAAAAACATGATTATCCAAGACATTAAAAACGGCGAAGGCGTCGCGGTCGTTGACCCGCACGGCGACACTGCCGAAGAACTCCTTGAATTTATTCCTCAAAGCCGCGTTAATGATGTGATTTATTTTAATCCGGCTGATGTTGATTACCCGATTGCTTTTAACGTTATGGAATGGAAAACGCGCGAGCAAAAACATCTTATCGCCTCCGGCCTAATCGGCATTTTTAAAAAACTCTGGGCCGACTCCTGGGGCCCTCGCCTTGAATATCTGCTTCGCAACTCAATCCTCGCTTTGCTTGATTATCCCGGCAGCACGCTCCTTGGCGTAACGCGTATTCTTGTTGATAAAACTTACCGCAAAAAAGTAATTTCAAAAATTAAAGACCCGGTCGTCCGCGCTTTTTGGATTGACGAATACGCTAAATATTCAAATCAATTTCAAGTTGAAGCCATCTCGCCAATCCAAAACAAAGTCGGTCAGTTTTTATCAATCCCCATGATTAGAAATATTATCGGCCAGGTAAAATCAACGATTGATATGCGCGAAATAATGGATAATAAAAAAATAATTATTATGAATTTATCAAAAGGACGAATCGGCGAAGACGCCTCCGCCCTCCTTGGCGCCATGATGATTACTAAAGTTCAGCTCGCCGCCATGAGCCGCGTTGACATTCCCGAAGAAACGCGGCAGGATTTTTATCTCTACGTTGATGAATTTCAAAACTTTGCGACCGAAAGTTTTGCCAATATTCTATCCGAGGCGCGAAAATACCGCCTGAATTTAATAATTGCCCACCAATACATTGAACAACTGGACGAACTCGTGCAAGCCGCCGTTTTTGGCAACGTCGGGACGATAATGTGCTTTCGCGTCGGCGCCGGCGATTCTGAATTTCTTGCTAAAGAATTTACCCCGTATTTTGAAGAAGATGATTTAGTTAATTTAACAAAATACGACGTGTATATGAAGCTAATGATTGATGGCGTTGCTTCTTCTCCATTTTCCGCGACAACTTTACCGCCTTTAACTTTTGTTCGCGAAAATAATCAAGATAAAATTATAAAAGTATCGCGTGAACGTTATGCAAAAAGCTGTGAAAGCGTTGAAGATAAAATCGCGCGCTGGAGCGGTCTGCAAACCGACGAACCCGACACTGATGAAGAGATTCAATATCCGGAAAAAAATATAAATTATAGAGAAGGAAAATTTAAAGAAACTTTACCAAAACCAAATATTTCAAAAAATAATCCTCGGCCCGAAAAAATAAAAGATACAAATCCGCCAAGAAAAAATACTTATACCGCTACTTGCTACGAATGCGGCGATTCCGTAGAAATAAACTTTAAACCAGACGGTATCCGTCCGGTTTATTGTAAAAAATGCTTTCAGGAAATCCGCCAAGGCGTAATCCATCCTGAAGAAAAAAAAGAGCTGGTAAAAGTAAGCGTCCCCCAGCCGGAACCGGAAATTTCCTTGTCCGAGGCCTTAAAAAAAGACCCGCATCCATTTGATTATAAACATAAAAGAAATACCCTGCTGACTGAAAAAAATAATAATCAACGCAATCTCCATCCGGGAGAAGTTGTAAAATTTTAAAAAACATTAAAATCAACCGCGACTTTTTAATGTTTTTTTAATTTGCAAAAAACAAAAAACGGCATATAATGGGTCTATTGACGAATATGCGGCTCAAACGATCCCGCTCTCTCCCCGGCATGCTCTCCCGCCGTGGACTCTGCCGCATGTTAATCCGTCCTATCCGTCTTATCCGTCATTGCTGCGTGTTAGTTTCCCCGCCAACACGCAGCATCCTCTCCGCCTTATAAGTCCTATAAGTCTTATACGACTTATCCATCCTCTCCGTCCTTCATACCCCCAATCCCCGGCATGCTCTCCCGCAAGGGGACTCCACCGCGCGTCAATCCATCTTATCAACGTCACATGGGTCAATGCGTCCCAGCCGAGACTATCCTTTCTACCTTATCCGTCTTCTCTGTCTTATAAACAATTTAACAATTTAGCAATTTAGCAAT
>ERZ1292640.4177-Hain-H43-02um-R1-4177-length-11075-cov-47_pt1 | contig 11075 bp, 14 predicted proteins | sample MGYA00564404_ERZ1292640 | MGnify/ENA primary metagenome ERZ1292640 (study PRJEB36523, sample SAMEA6512636) | groundwater metagenome | collected 2019-01-08 | study: AquaDiva: Metagenomics assemblies of 32 groundwater samples | reverse complement strand
ACAGCAGGTCCTCTCTTTTCCGCGCCTCCAGCGCCTTGACGAGGTCGCCGACGCGCTGGGCCTGGGAGCGGTCGGCCACCAGGAGGGCGTCGGGGGTGTCCACCACGATGAGGTCGCGGACGCCCAGCAGGGCCACCAGCTTGCCGCAGGCGTCCACGTAGTTGCCCGTGCTGGAGTCGAACAGGGCGTCGGCGCGGGCGGCGTTGCCGTCCTGGTCGCGGGGCAGCAGCTCGTAGACGGCGTTCCAGCTACCGACGTCGTTCCAGACGATCGCGTCGCTGGGGAAGCCGACCACATCCTTGGTCTTCTCCAGAATCGCGTAATCGACCGAGATGTTCTCGCACCGCGGATAGGCCTCGCGCAGCCGGGCGGCGAAGGCACGGTCCTCGAACGCGGGCAGCGCGGCCAGCACGGTGGCCGTGCGGGCCAGATGTTTGCGCAGCGCCTCCAGAAACACACCGGCGCGCCAGAAGAACATCCCGGAGTTCCAGTAGAAGCGGCCGGCCTTGAGGAACCGCCGGGCCGTCTTCAGATCCGGTTTCTCGCGGAAGCGCAGCACCGGCGCGGGCCGCAGCGAATCAGGCCGCACACCCGGCGGGAACTCGATGTACCCGTAGCCGGTCTCGGGCCAGCGAGGCCGGATGCCCAGCACCACCGTGTGGCCCTGGCCGGCGGCGCGAAAGGCGGGCCGCAGCAGGCGCACGAAGCGGGCGGGGTTGGCGATCACCTGGTCGGCGGGGAACACGCCCATGACCGCGCCGGGATCGATCGATTCCAGGATGTGGGCCGCCAGCCCAATGCAGGGGGCGGTGTTGCGCTGGGCCGGCTCGGCCAGGATCTGGCGCGGCGGCACCTGGGGCAACTGCCGCGCGATCTCCTCCCGAAGGTACTCGTTGGTGAGGACCCAGACGCGTTCGGGCGGGAGCGCCGGGCGCAGCCGGTCCACCGTCTGCTGGATCAGCGACCGCTCGCCGAGCACGTTGAGCACCTGCTTGGCGTGGCGGCGCCGGCTCCGCGGCCAGAAGCGCGTGCCGCGCCCACCGGCCATGATGACTGCGTAGTAGGGCGCGTCAGGCATGGCCGTGGGGCCGGGCTAATTCACCGGATAAGCGTGCACCAGCCGGAAGGTGCGGCGCCAGCGGGTCTTGATGAAGAAGTTCTGGAGCAGGTCCACCATATGGTCGAGCGAGATGGAGTTGGCCAGGTTCTCGGTCGGGGCGTCGTAGGACCAGTAGATGATGAGCGGCTTGCCGACGATGTTCTCGCGCGGCACGAAGCCCCAGTAGCGGCTGTCGAGCGAGGAGTCGCGGTTGTCGCCCAGCGCGAGGTAGTTGCCGGGCGGCACCACCACTTCCCCGTTGACCACGTGCTTTACCAGCATCTCCATGGCCGGCTCGGGCAGGCGCACGTTGGGCTCGCCGGGGAAGTTGTCGCGATAGGAATCGACGTAGTCGGTCTTGAGAAACTTGTAGGTCTCGTGGAGCTTCCTGCCGTTCAGGAAGAGCTGCTTGTTCTCGATGCGGATGCGGTCGCCGGGCAGCCCCATGCAGCGCTTGACGAAGGTCTGCCGGATGTCCATGGGGTAGCGGAAGACGATGATGTCGCCGCGGCGGATGGGGTTGTAGGGAAGCAGGTGCTTGCTGAGCGGGCCGGCCGGGGCGTAAGCGAGTTTGTCAACCAGCAGGTGATCGCCGATCAGCAGCGTGTCTTCCATGGAGCCGGTCGGGATGACAAAGGCCTGCACCAGCGTGGTGGTGCCGAACAGCAGCAGGATGATGGTCACCGTCCACTCGGCGATGGTGCCGCGCGGGTGCTCGCTGTGCTTGTGCGGGGCCTTCTCGGGCGCCTCTTCCACGACGTTCGGTTTCTCGCGTTCCACTGGGATCCTCGCTCCTATTGTAGCGAACCCGGCGCTAGGCCCCGGCGCCGCCACCGCAAGGCCGGCGCCAGCACCAGGACGATGGTCGCCAGGCCGAGGCCGCTGACGACGCCGCGGGCGTTAGTGTCGCTCCAGTACGGCACCAGGGGGGCGAAGTAGTTACGCTCCCACCGCTCCAGCCAGGGGTAGACCAGCAGGAGCGCGCCGGCCAGGAAGGCGGCGATCTTATAGATCAGAGCGAACGCGCCGCGCCACCAGCGCCCCGGGCGGCGCCCTGATGTCACCCGGCGCCTCCGAGCGGCAGCGTCCGGCAGACCTCGCGCACCGGCTGGTAGCTGAAGCGGTGATGCAGGGTCGGGCCGTAGATCAGCAGCGCGTCGATGTGCTCGGGAGCGGGGTAGCCCTTGTGCCGGCTTAAGCCGTATTGGGGAAACACCAGGTCCCACTCGCGCATGCATGCGTCGCGGTGGACCTTGGCCAGGATCGAGGCGGCGGCGATCGCCTGGCAGCGGGCGTCGCCCTTGATGATGGCCTGCTGCGGCAGCGGCAGGTCAACATGGATGGCGTCAAGCAGCAAATACGCGGGCTGCGGGTCCAGTTGCTCGATGGCCCGCTTCATCGCCAGGCGCGACGCCTGGTAGATGTTGATGCGGTCAATCACGAAGGCATCGACGCAGGCCACCGCCCAGCCCACCGCCCGTTCGCGGATGGCGGTGGCCAGATCCTCGCGCCGGTCCGGCTCGAGTTGCTTGCTGTCGCGGAGTCCCCGGACCGGCCGGTCGGGGTCGAGAATTGCCGCCGCCGCGTACACCGGGCCGAACAGCGAGCCGCGCCCGGCTTCATCGGCGCCGGCGACCAGCGGCCAGCCGGCCTGGCGCAGACGCCGCTCCAGCGTTCCCGTGCAGCGGGTCGTGACTCGGCCGGCGCTCGGCAACTCACACGCGCTCTTTGAGGCGGGCGGCCTTGCCCTTCAAGCCGCGCAGGTAATAGAGCTTGGCCCGGCGCACCTTGCCGGTGCGCACGACGTCGATGTGGTCGATCACCGGCGCGTGCACCGGAAAAATGCGCTCGACGCCGTGGCCGAAGCTTACTTTGCGCACGGTGATGGTCTCGCCCATGCCGGTGTTCTTGCGGGCGATGACGGTGCCTTCGAACGCCTGGAGGCGCTCCTTGTCGCCCTCTTTGATCTTGACATGGACGCGGATGGTGTCCCCGGGCCGGAACTCCGGCAGGCCCGTCCGCTTGTTCTTGTTGATGAACTTCGCTAGCAGAGGTGTCTTCATGACCGCTTCCTTAAACTCGCCAATTCGTCTGGCTCCACCGCCAACAAGTCGGGGCGCAACCGGGCGGTCTTCTCCAGCGCGGCGCGCCGGCGCCAGCGCCGGATCTCCTCGTGGTGCCCGCTGAGCAGCACCTCGGGAACCTTCCAGCCCCGGAACTCCGCCGGCCGCGTGTACTGCGGATAGTCCAGGATAGCGGGTTCGGCGCCGTCGGCGCTGAACGACTCGGCCACGGCCGAGGCCTGGTTGCCCAACACGCCGGGCAGCAGCCGCGCGACCGCGTCGATGACGATCGCGGCCGCCAGCTCGCCGCCGCTCAGCACATAGTCTCCCACGGAAATCTCATCGTCGGCCAGATGCTCGGCCACTCGCTCATCGACGCCCTCGTAGCGGCCGCAGACGAACAGCAGCTCTTCGCAACCGGCCAGCTCGCGCGCCGTGCGCTGATCGAACAGCCGGCCCTGGGCCGAGAGCAGGATCGCGCGCCGGGCGCCGCTCGGCCGCGGCCAGAGCGATTCCACCGCCCCGAAGAGCGGCTCCGGCTTAAGCACCATGCCTTCTCCGCCGCCGAAGGGCCGGTCATCGACCGTCTTGTGCCGGTCCTGAGTCCAGTCCCGCAGGTTGTGGATGCGGATGTCCAACACGCCGGACTGCCGCGCGCGCGCCACCACGCCATGCTCGAACGGTCCCCGGAAGAACTCCGGGAAGATCGTCAGCACGTGAAAAATCATGGCGCGTTCAATTCCTTCAGGCCCTCCGGCAGATCGACCACGATCCGCCGCGCCGCGACGTCTATCTCGACACAGATCGAACGGGCGAACGGAATCAGAATCTCCTCGCCGGGACGGACACCTCTTACTTCCAGCAGGCCGGGGCCGCCGCCGTCGCTGAAGCCGGTCACTTCCCCGAGCCGGTCCCCGGTGCGGCGCTCGACCACCTGGCAGCCGACCAGGTCCGAGTGGTAATACTCGCCTGGCGGCGGCTCGGGCCGCTGCTCCCGCGGGATCCGCACCTCAACTCCGCGCAACGCCTCGGCCGCCGAGATCGAATCAACGCCGCGGAACTTCACGATCAGCCGCCCGCGGTGCTCCCACACCGACTCAATCTCGAACGGCTCCGCCTCCAGCGCTGCCTCTCCGCCGCAGAGGTAAACCTCGGGGAGCGATTGGAAGCGTTCCGGCCGGGCGCCAAACGGAATCGCGGACAGTTCGCCGCGATTGCCCCAGGCGCGCGCAAGTAACGCGATCGTCACCCACGCGTCGTCCGGCCGAGAGCCGCCTTGCGGTTCCAGAAGCCTCTTATTCCAGAATCTCCAGCGTAAACCGCCGGTTGAGCTTCATGCCGGCCGCGCCGAGGATCGTTCGGATCGAGCGGGCGGTCCGGCCCTGCTTGCCGATCACCTTGCCAAGGTCGCTGGGGGCCACCCTCAACTCTAGGACGGTGACCTGCTCGCCTTGCACTTCGTGGACAGCCACCTGGTCTGGGATGTCTACCAGAGCCTTCGCAATATCTTCAACTAACTCCTTCATCCCTGCCATCCCCGTGAGCCTCCTGTCCCTGAACTCGATGATAGCACTGTATGGAACGGGGCGGTGCGACCGGAGTTCAGGCGGCCGGCTCGGGAGCCGGCGCGGGATTCTTCTCCAGCAGCCGGGACACCGTGTCGGAGAGCTGCGCCCCCTGGCTCCGCCAATAGGCGATCCGCTCCTGCTTAAACCGGACGGTCGACGGGCGCGTGAGCGGGTTGTACAACCCGACCACCTCTATGGCGCGGCCGTTGCGGGCCCGCTCCTTCTCGATTACCACCACACGATAGGACGGCTTCTTCTTGGCGCCGAATCGCGCCAGTCGAATCATCAGCATAAATCTGTATACCTCGTTTGCGCGGGTTACCCCGCCTTCACAACCGCTGCTCCAGACCGGGGAACTGGGGCAGCTTCAGCTTGCCCAGCCTCTTGCCGAGGAACCCGCCGGAGAAGCTCTTCATCATCTTACGCATCTGCGCGTACTGCTTGAGCAACTGGTTTACGTCCTGCACGCTGGTCCCGCTGCCGCGGGCGATGCGCCGCCGGCGCGAGCCGTTGACCAGCATGTGATTGGCGCGCTCCTTCAGCGTCATCGAGTCGATGATGGCCACCACACGGGTGATTTCCTTCTCGTCCACCTCCAGGTTCTTCAGCCCCTTGAAGGGGCCGACCTGGGGCATCATCGAGAGGATCGACTCCAGCGGCCCCAGCTTGCGGAGCTGGCGGAGCTGGTCGCGGAAATCCTCCAGCGTGAACTCGTTCTCGATGAGCTTGCGCTGCATCTCCTCGGCCTGCTTCTGGTCGATGGTCTGTTCGACCTTCTCGATGATCGACAGCATGTCGCCCATGCCGAGGATGCGGGAGGCGACGCGGTCGGGGTGGAACGCCTCCAGGGCGTCGAACTTCTCGCCGGCGCCGACGAACTTGATGGGCTGGCCGGTGACGTTGCGGATGGAGAGGGCGGCGCCGCCGCGGGCGTCGCCGTCCATCTTGGTGAGGATGACGCCGGTGATGCCCAGCCGCTTGTGGAACTCGTCGGCCGACTTGACGGCGTCCTGGCCGGTCATGGCGTCGGCGACGAACAGGATCTCGGTGGGCGAGAGCAGCTCCTTCAGCCGGCGCAGCTCCTCCATGAGCTGGCCGTCGATGTGCAGCCGGCCGGCGGTGTCCACCAGCACCACATCCTTGCCGGTCTGTACGGCCTCGCGGCGGGCGGCCCGGCCCAGTTCTTCAGGCTGGCCGTCCCCGCCCTCATAGACGGGCAGCCGGACCTCGCGGCCGATGATGCTGAGCTGCTGGCGGGCGGCGGGGCGGTAAACGTCCACCGAAACCATCAGCGGGCTGTGCCCCTCGCGGGTCAGCAGCCGCGCCAGCTTGCCGGTGGTAGTCGTCTTGCCGGAGCCCTGGAGGCCGACGATGAAGATCACCGTCGGCGGGTCGTTGGAAAGCCGCAGCCGCGAATGATGGCTGCCCAGCAGCTTCACCATCTCGTCGCGGACGATCTTGACCACCTGCTGCGCCGGCGAGAACGCGGCCAGCACTTCCTCGCCCATCGCCTTCTGGCGGATGTCCTCGATGAACTGCTTGACCACCCGGAAATGGACGTCGGCCTCCAGCAGCGCGACCCGGATCTCCCGCAAGGCCGCTTCCATGTTGGCGGCCGTCAGCTTGCCTTCGCCGCGGAGGTTCTTGAAGACCCGCTGGAGCTTTTCGGATAAGTTCTCGAACATGAAGGGTGGTGTTTTCATTATAACGCTTCGGGGACGGCCGGGTTGCGCCGGGCCGCGGAAAGAGGTAGGATGAAATTCTCCCCCTCCAATCACGGGCAGTTGTCCGAAATCGTGCCGGTTCCGACGACGGCGAATTGATTAGTAGCTGGTCCCTATGCAAAAACAGGCAAAGAAACTGCTGGCCGCGGTCGCGGAGCTGTTTTTCACTCACAAGATCACCGAAGCCGCCAGGAAGGCAGGCATGCAGGTGGAGTTCGTAAAGACGGACAAGGAACTGCTGGAGAAGGCCCAGGACCATCCGATCCTGATCATCCTGGATCTGAACTTCCACGCCATGCAGCCGCTGAAAGTCATCTCCCGGCTGAAGAGCACGCCGGAGTTGAAGGGCATCAGCCTGATCGGCTACTTGTCGCCCGTCCAGGGGGAGCTGAAGCAGAAAGCGCACGAGAGCGGCTGCAACATGGTGATGGCCCGCTCGGCCCTGTCGCAGAACCTGCCGCAGATTCTCAAGCGCCACTCTGGCGTGGCCTGACGGCCCGGCCGGCTACGAAGCGGCGGCGGCCAACCCGAGGGCGCCGCGAAGGCGCTGGCGGTTGGCGGCGGCCCACGATTCGAACGTGCGCATCTTCGGGTACAGCTCCCGGCTCCGCTCGAGGTCGACGCGCCGGTTGGGGATGAAGCGCCGGTTGAAGTCGAACATGTTGGCGAGGTCCTCGGCGCCCGGAAAACCCAGTGAGGCGAAGACCTCTCGCGGCACGTGCCGGTAGGCTACCGTCACGCCGAGGACGCGGGTCATCGTCTCGGCATAGGACTGGACCGGCGCATCATCGCCGACGATGCCAACCGTCGTGTTCCGGAACTCCTCCGGGCGGTCGAAGATCGCCTGAACGACACCCCCGACGTCCTCGACGCCCACCGCGGCCAGGGGAGTGTCCCCTTGCGGAACGCCGACCACAAAGGTCCCGTCGGCTTCCCTACGAGGCGGGAAGAAGGCCAGGAAGTTCTCGTAATAGAACGCCACATGGACGTAGGTGGCCGGCAAGTCCCTGCCGCGCGCGTCTTCCTCGAGCCGCGCCTTCAAGTCGAAATGGGGAACATCCAGCTCGCCGTCGCTGAGCTTTTTCGCGTGGGGAAGCGTGCTGAAGACGAAATGCCGGATACTCGAAGCCGCCACGGCGTCGATGAGGTTCTTGCCATGCCGGAACTCGCCGTCGAAGTGTTCCCAGTAGTTGGTGACGCCGAAGACGCCGTAACAGCCCTTCATCGCTTCACGGAGCGACGCCGGATCGCCCAGGTCGCCCTTCAGCACCTCGGCGCCGGCCTGCCGCAGCGCCAGAGCCCGCTCCGAATCGGGTTTCCGGGAGAGACAACGGACGGCGAACTTCCCGCCCGCCAGCAGATGCGAGGCGACGCTGCCTCCCTGCGCCCCGGTAGCGCCGGTAACGAGAATGATCCTCTGAGTCGCCATTATGAACCCCTCCTCACGGTGATACCAGTATGACGCGAGCGGCAGCGGCGTGAGGGAAGGCTCATCCCGCCGGGCGGCCGGGAGGGGTTTCCTTCACCGCCTGGGCGATGACGCCCCGCATGAACTCGGCGGCCAGCCGGGCGCTGGTATCCGCGTAGTCGATGCCTACCGTCTGGCCGTTCACCACCGGCAGCGGATGACACAACTCGTAGCCCAGGTAGCCGCGGTAGCCGATCTCGATCATGGCCCGGACGAAGGGCAGATAGAAATCCTGCCCCTTGACGCTGCCGTCCGTGTTTCGTCCCTCGTAGTCGCCGCCGAAGTGGGAGAGCACCTGCAAGGAGCCTGTGTCCAGGGCGGCCTGGCGCACGGAGACCGGGTCTTTCTTCGGCATGATGGGCGCGTCCAGGCACACCTTCAGGTGAGGCGAGCCGACCTCGCGCACCATGCGGAGGACGTCCTGGTGGTCCTTGATTACCGGCCCATGATTCTGTAAAGCGAGGGTGACGCCGTGATCGCCGGCGCAGCGGGCCGACTCGATCAGTCCCTGGCGGCACCAGTCCCAAATCTCCTCTTCGCTGAAGTCCTTGTGCGTCTCCTGCCAGATGCGCCGGGCGATGTCGTAGCGACCGATCTGCGGATGCTTGGTCACGCCCGGCCAGGCGAGAAACACACGCAGGGCCTTGGCGCCCAGATCCGCCGTCATGCGTATGAGCTCGCGCAGGTAGAGCAACTGGCACTGGCGATGCTCGGCAATCGGGCTGCTGAAATCGTTGTTGGCCGAGACGGCGTAGATCTCCAGGCCCTTCTGCTCCGCTTTCTTGTGGAGTTGAAGGCAGCGGCTCCTGGGCATGTCGAGCGGGTTGCCGTGCGGGCGCTTGCCGTCGATCTCCACGCCCTGGTAGCCGTACTCCTTGGCCCGGTCCAGGACCTGCTCCAGCGTCAGCGGCTCGCCCCGGTACCAAACGCCGAGGTAGGTGATGCTGTACAGCCCGACCTTGAGGCCGTCCTTAGAGCCGGTTTTTCCGCGGGGAGCCGCGGCCAGCGCTCCCGAGGCGACGACGCCGGCGCCCACCAGGTCGCGCCGACTGACTTGCCGATGGTTCACGTTCACACCTCCTACTCTCCGGAGTATACAGCGGCGGCAGGGCGCCCCGTGCCCCTCAGTTTGGTAGGGTAACAGGCATGAAGTGGTTCCAGTGTCTGCTTGCGCTTTCTGTGCTGAGCGGGGTGGCTGCCGCGGAAGACCGCATCCGCCTCGGGCTGTTCAGCGCCATGCCGGTGAAGTGGGATGTGGCCGCCAACTGGCGGACCTTCGAGGAGACGCTGGAGCGCCACGCGGGCCAGCGTTGCGACCTGATCGTTACGCCGGAATGCTTCCTGGACGGCTACGCGGTCGCCGACAAGAACTGGTCGCGGGAACGGTTCGAGGGAATCGCCCAGGATCCGGACGGCAGCCCCTACCTGATTCGCCTGCGCGAGCTCGCGCGGAAACATCGCGCCTGGATCCTGTTCGGCTACACCGAGAGGCGCCAGGACAAGTTCTACAACGCCGCCGTGCTTGTGGACCGCGAAGGCCGCCACGCCGGCCGCTACTACAAAACCCACCTCCAGGAGCACGACCTGCGGTTTGCCCCGGGCGAGGACCTGCCGGTATTCGAGACGCCGTGGGGGAAAGTGGGCGTGCTCATCTGCGCCGACCGCCGCTGGCCGGAAGCGGCCCGCGTGCTGCGCCTGCGCGGGGCACGGCTCACGCTGATCCCCTCCTATGGGATGTGGCACCTGGATAACGAGTGGTGGATGCGCACCCGCGCCTACGAAAACGAGAATTTCCTCGCCTTTGCCCACCCGAACGTCGCCTTTGTCGCCGATCCCAAGGGCGCGATCGTCGCCAGGCTCCAGTCCAACGTGCCCGGCATTCTCGTCTGCGACCTGGACCTGTCACAGGTGACCGAGAGCCGCCATCTGCGCGACCGCCGGCCAGAGTTGTACAAGGACATCGCGGGGCCACGACAACGTTGACCTACGCCGACCGGACTGTGGCCCAGTACGTTCTGGTAGTCCTGCCAGCATCCAACGCGAGATCACCCCTATTGGTGAATGAGAAGAGGATCAACCCCGTAGTACCTATGGCCTAGAAATGGCCCGGCCAACCGTTGACGGGGAACCGGCACGGAATGCCGAATCTTTAGTTGGGTGTCACGAACTGGCGCGTAGGAGCTGACACGAATCATTGAGGTTAGGTGCGCCAAGGGTATCCCCGGCTCAGTACTTTAGTACTACGAGGCGCCGCTCTGACGCGGGGGCTGGAATTGTCGTTCTGGGAGTTAGGTTAACGATTTTTAATTTGTGGCGGATTGACTTAGTACTAATAGCCGCTCTAGAATCAGGCGAGACCCCAGGAAGGGCGTTGATGACCGAAGAAGTGGCGAACACACCAGAGGAGACTACACCTCCGCCGGGGCCCACGGATGTCCCGATCACCATCGTCATCGCGGACGACCATCCCATTTTCCGCGACGGACTTCGCCGGTTGCTCAGCCTGGAGAAGGACTTCGAGGTTGTCGGGGAGGCCAAGGACGGTCAGGAGGTGCTGCAACTGCTGGATGATCAGAACCCGGACATCCTGCTGCTGGACCTCAAGATGCCCGGCCTGGACGGGCTGGCGGTGTTGCAGAAGCTCCAGTACGCCAAGCGCAAGACAAAAGTGATCGTCCTGACCGCCTCCGACGACAAGAACGAGTTCGTCCAGGCGATGAAGTTCGGCTGCGCCGGCATCGTGCTGAAGCAGACGGCCACCGAGCTGCTTTACAAGAGCATCCGCAAGGTGCATGCCGGGGAGATCTGGCTTGATTCGCACACCACGGCCGTGGTCATGCGCCAGTTCGCGGCCGCGCCGGAGGCGGCGGGGGGGGCCGAGCGAAAAGGACGCGGGCGGGCGCCGCTGAGCCAGCGTGAGCGCGAGATCGTCTCGCTGGTAGCCCAGGGCTACAAGAACAAAGAGATCGCGGAGAAGATCTTCATCAGCGAGCAGACCGTCAAGAACCACCTGCACAACATCTTCGACAAGCTCGGCGTGTCGGACCGCCTGGAACTGGCGCTCTACGCCATCCACAAGGGCTTCCACGACATCAAGCAAGGCTGAGCGGGGCCGTCCCCGGCGGCGGCCGGCAGCAGTTTCGGAACCCCACC
>ERZ1292640.1070-Hain-H43-02um-R1-1070-length-22635-cov-44_pt2 | contig 11078 bp, 7 predicted proteins | sample MGYA00564404_ERZ1292640 | MGnify/ENA primary metagenome ERZ1292640 (study PRJEB36523, sample SAMEA6512636) | groundwater metagenome | collected 2019-01-08 | study: AquaDiva: Metagenomics assemblies of 32 groundwater samples | reverse complement strand
ATGAAAACGCCTTCCTTCGTCTTATTCGCGCTCGCGCTGCCGCTGGCGGCCCAGGTCAAAATCTCCCAGGCGGGCGACCGCATCAGCGTGGACATCGACGGCAAGCCCTTCACTACCCTGTTCATCGGCGCCGACGCGCCCAAGCCGTATCTACACCCCTTGCGCTCGGCCTCCGGCAGAGTGGTCACCCGCTTCTATCCGATGGAGACCAGTGTCGAGGGCGAGAAACGGGACCATCCTCATCACCGCGGGCTCTCCTTCACGCACGGTGACGTGAACGGCTACGACTACTGGGCCAACGAGGCCAGCCAGAAGGGCGCAAAGAAAGGCAAGATTGTCCTCAACAAAGTGCGGGGTGTGAAGAGCGGCAGGAGATCGGGCTCGCTGGAAGTGTCCTTTGACTGGCAGGACCCGGCCGGCAAGCCGCTGCTGAAGGAAGATCGCGGGATCGTCTTCTACTCCGACCCGAATCTGCGCACCCTGGATCTGGACATCAAGCTCACCGCGCTGGACAAGGTGAAATTCGGCGACACCAAAGAAGGGTCGTTCGCCATCCGGCTGGCGCCGTGGCTGGAGGAGCCGCATAAGGGCGCGCCCGAGTCGCCGAAGCGGACCGGCAAGATGGTCAACGCCGAGGGGCTGGAAGGCGAGCGGAACGTCTGGGGGAAGCGGTCGCCGTGGGTAGACTACTTCGGCGAGGTGGAGGGCGAGAAGCTCGGCATCGCCATCCTGGACCATCCCGGCAACCCCAGGCACCCCACTTACTGGCACTCGCGCAGCTACGGGCTGTTCGCGGCCAACATCTTCGGCGAGCACGATTTCCTGGCCGACAAGACGCGCGACGGCAGCCTGACGCTGGAGCCGGGAGGGAGCCTGCGCTTCCGCTACCGGGTGATCATCCACCCGGGCGACCTTCAGAGCGCCGGCATCGCGGAACTCTACAAGAAGTACGCCGCCAGCCGGTGAGACGGGTGCGGCCGTGCTGTTTCCACTAGGCCTGCTCGGCGCGATGGCGGCCGGCTTCGGCGCCTGGATGATGCTCAGTCCCAAGGAGACCGCAGCCCGGCGCGAGCGCCGGCGGCGGTTGCGAGTAAACGCCAGGGGCCGCACCACGGGAGCCACGCTGATCGACATCCGCGAGGAAGCGGTGCACTATAGCTACTCAGTGCGCGGTCTCGAGTACACGGCCTCGCAGGATCTGACCGGCCTCGGTGGCTTCGTTCCCGGCGACCTGAGCGGTCTCACCGGGCACGCCAGCGTCAAGTACCTGCCGGAGAACCCAGCCAACTCGATCCTGGTGTGCGAACAGTGGTCGGGCCTGCACACGCGGCCGCCCGCCTGAAGCGGGATGCGGGGAAAGGCCGTGCCTGCCGTCTACGCTGTGAACCGCCCTGAGCGGTGGTCTAGGAAGAGGGTTTCTGGACGTTCTCGGCTTGCAGCCCCTTAGGCCCCTGCTTGACTTCGAACTCGACTTCGATCCCGTTGTCGAGGGTGCGATACCCCCCCATCTCGATGGCGGAGTAATGCACAAACACATCTTCACCGCTGGCACGCTGGATAAAGCCGTAGCCCTTGGCGGCGTTGAACCACTTTACAAGACCTCTCTCTTTCACTCTCGAATCTCCTCAAGCTCCATGGATCTTGCACCGATTGCGCGGGGGAAACCTGAAGGGCCTCCGAAAAACGAACAGCTACGGAGAGAGAGCTCCGTAGCCGCTGTTGCTGTCAACCACTGCGAAACCGCATGCCAAACCACAAGGCAAAATCAAACAACTCTAAGCATTGTCGCAGACCCGGAGTCAGCGGGTCAAGGGCGATCTCACCCTGGCGCCTAGCAGGCCCGCAGCCAGACCGGCCATGGCCGCTCCGTAGAAAAACGGCGCCGGCGCCCCGAGGCCCTGCCAGAGCAGTCCGGCGGTCGCGCTGGCCGGAAAGGCCGCCAGCCCCACCGCCATCGCCTGAAGACCCAGTGCGGTCGCCCGGTGTGCCGGGCCAACCAGGTCCACGACAAAGGCGCGCATGACGCCGTCGGTGAGCCCCATGTAAAGGCCGTAGGCCGGGAATAGCAGCCACAGCCAGGCCGGAGTCCTCACCAGCGCCAAGCCCAGGTACACGACGGCGAACCAGGCCAGCCCGGCCACCAGCAGCCGCTTGCGGCCCAGGCGGTCCGACAGCAGGCCCGCCGGATACGCCGAGAGCACGTAGGTGACACTGAAGGCGGCGAACAGCAGGACGATGCGCGGGGCGGTGACGCCCAGGTGGCGGGCCAGCAGAATCAGGAACGCATCCGAGGAGTTGCCCAGTGCGAAAACGAGAGTGATGCCCAGGAAGCGGCGGAACGCGGGGCTGGTGTCGCGGAGGCGGAGGCTGGGCAGCCGGGCCCTCTCGCGGCCAGTCCCCGTCTCCCGGACCGCGAACAGCAGCGCCACCCCCAGCGCCGCCGGAACGAACGCGGCCAGGAACACCGCCCGGTAGCCCTGGTGAAACACTGCCAGCAGCGGCAGCGCCGCCAGCGGCCCGACGATGGCGCCGATCTGGTCGGCGCTGCGGTGGAAGCCGAAGGCGCGGCCCCGCAGGTGCTCCGGCGACGAATCGGCGATCAGCGCATCCCGCGGCGTGCCGCGCAGGCCCTTGCCGAAGCGGTCGAGCACGCGGGCAGCCAGTACCAGCGGCCAGCCCGCTGCCAGCGCCAGCAGCGGCTTGGTCGCCGCAGCCAGGCCATAACCGGCGATCACCAGCGGCCGCCGCAAGCCGATGCGATCCGACAGCCACCCCGAGAAGCCCTTCAGAAGGCTGGCGGTCGCCTCGGCCAGCCCTTCGATGACGCCGACGATCGCCACCGGCACCCGCAGCGTCTGGGTGAGGAACAAGGGGATCAGCGGGTAGAGCATCTCGGTCGAGGCGTCGGTCGCCAGGCTGACCAGGCCCAGGAGAAACACGTTGCGGGAGATGCCGGGAACCGGCGACGGTTCCGTTGCTGGCTCGCCGCCCTGGCCGATCATGCTAGACTGCCATTTCCAAGTATGCGCAAGCCACTCCTGGTTGTCATCGTTGCCGCCAGTTGCGCCGCCCAGAGCACCTTCGTGCGCGCCGACCGCAAGGACGCCGTCATCGAGATCGACGCCGCGCGGACGGCGGGCTACAAGATCCCGCGCACCATCTACGGCACGTTTCTCGAGCCGATCGGCAAGGCGATTTACGGGGGCCTGTGGGCGCAAGTCCTCTGGAACCCGAGCTTCGAGGACCCCTTCTGGGGCGCCAATTACCTGCGGCGCGAGGTGGAGCGCGAGCCGTCGCTGGCCCGCTCCTCGCAGATGGGGCTGCCGCTGCCCTGGGAACCGCTCGACTATGGGCAGGGTTCCCGCTACGAGCCGCGCTGGAACGACGCCGCCAACGCCTCGCGCTCGCTCGCGGTCATGGCCCTGCCCGGCAAAGAAACCGGCGTGCGCCAGAAAGTGTACCTGCCGGTGCACCGCGTGTTGCGTTACCGTGGCAGTCTCTACGCGAGACACCTGAGCGGTCCGCCGGAAGTCGAGGTCTCGCTGCGGCAGCGGAACCGCCCCCAGGACGTGCTGGCGCGCGCAACGCTGCGCCTCAGCGGCCGCGAGTGGGCGCGCCACGAGTTTGCCCTCGAGCTGGCGGCCGGCCAGCTCCCGCGCCTGGAGCCGGCCGACTTCGTGATCGCGGTGCGCGACGAGGCGCGTACGCTCTTCGACCAGGTCTTCCTGTTCCCCGCCGACGCCATCGACGGCATGGACCCCGACATGCTCGCGCTGGCGCGGGCGCTCAAGACGCCGCTGGTGCGCTTCGGCGGCAACTTCACCTCCGGCTACCACTGGCGCGACGGCGTCGGGCCGATCGACAAACGCACGCCGATGCTCAACCAGGCCTGGGGCATCCCCGAGTACAACCATTTCGGCACCGACGAGTTCCTGCGCTTCTGCCAGTTGATCGGCGCCGAGCCGCAGATCGCGCTGAACCTCGGCAGCGGCACGCCCGAGGAAGCCGCCGACTGGGTCCGCTATGTGAACCAACGCTGGGGCGACCGCAAGGGCGGGCTGCTGTGGGAACTGGGCAACGAGCTGTGGGGGACCTTCCAGATCGGCTACCCGACGCTGGAGCGGGTGGCGGCGCGGACTAGGGCTTACAGCGAGGCGGTGCGGGCGGCTGACCCGCGGGCGCGGCTGATCGCCACCGGTCAGGACCCCGACCGCTTCCGCGAGTGGAACGCGCAGCAGGTGGGCCTCGGCCCCGAGGCCTTTCAATACCTGGCCACTCACTTCGTGGTCGGCACCCAGGTGCGGCGACGCGACCCGGCGCCCGAGTTCGTCGCGCTGGCCTCGCTGGCGCTGCCGGTCGGGCTGGAGCGCCGCCTGCGCGAGATGCAGGCCCAGATCGACGCCGACCCGCGCGCCCGCGGCCGGGTGAAGACCGCCTTCACCGAGTGGCTCTTCCACGGCGGCAGTGACCGCGTGCCGCACTTCGGCAACATGGGCGGCGCGCTGCTGGCGGCCGGCTTCCTCAACACGCTGATCCGCGTGGCCGACTTCACGCCGATCGCCGACATGACCGGCCTGGTCGAGTTCGGCGGCATCTGGCAGAAGCGCGGCCAGGTCTACGGCGTGCCCGCCTACTGGGCCTTCCGCATGTACTCCAACGCCGATGCCACGGCGCCGGTCGTCACCCGCACTACGGTCGAGGGCTACGACATCGCCGAGGGCAACAACCGCATTCCCGAGATCCCCGACGTGCCGTACCTTGATGTCATCGCCGCGCTCAACGACGGCGCCGACCGTCTGACCGTGTTCGCGGTGAACCGCCACCCGCAGCGGGAGATCCCCGCGCGGATCGTGATTTCCGGTTTCACGCCGGCTTCCCAGGCGCGGGCCTTGACGCTGGCCGGCACGAGCATTTACCAGCCCAACGACGAGACGAACCCCAGCGCCGTCCAGCCGGTGGAGAGCGCCATTCAGGTCGCGGCGCCGCAGTTCGACTACACCTTCGGCCAGGCGAGCGTGACGCTCATCGAGCTAAAGGGGGACAGCCTGCGTGTTTCCCCGCGCCCACAATGAACTCATCCGGGTCCAGCTCCCGAGCTGGGGGAAACACGCAGGCTGTCCCCGACCCCGACCCGGAGGCGGTGACGGCGCTGGCTTGACCGTCGCCAGCCGAGGCGCGACACTAGGGACAAGAGGAGCAGCCATGGCTACCACGACGCTGATGACGCTCGGGGAATTCGAACGGCTGCCCGAGCCGGACGGGATGCGGCACGAGCTGGTCGAGGGGGAACTCACATCTATGACATTCCCGAAGCCGAAGCACGCTGGAGTTGTGTCGAATGTCCACTACGAGCTGAAGCATTTCGTCAAGGCAAACAAGATCGGCAGGGTCGCATTGGGCACCGGTTTCGTGCTGGGCCGGGACCCCGACACGCTGCGCGGCCCGGACGTTGCCTTCCTTAGCGCTCGACGGGCTAAGCGGGTCCAGCCGGATGAGTTCATCGAGGGCGCCCCCGACCTGGCGGTGGAAGTCGCCTCCCCCTCGGATTCGGCCGAAGACCTGATGAAGAAGGTCCGCCAGTACCTGGCTGCCGGCGGGCACACGGTCTGGGTGGTGTACCCCTCGCTTCGCGAAGCGCACGTGTTTGAGGCTTCGGGCGGCGCGCGCGTGGTGCGCGGGGATGAGTCGATCGAGGCGCTAGATCTGCTGCCGGGGTTCTCTCTCCCCGTCTCGCGGTTGTTCGAGGAGTCGTAACCTCAGTTCGTCCCGAACCAACCCCGGTCCCAGGGGTGGGCGAGGGTGGGCTGGTTCTTGTAGCGGGTCATGCGGAACGCCAGCGAGGCGCCGGAGCCTGGTTCGAGGCGCACGGTGACGAGCGGGCCGCCCACCGCGGTGGTCTGGCCATCGACGGTCACCGCCTCGATGTTGTGCTCGCCGTAGCCGCCGGCCTGCACGACCAGCGTCCGCGCCTCAACCGGGTTGACGTTCACCAGCATGACGGTGGCTGAGTCGGCGGCGAGCTTCTCGACCAGCGCGGCCACGTCCTCGGGCGGGCCGGCGCGGCGCGCCACCGGATCGAAGTAGCGAAAGCGGCTGTGCAAGGTCCAGATCCTGCCGTTGGCGAAGTAGCCGCCAAGCATCAGGTTGACCAGCGTGTCGGTGGCAGGAGGATTGAAACTCAACAGGTAGTCGGCCAGCCGCGTATCGGCGCTGGTGGAGTCCCTGCGAATCGCTTCCATCCTGCGCCGCACTTGCTGGAAGTCCGCCTGGAGCGCCTCGACCGGGTAGTCCGGCGCCTTTCCCTCCAGAAAGCCGACCCAGCCGGTCTTGGGCACGCGCTCCAGGTCGCGGCGGTCCATCGACCAGAGGTAGATCTCGGTGAGCCGGTCGGTGTGAAGGATGGGGGCGTAGTGATACCAGGAGGGCGGACCGTCGTACTTGTAGCCGCGCGGGTCGCCGTACATCTGCGGCAGCAGCGTGAGACCGCCCTCCACCTTCTTCTGGGCGTAGATGTTGTCCATCTGGCGGCGCAGAACATCGACATAGCCCTGGTCGCCGCTCGCCAGCAGCGCGTTTGAGAACCCGGGCCAGGAGCCGGCGGTCAGGTAGTTGCGGTGCGCGATTTTCTCCAGCTCGCCGTCAAAGATGGTGAAGTTCCAACCGTAGGTGCCCTTCCACCATTGCCCCTTGTATTCGCCGCCGGGCTTGCCGTCGAGGCCGACGTTGCTGGGGATGTTGCCGCCGCAGGCCGCCGCCCGCTCCTTCCAGGCGTTGACGTACTCCAGCAGCCAGTCCCGGTACTTCTTCTCGTGGGTGAGCATGTAGGAGTTGAGGGCGAGGTTAGTCGCGGCCAGGTTGAGGAAGTTGTCGCCGACGCTGTCCAGATACTCGGTGCAGTGGGCGAGCATCTTCGGGTAGTAAGTCTTCATGTCGAGCAGCTTCCCCCGACCGGCTGGGTTGTGCAGCAGGTGGAAACTGCCGGGGACGGGGTCGCCCACCCAGTCATAGATCGTGGCCTTGCGCATCATCGGGCCCTTGGAACCGTTCCAGATGCTGCGGATCACCTTGTTTACAGGGTCGTAATTGGGCGCCTCGGGGTCTTCGTTCATGTACAGGCCGGCGAAACGCTTCATGCGCTGCCGGTAAAGCTCGTCGTTGGGTTCCGAGAGGCCCAGAAACATAAAGGCGCGCATGCCCTCGCCGGTGTGGAACCAGTCGGACTGGGTGATGAACTCTTTGTAGTAAGCGCCGTTCTCGGCCAGCTTGGTCAGCGTGGTGCGCAACTCGTTGTATTGCTTCCAGTGCCCTTCCTGCGCCTTTTTGTAGAGGTGGAGCACGGAATCCGAGCCGCCGAGCGCGTGCAGCAGCGTCCAGTTGAAGAAGGTTTCGATGGCGTCGTCGGGGCCGTCGAGCGTGCCCCAGCGGATGGTGTGGAGCAGGTAGCCCCGCTCGTCCACGTATTTTTCGGCGAAGCGCTCGCAGGCCACCGAGTTGAAGCGGAGCAGTTCGCGCTCCATCAGCGCCCAGGCGGGCGGCGCCATGGGAGTCTTGACGACCACCGTGACCTCGGCCGCGGCAGTGAGGGAAACGAGAGCGAGAGCAAGAGCGTATCGGCGCATAGCGGTCCTATTATGCATAATGGCGCGGTGGGGCCGGCGCAGGGGTCGGGCATGCCCGACCCCTACATGCTAGAAATGCAGCTTCAGGCTGTACTGAAGCTGGCGGCCATAAAAGTACTCGCGGGGCTTGAGCGTCTTGCCGAACAGCGCATCGGTTACGCTCGTGCTCGGGTTCGCCAGGGACAAGTCGTTGGTCACGTTGTAGATTTCCGCCCGCAGTTCCAGCCGGAAGCGTTCCTTGACCGGGAAGAACTTCGAGACGGTCCCGTCCCAGTTGAAAATGCCGGGGCCCCTCAGACCTTCGTAGAATCTCGGGTTGGTCCGGGGCGTGTAGGCGATGGCCCGCGCGAACACCTCAGTCTTGAACCAGCGCTGCGGCGTCGGGTTGTCGATGCGGGGATCGCCGCTCGCCTCCATCTGGCCGAAGGTGAGCAGGTCGCCGGACTGCCAGCTTACCAGCGAGCTGAGCTGCCACCCGCCGACCAGGGCTTCGGCCACGGGGTGCAGGCTGCTGGCCAGCGCGCGTCCTTTGCCGAACGGCAACTCGGCGACGGCGGCGATTGAGAGGCGATGCCGCGGGCTGGTGGCGGGCATCCAGAAGAACCGGCCGGCGTACTCCTCATCGCTGTTGAAGAACGTCTCGTTGCGGTCCCGGTTGTAGTTGTAAGCCACCAGCAGGTTGTACCCCTTGGTGAAGGGCCGTTGCGCCCGGAGTTGGAGCGCCTGGTACCGGCCCCGCGGCCCGGGCGTGATCTGCTGCGTCAGGGTGCCGTAGTGGGGGTAGGGCTTGAGCAGGCTCCCCTTGCTCACGTTCGCCTGGTTGCGCAACTGGCCCGGGAACTTCTCCGGCGTCAGGTACCTGTAAAAGGGATTGCTGATACTCCTGCTGAGCTCCGCCTTGTAGGTGTAACTTAGGGACGGGTCTGACAGGTTGAGCTGCTTGTTGTAGGTGCCATTCCGGCCGAAGTTAGTGAAGTAAGTCGCATCAACCACGATTTGGGCCACCACCTCGCGCTGAATGGTCACGTTCAATCGCTCGTTGGCCTGGGGCTTGACATCCTGGAAGGCCCAGCGGAGTTCGCCTCCCATGCCGGTGTAGCGGCCGTAACCCTTGCCGATGGGCATGATCAGCGGATTGGAGGCCGGGAACGGGTCGGCGAGCTTCGCTTGCGGAATGCCCTCCAGCATCGGCAAGGTATACGTGTCGGCATTGAAGCCGGGCATGTACAGGCTGCCCAGGGAAGAATCTCCGATACCGCCCACGGCCATGTAGATAGCCGGCACGACGAAGCGTGCGTACCCAATCCGGAACGAGGTCTTGTCGTTGACGCGAAGCGCGAATCCCACCCGCGGCAGGAACACCGTCCTGGGGCTGTCCCACATGGCCCGGTTACTGGAGTCGGCGAAGTACCAGGCCCCGGTGAACTGGAAAGGGACCTTCATCATGGCGGCGACGTCGGCGGGGATCTGCGGCGGCGTGGCCTTCATCTCCGGCACCTGGTCGTTCAGGTCCAGATACCGCGATACGCGGTCCTCGGGATCCCTGGGGGCGCCTTCGAACTCGTAGCGCAGCCCCAGGTTCAGCGTGATGCGCCGGCTCAGCTTGAAGTCGTCCTGAATGTAACCGGCCCAGAACGGAAAGCGCGCCTTTTGCATGGGGATGTAGCGCGCGTAGGAGTTGCTGCTCAGCGCGCCCAACAGGAACGTCGCCCAGCCGTCGCCCACGTTGGCGGTGTTGGGGGCAATGAACGTGTCGGCGGTGACGCTACGGTCGAAGTAGAACCGCATGGGGTCCGGGCGGGAAGCGCGGCCTGCCGTCCCGCGCATCTCCAATCCTCCTTTGAGGTAGTGCGACCCGACGTAATGGGACAGGCGGGCGTGCCCGCTGTAACTCTTGGGGCGGTGGAACCAGTAGTTGCCCTTGGCGAAGGCGCCGCCCTGATCGATGTCGAAGCGCGGCGGCAGGATTTGCGGGACCTCCTTCATGTACGGCTCGAACCACTTGCTCGGCCACAGCTTCGCCAGAGCCGCGGCATCGGTCACAAACGGGCCGCCGTCATACTGGTCGATGATGGAATTGTAGGAGCCGCGCACGTTGAGAATGGTCGAGGCCGACATGGCGTACACGGCATCGCCGGCGATGTTCAGGCCGTGCCGCAAGCTGCCCCCATCCCAGGGCCACCATTGCGAGTTGTTTCCGGAGAGGTTCTCGTCCGAGACTACGGTGCGGAACTGGCTGTAGCGCCCGTAGACCTTCCACTTGTCGTTGATGTACCAGTCGGCGCGGTCCGACAGGTTCCAGAAATCGTAGAAGCGGTTCGACTCGACCTGGAAGTTATTGCGGCCTGTTATGTCGTCGCCGGCATTGTTGGGCAGCCACACCTGTTCCATAATCTTGACCGCCAGCGGGTCCATGCGCGACTTGGGGATGACGTTGCCGGGGAACTGCGTCCGGCTGGAAGTGTTCCTGGCGGGATCGAAAACCGTGGACCAGGGATCGTAGATTCCCCGCAAAGCCCCCCTGGGGTTGACGGCGCGGGAGAAGTCGCCGCCGCGCTGAATCTCGGTGGGCATGGTTCGGCTGAAGTTCCAGGGTTGCACGGTGCGCCAGTCTTCAACCGAGAAGAAATTGAACAGCTTGTTCTTCGCGATCGGCTGGCTGAGAGTGCCTCCCCAAACATCATGTCTGATACGGCTCTTGGCGCGCGGCACCACCGTGCGGTCCGAGACCGCGTTGAGCGCCGGGTTGCGGCCCACGTAGAACGCCGTGCCGTGGTACTCGTTGGTGCCGGACTTCATGGCCACGCTCATGATCCCGCCGGCGCTGTGCCCGAATTCGGCGTCCACGCTGTTCTGCTGGATGGTGAATTCCGCGACCGCGTCCACGTTGGGTGTGTAGGAGGTCTTGGGGCCGGTCTCGACCGGCGTGCCGTCGATCAGCACGTCGTTCCGCCGGTTGGTGCCGCCGCCCGTCTCCAGGTCCTGCGCCGCCCAATGGTGGTAGGGAGCCTGCTCGCCGCCCGAGGTGTTGGTCACCGCCGGGTCCAGCGCCGCCAGCTTGAACGGATTCCGGGTAATGATCGGGATCTGCTGGACCATGGTGTTGTCGATGGTCAGCTCGCGGTTGGCGGTGTTGAACTGGAGGGCGGCCGGCGCGTCGCGCACCTCGACGGTCTGGGTGGCGGCGCCGACCTGGAGTTCCACGTCCAGGGTCACGTCGCCGCGGGTCTGCACCGGCACGTTCTGCTGCACGAACTTACGGAACCCGGGGGCTTCCACGGTGAGCGTGTACGCTCCGGGGTCCACGAAGTCGAAAACATAGGTTCCCGCCCCGCTGGTTTCGCGGACGGTCTCAACGCCTTGCTTGACATTGAGCATGGTGACCTTGGCGCCGACGATCACCGCCTGGCTCGGGTCAGTCACCCGCCCCTGCACGCGGGCGCGATAGTCCTGGCTGAA
>ERZ1292640.4174-Hain-H43-02um-R1-4174-length-11080-cov-5_pt1 | contig 11080 bp, 5 predicted proteins | sample MGYA00564404_ERZ1292640 | MGnify/ENA primary metagenome ERZ1292640 (study PRJEB36523, sample SAMEA6512636) | groundwater metagenome | collected 2019-01-08 | study: AquaDiva: Metagenomics assemblies of 32 groundwater samples | reverse complement strand
CCAGCCGGGCACCTCGATCGCCGCCATCTGCGCGTCCAGGTCGCCTCCGCCGCCATCTCCCCCCTTGGAACGCCGGAACGCCTTGGCCAGCGTCTTCCACTGCAGCGCCACGCTGGTGAGGCTGGCAAACACCATGACCGCGGTCCCGCCCCACAGCGCCCAGCCGCGCAGATTCAGCACCCCATCACCCAGCTTGATGCTGGGCTTGTACCCCTCGACTCCCAGGTTCGCCGCGTCAATACCCGCAAGCCACGGACCGACAATGAAGAAAAGAATCAGCGAGCTGAGCATGAGCGAGATCGCGACCCGAAGTCCGACGATCATCCCCGCCGCCAAGAGCAGGAGCGACGTGTCCAGCTGGAACTCCGCCGGGCGCGTGCCCGTGGGGTAGAGCGAGGCGGGAAGAGGCAGTTCGAACGCGTCCTTGATCGGAGCCTCGCCCATCAGGTTCTTGAGCCACTTGATGGCCGTGAGCACCTTCTCATCCACGCGCAGGAGCGCCACGGCCATGCCGATCACGATCCCCGAGACCAGCACGTAGGCCTTCTGGAGCGCCTCCTTGCTCTGGCTGTAAAGACTCTTGAGCGTCTCGGCCGCCGCCAGCCCCGACGGAAACTTGAGCTGCTCGTGATTGATCATCTGCCGCTTCATCGGGATGGCGAGGAAGACGCCCAGAAGCCCCGTCAGGAGCGTGAACATCCCGACCACCCGCCAGTCCATGACGTCCAGCGTCTTTACGTCCTCCAGAGTCTGACCAGGCTTGGGTTCCGCGAGCAGCAGGAGCGCCCCGAACATCGTCGCGATCGTCGAGCCCGTCGAGTACCCTGCCGCCGATGCCGTCGAGGCCATGCAGGCGTTCTCAAGCACGCCCATCTGGCTCACGCGCTTGCGCGAAGCAAAGACCACGAAGTTCCACATCACAAAGCTGAGCACGCAGGCCGTGATCGCGATCCCGAACGCCCAGCCGATCTGCAGGCTCGTGTACAGGTTCGCCGCCGACATCACCATCCCCAGAAACCCGCCCATGAGCACCGCTCGCCACGTCAACTGCGGCATTTTGTCGCCCCGGTAGACGTGCCGGAACCAGTGCTCATCCTTCTGCTCGTTGGTCGCGTCGTCGGGCAATACGGGAATGCCCGACCCGTCTTGTCCCAAGACCGCGGCGTCTTCAACGACCGGAGGAAACGTCTGGCTCGGATTCGACATGAGGCGGTTCCAGGCGGACAGGAGCGCGAGCACCAAGCCACACCCTCAACAACGGGGGCGGCCGGTCGCACGCGGCGCAGGATAAAGCACTTCGGCGTCCGGTGCAACCCCCGACAAGGGGACCTCTGGCTTCCGGGACCTGTTCGCCGCTTGCCCTTCGCTCAGGGTTGCAGCTTGTCCATCTGCGGCAGGCCCGCGGCCCCGGCCGTGGTGAGGGCCGCGTTGAACACCTCGACCACTCTCGCCTCGTGGGCGACAGTCCCGTTGTTGAACGGGTGCGTCTCGGCGATCGTAACCCCGCCGCCCGTGTTCTTAAGCCGCACGTAGCTTCTCGCCGGAATCACGTCTGTGGTGGGCGATTGTGATCCCGGCAACGAGAGCGCGAGCGAGCCGGTCCCGCTGGTGGGCTGCCAGAACCACCACTCCTCATCGTTCGACACCCAGACCAGCAGAATCCCGTCGTACTGAGCGCTCCCCTCGGGCTCGCCAGCCGCGGTCCCCACGGGCGACATCGACGCCCCGTCGTGGCCGCCCTTCACTCGAATCGTCGCGGGCACCCGCCACCGCCCGGTCATGTACAGAATCCCGTTCTGAAGGCGCAGGGCCGGCGCCGAGTTGTAAGGCGTGAACGACACGGTGCGAGGCCCGTTGGGGTCCGCCGCGCCTTGGTCCGACCGCGTTGGATGGGGCATCACGATCGAGGTGAAATCCACGGTCCCCTTGGCCGGATCGCCGCCCGAGAAGACCCCAGCGTCGCTCGACTGAATCGCCACGCCCGAGACCAGGAGCGGATACAGAGGCGTGAACCCGTTGGACGTGATGGACTGGCCCATCCGGGTGACGAACGGGCCTTTGACTGGAGCCTTTCCAGCCGCCACACCCCTGGCCGCCGAGTCGGTCTGGCACCCGCCCGCCAGGAGAGCCGTCATCGCCAGTCCCAGGGCCGTCGTTGTCCGCTTCATGGCTTGCTCCATCGGAATGTGCGTGCTCACCCGCGACGCCGCGTCAGCAGGAACGAGCCGATCGTCCCAAGCCAGAGCCCAACGACCGGCTCGAGCGGGTCCACGAGCGCGCCGGTGCGGACATACGCGATCACGCTACAGAGTGACACCGCGCCTGTCAACCCGATCGCCAAGCCCAACAGGCGTCCCCATGTCCCGATCACAAGTGCTCCCATCGCGCCCGCCACGCACGCCAGGATGGTCCAGACGCTCCCAATCGTGTCGGTGGGCACATGTGGACCTTCGTGCTTCACCAGCATCGCGATGGCCGTCGCGTGCCCGAAAACCCGGGGTACCCCCTGGGGCCTGAGCCGGTCGGGGCTGGAATCCCCCCCAGAACTCCTGGTGTCGGCGAAAACCACGATCTTGCCCCGAACATCCAGCCCCAGCGACCCGTCCGCCGCCTTGGTGAACATCTCTGTGAGCGACATGCTGGCCCTGCCCAGCACGCGATCGTCGGGCACCTCGTACAACAGCTGGGCCGTCGTTTCGTCGGGCCCGCCATCCTCCGACGGACTCTTGATCGTGCCCGTGATGACGATCCGCGGCACCCGCTCTCCCACGACGCCCACCGGAACCCTGGCGTCGCGCGCCCGCGAGAACCAGATGTCCAGAAGCTGGCTGTTCCCACCCGCGTACGCGATCCGCAGCGATTCGCCCGGGTCAGGTCTCAGGTAACTCGCGTACGCCGCCAGCGCCAGGCCCGGAGAAGGATCCATCCCCGCGACATGATGCGCGATGTCGGCGGCCCAGGGCCCCGTGTCACTCACGCCCATGTTGAACCCGCCCCATCGCACATACGGAGCAAGCTCCGTCAGCACATCCTCACGCACCGTGAGCGACGGCCAGCGGTCGATGCCCACAACCACCCCGACGCCCGCGTCCACCGCGGCTCGCACCGCGTCAACCAGCGGGGGCGTGAGCGCGGGATCAACGTCGGGGTTGTCCCGGATCCCAAAGTCGAGCACGATGGTCTTGGCCCGCGCCGCCGTGAGCGCCCGCGTCAGCGCCCCCATGATCGGTCTGAGCCCGCCCCGCTGGGAGATGTCCAGGTCCGAGTGGGCCTCGACCGCCGAGAGCGACTGGACATTGTCCTGGTCTCCCATGGTCACGACGACCACGGGCGAAAGATCACCCAAAGGGGCGCGCAGCGTGGAATTCGACATCATCAAGGCGGCCCATCGCTCGGTGGACTCGCACACCAGCGACAGATGCGTGGCGCCCCACGCCGCGATCGCAAAGGCCACGCACCCCGCCGCTAGAGCCGCAACCACGCGATTGCGCCCCGCGAGCATCCTCACCCGGCGCCACCCCCTGGCAGCCGTGCCCAACGGGCGCTTCACGATCGGCTCACCCGCCAGCCACCGCCCAAGCTCGGCGCCCAGCTCGCCCGCGTCGGCGTACCTCCGTCCGGGCTCAGGGTCGATCGCGGCCATCACGATCGTCTCCAGGTCGGCGTCGACCTCCGTGGTCACCCGTGTGGGCCTTGTCGCCGCCGTCTCGCGGACCCTTGCCGCCGCCAGCAGCGGACTGAGCCCCTCGAACTCGCGCGGCGACCGCCCGCACACAAGCTCGTACAGCATCACGCCCAGCGCGTAGACGTCCGATCGCTTGTCGACCTCCTCGTGCCGCCCGGCGAGCTGCTCGGGGCTCATGTACTGAAAGGTCCCAAGCACCTGGCCGGCCCTGGTGATCCGCGTGCGAAAGACGTCCGAGCCCAGCACCCGGGCGATCCCAAAGTCGATCACCTTGGGTTCGCCCTGCTCGTTCACCAGCACGTTCTCGTGCTTGAGGTCCCGGTGGATCACCCCTTTGTTGTGCGCGTGCCCCACGGCATCGCACACCCGGGCGAACAGCGCCACCCGCTCCCGCATCGAAAGGCTTTGGGCCCGACAATGAACATCCAGTCGCCTCGCGCCCGCCACGTACTCCATGGCGATGTAGGGCACGGGCATGGACCCGTCCAGGGGCGTGTGCACGCCCGCGTCAAAGACCTGACAGATCGACGGATGGCTCTGGGCCGCCAAAAACTGCGCCTCATTGAGAAACCGCCTGACCCCCGCGTCATCCAGAGCCCGAGCATGCCCCCCACCACCCCCACCACCCGTGCTCATCACCTTGAGCGCGACGGTACGCCGCGGAACGTCCTGCTCGGCCTCGTAGACGATCCCCATCCCCCCCGCGCCAATAACCCGAACAATGGTGTACCGGCCGATTCGGGCGTGCGCCAGCGGCACGCCCGCCGGACCTCCCGCGTCGGAGGTCGGGGTGTCCGACGTGGCCCGTTGTTCCTCCGATCCAGCCATGGGTCCTGTTCCATGCTCGGGATTGCCGCCCGGCGCATCCAAGCGCCGTTGCACCATACACTCTGCACTCCCACGTCGCTGCAGGCCGATACCCTATCGCATTCCCGTGTCCAACGCCGACCCCATCCTCGATCCCCTCCTCGAACGCGCCCGCAACGGCGAGCGTGCGGCCCTCGCGCAGATCCTCGAGGAGATCGGCCCGCGAGTCCGCGGACGCATCGAGACCAAACTCACCCCCGCCATCCGCACACTTCTGGACGCCGACGATGTCATGCAGGTGACGTACATGGAGGTGGTGCTCCGGCTCAAGTCGTTCACGGGCGGGGGTATCAGCGGCTTTGTGGCGTGGATGACCCGATTGGCCGAGAACAACCTCATCGACGCCGTGCGGGCCCTCGAGGCCGCCAAACGCCTCGATCCACGCAAGAAAATCACTGCCAACCGCAACGATTCGGCCACCGCGCTGGTCGCGATCCTGGGCGTGACCAACACGACCCCCAGCCGCATCGTCGCCAAGGACGAGGCCGGCGCGATGATCGAGGTCGCCCTGCGGGCCCTTCCGCCCGACTACGAGACCGTGGTCCGGCTGCACGACCTGGAGCAGCGCCCCATGGCCGAGATCGCCGCGATTCTCAAACGCAGCGAGGGTGCCGCGTACATGCTCCGCGCCCGCGCCCACGACCGTCTGAAGGAAATCCTGGGTTCCGACTCCAAGTTTTTCTCCACCCCCGGGCACTGAGCCCGCGGCGAATCGCCAAACCACGTGGTATCGGGTGGGTCGGGCGTGATCAGACCCGGCGGTTTACGTTCCTCTTCTCAGCCGACGCTTCGTTCATGCCCGTTGATCCTTACAAAAGCCGCACAAGTGACCGACATTCCTTCTGACATCCCCCCGACTCCCGATCCGGCAGGCTCCGGCGGTGAGCCCGCGCCCAAGAAGTCGTCGAGCGAGCGAAGGCTCCTGGACGCGGTCTTTGGGCAGGCCGACGCCCGCCCGTCGGCCTTTGCCGCCGAGGATCTGCCCCCCGCCGACTCGTTCCCCGGGTACGAGATCCTCCGTGAGATCCATCGCGGCGGCCAGGGTGTCGTGTACCTGGCGATCCAGAAGGCCACCAAGCGCCGGGTCGCGGTCAAGGTGCTGCACGAGGGGCCCTTCGCCGGCTCGTCGGGCAAGTCAAGGTTCGACCGCGAGGTGCAGGTCCTGGGGCAGCTCAACCACCCCAACATCGTTCGCATCCACGACAGCGGCACGACGACCACCGGCTCGCTCTTCTACGTGATGGACTACATCTCGGGGAGATCGCTCGACGCGTTCATCTCCGGCAAGTCGCTCACGGGGAAGTCGGGCTCCAGGTCCGGCAAGCCCAACCAGCGGTCGACCGCCGACACCATCGCCGCCGGCGCGGGACCCGACGGCGACTGGTCGGTCAACGACGTCTTGGCGATGTTCCTCAAGATCTGCGAGGGCGTGAACGCGGCGCACCTCAAGGGCGTCATCCACCGCGACCTCAAGCCCGCCAACATCCGCGTCGACCAGGCCGGCGACCCCGTTGTCGTCGACTTCGGCCTCGCCAAGGTCGCCGTCCCCGGGTTGACCGATGAGTCGGCCCGCATGATGACCGCGACGGGCCAGTTCATCGGCAGCCTCCCCTGGGCCAGCCCCGAGCAGGCCGAGGGAAGCCCCGACGCGATCGACGTCCGTACCGACGTCTATTCGCTGGGCGTCATCCTGTACCAGCTGCTGACGGGTGGGAAGTTCCCGTACCAGGTCGTCGGCAACATGCGCGACGTGCTCGACAACATCCTTCGGGCCGAGCCCGCCAGGCCCAGCACCGTCCGAAGGCAGGTCAACGACGAGGTCGAGACGATCGTGCTCAAGTGCCTGGCCAAGGACAAGAGCCGTCGCTACCAATCGGCGGGCGAGCTGGCCCGCGACATCGAGCACTACCTCAAGGGCGAGCCCATCGAGGCCAAGCGCGACAGCGCGTGGTACGTGATCACCAAGACGCTCAGCCGCCACCGCGTGACGGCGGGCGTCGTTCTGGCATTCGCGGCGCTCATCTCTGCCTCGGCGATCACCCTGAGCATTCTGTACAGCCAAGAGCGCTCCGCAAGAGCCGAGGCCGACACCCAGACGGGGATCGCCAAATCGGCCCTGGCGGGCCAGGCGGAGCAGGCGGCACGGGCGAAAGCCAACTTCAACGCCGGGCGCGTGCTGGCCAAGGCGTTCATGTTCGACTTCAACACCAGGATCCGCTCTCTGCGGGGCAGCACGGGCGCCCGGGAAGACCTGGTCCGCAAAGCGCTGGAGTACCTCGACACGTTGAAGTTTGAAGTCGGCGACGATCCCGAGCTGCTGCGCGAGCTGGCCGACGCCTATGACCAGGTCGGGATCATCGAGGGCGGGCTCTACATGCCCCGCACCGGAACCACCGACTCGGCCGAAGGGCACTTCAAGAAGGCCGCCGACATCCGCCAGGCCATGCTCGCTCGTCTTCCCAAGGACGCCCGGTCCCACTCCGACATCGCCAAGAGCCTGCAGCGCGAGGGATGGATCCTGGAGCGCCACGAGCGGTACAAGGAAGCTCAGGACTGCTACGAGCGCGCCCAGGCCGCGGTGCGCAGCGCTCTGACGATGGTGAATCAGGACTCACCCGAAGCCTCGAAATACAGGCTCGACCTCGCCGAGCTGCTGACCTCAACCGCCGATTCGATCGTGCGACAGGCCGAGAAGGCCTCCGACAAGGCCCAGGTCGACGAGCTGGTCGCCCAGGCCCAGACGCGGTACGCCGGCGCCCTCGACACCTACTGGCAACCGCGGCTCAACGCCAATCCGGGCGACGCCGAGGCCCGCCAGCGCATCGGCGTGCTCGCGGCCAAGCACGCGGTGATCATGATCTCCCGCGGGCGAGCCGCCAACGACCTGGCCGAGTCGATCCTCAAGTCCTCGGGCAAGGTCGAGCTTCCCCCCGCCGCCAGGGCGCTGCTGCTGGAGGCGATGAAGCGATTCGACGAGGCGATCCCAGAGGTCAAGGGGGCGCTCGACAAGCTCGACGATAGCGCACGGAACAATCCCGCCAGCGCGATCGCCGAGCGCGACGTCTTCTTCGCGTGCAACAACCTGGGGATCGCGATCTCGGGCAAGGCCGACTCGCTCAAGATGCTCGACGAGCGGGCGGGCATGCGAACGCTCGATGCCACACTCGCCCAGGCCGCCGGAGGTTCCGACACCCGTGCGATCGAGAAGTCACTCCGCGAAGAAGCCCAGGTGATCTACGACCGCGCGCTGGCAATCACCGCCCGCCTGGCCGACAACGACGCCAAGAACATCGACGCGCAGCGCGAGTGGGCCGTCGCCCTCAACAAGGTCGGCAACGAGCGTCGCTGGCTCGCTCGCCTGGCAAACGATCCCAAAGTCGCCGCAAACCTCCTCGATTCGGCGATTCGGGCCTACACCAAGTCGCGCGACCTGCGAGCCTCGCTCCTCAAGACCGACCGCATGCAGCGTCACACCCGCGACCTTGGGCTCGCCGAGTTCAAGCTGGGCCAGGGTTACGCCGCCCTGGCCCGCGCCGCGACCGATCCCGCCGCCAAAGCCGCCGCGATCGCCCTCGCCCAGACATCGGCCCAGGCCGCCCAGAAGCTTTTCGCGTCGCTCGTGTCAGACAGTGTGATGGCCCAGGACGCGCCCGAAATGCTTCAAACCGCCGAACTGCTGGCTGATCTCAAGGCCCTGTAATCATGCCCAATCCAATCCTGATCGGTTTATGTGCGGTTCGGCCGCGTTGTTCGCGGGTGGGGGGCCGAAATCCTCCGAATATCGTCTACCCTTTCGAGGGCGTATCGAGTATCTTGGTTGCGGAGAGACAATCCGAAGGTTCCGCGCACGACGGCCGATTCGGGTGTTCGCCGGTGCTTTCCCCGGTGTTGAAAGAGAGTGAATGATGAAGATCCAGTCGTTGATTCGCGCGGCCGGAGCGGCCGCAACTGTCGCCACAATCGCGTCCGGACTCGGAGGCATGTCACACACCGCCCACGCGCAGACCAACGCACTGTGGCAGGCTGCCGTCCCGGGTAACTGGAATGACGCCTCCAAGTGGTCGGGCGGGGTTGTGCCCAACAACTTCGGGGCCACCACCTTCAATGCCGGCATGCTCCTGGCCGGTTCCTACACCGTCACCCTGGACATCAACGCCACCATCGAGAACTTCACCCAGACCGCGACCGGAGCGGTCTTTGAGCTCGGCAACAACTTCAGCCTCCACGCCAACCAGAACGTCACGCTGAGCGCCGAGTTCAACGGCCGGCGCGACCTGGGCGGCGTCGGCACCCTCTTTGTCGGGGGAAACCTCAACTTCGCCGATGGTCGCCTCCGCCACACCACGTCCACCACCGTGATGGGCAACATGAACTTCAACAGCGCGACCCAGGACGAGATCTGCGACACGGGCGTCGGCTGCTCGGGCGCCCAAGTCAACTGGAACGGCTCGGGGAACATCGTCATGGGGCGCGGCGCCACCATCACCACGAGCACCGCGACCACCTTCAACATCAACACCTCGGGCGCCACCTTCGGCTGGAACGGCCTTGGCACGCACGGCACCGTCATCAACAACGGCGTGATGCTCAAGACGAGCGCGGGCCAGACGTTCTTCGATCAGGCCGCCATCAACAACTCCTCCACCGGACAGATCCGCGTCTCCAACGGGACGCTCAAGGCCAACGAGGTGAACAACCTCAGCGCCGGCACGCTCACGGGCGGACGCTGGCGGGTGGACTCGGGCGCGACCCTCTCGCTCGTCGACCTCGCCGACGCAACCAACGCCATCACCACCAACGCCGCCGACGTGACGCTCGACTCCGCAGGCTCGACCTTCGCCTCCATCAACTCGGTCACCACCAACGCCGCGGCGGGCAAGCTCACCTTCTCCAACGGGCGCAACTTCACCACCGCGGGGAACTTCACCAACACCGGCACGCTCAGTGTCGGCGTTGCCGGCGACGCCAACGCGACCTCGTTCGACGTGATCGCCGGCTCGACGCTCACCAACTACACCGCCGGCACCAAGACGCTCGCCGGGGGCACCTTCAACCTCGTCGGCAAGCTCCGCTTCGACGGCGCCGATGTCCGCACCATCGCCAACACCATCGTGCTCGATGGGGCCAACTCGGGCATCGAGGCCACCGGCGGCGCCAACGCGCTGGCCAGCACCCTCACCGTCGCCGCCCTGGGCGATCTCTCGGTCAAGAACCGCACGCTCACCACCGGCGGAGATCTCACCAACAACGGCAAGCTCACTGTCGGCGCCGGGGCTGGCGTCACCGTGGGCGGCGGGGGCAACCTCACCAACCTCACCGGCGGGACGCTCGGCGGCGGAACATACGACGTCGCCGGCACGCTCAAGCTCGGCAGCCAGAGCATCAACACCATCAACGCGACGGTCAAACTCGACGGCAACGCCGCCCAGATCCAGACCGCCGCCGCGGCCGACGCCCTGCTCAACTGGAACACCATCGGCGCCGCGGGCGACTTCACGCTCAAGGGCTCCGCGACGTTCACCACCAAGGCCAACACCGACTTCACCGTCGCCAGCACCGGCAAGCTGGGCGTCGAGGCCGGCAGCGAGTTCATCATCAAGCTGGGCACCAACCTCACGAACTTCAGCGGCGGGATCATCACCGGCGGCACGTTCAACGTGCTGGGCAAGCTCCGCTTCCAGAACGCCGCCGTCACTCGCATCGCCAACGACTTCACCCTGGGCGGCTCGGGCAGCTTCGTCGATTTCAGCGACAACGACGCCTTCAGCGGGCTCAACCAGATCGACAGCACCGGACGCTTCGCGGTGCAGGACCGCACGTTCACCCTCGCGAACAACCTGACCCTCGACGGACGCCTCGTGGTCAAAAACACCAGCCTCTCCCGCGACACCACAGAGGTCATCGTCAGCGGCGACTGCGATCAACTCGGCGTCCTCGAGCTCGACCGCGGGACCTTCACCGTCCTTGGCAACTACTTCAACAGCGGGTCGGTTGAGGGCTCGGGCACGCTCAACGGCAACGTCGTCAACAACGGCGCGCTCCGCCCCGGTGGCACCTCGTCGGGAGCCCTCTTCATCAACGGCAACGTCACCTGGAACTCCGGCAGCTCCCTCTTGCTCGATCTGGTGAGCCCCGACCTCTCCGGAACCACTCACGATCAGCTCGCTCTCTCGGGCGACATGATCTTCTCGGGCGGCTCGGCCGGCACGCTCACCGTCAACGCCGCCACCTTCGCCGGCGAGCTCGGCGACGTCTACGTCGACGTCATCACGTTCAGCTCCTGGGCCGCGGGCTCCGACTTTGCCGCTTACAACCTGGCGCTGGGCGACTCGGGCCTGGGCCTGCGGGCGATCTTCACCGCCCACTCCCTGAGCTTTGAGGTCATCGCCGTCCCGGCCCCGGCCTCGCTGGCGGTCCTGGGCCTCGCCGCCCTGGGCACTCGCCGACGCCGCGCGTGATCTCTCCACCCAGAACGACCCGATATACACTCATCGCCTCTGGATCCAACCGGCCTGTTCTGGATGAACG
>ERZ1292640.4173-Hain-H43-02um-R1-4173-length-11081-cov-6_pt1 | contig 11081 bp, 10 predicted proteins | sample MGYA00564404_ERZ1292640 | MGnify/ENA primary metagenome ERZ1292640 (study PRJEB36523, sample SAMEA6512636) | groundwater metagenome | collected 2019-01-08 | study: AquaDiva: Metagenomics assemblies of 32 groundwater samples | reverse complement strand
ACTGGAACCCATCGTACGCAAAAATAACAAATTAAGCGTTAGCAATTTTGACCCGTGTGCAGTACTTCTTAACAATGATCTATCAACGGGTGTTCCAGAAATCCTGAAAAACCTGGATCAAATCATTATTCCGCCTTTACATGCGGGATGGGCAACACGACGGAAATCCAAACACTTTGCCGCCTATGATCAAATCGCACAAGAATTTGCTGATCTGATTGGAATTGATCCTTGGTTAATCAATCCACGGTTTACTTCGTGCGGAAAAATCAATTTTCGTGAAAAACAGGGGGAAGATTGTGTGGCCAGCGCCAGCAATAAAATTCTCTCCGCTATTAAGGAAAAATATAAACAATATGACGTCAAGGAAGATCCTTTCGTCATCGTAAAAGCTGATTCAGGAACCTATGGCATGGGCATTATGACGGTTAAGGATGGCGCCGATGTTTATAAACTCAATCGCAAGCAGCGCAATAAAATGGCTGTTGTCAAAGAAGGATTAGCGGTCTCAAATGTTCTGGTGCAGGAAGGTGTTTACACGTTTGAAACCATTAATCAGGCCGTTGCCGAACCGGTCATTTATATGATTGATCATTATGTCGTCGGTGGATTTTATCGAGTACATACCGGGCGGGGAGTCGACGAGAACCTGAACGCCCCCGGTATGCATTTTGTACCATTAGCTTTTGAATCGACCTGTTTATTACCAAACTGCACTGCACAACCGGATTTCATTCCCAATCGGTTCTATGCCTATGGCGTTGTTGCACGTCTCGCTCTGCTGGCCGCCGCGCTGGAGTTAGAACAAACCAGTTTGGAAATTCCAGCTAATCTTCCTGCTTAAAGCCGAAATGAAACTCGCTTTTATCATTGATCAACTGGATTCCATCAAAACCAGCAAAGATTCAAGCTTTGCGATGATATGCGAGGCAGCTACCAGAAATCATCAGATTCATGTGCTCTATCAACATGACATTGCATTGATCAATAACATAGTTATGGGTTTCTCACGCTCCCTGACTTTAACAGATTCTATTCATCAGGACGGTCATTGGTATAAAACGAGCGATACTTTAGCCACACCCCTATATGAATTTGATGCAATACTCATGCGCAAAGATCCCCCCTTTGATCTGGAATATGTTTACAGCACCTATTTACTGGAACTGGCTGAAACACAAGGGGCATTGGTAATCAACAGTCCGCGCGGTATCCGCGATCACAACGAAAAGCTGGCCATTACAAAATTTCCGCAATTTATTGCACCCACTCTGGTAACCAGTCAAACGCATTTAATCCGGGAATTCCTCAGTAATCATCAGGATATCATTTTAAAACCATTGGATGGCATGGGTGGTGCCAGCGTGTTTCGCGTACACAGTGCAGACCATAATATCAGCGTTATTCTCGAAACACTGACCCACTACGGAACGCGAACGATCATGGCGCAACGCTATATTCCTGAAATTGTCCAGGGGGATAAACGCATACTCCTCATTGCCGGCAAAGCTGCACCTTATGCTTTGGCACGTATTCCTCAAACGGGCGAAACACGCGGCAATCTGGCTGCAGGGGGTATAGGAAAAATACAGCCGTTATCAGAACGCGACAAACAGATCGCGCAATGCCTTGGACCTGAATTAGTCAATCAAGGTTTAATGTTGGTAGGATTGGATGTGATTGGAGATTATCTGACAGAAATTAATGTCACCAGTCCAACAGGTATGCAGGAAATCACCCGGCTGGCTGGATTTGATGTGGCAGGAATGATGCTGGATGCAATAGAAGAAAGTATGAACCTGAAAAATTCAGGAACGGTATAACTTGTTAAGGATTAGATACTGACAAACCGTGACTTTTCCCGATAAATATGCAACTCAGCGCTATTTATCAGGATCAGCACACGGTTCTTTGATTATCTTAGTGCACTGTCACTGCTTCTTTTTGCTCGCATGTCAGATTGGCACAATAAGTTTCATGAATACCATCCAGGAAACCCCACAAGGCGTCACAGGCTTCTTGGGTAGCAGCCAGCACTTCGGCTTGCTTTTCTGCGGTATCAGCAAAACGCTCAATCAGTGACCATTCAGCTTGTGAGTGATAGACATCGGCTTTCTGGTGTACCGTGAAGAACTCATAATCTTCAGGATTTTTCATGCCATAGAACTTGGCCAGACCATCTATTTTTACTGCCGCAATATCAGGCACTTGGGATTCAAATGCGTGCAATGCAGCAAGTCCCGCATAAAAAGGGCGATTTAAACAAATATCCCGGAATGTGGAAACCAGTTTCTCCGTATTGGGCAATGCAGCTGCATTAGCCAGACTCTTATCATTTGCTCCCAAAGCAAAAGCAAAATTTTTCCATAGTGCCGGATGATTTTTCTCACCATGCTCTTCATCAATCAGATTTTTCAATACTTCTTGCCGTGCACTGATATCACCGCTATTCGTTTCTGAATGAATATGCGGCGTATTAAAGTGTACAGCGCTTAAATAGGTTGGTTCAGCCAGTACGTTATAAAAATACTGCTCTGCGTAATGCCGCAATTGCTCTTTGGTCAGCTTACCTTCCGTCCAGGCAACATAAAAGGGATGTTTGAGCAGGTGCTTCTCACCGATAATGGCGCTGATTTTTTGCTTGAGTAGGGTATTGGTTGTCATGATTACTCCTTTTAAACCGTGATGGATAAAGATGCTGCATATCATCGCTAAATAACATCAGCAAGTCAAATTTAGCTGGCCTGGACTGCGCTCAGATGATTGGATAAATACCGGCTTGCCGCAACCATATTGCGCAATGCCGGCTTAACCTCTTCCCAGTTACGCGTTTTCAGCCCGCAATCCGGATTCACCCACAAACGCTCAGCGGGTATACGTTGCGCAGCTTTCTCCATTAAATCAACAATTGAATCGACGGAGGGGATATTGGGTGAATGGATATCATACACGCCCGGGCCAATCTCATTCGGATAATGAAACTGATCAAATGCGTCCAGCAGTTCCATATCCGACCGGGAAGTCTCGATCGTAATCACATCAGCATCCATCTGAGCAATGGCTTCCATAATGTCGTTGAATTCTGAGTAACACATGTGTGTATGAATCTGTGTATCATCTTTAACGCCATTGGCAGTAATACGAAATGCGCGTATTGCCCAGTCGAGATAAGCATTCCATTGTGATTTTCTGAGCGGCAAGCCTTCTCTTAATGCGGCTTCATCAATCTGGATAATATTGATACCCGCTTTCTCCAAAGCTAGCACCTCATCGCGTATCGCGAGCGCCAATTGCGTACACGTTTCAGCACGGGACTGATCATCGCGCACAAAAGACCAATTCAGCATGGTAACAGGGCCGGTTAACATGCCTTTCATGGGTTTGAGGGTTAATGATTGGGCAAATTGAATCCATTCAGTAGTTATGTCTTGCGAGTGTGAAATATCGCCATAAATAACCGGCGGCTTGACACATCGTGAACCATACGATTGCACCCAGCCGAATTGAGTAAAAGCAAAGCCTCCTAATTGCTCACCAAAATATTCAACCATGTCGTTGCGTTCCGGCTCGCCATGCACCAAAACATCCAACCCTAGCGCCTCCTGCTCTCGCACGCAGATTTCAATTTCTTTCTGCATTGCCTGACGATAAGCCTGATCTGATAACCTGCCCTCACGAAAATCCTGCCGGGTTTTTCGAATTTCCTGTGTTTGCGGAAAAGAACCAATAGTAGTGGTCGGAAACAGCGGTAATTGAAATTTTCTCCGTTGCACGATGGCGCGTTGATGATAAGGAGACTTCCGCATACCCATCGCTTCGCTGATTCCAATCATCTGCGCCTTTACGGCTGCCTGATGAACCCGTTTCGATTGCTTGCGGCTGGTAATCGCCGCGCTATTTTCCTGCAACCTCTCAGCGACGCTCTCTCTGCCATGATTAAGCGCTTTTGCCAGCACATCGACCTCGGCCAATTTCTGTACAGCAAACGCCAGCCACGACTGAATATCCGAATCCAATTTCTGCTCACTATCCAGATCAACAGGCACGTGCAGCAATGAACAGGAAGGAGCAAGCCACAAACGATCCTGCAAACATGCGGCAACAGGCTCCAGCCAATCCAGCGTTTCAGTGAGATCGGTTTTCCAGATATTTCGTCCATTGACGACACCCAGCGACAGGATTTTATGGCTGGGCAACCAATCAATAACCTTGGTCACTTCATCTCTGGCTGAAACGACATCCAGGTGTAATCCGTCAACTGGCAACTCACAGGCCAGTTGCAGGTTATCCTGCAGTTGCCCAAAGTAAGTTGTCAGCAGCAGATTGAGCGATGTGGCTTGTAACTGATAATAAGCTTTTCTCAAGGCATGCCTCCACCCCTCGGCCAACTCCATCACCAGGATCGGTTCATCAATTTGCACCCATTCGATACCTGCCTTTTCAAGCGTATGAAACAATTGCGCATAGGCAATGAGCAAATCATCCAGCAATTCGAGCTTATCACTGCCATCCTTGGATTTTCCCAGCCATAAATAGGTGACTGGCCCGAGAATCACCGGTTTTATTTTCTGATGATTCTGCTTGGCTTGTTGAATCTGTTTGAGCAAACGACCGGCATTGAGCGGGAATCGCGTAGTTTTCTCAAATTCAGGCACGATGTAATGATAGTTGGTATCAAACCACTTCGTCATTTCACCGGCATGAACACACGAGCAAGCTGCATTATCAATGACGGAACGGCCCCTGGCTACACGGAAATAGTTGTCCATCTCATTCCCTGGCATTGCCCTGACACGCACTGGAATATTTCCCAACATAAAACTGGTATCTAGCACTTGATCGTATAACGAAAAATCACCGACCGGAATCCAATCAAGCACGGCTTGGTCTTGCCAGTGCTGGATTCTCAGATCAGCAGCAATTTCCAGTAAAACTGATTCAGAAATGGTTCCTTTCCAGTATCGCTCCAAAGCAAATTTCAATTCCCGCTTTCTGCCGATGCGTGGAAACCCAAGATTGTGCGTTGTTATCATGATTCACCACCCTCAAGGTAATAATAAATAATCCCGCTATTGTATGAGTAACAAATAATGAATAATAATGATAAGTTTTGATACTCTAATAAGGTTACCTCATAAATGATCGAACATAGTCACCTTAAAATCATACAAGCACTCCACACCAACGGCACACTCACTGAAGCCGCCAATGCTTTATGTTTAAGTCAGCCAGCCTTATCGCATCAAATCAGTTATCTGGAAAAAAAACTGGGTATAGCGCTATGGGAACGTGAAGGCCGCAGCTTGCGTCTGACTCAAGCCGGCACACTGCTATTGGAAGTTGCCCATCAAGTCTTACCGGTTTTATCGCAAGCAGAAAAAACTCTCGAAGCCTACAGCGAAGGCCGGCAAGGCATTTTACGCATCGGTGTTGAGTGCTATCCCTGCTTTGAATGGCTCACCGGAATGGTTGGCCAGTTTATGCAACAAATGCCTGACATTGATATTGATATCGTTCAGAAATTTCAATTCTCTGGATTGGAGGGCTTGCTAAACCATCATATTGATGTTTTGATCACACCCGATCTGGTCAAAAAAGAAAAAATTGATTATGAAATCCTGGCTGAATATCAACTCATATTGCTGGTATCCGCCGATCATCCGCTGGCAGATATTCAGCATATAACACCAGAACTGTTGTGCAAAGAAACCTTGTTAACTTTTCCGGTACCATTGGAAAGATTGGATATTTTGACGCATTTTCTGACCCCTGCTCATCTTGCGCCGGAGAAATTAAAACAGATTGAATCACTGGAAATCATGCTGCAAATGACTGCATTACAACGCGGAGTCTGCATACTGCCGGAATGGCTGGCCGATATTAAAAATAAAGACCTCAAACTCAGAAAAATTCGTATCGGCAAGAAAGGGCTATATCAGAAACTCTATTTAGCGATGCGAGAGCCTGACAGAACCATTCCTTATATCAAGCAATTTATCGCGGTGGGGCAAAAAACAGCTAAAAATTCATCCGTATAAAATCTTGCTCTTATATCTGAATCACCTCACAGGAAATCCGGTTAAACTATGACTCTTTTTAAATCTGGATAGCTCTAGCTACTATGGACGAACAATCAAGCTTGCTGGCTTTATTTACCAGCAGTTTTCTGGCCGCCACCCTTCTTCCGGGCGGATCTGAAGCTGTCCTTGTTGGTGTCTTGCTGGCATACCCTGAATTACATTGGCAAGCGCTTACTCTGGCAACCATCGGTAATACGTTGGGTGGCATGAGCTCATATTTGATTGGCCGGTTTTTACCGGATGAAAAAACCGTTCTCAAAAAATCCGGGGGCAGTTCACGCGGCTTGGAATGGGTACGTCAACATGGCGCCCCCATATTGCTTTTATCCTGGGCGCCATTAATCGGTGATGTATTGTGTGTCGCCGCTGGATGGCTGCGCGCCAATTGGCTGTGGGCTTTGTTATTTATCGCGGTTGGCAAATTTGCCCGCTATTGGGTGATTGCGACCGCAATTAATTGAATGGATTGCACGATGCAGTTTATTTACATGATAAACAAACCGCATCGTAGTTAAATTTTTAATCGATATCAGCTTTCAAACAATTTCTGCAGTTCTCCGGATTGATACATTTCAGTCACGATATCCGAGCCGCCAATAAACTCACCATTCACGTATAACTGCGGAATGGTAGGCCAGTTTGAATAATCCTTAATCCCCTGTCTGATTTCCGGATCTGCCAGCACATCGACAGAAAAAATATTATCCACACCACAAGCTTTAAGAATACTCACAGCATTGGCCGAAAAGCCGCATTGCGGTTGTTCTAATGTGCCTTTCATATAGAGGACTACCGGATGGGTAGTAATTTGTTGTTCGATTAAATCTTCAACATTCATAGTGTTAATTTCTCCAAAATATCATTCCTAAAAAATTTATACAGAAGCAGCGCTACCAGTCTCAACGTCAGTAACATACATTTTGCTTACACTAAAGCATTCAATTGCCCTCCGCTTACTCGCATTATGCCAGCCAAATCCGGGTAGGAACAAATATTACTAAAATCTGTATTTTCCAACAATCGCCTGCACTCGGCGGCTTGATTATAGCCATGCTCCAGCAACAACCATCCACCGTTGACAAGATATATGGGCGCGCCATTAATAATACAACTAATGCATGCCAAACCATTGGCACCTGCCGACAAGGCAAGCTGCGGTTCAAAACGCAGATCACCCTGTTGAAGATGAGGATCATTCTCAGCCACATAGGGTGGATTTGAAACAATCAGATCAAATTTTTCCTCTGCAAGCTCATTAAACCAGTTGCCTGTCATGATATGAACATTATTCACTCTCAGATTCCTGGCATTCCACCGGGAAACAGCAACCGCATCAGCCGATAAATCAATAGCAATTACTTGTGATTGAGGACGATGTTTTGCGATGGTAATGGCAATGGCACCACTTCCCGTTCCCAGATCCAGAATTTTGCAGGATTGATCGGCTGGTATCCGTTTCAATGCCAATTCTACTAATAATTCAGTTTCAGGACGGGGGATTAAAACCGCTTCAGTGATTTTAAAAGTCAAATCGTAAAATGCACGCTCTCCAATCAAATAGGCAATCGGCATACCATGAATACGTTGCGTAACCAAACGGGAAAATTGATCGGCCTGTTGCGAGGTCAACAGTTGATCAGGATAGGTCAGTAAGAAAGCATGATCAGCTTCTAACACATATTGCAGCAGTAGCCGCGCATCTATCCGGTCAATAGCATGCTGCGCCCATGTCAATGCTTGTGTGATGGTGCCTGACTGCATATCAATGCAATTCTGGAATAATCAACTGCAAGTTAATTACTCCTCCACCGATGCTGCCAGTTGCTCCGCTTGATGCTCAGCCATTAATGCCGAGCAAAGCTCATCAATATCCCCATCCATAATCTGATCCATTTTATAGAGCGTCAGATTAATGCGATGATCCGTCACACGCCCTTGCGGAAAGTTATAAGTACGAATCCGCTCTGAACGTTCGCCAGTACCCACCAGTGATTTTCTCGTTGCGGCCTGCTCTGCATGATGCGCGCGCATTTGCTTATCATGAATGCGCGCTGCCAATACACTCAAGGCTTGTGCTTTGTTCTTATGTTGCGAACGCCCATCCTGACATTCCACCACAATTCCGGTCGGCAGGTGTGTGACACGCACTGCTGAATCGGTTTTATTAATATGCTGCCCGCCAGCACCAGAAGCACGAAAAGTATCGATGCGCAACTCAGTGGGGTTAAGTATTACTTCGCTCACCTCATCGGCCTCAGGCATGACAGCCACGGTACAGGTTGAAGTATGTACTCGTCCTTGTGTCTCAGTAACAGGTACGCGTTGAACGCGGTGACCGCCTGATTCAAATTTAAGCCGGGAATAGGCGCCTTGACCAATAATTTTAGCGATAATCTCTTTATAACCACCGATATCCGACAAGCTTTGTGAAATAATCTCAACCTGCCAGCCTCGCCTCTCAGCATAGCGTGAATACATACGGAATAAGTTGCCCGCAAATAGCGCAGATTCATCTCCCCCGGTTCCTGCGCGTATTTCCAGGAAAATATTACGCTCATCATTGGGATCTTTCGGCAGTAATTGCTGTTGTATTTCTGATTCGATTTTTATAAGTTTTTCTTTGCCTGCCTGTATCTCAGCTTCCGCAAATGAGCGCATCTCCAGATCGGCATGCATTTCCCGTGCAGTTTGTATATCTTGTTCACACTGCTGGTAAGCGCGATAGCGTTCAACGATAGGAACGATCTCGGCATGCTCGCGCGTGAGCTTGCGATAGTTATCCAAATCGGTTGTCACCAATTCGCTGCTCAGCAATTGATTCAATTCTTCCAGGCGCACACTCAGACGAGTGAGTCTGTCCGTGATGTTTTTGTTCATTGCGGGCGATGCAACTGATATAGCCGATTAATCAGCTCGACTAATTCCTCTCGTTCCTCAGCCGCCGCATGATTCAGTGCACTGGAAGGCACATGTAAGAATTTATTAGTTAGACTATTACTCAGTGATTCAATAACTTTCTTCGGATCTTCACCTTTCTCCAGCAATTTACTCGCCCGGGCCAGCTCATGCCGGCGATAACGTTCGCCCTGATCACGTAACGCGCGAATGGTTGGAACCATTTCTCGGGTTGCCATCCATCGCATAAAATCCACAACGTTAGAGTCAATGATGGTCTCAGCCTGGGCAACCGCGCTCTGGCGTGAATCCAATCCTTCTTTTACGATTTCCGATAAATCATCGACATAGTAAAGAAATACATCATCCAGCTCCGCTACTTCCGATTCAACATCACGTGGCACAGCCAAATCCACTATGAATAGCGGCCGATGCTTGCGCAGCTTGATAGCACGCTCCACCATGCCTTTGCCCAGTATAGGTAAAGGGCTTGCCGTACAGGTCACAACAATATCATGCAGCGCCAATTGCTCCGGCAAATCACTTAGGGTGATGGCTTGTGCATTAAAACGATGAGCCAATGCTTCTGCACGTTCCGTTGTTCGATTGGCAACGGTAATTTTCTTGGGATTACGTGCTGCAAAATGATTGGCACATAATTCAATCATCTCCCCCGCACCGATAAACAATACACGCTGCTCTCCGATATCGCCAAAGATCCGCTCAGCCAAACGTGCAGCGGCTGCCGCCATAGATACAGAACTGGTGCCGATCTCAGTCGATGACCGGACTTCCTTGGCGACAAAAAATGTACGTTGAAACAATTTGTGGAGCAATAAACCCAAAGTTCCCGCATGTTCTGCTGATTTCACGGCGCTTTTTAACTGGCCCAATATCTGCGGCTCACCCAGCACCATGGAATCCAATCCACTGGCAACCCGGAATGCATGCTTTACGGCTTGTTCACGTGGCAATTTATACAAATAAGGGTCTAGTTCACGTGTCTGTAAATGATGAAAATCCGCCAGCCAAAACATCGCATCTTCAGGTTTATCCGTGCAGCAATAAACTTCCGTGCGATTACAGGTGGACACAATGGCCGCTTCCTTGATGGGATTACGCCCAACCAGGTCGTGCAATGCATCTTCCATTGTATTTTCAGGAAAAGTAACCTGCTCACGCACATCCAGCGGCGCAGTATTGTGATTAATGCCAAAGGCGAATAAGTGCATGAAAGATAATGTTAGCCAATGTAAGCAATTGGTAAGAAATAACCTGTTATTATAATATTAGCCATTCTTAAATACCATCAATGAAAATAATTTATTTTTTCCAGGAGTCTGCCGGACTTAAATGTTCGTAGTGAGCAAAGTGGGAAAGAAGGGATAAATCGAACGGACTCTGAAGTGGATAGTCATGCTATGCTACGAAAACCGGGGAATGTAAACGATCCCTCCCATATTTGCGTCGTAGATCATAGCCTTAAATCCGGCAGGCTCCTAACCTTACTCGCCGTTCAATCATTTCATTAATGCCATGGCGTAACAGGAATAATTGAAATACTGTTTTTAGGTGATCCTTCAATAATCCTGTCGCTATAACTCAAATAAACCAGCACATTCCTCTTTGCATCATAGAATCGCACCACCTGTAGTGACTTAAATAATAACGATGTGCTTTTTTTAAACACCTCCTTACCATCCGCCTGGCCATTTTTCACATTCTCTGGTAAAGAAATCGGTCCAATCTGGCGGCAAGCAATAGAAGCATCGGAAGTATCCTCAGCAACTCCCACTACCCCGCTGACGCCTCCTGTTTTCGCCCGGCTTAAATAGCAGGTTGCTCCAGCAATTTCAGGATCATCAAATGCTTCAATGACAATTTTGTCATTTGCGCCCAATATTTTAAACTTAGTTGAAACACTACCAATTTGTTCAGCCAGAAGTATGCCAGGCGATGATAAAATTAAAATCAGCATTAATAAAAAATAAATGCATTCTTTCTGTTTTTTAATTCTTGCACGAAGCTTCATAGACCCTCTCTCCTATTACCCAAAACAACCAACTCTCAGTCAAGCCCCCGTTTCAGAACCAGACATAAAGCATA
>ERZ1292640.4170-Hain-H43-02um-R1-4170-length-11085-cov-10_pt1 | contig 11085 bp, 13 predicted proteins | sample MGYA00564404_ERZ1292640 | MGnify/ENA primary metagenome ERZ1292640 (study PRJEB36523, sample SAMEA6512636) | groundwater metagenome | collected 2019-01-08 | study: AquaDiva: Metagenomics assemblies of 32 groundwater samples | reverse complement strand
TAACTACTTATTCGCCGCGTTTTGCAAACTTCTTGAGGTCCTCACCTTTGTATCTGCCCTCGTAACCACTTGCTTCGCCATCCAGTTTTATGAAAATCATCTGGCCGAGGCGCGCGTTTTTGTATACCTTTACATGCCGTGATACTTCTGCATGAAAGAAAGAGCGGCCTTCGTAGCCAGGATCCCATAGAGCCGTGTGTTGTACTATGCCGCAAACTAGGGCACTACTTCTGGGCAGCAAAAGGCCGGCAATGTTTTTCGGCAGGATTATTTTTTCATTAAATGCAATATGATAAGTGCCAGGTTTGAGATTCCAATGATCGCCGTCTGCTGTCACTTCAGTATATTTTGGAATTTTCCTTTTTTCATTAGAGAAATCCAGAACACCCTCGCCTTCTAAGGTGAAGACATTTGCAACTGTTAGGTCCACGCCAGCCTGTTGTATCTGGACATGTGGGTCTATCATGTCTCTTACAAGCAGCCCTCTGCTTACATAGTCTTTTATTTCTTTGTCTGTGAGAAGCATGGTTTAAGTTATGCAGAAAGTTTTAAGAAAGTGAATTAAGACAGCACGCACCGAACCAGCCTTGTACTTACTTATCCATTTTTTTCTTAATGTTTTTCTTGATGGATTTTATTCTTTCCTTTAGCTGCCTTTTTCTCATGGAAAGTATCTCACGCGTGCCAAGTTTTGTTACTTCGTAAAAATGCAGGAATCTGCCGCCGCAACTGACGCAGGTATTCGCGTGTTCGGCAATAAATATTTTGTCGCAGGCCGCGCATGTATATCTGTAGAGTGGCTTGGCGCTTGGAATATCATCACGCTCCAGTTCCTTCACGACGCCCTGGCAGAATATGCATTTTGCCACGGGTTTTTCCCTATCAAACCCCTTTGCGCATTCCGTGCATACGTAAAGATGGCGGAGCTTCTTGCGGTATTTATGATACTCAGTAATCCCGCCAGGAGATTGTCGGTCAAAAGGCATAAAATCACCCAAGGATGTTCCCGAATCCTTCTATAGCCGAGTTTTCCTGCTCATCTATTTTTTCCAAAACTTTTTTTGCATTTTTATATGGCTTAGCCAGGTCCTTTACCAGTTCTTTTGCTTTTTTGATTCGGTCCTCATATGTGTCAAGAATTATGAAGTAACAGTCCTCTTTCATGTCAAGTGACGAAGCAGTTCTTATCGTGATGCTGCCACGGTTTATCTCCTCGTCTTTCTTGAAGATTTCCTCTACTTTTGACTTGTTGTCGTTTGAAACTTCGAATACTTCTCGCATTGGTTGTATTAAGAAGGAAATCTTTTAATGCTATATGAGGAATTCAATAAAAGAAGATAATGGCGCCACAGGCGTCTGTTAGGAGTGCCTCCGTAGCTCAGTTGGTAGATGATTGTATTATGCAATCAGCCGAAAGCGACAGTTTCGTAAACTGTAGGTCATGAGTTCGATCCTCATCGGGGGCTTTATTAGAATTTTCTGTTTGCGAGCGTCACAAGCAGAACCTTTGGTTCTGCTGTGCAACATGAAATTCATTCATGTTTGCAGCGAGCCAAAAATATAATAAGTTTCTTTGACTGCAAGCTACTTTCTTTTCCAAAGAAAGGAGCTTACTTACTCTTCCTTCGTTGTGTACCATTGTAGGTTTTCGTCCTTGTTCTTGCCTTTTAGAGTGAAAATCGTTATTGCTATGGCAGAAACAAGAGGCGCGAATATGCCGTAAATCAGCCATACTGGGAATATCTGTTGGAAGAAGCCTTCAACGTAAATAGAAATAAATATGGCAGAAAGAAATCCAATGCCTATGCCGTTTACAATTGCATTCATAAAAAACTATTATCTGCCAATGTTTATATAATGAAAAATCTACTTTTTGCTCTTAAGCGCCCTTACACCCGTCATAACAGAAAATACACCTGACAGGATAATAGACACTATCCAGACCCATCCAAGAAGTATGGCTGTGCCTACTAAGCCCATTGCGTCCTTGAAAGACGCTATGTCAGTGCCTGCCGGAATGTCTGCAGGAGTTGCGCTGCTGACCAAACCGATCGCCTGGGAAACCATTATCAGAATATAGGACATTATCAGCGCACCCAGTATCGCAACAATGCCGGCAATTATATATACGATTCCCATGGATTTCATTCAAACACCTATCATACTACCATTGTAGCAGCCCTGCCGAGCAGTGAAATTCCGGCAGATGTGTACAATGCGATTAATAAAGCAATTATCGCAATTGACACAACCACAATTGAGGTTACCGTGTCAATGCTGTATAGATCCTTTATTCCTCTGTAAATTATACCAAGTCCCATGGCAGCTGAAATCGCCATGATAACTATCTGAATCCCTACTGTTAGCGGAATTAAGGATAGCAATGCAACTATAAAGAAACCAGCAGAAAGCGGAAGAGCGCCATAGGAAACTGCTGTAAGGCCCCCAAAGTATTTGCCTTTTCCGCCAAGTATGGTCGCGGAAATATGTATTGCCATGCCAAAAAGCATCATGCCTATTAGTGTTACAAAGAACGCTGAAAGCGCAGAACCAAGAACTGCGATGTTGTATATATTTGTTTTCGCGACTATCAGGGCAGCGGCAATGGCAAAAAGTACCGCACCTTCCACAAGCACTATAAGTGTCTTGTTCATGTTCTTACGTTTCTTAGCCTGTGCGATGCTCTTTACAGGATTTTTTATTATATCAAGGCACATTTCTATCAAACTAAACTTTCATTTTTCCAGAATATAAAGCTGAGTGAACTATCATAACCTGATTGTCTTAACTTAACTTCGCCACTTTCAATTACTGTTTCTGTCCCCTTTCACAGTTCGCCACTTTGATTCTGTCAGTCAGATTTCGGCGGTTTTTCTCTTATTTTTAGCCAGATTGCTGTCATTTACAGTAAAATCTCCATCCAAACAGCGTTTTTGGCGATAAGTGGCGAAATGTTGCTGTATTTCTTGAGGATCATTTTCGCAAATAAGTGTCAAATTTTTCCGGTATTTTTTGAGTAACAATCTTGAAATTCTGCAATTAAAGCCATATTTAGCCGGAAATAAGGCATTTTACAAAAACGAATAAGTGTCAAATTCGTTGGGGGATTTTTGAGGAAAACTAGCCAGTTTGTGCCATAAGTGGCGAAGTCAGGTTTGAATAAAAATAAAGAATTAAACAACTACGACATTATTTCTCCGAGCTTCTTGAACTCAATATTTATCATATCATTATTTGGATTTATCTTACCTCTTTTGACATCTACCATAAATTTAGATAACAAAAAGTCTGACTTTATTAATATTTGGACCAGAGGGTTTTCTTCATTTATCCTGTACAGTTTTGACCTACCTATAGTTCTTGTTTTGACTACTATTCCAAGCTGTTCGAATCCTGGCCATACAACGTGCAGTGTGGACCATGCCACGCCTGTGTGTTTTGATATGTCAGTTAACGAGTAGTCTAATACCCTGCCTTCCGATAGCAAGAAATCTAAAACTTTTATGTACGGCGTGTCGCCGAGTATCTTCACGAAAGCTGATTGATTATTTTTCATTATAATTTTTCCAGTGTTTTCTCAGTGTTTATTCAACGTCTCGTTTAGTGTTTTACTTGTCAACCAAATATTTATACATCGATAGGTATATAAAGTTCTCTGGACATTGAATTAAGAAAATCATACATCATACTATTACAAAAATTATGGGGTCCTAAGCATGTCGAAAAGTGTTGACGATATGGAATTTCATATACTTAACAAGCTTCATAGACAGACGGATATAGGAATGGACTATATACCATTTCATGATGTTCTTCAGGGGCTGAAACCCCATCAGCGAAGCATGAAGGATGCTATCAAGGCAGCAGAAAATCTGTATAAAAAAGGTCTTGTAGAGTTTCACAAAGGCAAACAGTGCATATCCATACACAGAAAGCGTGTCGACGATGTTCAGAAGATGCTGGCTAAGAAGAATGACCTGTCATAGTGCCCTGTGACACCGCCTTTATTTTGGGTCACATTCATCCATACTCTAACAAAGTTCAGGATATGGACTTCTGCGACTTCAGGTTAAATGAAACCGTTCACAAAAGAAACAAAAAACCGAGATAATAATTTTACTTTAAATAAGCTTTTAATCTAAATTTCTCTAGTGATAAAAATGGACGAGATTCAGGAACAAGTAAAGGAAAAGCGCAAGGACAAATGGTTTGACGTATGGGCTAGCATAGAGGCGCTTGCTGTAGAGAAACATATTGTCGAAAGCGCGCTGAAGAAGCACATTGAGAAAATGAAGAAAATAAGGGAAATTCTCGTTTACGAAGAGCAGTATAGCGATACTTTGAAAGTTGAAAATCCCATGAAGGATGTGAAGGAAGGCCATGCTCAACTAGTCAAAATTAAGTTTATGGCAAAAGATTTCATAACGCTGATAAATGTTGTGATGATCTACGGTCCGTCATCCATAGAGATAATGTCTCCAAATAAGAAGGAACTGAGCTTGTCAGAAGCCCAGAATATTGTCAACGCGCTTGCTGGTGTGGTGCACCAGTTCGCAGCAGCGGGCATCGGCGGAATTGTGATAACACCGGATAAGTAGCACGGCATTTTTATGCCTCATTTTTGGCAAAAGCTATAGAATTTAAACCTAGCACTTATTATATAAATTATGAAGCTTTACTTTTCAGTAGCTATTTTTGCAATTATCTTGTTTGCTCCAGTAAATGCAGCCATAATCAACTGGAACGTTGACGTGTCAATAAATGACGATACTGGCACCGATTGGACTGTTATTTTAACCTACGACAACATAACCGACAGAAGCGACTATTTTATCCTGTCAAGAATAACAAATGTAGAGGTTTTTGCCGACACTACACTTGTAAATTGTGATATTACTCAGGATATAGGTACTTCCATAGTATGTACAGACCTACAGGCAAATGAAGTAACCTATAAATTTCATGCAAAGGGGCTTGTAGATAATGTCCAGAATCTTAAGATATTTCACTATCCATTCTCTGTTATTACAACCGTCGAGAAAATGCAGATAACAGTCAAGTTCCCTCTAGGCTCTGCACTGGTTGAAGGCGGCGAGCTCAATGGAACTGGTCTGAAGCCATTTGAACCTGACTTTGGCCGGGAGGGCAGCGACGGTCGGCGCATTTTCATTAACTGGGTTTTTGACAAGCCAACCCTTGGACAGACGTTAAATGTATCAGCCATCTACGAGCTGATATCAGGATTCGACCCTTTTACCACCTTTGCCATAATACTGGCTCTTATTATAATATCATTTATCCTTGCCCTGATGTTCGTATTCCGTAAGCAGCGTGTAAAGGACCTTCTGCCTGTGCTTACTAATGGCGAAAGAAAGGCAATGGAGATACTACTGCGCGAGAAAGGCGAGGTTGATCAGCGTGTTATAGTGAAGGAAACCGACTTTAGCAAGGCAAAAGTATCGCGAATAATCAATGATTTGATCGAACGCGGACTTATAGAAAAGATTTCAAAGGGCCGTAAAAACCTCATAAAGCTCAAAAAAGAGATAAAGCGGCCGGAATCTAAAAGTGAAAAAAAGCCAGAGTAAATACACATGTTTTAAGGTCTAAAAAGGCTAAATATTGACTTTGGAACATTTGTTATAAATATATAAACTTTGTAAACTTTTAAAAGTGTGTGGGAAATAGCTAAAAAATATGCTTGTAACTGTTTCGCGTCACTATTATATATGTACTAGGTCCATATATACTCTATTGACTTCATGGAGATATGGCTATATAAATGGCTCTATAAAATCCATGGATCTGATATTCAAATTGGTCTTTTCTTCGGAAAGGCCTGGTGGAATTTTTCCGCCGGCGCTTTTTTGAAAAGGGCCGGTTTGATCCGGACAAACCAAAAAGAACTGTTGGTTAAGTAAATACGTTAAGGATGTCTTTCGCGAATGCATCTAAGATGTATGACCTTAGCCAACTTGTAAAAAAATATACAGGAGGTTGCATGACAATGCAATTCAAAAAACTAGTTGCGGCAGGAACACTGGCAGCCATAATGGTAGGCTCTTCAGTGGGCTTCGCAGCACTAAGCGCATTCCCAGCACCATTCGTAACATCAAGCGGCGTACAGTCGTTTGTGGTGGTGGGAGCAGCAGCCGCACCTGACGACGTTGTAGGGGCAATAGACCTCGGAGCGCGTTTGGGCGGTTCAGTAACAACAGACGTTGCAGTACCAGGTGCATCAGCCGGCTTTAGCATAAGCGGTGAAGGCAAGGTACTGGACACAACAACAACCCACGTTTTCCTACAGGATAACCTGGGCAAATCAGGCCTAAGAACAACATTAACAAAAGACGACATGCCAGTCCTATTGGCAAAGAGCTCGTTCGCAGACTCTGACGGAACGCATAAATTCGACCAATTTATCGACGTAACGCCAGGAACAACGAACGCTGCTAATGTCAGAGTGGACTTCGACAAGCCAGGCAGTTCTTCAAGTGTAGACCCTGCATACAACTTCGGAAGATTTGCGACATCGCCAAGCGTAACTGAATACATGTACAAGATAAGAGTTGTGTTTGACGTAGCCGTAAATGGTACGAATGCAGCCAGTAAGTCACTGAAGATATTCGGCAATGACTATACAATCTCAGCCGATACGACAGCACAATTCACTGGAACAGGAACTGAAAAGCTTGTTCTGTTCGGCGGAGCAAACATCCAGGTATTGAAGGGTGGCGAGACAGTTACAACAACTGTTGGCGGCACAACCTATACCGTGACGTTGCTCGGCGTACAGAGCGATGGCAAGGCAGTCGTTCAAGTAGGCAGCACAACCGAAACAGTCGCAAAGAGCGCTACATCAAGCAACTTTGGTGATCTAAAGATCTACATCAAAGATTCAGCATCCCTTTCGACAACTGACCAGTCTCAGAACGTTGCAACTCTGCTCATCGGTGCCGACAAAGTTACACTACAAAACGGCGCAAAGGTGAAGAAGGGCAACAATGACGACACAGTTGACGGAACATTGGTGAACTTGACCGCATCAAGCGGAAAATTGAGCCAGGTAACAATCTACTTCGCTGGTACATCGTCAACAGCTGACTTTATAACAGAAGGAAGTGGCACATATCTGAACCCAGTTTTCAAGACGTTTGGTCTGAACTTCGCATCAATGTCACCAACTGTCAAGGGCTCAAGCGACGACTACATGAAATTCGTCAACTCAGGCGACAACGACCTGCAGGCAACCATGACGGACTTCAACGGCAACACAGCGACAATAAACTACGGACACAAAGCATCAAGCTCTGCAGCAACAGTGCTTTCGCAAGACTCGAGCGGTAATGTCATACACCTTTCAGAAGGTGAAGCAGTAGCAAGAGACGAATACATAATCTTGGACGCAGGCGGTTACACGCACATGTTCAAGGTTTCCTCTGTCAACCTGGACAGCAGTTCATCTGCATCCATTGACTTGCAGGACGTATTCACCAGCACAACGACAAAGGTAACAACCGGTACAGACAACCAGGAAGCAGCGGTTATCGATGGCCAGACGTATTACTTTAACAACGTCTCATCGACACAATTCAATGTGACCTGGGGTGCAGGTGCTACATTTGGTCAGCTAGGAACATACGCTACAATATACCCAACACTCAAGTCAAAGCAGGGCGCTCTAGTTGCGTTCGCAAATGGAACCGCAGTACCTGTCCTTGCTAACGGCACAACAGTACAGTTGCCATCCGGTGCAGTGACGATAAGTCACGGTGCTGAAACATTGGCAAACTGGACCTTGACCGCAGCAAACAGAGAAGACGGCGTTTCGTCTGTTCGAACAGCCAACACTGACACAAACCAGTCAAACACAGTGACCTTCACATTGGGCAGAACAGCAACAGGCGGCTTGAGATACCAGGTAACAAAGAGTGGAACAGGCTTCACCTTGACATTCGTCGGAACTTCAGGAACAACCGCAGTAACAAACCAGACTGCAATGCTCGTTGAAGAGAAGGACGATGCAGGCAACCAGGCAGGACTTGTACTGCCAGGCCAGACAGCAGCCAACACGGCAGGTAACAACCTTGCAGGTATTGGAGCTATTGGCATGACAGGAGCAGTTACCTCAACCTCAAACACATGGGGAAGCAACTCCAACAAAGCATCAAGCGTTGACCTCTGGGGCGTGCTCGCAGTTCGCGACACTTCATCCAGCAGCCAGCCAACGGTTGAACTTTGGTACCCTGACACGCAGCGCATGGCGAACGTCTTCGTTTTGGCAAGCGACGCAACAGCAACGCAGACATCTGGCGGAGCATCAAGCACCGTCAAGTCAGCAGTTCCTGTAAAGACAGCGCTTGGCAAACTGGACACAGAGATAACATCTGCAGACAGATCCACGAAGAACCTCATCTTAGTCGGCGGACCTGCAGTCAACACGCTCGTAGCGGAATTGGCAGCAGCAGCCAAGACAAAGGATGTGGCGTGGTACAGATCCCAGGGATCAGGCACAGCCTTGATTGACCTTGTTTCAGATGCATTTGCAACTGGCAAGTCGGCATTGGTTGTAGCAGGATGGGGAGCTGCAGACACAAGATCTGCGACAAGCAGACTCCAGAACTATGACGCATACACCTGGACTGGAGACAGAGTTGTCCTCAAGAACGGCGTAGTGTCAACCACAACGGCCTAAGAAAAAACAATTTTTTGTTTTCTTTTTTCTTTTCCTTTTTTTATTAATTAGGGGCGAGACTAGGTAATTGACAAGAAAAACGTCACTCAAGCGCGACAGTAACAAAGGCTTTAGTAACGGGCTGTTGCTAAAGGTGTGCTGAGTACCTTATTTTCGGCATTTTAGTTGTATACAAACAAAATCACTTATCTTAGATTCATTGAAAACGCACGACTTTAGTCGTACGATGAAACGCAATGAATCTGGGATCCCATCTTCCAACAAACCCACGGCTAAAGCCGTGATTACAAGGAAGATGTGATATGATATATATTATATGATATATAATATATTGTTAATGTTTATATATCATAAAGGCTACATTTAACTCTATACAAGGGTATCTTAATAACCTTTATATATCATGAAGTCTACATTTAACTATGGAAACCAAATACCTGCTAAAAAAGCTTGAAGGGATACAAACAATTAACACAGTAATGGATACACTTAGTTTAAGCAGGGAAAAAGCAATTTACTATGTATATAGATTAAGAAAACAGGGATATGTTAAAACGAAGAGACTAAGCAATAATTCAAGAGTTTATTATATCTCTTTCGAAAATAAGCTGCAGGGATTCAGTTATTACGAAATAATCAACTTATACTCTCCTGTAAAATTGTCAACCACACAAATGTACAAGGTTTATGGAAAGGAACCAACCTTAGAGGAAGCTTTGATTTATGCCATAAAAACAGGGAGTCTCAGAACAATTCTTGCCGCGCTGGCTTTGTTCAAGAAAATAAATGATTGGGGGGAACTATACAGACTAAGCAAGAGAAATCAAATTGAAAGAGAAGTCGGGGCATTGTACGATCTGGCAAGAAGAATCATGAGGACTAGGAGAATGTCAAAAAGATTCAGAAGTGGCGCGCTCCCCAAGGAAGATTACGATTTCGTTTATATAATACAGGGCTTAAAATCTAAGGATTTCAAGGATATTGAAACAATATGGAGAGTATATTTGCCATTTAACCAAGAAGATCTGGAGGATTATAGATGATATCAGTAGAAGAACAGCAGACATTATTTTTGAACATATCAAGGAAACTTAATGAGAAGATGATTGTATATGCTGTAGGAGGTACTGCAATGACATTCTTAGGACTCAAAGATGCCACCCTTGACGTGGATATTGTTCTTGAGACTGAACGCGATAGGGGAAAATTTGAAGATGCTATTAAGTCATTGGGTTATCAAGCAATTGATTCTACAGTTGTATATGGTGCGGGAGAAAATCATCCGAGAATGTTTACCCTCGGCGACAATAGATTTGATTTATTTGTAGGTCAGGTCGTGAGTTTCATATTTTCAGAGAACATGCGTGCAAGAGCAGTACATACATACCAGTATGACAATAATCTAATACTAAAGATTGCGGATCCACACGACATTATTCTTATGAAATGTGCAACAGATCGGCTGAAGGACAAGGATGATGTTAGGAAAATAATAGAAAGTCGGGAAATCAATTGGGATATAATAATTGACGAGGCCAACAACCAGATTGTACTTGGGAGGAAAAAAGCCATATTTGAGCTTGGTTACTTTTTAGAGGACCTAAGAGAGAAGATGAATGTAAATAAAATACCTAAATCTGTTGTAGACAGGCTTTTTGAAAGTTTTCAGAACAATCGTAATCAATAGAGGGCTGCTTTCATCCTTAGCAACAGAACTAAATCACATGTTCTGATATGAGCTAAGTTGAAAGCCGCACGTCTTTAGCAACAGCCATTTTTCTGCCTATAATAATAAGAATTCTCGGCAACATGACTGAAAAATAAACAGCCACCGCTACGCACCATTTTTAGCAACAGTGGGTTAGCCTTAAATATATGGTTATAGACCATAATACTATGGTTTCAAACCATAATGAATTTTCGGAGATACTGCAAATATTGGTGGACACAGGAGAAAAGTATAGCATACGCAAGCTGTCGCAACTCAGAAAGATCAATTACAAGTCAGCCTATAATGCTGTCATGAAACTGGAAAAAGAAAGCATCGTGACGATAGAAAGGTTGGGAAACACAAACATATGCTCCTTTAACAAGAACTTCAACCAGTCTGTATTTGCAGTTGAGGATGACCGAAGAACAAGCTTGATGAAAAACAAGGATTTTTTAGTTATACATAAAAGGCTTAGCGAGTTGCAGTTTCCTCTGATTGTACTTCTCTTTGGGTCATATGCAAAAAGAACGACAACCAAGCATTCTGACATAGACCTGCTCGCTATCACAGAAAACGAAAAAGAAGTACAAAGCGTTGTTTCAATCACTCCGCTGGACATTCATCTTACCGTTGTAACCCCGAAAGATTTTATTTCAATGACAAAAAGCAAGGAATTCAC
>ERZ1292640.4168-Hain-H43-02um-R1-4168-length-11088-cov-6_pt1 | contig 11088 bp, 10 predicted proteins | sample MGYA00564404_ERZ1292640 | MGnify/ENA primary metagenome ERZ1292640 (study PRJEB36523, sample SAMEA6512636) | groundwater metagenome | collected 2019-01-08 | study: AquaDiva: Metagenomics assemblies of 32 groundwater samples | reverse complement strand
TCGACGTCGGCATCAATCGTGTCACCGACGCCACCCTGATTCGTGCCTGGTACCCGGCCGGTTCGCCGCGCCTCGACGAATTCGAGAGGAAAGGGTCATTGCTGGTCGGGGACGTCCACCCCGAGGTTGCCAGTGTGGCCGGGGCCTTGACACCCGTGCCCGGCGGAGTGGGGCCGCTCACCATCGCGATGTTGCTCGCGAACACCGTCCGGGCCGCCGAGGCGCGGCTGCTCGGCTGACGCCCGATGCTACGCGTGGCCCTGACCGGCGGCATCGGCACCGGCAAGAGCGCGGTGCTGGCGACATTGGCTGGGCTGGGAGCACACGTGATCGTGGCCGACCTGCTGGCGCGCGAGGTGATCGAACCGGGCACCTCCGGTGAGGCGGCGGTTCTTCGACGGTTTGGCCCCGCCGTGTTCGACGCCGGCGGCCGTGTTGACCGGGCTCGGCTGGGTGCCCTCGTATTTTGCGATCAGACTGCGCTCGGCGACCTGGAGGCGATTGTGCATCCCAGGGTGTACGACGCCATCCGCGATTGGATGGCAGCCCGGGCGGATGAAGGCGTTCAGATTGCCGTAGCGGAGATCCCACTACTGTTTGAAACACACCACGAAGCCGACTTCGACCGCGTCGTCGTCACAGCGTGCGAGCCGGCCGAACAGGAGCGGCGGGTGATGGCCAGAGACGGCTTGTCAGCAGCGGATGTCCAACGGAGGATTGCTGCCCAGTGGCCGCTAGAGGACAAAGCCCGCCGCGCCGACTTCGTGATTCGGACGGATGGATCGATGGTCGATACGGCCCGCCGGACGTCTGATGTCTGGCGCACGCTGCTGGCCTTGGACACCGATCATCGAGTCTGACCCACCGGGTGGAGGCGGCGCGAAGCCTAGACATGTTCCTGGGGGCTTCATCGCGCCGGATGAAGCAAGTCTCTCGTCACCCCCGCAGAAGCGGGGGTCCAGTCCTGGATGCCCGCCTTCTTGGGCCGCCGTAGCCGAAGGCGAAGGAGCCCGCGGGAATGACGGGATGGCTGCGCCTCTCACGGCCCCGACCGTCCGCCAGGGGGCTCGGCAGTTTGAGGCAGCGCCTCGCCAGCCAACCCGGTCCGATCGGCCCTGAAGTTGTGCGATACTGCATGGGTCACCTCGTGCTCCTGTCGGGAGAGGTCAGCTGCCGGCCGTGAAACGATCCCACCTGCTGTTGCACCGTCTCGTTCTGGTTTCCCTCGTTGCCGCAGGGTTTCTCATTGCGGCGTGCGGAGGATCGCCGTCCGGCCCGACGCCACCACCTCCGATCGTGGCGCCGACCATCTTCAGCGTGACACCCAATGCCGGCGCGACGGCAGGGGGTACGGATGTGACGATCTCCGGGGCCAATTTCGGCACGGGGGCCAGCGTCACCGTGGGCGGCGTTGCGGCCACCAATGTACGGGTGATTGGAACGGCCGTCCTCATCGCCACGACCGGTCCCCATGCGGCAGGTCCAGCCGACGTGATCGTGACGCTGAACGGTCAATCGGGCGCTTTACTGCGCGGCTTCACCTATGTCGTGCCGCCTCCAAACACGCCACCCACCATCTTGTCCATCGTGGTCCAGGGACCCCGGGCCAACCAGCCCTCCAACTTCGCGGATCTGAACGAAGAAGTCGTGGTGACCGCCACCATCGCCGACGCCGAAACGCCCGTTGCCCAGCTCACCTACACCTGGACCGCGGAGGCGGGCACCATCACCAGCGCCAGCGGACCGGTGGCGCGCTGGCGGGCCCCAGCGACGATGTCGACACCGCGCAGTGTGACGATCACGCTGACGGTGACGGAAGTCGTTGCCCAGGTCGGGGGCCTCGACGGCCGGACCCTCATCACGCAGAACACGGTCGGGAACACTTCAGTCAGCGTGCACGATTCGGTCAAGGAGATTGCCGATCTCGCGTACCAGTTCCTGGTCGACTTCTCAAACTCGGCGCTCGCTCCAGAGTACGTCGTCCGCAACTTCTACAGCGGCTGCAGTGGCGCGGCAGAGGAGTTGTCTGATGTCGTGAAAAACCGGGCGACCTACAACATCTACAACTGGAAAGTCGGCGCCGTCTTTCCGGTAGCGGTGGCCTTCAACGACAAGTGTCCCTTCCGGGGGAAACCGGGTGATGGCTGTGCGCAGGTGCCCGTGGAGTGGCACTCCACCTGTCTGAAGACGAGCGACGAGTGCACGGCGGGACAGACCTACACGACCATCGGTACCGGCCAGTGCACGATGGTCTATCGCCAGAACAGATGGTGGTTGTGTGATAGCGACTTCAACGGGACGTCCAATACGCCTCTGTGGCTGCCCCCCTTCATCCGCTGACCATCTCTCCTGCCGAATCGCCGGCCTCCTGTGCGGGCGCGATCCGATCCTCCACGAAGGTGTCCCATTCGTGACAATGCGGGCATTGCCACAGCAGCTCGGTGCTGCGGTAGTGACAGCGCTGGCAGACGTGCGGATCCAGGTAGAAGACCGACTGGCGCATCAGTTCCACATACCGCTTGACGAGTCCCGGATCCAGACCGGCCGTCAACAGCGTCTGCCACACGGCCTGATGGATGGTCAAGGCGTGCGGGCTGTGTGACAGCGCCTCGAACAGCAGCTCCAGAGCCTCGCCGCCGTGTCCCTGCGCCAGCAGATGCCGCCCCAGGGCCAGCCGCGCCCGCCAGTCCTGCGGGTTGGCGCCGATCAGCCGGCGGCACAACGCCTGGAAGCGCGGCGCGTTGTTCTGTTGCAGGGCCGCTGATTCCAGCCGGTCGAAGGCCAGATACGCCCGCTCGGGAGCGACCTGGGCGATTCGTTCCCACGTCTCGACGGCCGACGCCAGGTTCTCTTCGTGCAGGCGGACGTCGCCGAGATTCAGGTAGGCGGGCACCGTCCGGGCATCCAGATCGATCGCCGACGCGAACCGCGCGGCGGCCTGCCCGTACTCGAGCTGCTGCACGCGTTGGCGGCCCAGCTCGTTCTCGAGGAAGGCCAGGATCTGCTGATGGCGAGGCTGATCGGTCTCGTCGGTCAGCTCGATCAGCCGCCGGCGCACGTCGCGCGCCTCCTGCCACTGGTGCTGTTCCTCGTGCAGTTTCTCGAGATTGACCAGGGCGTAGGGGTTCGACGGATTGAGACGTAACACCTCGTTGAACGCTTCGAGGGCCCGGTCGACGAACCCGCCTCGCTTGTAGTCCAGCCCGAGGCAGAGCAGGACGTAGGCGTGTTCCAGCTTCGTTAGCTTCGGCCGCTGCAGCAGGCCTTGGTGGATCGTGATCGCGCGGCCCGTCTGTCCCTTCTCGCGATACAGATTGCCCAGAATCATCTCGATTTCGAGCGCATCCGGCTGCAGGCGCGCGGCACGCGCCAGCTCGTCGATCGCCCGGTCCAGCTGATTGGCCACCAGGAAGTTCAGACCGAGAATGTAGTGCGGCGATTCGCGGGCCCGGCGCCGATCGATCCACCGGCCTTCCTGCAGCCGGTAGCGTTCCCATGCCTTGCCGAACGCCAGGCCGACGAGCAGCGCGACGAGCGCGGCGAGAAACGGGATGGAGCTTTGCATCAGAACATCTGCGTGCGCCAGAGGTCGTGCAGGTGCAGCACGCCCTCCACACGCCGTTCAGCGTCGGCGACCACGAGCGAGGTGATCTTGCGCCGTTCCATCAGTGCGAGCGCTTCGACGGCCAGGAGCGACCGTCCGATGGTGACCGGCCCCGCCGTCATCACCGCGCCTGCCCGCTGGTTGAGCAGACCGGGAGCCGTCATGTGGCGTCGAAGATCTCCGTCGGTCACGATGCCGGCCAGCAAGCCAGCGTCATCGATCACGCACGTCATCCCCAGCCCCTTGCCGGAGATTTCGGCTACCACGTCCGCCATCGACGCGGCCACGCCGACCACCGGAACCTGAGGGCCCGTGTGCATCAGGCTTTCCACACGCATCAGGCGCTTGCCGAGGCCGCCACCGGGATGCAGGCTCGCGAAATCCTCGTGGCGAAACCCTTTCGCCACCAGCAGCGTCATCGCGACGGCGTCTCCCATGGCCAGCGCGGCCGTCGTGCTCGCGGTTGGCGCCAGGTTGAGCGGGCACGCTTCTTCGTCGACGCCGCAATCGAGCACGATATCGGCCGCTCGCGCCAGCGTGGAGCCAGCAGACCCGGTCATGGCGATCAACGTGGCGCCGATGCGGCGGATGGTCTCGAGCAGCCGCAGCAACTCGGCCGTCTCTCCCGTATACGACAACGCCACCACCACATCGTCGCCGCGCACGGCGCCCAGATCGCCATGCACCGCCTCGGCCGGGTGCAGGAAGAAGGCGGACGTGCCCGTGCTGGAGAACGTGGCGGCAATCTTGCGCGCGATGATGCCCGACTTGCCCATGCCCGTCACAATCACACGGCCCCGGCAATCGAGCAGGGCCTGCACCGCAGCCGAGAACCGTCCGTCCACACGGCCGACCAGTCCCAGGACGGCTGCCGCTTCGGTCTTGATCACGTTGCGCGCCAGGTCGAGGTCGATCATGCGTCTGGTGCCTGTGTGCCACGGCGTACCCGGTCGATGCCCACCAGCAATCGGAGCAACGGCTCGAGCCGATTCAGCGCGAGGGCATTCTGTGCGTCGCTCTTGGCGAGGGCGGGGTTCTCGTGAATCTCCAGAAAGACACCGTCGACGCCCGCCGCCACGCCCGCTGGAGCCAGGGTATCGATAAACTCGGCCTGACCAGCCGTCACGCCAGTGCCGGCGCCCGGCAACTGCAGGCTGTGCGTGACGTCATAAATCACCGGGAAGCCAAAACCACGCATGATGGGGAACGCCCGCATGTCGACCACGAGGTTCTGGTAGCCGAAACTGGTGCCGCGTTCCGTCACCATCACGCGAAGATTGCCCGCCGACGTCACTTTGTGAATCGCATGGCGCATGTCGTGAGGCGACAGAAACTGTCCTTTCTTCACGTTGACCGCCCGCCCGGTGCGCGCGGCGGCCACCAGCAGGTCGGTTTGGCGGCACAGAAAGGCCGGAATCTGCAGGACGTCGGCGACCTCGGCCGCTCTCGCCGCCTGTTCGCGTTCATGAATATCGGTCAGCACCGGCACACCCACGGCCGCCTTGACCGCGGCCAGCACCCGCAATCCCTCGTCGAGTCCCGGTCCGCGAAACGACGTCACCGAGGTGCGATTCGCCTTGTCGAAGGACGCCTTGAAAATGTAGGGCACGCCACAGCGGCGCGCGATCGCGGCGATGGCACCACCGAGGTCGACCGCGTGCTGTTCGCTCTCGATGACGCACGGCCCCCCGATGAGCACGAGCGGGTGGCCGCCGCCCACCGTGACAGCGCCGACAACAACAGGATGCACGGTGGTCATTATAGACCCGGGGATTCGGAGGTGGTCGATCCCATCCAATCAAGCGACGGGGCTGGCCACGTGCATGCCGGTCCGGACGGCGCAGTGCTGCAGGCCCGCCTCGATGAAACTGGCGAACAACGGATGTGGATTCAGGGGTTTCGAGAGGAACTCCGGGTGGAACTGCACCGCGATGTACCACGGGTGATCCGACACTTCCAGAATCTCGACGAACTTGCCATCCGGTGAACGCCCCGAAATCCGGGCGCCGTGGTCTGCCAGCGTCTGTTCATAGAGACAGTTGAACTCGTATCGGTGCCGGTGGCGCTCGCTGACGAGCGTGCTGCCGTAGATGCGGTGTGCCAGCGATCCAGGGACGATCTCGCACGGGTAGGCGCCCAGGCGCATCGTGCCGCCCAGTTCATCGATGCCCAGCAAGTCGCGCAGCTTGTAGATCACTTTGTGGGTAGCCTGCTCGTCGCACTCGGTCGAGTCGGCGCCCTCGAGTCCGCAGACATGCCGGGCGAAGTCCACCGAGGCCCACTGGAAACCGTAGCAGATGCCGAAATACGGGATCTTGCGTTCGCGGGCGATGCGCGCCGCTCGCATCATGCCGCGCGTGCCGCGAACGCCGAAGCCTCCGGGCACCAGAATAGCGTCGGCGTCATCCAGCAACCGCTCGCCGCCTTCCTGCTCGAGCGCCTCGGCCTCGACCCAATGAAACTTCACGCGGGCTCGGTGGGCGAAGCCACCGTGGTGCAGCGCCTCGTTCAAACTCTTGTACGAGTCCTCGAGTTCCACGTACTTGCCGACCACATGGACGGTGAAGTCGTGTTCCGGGTTCTTGATGCCGTGGACCAGACGCTCCCACGCCGACATCTGGCGCTCTGTCTGAGGCAAATGGAGGTACTTCAAGATGATGCTGTCGAGCCCCTCGGCGCCAAATGCCAGCGGCACTTCGTACACCGTGTCGACGTCCTTCGCCGTAATGACGGCCTCCTCGCCGACGTCGCAGAAGAGCGCAATCTTCCGCTTGATGTCGCCGGGCAGTTGCCGGTCGGTGCGACACAGGAGAATGTCGGGCTGGATCCCGAGCGAGCGCAGGTCGCGCACGCTGTGCTGTGTCGGCTTGGTCTTCAATTCGCCGGCCGTGCCGATAAACGGCACCAGCGTCAGGTGGACGTAGATCGCGTTCTCACGGCCGACATCCTGCCGCAACTGGCGGATCGCCTCGAGAAACGGCTGGCTCTCGATGTCGCCAACGGTGCCTCCGATTTCCACAATCACCACATCCACGTTTTTCGCGACGCCCAGGATGCACTGTTTGATCTCGTTGGTGATGTGAGGAATCACCTGGATGGTGCGCCCCAGGTAGTCGCCCCGTCGTTCCTTCTGGATCACCGACATGTAGACGCGCCCGGTTGTCCAGTTATGGTTTCGAGTCGTCTTCGCATTGGTGAAGCGCTCGTAGTGTCCGAGATCGAGATCGGTCTCGGCCCCATCGTCGGTCACGTAGACCTCGCCGTGCTGGTAGGGGCTCATCGTGCCCGGGTCGACGTTGATGTAGGGATCCAGCTTCTGGAGAGTCACGCGATAGCCGTGTCCCTCCAACAGGCAGCCGATCGAGGCGGCAGCCAGGCCCTTGCCGAGCGAGGACACCACGCCGCCGGTGACGAAGATGTACTTCACCGGGTGCTGCGCAACATGTTCCATGGCTGCTCTCATGAAAGCCAACCGGCCGCCGCAAGCCGGCGCACGCGGTCGAGATCCTCTGGTGTGTCGATCGACATCGAGTCGTGGGTCGTTTCCACCACCCGGATGCGATACCCATATTCCAGCGCGCGCAGCTGCTCGAGCGACTCGGCGCACTCCAGCGGGGTGCGCGGCAGCGACGCCAGCGTCAACAGGAACGCGCGGCGGTACACATACAACCCGATGTGACGGAACGCCGCACGCTGGCCGCCCGCCCCGTCGCGGCGGAATGGAATCGGCGCCCGGGAGAAATACAGCGCGAATCCCTGCCGATCGACGACCACCTTGACGACATTCGGGTTCTGGGGATCGGTGCGGTCATCCAAGGCAATGCCCAAGGTGGACATCACCACCGACGCGTCCATGATCAGGGGCTGGACCGCCTCCTCGATGGCGGCGGGGACCACGGCAGGTTCGTCGCCCTGGACATTGACGATGATCTCGCTGTCGAGAGAACGGGCCACTTCCGCGATCCGATCGGTGCCGCTGGCGTGGTCCGCCCGCGTCAGCACCGCCTGGCCGCCGAACGCCTGCACGGCCGACACGATGCGCTCGTCGTCGGTGGCGACCAACACGCGTCCCACGCACCTCGCCGATGCCGCCCGCCGGTAGACGTGCTCCACCATGCACCGCCCCCCGATATCGACCAGCGGTTTACCGGGCAAACGGGTGGACGCGAAGCGTGCGGGAATGACAACCGAAACCGAAGGAACAGGCTGGGGTTTGGCCGAACCGGTGGGCGCCAATGGGTGCACGGCGAATCATAGCATGAGCAGGGCGTGCCGCCGGCCGGCAGAGGTGCTAGGATCGGCGTATCGCTGACGGGGGTCGATCTATGAATGCATCCAGAGCCGCGGTGATGGTCGTCGGTGTCAACATGGTCGCTGTGTGGATGGCTGCGGCGGCCGGCCGTTCGGCGATGGCGGACCAGGTTCCGCTTGTCGCCTCCCGTGCCGTCATCGAGCAGCAGGAGGTCCACCACGCGCGCGCCTCGCTCGTGGCGGCCACCGAGCGACTCGATGCCCGCGATCAGGCTCCCGGTGTGCCTGAGGCGGTCGCGCGCAATCCCTTCCGCTTCGGAGCCGCACGAACCGCAGCGCCACTGACTGCCCATCAGGGTGGGGAGCCGGCCACATCGGCGGGCCGCGTGCAGGACACCGCGACGCGGCCGGACGGGGCGGCCGGGCAGGATGACATGCGTCTGGAAGGCATGGCCGAAACCCGAGTGGGTGACGAGGTACGCCGGACCGCCATCATGACGACCGGCGGCGCGGTCGTGTTGGCCACGATCGGAACCGAGCTGTCCGGCCGGTACAAAGTGATCGCCATTGGAGCGGATTCCGTGGATCTGGACGATGTGCGCGGAGGCCCTCGCCGGGTGCTCAAGTTGTCGTCCCACGTCTAATCTCTTGCCCCCGCAGGATTACTGTTACCCAGAGAGGACTTATATCATGCTCAAGAAGATCGCGTTGATCGGCGGAGGCAACATCGGCGGTGTGCTCGCGCAGGAACTGTTCCGGCGCAACCTGGCGGCCACAGTGGCGATGGTCGACGTGAAGGGGCCGGATGTGGCCAAAGGCAAGTGCCTGGACATTGCCGAGGGCACGCCCATCCTCGGCAGCGACGTGAAGTTCGAGGCCGGCAAGGAGTACGGCGTCATCAAGGATGCCGATCTCGTCATCAACACGGCTGGCGTGCCGCGCACCATACGGCCCGATGGGACGTTTCCGAGCCGCGAGGAACTGCTGGCGGTCAACCTGAAGATTACCGACGCGGTGGCGGCCGGCATCAGGGAGTTCTGCCCGAAGGCGATCGTCATCTCGGTGGCCAACCCGCTTGACGCGATCGTGTTCCGGCTGTACCAGCAACTGAAGCCGTCCAAGAACCGCCTGATGGGGATGGCCGGCGCGCTCGACTCGTCGCGCTATCGCTACTTCGTGGCACAGGCGGCCGGCGTGTCGGTCGAAAACGTTCAGGCCGTCGTCCTGGGCGGACACGGCGACGACATGGTGCCGGTGCGCAGTTGCTGTCGTGTGGCGGGCATGCCGGTCGACACGTTCCTCGATGAGGCGACGCTGTCTGCCATTGAGGCGCGCACCCGAAAGGCGGGCGGCGAAATCGTCGGCCTGATCGGCGTTTCCGCGTTCGCGTCGCCGGCGCTGTCGGCCATCGAAATGGTCGAGGCGATTGTGTTCGACAAGAGGAAGATCATCCCGTCGTGCGTGCTGCTCGAGGGTGAGTATGGCGTCAATGGCCTGTTTGTGGGCGTGCCCGTGGTGCTGGGCAAGAACGGCATCGAGAAGATCATCCAGCTCGATCTGAACGACGCTGAGAAGGCCGCGTTCGCCAAGTCGATTGCCGCCGTACAGAAGACCACCGACGAGGTGCTGGCGGTGAAGCAGGGCTGAGGCTAGGAAGACGGCGTTTGCGCCGCCAGCACCTTGCCCAGGAATTCGTTGAGTGCGCTGCCGCCGCGAATCCAACGCGTGACGATGACGAGGTCGTTCTCCCAGTCGATGTAGATGATGTTTTGGCCATTGCCGCGGAAGGTGACGCTGGACTCCGGTGTGGCCGGCAGCGACTTGCGACCCGGGTTCAAGAACCAGTTCATGTAGCCGTACTCGGCGTTGGCCGGGCCCGGCGTTCTCGCCATCTTGATCCAGGCCTCTGACACGATCTGACGGTCTTTCCAGCGTCCGCCTCGCAGGAACAGGTAGCCGAAGCGGGCCATGTCCCAGGCACTGATGAACATGCCTCCGCCCCAGTGGCCGCCCCCTGTCATCGATTGCATCCGCTGCCCGTCCAGCTCGATCCAGGAGTTGTCGTAGCCGTACCAGCGCCAGGTCGTCGATGCGCCGATCGGATTCATGATCTCCTCGCGCAGCACCTCGGGCAGCGGTCGTCGCCAGACGTGCAGCGTCAGCAGCGCCAGCATGTTCACGCGCGTGTCGTTGTACTTGTAGCGCGTGCCCGGGTCGTACAGCTTCCGATTCGGCCACTCGGCAGGCGTTGCGCTTTCCGGCCGGTCGGCCCAGTCCGGCTTGCCCCAGAGTGTGCCCTGCCAGTCGCTGGTCTGACGCAGCAGATGTTCCCAGGTAATCGTCGCGTTGTGCCCGTCGAAATAGCCGGGCACGGGCATGTACTCGCGAGCCAGGTCAGTCACATCGCGGATGAACCCTCTCTGCCAGGCAAGGCCGACCACCGATGACAAAAACGTCTTGGTGACACTGAAGGTCATGTCGACGCGGCGTGTATCGCCCCATTCGGCCGCGACGTAGCCGCGCCGGATCACCAGGCCGTTCGCGCTCCCACGTTCTTGGATCGGTCCGATCGGGGTATCAAACGGTTCGCGCCCGCCGAAGGTGGTGGCCAGGTCGATCGCCAGGTCCTTGGTTGCCGGATTCTCGCTGGCCACCGCGTACTGCACGGCCTGAGCGAGCCGATCGGGATCCATGCCAAGCTCGGCTGGAGTCTTCTTCTGCCAGTCGATACGATCGGGGAAGTACACCGGCGGAGCAGCCGCAAGCGCCGCGGCAGACGGCTTGGCTGCCGGCTTGGGTGCCGGTCGCCGGCCCTGTGGGGCCGACGCCGTCTGGCCCGAGAGCGATCCAATCAGGCATGCGGCGATGACCAGTGTCAGCGCGGTGGTGTGTGTCGATTGCCGTTTCACCGTCATCATCGTAACCCTCCGGCAGCAAGTAAGGACCCGGGTGGAAACATGCATAGTTGTTTCCTTTCGGGTCCTTAGTTCATACCAGGTCGGCGAGCGGTCCCTCAGGGGCGGATGCAGGCCCGGTGGCCCTCAACGCTCCGGCCAGTGCACGGCGCCAGCGCTGTTATCGACAAACCAGTTCTGTCCGGTCGTGTGGCGCGGCCGGTACAGGATACGCGTGTCCCACTCAGCCACCTTCTCGAGATCCAGCACACGGATCGCAAAGTCGACCAACTCTGCTGACGCCCTCCCGCGGCGGACGACCACGTACCCGATTCGGGC
>ERZ1292640.4167-Hain-H43-02um-R1-4167-length-11088-cov-6_pt1 | contig 11088 bp, 7 predicted proteins | sample MGYA00564404_ERZ1292640 | MGnify/ENA primary metagenome ERZ1292640 (study PRJEB36523, sample SAMEA6512636) | groundwater metagenome | collected 2019-01-08 | study: AquaDiva: Metagenomics assemblies of 32 groundwater samples | reverse complement strand
CTCCCAAAAGAACCGTCCCTGGTCATCCCGATTTTTCAACGCTTCTCGAAATCCGTTCAGGTGAGCGTGAACCGCAGGGTAGGTCTTGGCGAACACTTGTTCTGCCTCCTTTTGGGATTTGCGCGACCAAGGGTGCTCCTTGTTTTCCGATGACTCGATCTTGATCAAATACTGCTCTGCAAATCCGGTGCGCCATCGTTTTACATCACGGCCGCGTAGGAATGGGCGAACAATCTCCGAAGACGCTTTGTCCTGAGCGACTAACCGGTCGCGGTTGGCGCGATCTATGATGTATGCCTCGTTCAGACCTGTTTTAATGCCGAAGTAGATCAGCCCTTTGACGTGCTCGCCAAGAGGCGCTCGGTTTGCTCTAAGCCTTTCAAGCATTCTAAGGACTGCGGGCGACTCCAGACGCCAGCCATCTGGCTTCATTTCCTGCTGCGCGAGGTTAAACGATTTCTCCCGGAAGACAGATGGAAACTCAGCAATCTCGGCACCGGGTTCCCAGGTCTGCACGGCGACAGAATTGGCGCCACTAGCAAACTCTTGGGCGCGTTTTGGATCCGGAAGCTCGCCTTTCCCCAAGGCGCGGGTTTTTTGGGCAATGATGATGCTCGGATAGGCAATGGCAGTGAAGACGGGTGCATCGCCGAAATCGAGCAGCAACCGGATTCTGCCGCAGTAGTTGAGAAACCAGCGAAGGCGTTCTCCGTAGCCGGAGCGGAAATACTTGTTTGAGGAAATGAAGCTGAGGACGCCGCCGACTTTGAGAATCTGAAACGAGCGTTCGTAGAAATAGACGTAGAGGTCCGCCACGCCGGTAAAGCACTCGAACAGTTCCTTGAAGAGGGGCTTGAACTCTTTGATGTCCTCCTGCCGCACGTAGGGCGGGTTACCGATGGAGATGTCGAAGCCGCCAGCGTAATTGAACATCCACTTGGGGTCAAAGAAGCCGGCCGCTTTGTCTGGCTGATACGGGTTCCAAAGCGCGATTTCCGAAGCCTCCTCGCGAGCAAAGGCGCCGCTCTCCTGAAGGAGCTTGGCGAGCTTCTCCCGGCACTCCCGGTCACGTTTGCGCAGCGCCTTCTTCTGGTCGTAGGTGCGGGCATGGAAATGGTCGTGACGAATCCTGTTCAGGACGGCCTCGAGGTCATCTATCTCCTTCTGGACCAGATTCAGCGCCATTTGGTTGCGCTGCTTCGGAGCGATGAGGGAATTGGCCGCGACGACCTTGGTCTCAAGATTCGGCAGGGGCAGCACGCCGCGATTGGGCTGGGCGTCGTCCACCTTCTGGTCCACGACCAGGGAGATGAAGAAACGGAGCTTGGCGATCTGGACGGCGATGGGCTGGATGTCCACGCCGTAGAGGCAGTTCTCGATGAGGTAGAGCTTGCGAGTGTAGTCGGGCAGGTTGCCGGTGAACACGTGCTCGGCGGCGGCGCGGAGGTTGCCGTCCGCGATGGCGGCCAGTTGGATGGCCCGCCAGCGGGCGTTGTCGGGGTCGAGCTTGCGGAGAATCCAGACCAGTTTCAGGAGCAGGCCCATCGGGAACGCACCGGAGCCACAGGCGATGTCAATGGCCTTGAGCGCGTGGATGGCACTGATGAGACACTGGACCTCGGCCGGGTTGAACTGGTGGCCTTCGGTCTGCCAATCGAAGAGATGGCGGAGGCGGGATTCAATGGTGGAAGGCTGCCCCCTCACCCCGGCCCTCTCCCCCGATGGGGGCGAGGGAGAAGGGTCCGCCGCGCTGGTTGGTTTGGGAAACGCGGCTTCGAGCTTCGCCTGGAGATAGACGAAGAGGGCTTCGTCCACCATGTAGCCCACGGCGACGCGCGGCGTATAGAAGGAGCCGGTGGTTTTGCGGGCGACGGAGCCGGTTTCCGGGTTGTAGGCGGCGAGCAGGTTTTCAAAGACGTGGCCAAGCAACTCGGGGTCCAGGGCCACGTCCTCCTCGATGGGGGTGTTTTCCTCGATGGTGAACTTGTAGTCCTCGAAGATGTGGATGAGGCCGCGCACACTGGCGCGGTTGAACTTGGCGTCGCCGTAGGCGCCGCTCAGGTTCACCTCGGTTTCAGGGCCAAAGAAGAGGGCGTCCGGCACGACGGGCTGGCTTTTCGGCGTGTCGGAAAAGCCGTCAATGCGGGTTTCCTGGGTGCCCTCGCGGTCGTCAAGGCACTCGAAGAGGCCGCCGTTAAGGAACGGGATGTTCTTGAAGAGAGCTTGGAAGGCGCGTTTGTCCGCAATGAGTTTCTCATGCCGCCAGACGGTGTGGATCATGTGGTCGTCGCGGGTCTGGCGGCTGAAGCGGCGGTTGGCGGGGCCGCCGGTCGGGTCCATCTCCGTGTTCAGTGTCGCGAAGAAAAGATTCTGAAGGATGGTCTTGTAGTAGTTGGAATCGGTATTCCTGGTGTCGCGCGGAGCGAAGCCATTCACCATCCCAGCAAGGCCACGCTCGGCAAACAGGGCATCCGGGATGAGGCCCTTTTCCTTGATGAACCAGCAGAAAATGAGGCGGGTGAGCAGGCGAATGAGGCTGATGGCATCGCGGTCTTCGGAATCCTTGGGCACGTCCTTGGGGAAATGGGCGGTTTCCAGCGCCCAGAAATACCAGTTGGCAACTTCCTGATAGAACCGCTTGTTGAGTTCGGATATGTCGAGGGTCTTCTGCCAGGCGGCGTGGAGCGCTACGAAATTGGCCGAATGGTGCTGCTCGTAGAGCGCATCGAAAGAAAGGTCGAACAGGATTTCGACGTGGGCGCGATGCGGGCACGCGAACCGGATGTCCTTGATGAGCGTGACCTTCTCCAAAACATCCTTGGACTCTTCGCGCTTGTGGAGGCGGCGATTGATGACCGCCAGCGTCAGCGTTTCGCCATGCCGGAAGAGGAGCAGGACCGGCATGGGGAACAGGCGGTTGACGGCGCGGGTGATGCCCGCAAGCTCGGTGCGCGTGTAATGCGGTTTGTTCAGCGCGATAGCAAAGAACAGGTAGGACTCCATCGCCGCACCGTTGTATTTGCCTTTGCTGTCGAAGAGGAATTGCTGGCTGCCGCCGGCGGCGGCGCGGACTTCCTCGTCGGTGAGCTGGAAGAGGAAATCCACGGACTGCCAGTCCGCGAGCAGGGCGTGGTCGGGATTGAGCTTGCGGCCCTGGGCAAAGGTGGCGAGGAAGTTTTCGGGAGTGTTCGGGTCGAGAGTGAGGCGCTTCTGGCTGCGGTAGCCCAGGGATTCGAATAGGGAGAGCGCGGCGGCGCCAACGGGTCTTGTTGCGAAATCATTCAGGGCGGCGACGATAGCTTGCTTGGTCTGAAGCTCGTTCATGATGGGCGGACGGGTTTTCTCTGGGTGCGATATGGAGCGGCATCTTCCTTCACGTGGAAACCAATCTCGGGTCTTGGCGGCTCAGGTGGCGGCGAGAGGAGTGGCCGGAGTTTCTGGTATATGTCACGCAACGCAGTGTCGTGGGTCAGCAAAGTGCGGTCAATTTCGGCAAGGCGTTTGAGGATGGCGCCGTTGGCAGCCTGTTCCTCGCGCATTTTGATGAACGCGCGGATGACATAAAGGCTCATGGCAACGGCCCGAGGGCTGCTCAAGACCGTGGCGGCCATGAGTGCGCCGTGCTCGGTGAAGGCGCGGACTTGCTTGGAGAACTTGAGTCTCCGCGAGGATGTCACAGATTGTGATATCCTCAGAATCTCCTCGCGGGTCAAATCGAAGATGAAATCTGCCGGGAATCGCTCCTGGTTGCGTTTGATGGCCTGATTCAGAGCGCGGGTTTCGACGCCGTAAACTCCGGCCAGATCGGCATCCAAGATGACTCGCTGGTCCCGAATCGAACGGATGAGCAGAGGAATGCTTTTGCCAGGAATAGCAGGAGACTGGTGTTGTGCGCTCATTGCTTCTTGATGACCAGCCAGGTGACCAACTCGAAGTTGGTGGTGTCATGGGCCTGGTCTTTCTGATCGGGAATTTTGAAGCTGCGTCCGGTCTGGAGCCCCGTGGCGACGCGCTTGCGGAACGTGGTGACGATGGACGCCACCGCCTTTTTGAGAAGGCTGTCATAAAGGGCGGTGTTGCTGCCGTCGGCAGTTTGCTGGTCGAACAGGGTGCATAGGTCGTCATAGGGCGTCGTCTTGCCGGCGCAGAGGTCCCGGTAAATGCCGAGGATCTGCTTCGGCTGAGCGAAGGCAAGACGCACATTGCCATCGTCGAGGACGTAAACGAGGAAGTGGGGCTGAAGCGGGTTGACCTGCGTAGCGGATTTCCCCTCACTTTGGCTTTCTGCGCCCTGGGCACCGGGGGAACCGGCGGCGGGGATGCCCGCCGCGCTCCGGCCTTGTTTCAGGCACCAGATGACGCCGGGGGCGATGGTTTGGATTTGGTCATGGGGCGGAACCACGGTGTAGAGGCCAAACGGGGCGGCGTCGAGAATGCTCCGGTTTGTTTCCAGATACTTCAGGAGGTCAATGCGGAAGTCATCGAGCGTGAAGTCCGTGAGCGAGATGCTTTCGGCCAGGTCTTCCAGGTCGAGCACCTCGTCTTTGAGCCGGAGCAACTGGCGGTCGCGGTAGCGCAAATCGTCCGCGATGAGGTCCTGCAGTTCCTCGCGCTCAAGGAGGTTGTCCTCCAGCGTGGCGGCGATGTCCACCAGCGCCATGCGGGCTTCCACGCGGTGCTTGAGGCTGATGTATTGGTCGAGATTCGGCGTCGGCCAGAAGTTGACCAGTTGCACGGTGGGATTGATGCTGCCGATACGGTCCACCCGGCCAAACCGCTGGATGATGCGAACCGGATTCCAGTGGATGTCGTAGTTCACCAGAAAATCGCAATCCTGGAGGTTCTGGCCTTCGCTGATGCAGTCCGTGGCGAGGAGCAGGTCAACCTCGCCCTCCTGGGGCATGGACGTGATTTTCGCGCGGCGCTTGGAGATGGGGGAGAAGTTGGTCAGGATGTGGTTGTAGTCGGTATGCCGCTGGAAGCCCGACGGTTGGAAGGTGGTCTTGTTCTCACCCGTGCCGAGCACCAGGGCCGACTGGATGCCGAGTTCCTTGAGGGCCCACTCGTGGAGGTGTTCGTAGAGATAATCAGCGGTGTCAGCGAACGCGGTGAAAACGAGAACCTTCCGATTGAGTTTGCCCAACTTGTTCTTGGTGGGGCGGCGGGCCTTTTCGGCGATCAGCGTCTTCAAATCCGCCAACTTTTGGTCACGGTCGGGGGTGACCGCCTCCGCTGAGGCGTGGAGGATGGTGAGCTGGTCCTTGTCTTTGCGGAGGTCCTTCAGCCACTTCTCCAGGTGCAGGTGCTCCAGTTTGTATTTGAACTTGGTGCCGACCTCCAGGGCGTCGTGCAGTTCTTCGTCATCATCAAACCCGAGCGTCAGTTCGTCACCCGTCACCTCGCCGGTGCCCTTCTTGAGGGCCTGGAACCGGACAATCTTCTGCTCGAGGGCGTCCAGCTTGCCGATGGTGCGGTCCATGGTGATTTCAAAGGACTGCACGGAGCTTTCGAGCCGCTTCAGGAACCCGACCTTCATCATGCCGATGAGGAATGTTTCACGGTCGGCCTGGGTAAACGGGTCGCGAGTTGGCGTCTGGTAGATCGGCTTGAACTCGTCTTTGACGTATTTGGACGGGTTGAACAGGGAGAGCTTGTAGCCTTCCAACTCCTCGTTGAGCTTGTCGTAGGAGAGAAAACGGCGCTGGGAGTCAATCTCCGGATAGATGGAGACGGGTTTGAGCCGCTTGGGGAAACCGCCCAGCCGCTCCATCTCGTGGGCGTAATACTTCTGCACGTGCTTCCGCGCGCGGGCGATGGTGAGTTCGTCCAGCAGTTTGAAAAAGTCCGAGCCAAGCCGCAGCAGCAGGTCGGAGGTCTTGCGCTTGGCCGGGGGTTGTTTGGCCCAGTTGGTGAAATGAGCCTGGGCTTGGCGCAGCGTCTCCTTGACGCTGGCGATGCCGACAGCCTCGCGGAAGGCTTCGTCGTTGTTCGCCGAGACGAAGGCAATCTGGTTGCCCAAGTCTTTCAGGGTGTTGTTGACGGGCGTAGCGGAGAGCAACAGGACCTTCGTGCGGACGCCGGAGCGGATGATGTCATCCATGAGGCGCTGGTAGCGGCTGCGCCGGATGACGTTGCCCTGCTCGTCACGCCGCCCTGGCGTGTTGTTGCGAAAATTGTGCGACTCATCAATGACGACCAGGTCGTAGTTGCCCCAGTTCAGCGTTTCCAGATTGATGTCGCCGGAGTAGCCGCCCTCGCGGCTCAGGTCGGTGTGGGAGAGGACATCGTAGCGGTACCGGTCTGCGCCGAAGGGATTTAACTGGTCGTTCAGGCGATAGACCGTCCAGTTATCGCGCAGCTTTTTCGGGCACAGCACGAGCACGCGCTCGTTGCGAAGCTCGAAGAACTTGATGACCGCCAGGGCCTCGTAGGTTTTTCCCAAGCCGACGCTGTCGGCCAGGATGCAGCCGTTGTGGGCCAGGGTTTTGTTGATCATGCCCTTCACGCCGTCCTTCTGGAAATCGAAGAGGGCCTTCCAAATCTCTGTGTCGAACAGCGTGGTCGCGCCCAGGTCGGCGTCCGTCTTGCGCGCGTCACCCAGGAACTTCTCGAAAATGTGGAACAGCGTCTTGTAGTAGATGAACTCCGGCGGGTGGTTCTGATACACCTGGGCCAGGTATTGGAGGATCTCGGCTTTGACATCCTTGACCAGGTTGGGGTCGGCCCAGAGCCGGTCGAACCATACCTTCAGTTGGTCGCGGTCGGCGGGGTCGCTGGCGATGAGGTTCAATTCGATGTTGCTGCCTGTGTCCTGCAATCCGAGTCCGCGCGGCGTGAAATTGGAACTGCCCAGGATGGCGACGGCGTCCTGGCCATCGTTGGCGACGTGGTAGAGCTTGCCATGAAGGAAGCCGGTCTGACAGACGGTCTTGATGGCCACCTTCTGGCGAATCCAGTCCGCGCATTCCCTGGCCACGCGCTTTTGCTGGAGGGTGTTCGCTAGCTTGAGGCCCTCGGGCGCGATGATGAACGCCTTCGTTTCGGTCTTGGCCGGGTCGAGCGACTTCACGAAGGAAGGTTCGCCGAACAGAAAATCCATGTGCCCGATGCGGTCGAGCCAGTCCTTGAGCGCGGCGTAGGCGTAGATGGTGAAGTAGGCCGAAACCACCGACATTCGCGAGCCGTCGCGGATGTGGGGTTTAAGGAAATCGCCAACGCTGCCACAATAGTGGTTGTCACGGATGGCGGAACTGCTCCGTGGAGGTGTCATAGCTCAACCCGATACTGCATGGATGACGGATTCTGTTCAACAGTTTCGTTGCAGGGGCAATTCCTCCGGTCCGTACTGCCCCGCCCGCGTCTCGCAGCGGCATCTGTTACGCGCAAATTGCCCATCCCTCTGACGAACGGAAAAAAGCGCACCTTGTCTCCGTCGTTCAGGGCAGGCTAGCGGCGACATTTTACCCGCGGCGCAGTACTACGTGGGGACTCGGTTCGTAGCAGATGTCCACCCAGGCGCCTTCGTTGACGATGGAGAGACGCGCGGCTTCCACCACGAGTTCGTTGATATAACTGTTGGCGGGCGTCGCCAGGAGGCCCTGCCGATCGATGTCACCGATCAGCTTGCGGCGCCGGGCGAGGGCGCGTTTCTCCGGCAGTGGGGCGGATGCTGTCTCGATACGTTCCATGGCTTCCAGATGGGCGGCAATCGATTCATGGCCATAGCCCACCGGTTTGAAGCCCGGTCCTTCCCACGGCACGAGCCGGTAAAAATCCGGGCTGACGTAGTTGTACTTGGAACCGCCGCAGCCGAGGCCTTCCAAGTAACAGTAACGGACGCCGCGGTCGTTATCTTTGTGTTCAATCATGCCGCCGGAGTTCTTGCCCTCACAATACATGAGCAGCCCCTGATCGTTGCTGCCGGCGGCATCGTCAGGATAGCCCAAGCCGTCGGTGACGGACAACAACGCGCCATTTTCATAACGAACCCGGCCATTGGACCAGAGATAGCCTTCGTTCCCGTTCGGGAACCGGCCCTTGACGCCGGAGACCGAGAGCGCCACGGGCTTGAGTCCGGTGATGAAGTACACCAGGTCCACGTAATGGCAGCCGACATAGACGAACGGGTCGGTCTGGTCGCAGGTGAACCAGTTCTGGAAATTGGAGTGTCGATAGTAGTAGGGCTCGATCAGCTTGGCCTCGCCGAGGGCGAATTCGCCGAAATGCCCCAGGGCATAGTGCCGTTTGGCCATGAGTGAACGGCGGTCAAAGCGCTTGTGGTACTCGACGCCGACGAACAGCCCCTTGTCGCGGGCCAACTGTTCGATCTCATGCGCGTGTTCGTATTTCAACACCAGCGGCTTGACGCATAGCACGTGCTGGTTGTGCCGCAACGCTGCCATGACCACTTCGTAATGGAACGGGTCCGGCACGGCCACGATGACGGCCTGGCGGGGCCCCAACCGGGCCAGCGCTTCTTTGTAAAGCTCCGGGAACAGGCGATCCGGTTTTTCGCTCAACACCGGCGATGCCTCAAAGGTTTGTCCCGGAAAGGCCTGTTTCAAGTCCGCGCTCTCCTTCAGCGCCCGCAAGGGAGCGCTGTTGAGGGCACAAACCGTGATCTGGCCGAGGCGCCCGAGGCGCTGCAAATGATACACGGACGGCAAAATCAAATCGTGCGTGATCATGCCGCCGCCGATGATGACAACGTCCAGGCAAGTGGTGGTTTTCATGATTCCAAAAAGGCATGGAAGGCACTGACGCGACAGTAGGCAAGCGAAAAACGCCACTCTTTTCTCCTCCGAGTCATCCCAATCGGAAGCTCGGCAAAGGCACTCTGCTGGCGCAAGGCGGACTCAGTTCGCACATGGCGGCGGGAAAGGTCCGGGACGATGTGCTCCTGGACCCGCCCGACTCCGAGTTCGTGATCGTTCATCACACCGTGAAAGTGCGGAACGGAGACAGCGGCGGGTCTTTGGTGGACGAGGAAGGGAATTTGGTTGCCATCAATACGGGCCAGGAGCGCCGACATTCTTGTCGGCCCGAATCGCGCGCCAATGCCAAGACTGACAAGAATGTCGGCGCGCCTTGGGTTGGGGCTTTGCCGCGTTGCAGGCTCTACCGCGTCCGTCCGTGCTGAGAACGATGTGGAAGTGGTTGCCGTCAAAGCTATTTTCCGGTCAGGCCTGCCGCCGGCCGATCCATTTTTCCAGATCGGGAGGTCGATAGTTCGCCAGCAAGTCCAGCAGGCGGTCGGGGTCTTGTTCGACCAGCACCATCGACCGATGCGCGGGCCGGACGAACTGCTCAGTTGCCGCATGATCAAACAGCGCCAACAAAGGATCGTAGAAACCTGCGACATTCAGAAGTCCGCACGGTTTGCGGTGCAAACCGAGTTGGGACCAAGTGAGCACTTCGCAGAATTCCTCCACAGTGCCATACCCTCCCGGCAGGGCCACAAAGGCCTCGGCCAGATCGGCCATCAAAGCTTTCCGCTCGTGCATTGAGCCGACCACCCGCAAGTCCGCCAGACCGCGGTGCGCCAATTCCTTGACCACCATGGCTGCCGGAATAACGCCGATGACCTCGCCGCCTTTGACCAGAACCGCGTCGGCCAAAGCCCCCATCAATCCGACGCGCCCGCCGCCGTAAACGAGTCCCAAGCCTCGCCGTGCCAGGGCTTGGCCCAGGGCTTGCGCTGCCTTCAGATAAGCAGCCCTGGAACCGCTGTTGGAGCCGCAAAAGACGCAGACACGCTTCATGAAAATCAAGGATTCATTGGAAAAGTCCGCCTGCCCACAAGGAGAGAGACAGGATTGGCCGCCGTTTCGAGCTGGCGCAAAGAGCTTCCGGCGGGGTGAGGTTCAGAAGAAATCCTTGAGAAACCAGGATGCCCTTTTATCCAAGCGCTGCGATTTTCCGCTGCGTTTCCGTCATGTAACTGAGATAAAAAGAGAGGCGTTCTTTCATTTCCTTGCGCGGGATAATGGCATCGATCAAGCCGTGTTCGACGAGGAACTCGGCCGTTTGAAAGCCGGGTGGAAGCTCGGACTGGGTCGTATCTTTGATCACGCGCGGTCCGGCAAATCCAATCATGGCCCCCGGCTCGGCAATGATCAGATCGCCCAGGCTGGCAAAGCTGGCCATGACGCCGGCGTAGGTGGGATTGGTCAGGACGCTGAGGTAAGGCAGCTTGTTCTTGGCGTGGTAGGCGAGCGCGCCGGCCGTCTTGGCCATCTGCATCAAGCTGAACATGCCCTCGTACATGCGCGCGCCGCCGCTGGTGGAAATGATGATCACCGGCAGGCCTTTGTCGGTGCCCGCTTCGATCAGACGCGTCAGTTTCTCGCCCACGACGGAGCCCATCGACCCGCCCAGAAAACTGAAGTCCATGACCCCCAAGGCGACCCGGTGCGAATCGATCTTGCCGATCCCGGTGATGACCGCCTCTTTGAGGCCGGTTGCTTTCCGGTAGTCCTCGAGCTTGCTCGGATACGAGGGGAATTGCAGCACGTCGGCGCTGATCATGTCGGCGTCCATTTCCTGGAAGGAACAGGTTTCGACCAGGGAATGAATCCGCTCGCGGGCGCCGATGGGGAAATGCTGATTGCAGCGCTGGCAGACTTTCAGATTCTCATCGAGTTCCTTGTCATAGAGCATCATGGAGCATTTGGGACATTTTGTCCAAAGGCCCTCCGGGATTTCCCGCTTTCTGGACTTCGAGGCAGCCATCTTCGGCTTTTTCGGAAAAGCAGCAGCCGATGTGGCGGACGGCGGTGTCACGGCCAACTCCGGCGATTCCAGACCCAGCGATTTTTTGGTGAAAGATGTCGTGGCCATAATCAAGAAAACCCCATGGGTTTGACGCCTGGCAACAGCCGAGGACACAAAGACAGGCGTGAAGCGGTTTGTTTTCCCTTGACCAACTTTGCCGGACCGGTCGCACGGACCAGGTTGCCGCGCAGAAGCAGTTTTTTCACAATTTTCAGGGGGCCGATCATACTACGTCAGGAGGCCGCGGGCAACCGTCCAAACGCACACCCGGCCTGCCCCGTTCTCCAGCAAGACCTTAGCACAGGCGCTGGAAGT